>Ga0137435_1000091_pt1 | contig 36664 bp, 43 predicted proteins | sample EasRivERMGT100_2_FD_104904 | JGI IMG/M metagenome (GOLD analysis project Ga0137435, IMG submission 104904) | Soil microbial communities from meander-bound floodplain in the East River, Colorado, USA - East River MetaG ERMGT100_2 | ecosystem: Environmental > Terrestrial > Soil > Floodplain ... | reverse complement strand
GGTGACCCCATCCGGCCCGTAGCACGGGGTTGGCCGGAACAGGTGGCCGGTCGCGAAGATTGTCGCCCCGCTGGCCGTATCCGTCGTCGAGAAGGGGTGCACGTGACAGCCGGCGCACAGCTTGGGGTTCTTGGTCAGGTTCCCGTGACTCGCAGTCTTGGCCACCTCGATCAGCACCGGATCGAGGTAGCTCGGGTTCTGGTATCCCAACTCGCCGATCACCGTGGCTCCTTGCGGCGCGTGTGGCGAGTTGCTGCCGCCCGGGCTTTCGGTCCGTGTCGAGTCCATCGAAAGAGGCTCGGTGCGGCGATAGTGGCACTTCATGCACAGCTGCCTGGAAGGATCGGAGCTCGAGAGCGGGTACCGCAGCTGGCCTTCGTTGATTAGTCCAGTAACAGGGTCCTTGGCGGTACCGTGTGGATCGTGGCAGACTGCGCAGGTGATCCCGAAGGCATTCGCTCCGATCGGGTTTTCACTGCCGATGTATGCGGCCGTCACCCCCCAGGATTCCAGGGCGCCCTGGCCGGTGTGGCAGCGCTGGCATGTTTCCTCAGTCGCGTGGCGGCCCTGGGCCGAGTGCAGGGACTGGTTCCACTCCTCCCAGTATGGCGTGTGCGTACCGGAGTGGCAGGTGGCGCACGTCCCGGGTCCGTTTGCTGAGGTATCGACGTACACGTTCGCGAGTGGCGCGTTGCCCGGAGCGTCCGGGAACGACACGTGGTCGAAGCCGGGGCCGTGGCAGCTCTCACATTGCACGTCGTGATACGCCGAATCGGCGACTTTCTTGTAACCGGCCGGCGCCACCGTCATGTTGCCGTACGAGCTGACCGAGTGGCAGGCATCGCAGGAGCCATTCGCTGCCTGGTGGCCGGAGGCCACGAGGTCGCTCCATGCGTTGGAGTGGACGGTGCCTGCCCAGTCGCGCTGGTGCAGCGAATGGCAATTGCCGCACGTGGTTTGCTTCGTGCTCGCGGTGAAGTATCCCAGGAAGCCGTTGATGGAGTCCGCCGGCGGATTGAACGGAGGTTGGGTCACGTAGACGATCTTCTCGTCCGTACACGCCGCGAGTGCGAATACCCCAAGGACGGCGATCAAATAGCGCAGCTTCATACGATGCCCTCTCTCTGCGACCGGTTACTGCCGGCTCGCGACCATCTGCAAGTACAAGAGAATGTCGGACGTCTGCTCTCGCGTCGGAGGCGGCACTTTCATCCGCTCCATGTTCCGCTCCATCCGCGCGTACACCGTCGGCCAGTCCTCACGTGAATGCGTGCGAGGGTCCGGCAATGCATGACAGCGACTGCACACCTGTGAGAACGCTTCTCGCCCCACACCGGGCGGCAGGGTGCTCCCACTGACCTTCAGCGCATTCGTATTCAGGTAATCCAGGATGGCGAACCGCTCCCCCGCCGAGGGCACCTTCACCTGAAGCGTCGACGGCAGCAACTCCATGCGCAGCCACATGCGCCGCGCGATACTCGGCCAGTCGGTGGCGCTGTGCATCTGCGGCGTCGGGATGTTGTGACATTGCCCGCAGTATTGTCCCACGAGCTGCGCTCCTTTGGAATTCGGCTCGGGCAAATCCGCCGCCGTCACGCCGGGCGGCGGCAACGCGACATTGGCGGCCGCGAGGAGCAATTCGTCCTGCCGGTTTAGCCCTGTGCGTTGGCTGCCCTGGGTACCGGCACTCGCCGACGCATCGGATGCTGGCGCCTCCTTCCGGCATCCCAACAGGGCCAGCAGGCCTCCCACGATCACGATCAGCTTCACGCCACTGCGCATCGAGCCTCGCTGAGGATTAGCGGAGTCAAGATAAAGCCTATATGAAAGATTCGTGAGAGTTACTGGCCTTTGGGACAACGACCTTCACGTTTCAGTTCAGCGTTCGCATAAACTCGACGATGGCCCGGCGCTGGCTCGCCGTGAGCGGCAACTTCGGCATCAGGCTCTTGGGGTCGTCGAATTGCGGCTCGGCGATTTTCTGGTCCAGGTAGGCAGCGCCACGCCGCTGGAAGACGCCGTTCAGCGACGGTCCCATAGCCTTTGGCTCGGACGCCGTATACGCGTGGCACGCGCGGCAGGCGTATTGATCAGCAAGCGCGCGTCCTTGCGCCGCAAGCGTCGAATCAACGGGTGCTGGCCGTGCTTGCGAGGTCGAATCCGCCGGAGCCGATGTCGGCACTTGCGCGTCCAACGCCGGCAGGCTTACAAACACCAGGCCGACGAGGAAGACCGAAAGCAGTTGGCGGATCATGATCCCTCACGCATGTCGGTCACGGCGCTGCGCGGCTTCACGGTTTCTTCATACTCAATCACGGTCTTCCATCCCGCTCGGAAGGTTAACGCCGGCACAAACAAGTTGCCATGAAGTCCATGCCCCAGCTCAGCGAGATGGCGTCCCATGCGAGCTCAGGCGGTGCTGCAGCTCGGCGGCGCGCCGCAGCGCGGGTAGATGCAGCCACCGAATCATCACGATCCCGAACCGCGCGAAGCGCCAGTACCGGAGCAACTTCTCTCGCGCGGCCATGTCGGTGGCGCGCACCCGGGTCTCCGTGCGAAACAGCGTCAACGTGGGCTCGATCGGCACAGCCTCGAGGGTCCACGTGATCTTCACGCGCCCCAACTCCCCGTATCCCAGGAATTCGTCGGGGGGCACCGCCGTGAATTTCACGTCCGCGATCCACGGCTGCGTCACCGCACCCATCACGAGCTCACGGCCCGGTCGTCTCGTCAATTCACCCCAACCCAGGCTTTTCGTCTCCTCCACCAAGCCGGCAGGACGACGCGGCGTCGTGTCCCTCGCTCTCATGATCTTCCCGCGCAGCCAGAAGATCGCCCGCACCAGGGGAATCGACTGCAGGTCGAAGTGCTCGGCCACACTGAATACTGTATCGGCGGGCGCCTGAACGATCACCTCGTGACAGGTGCGGACGTCCCAGGCCGGCATGAACCGCTCGATCGACCGTCTTTCGATCTGGGCTTCGCGGCCTGTGTATGTCGCCGTGGTCATGGCCCCCCCCCATCCCGTCCTCGATGCTCATCGTCGTCATGATCGCCCTGTGGTGGAGTAGCGGTTGAGCGCAGCTCGGCGTGGCGGATCCGGCCGCCGAGGTTGGCGGTTTGCGCCATCCATCCCGCCGTGGCGAGCGCGCAAACCAGCGCCGCGCCGACGAGGGGACGCGGAACACCGCGCTTGCGGAACAGCACCAGCGTCGTCAGCGCCAGCGCGCCCAGCGCCTCGACCGCGATCAGGGCCACGAGCGCCGCCTCTTCGTGCGCTTCGATCGCCTGCTCGGCGGTTCCGGCCAGGTGTTCGACGACCTTCTCGGCCGGCTCGCCCGTCAGGAATACCGGGATCGCGGCAAGCCCCGTAAGGACAAACGTTGCCAGCGCGGCACGTTGCAACATCTCACTGCGGCGCAGTGCCGCCCACCCCAGCAGCAACAGGCCGAAAATGGTGCCAAGCACCGGAAGGTGGTTCAGCATCAAGTGCACGTGTGCCCAGTTCACCCGGACCGCTCCCTGGTAAGCCACGAGAAACGTGGGCGAGCGCGGGCAAATTTCCGATGAACCTGGGATGAAAGTCCGCTCATCACGAAACCCTCACCGTCCTTGAGCGGGTCTTGAGGGACTCCTACCTTTGTGACCCACTGCATGGACAGACTCCCACGCCAGCTCGGCGTTCTCGCGGTCACCACGCTCGTCATCGGCGAGGTCATCGCGATCGGCATTTTTCTCACGCCGGCGACGATGGCGCGTTCGGTCGGGTCGCCCCTGTGGCTCCTGATCGTGTGGCTGATCATGGGGGCGATGGCACTCAGTGGCGCGCTGTGCTACGGCGCGCTTGCCGCTCGTTTCCCCGAAGCGGGCGGAGGCTACGTGTACCTGCGCCAAGCGTTCGGACCGCTCGTCGCGTTCCTGTACGGCTGGAAATGTCTGCTCGTGATGGATCCCGGGATCACCGCCTTGCTCGCGATGGGTCTGGCCGGCTACGTCGGATACGCCCTGGGGTGGAGCGGCCCGGTTCTGAAGGCCGTGGCGCTCGGCGCCATCCTGATCATGGCCGGGGTGAGTATCGCGGGGCTGCGACTCGGGTCCCGCCTGATGCAATGGCTGACCGCGTTGAAGCTTGGCGCGCTCGCGCTCATCGCGCTGCTCGCTTTCGTGCTCGGCTCGGGCAGTTGGTCACATTTCATTCCCTTTGTCGCGCAGCGCGCGGGCTCGGATCCGCTGCCCGGCGCGCTCGCGCCGGCGCTCGTCGGCGCATTCTTCGCTTTCGGCGGCTGGTGGGAGATCGCGAAGCTGGCCGGTGAGGCGCGTGATCCGGCGCGCACCGTCCCTCGCGCGCTCGCGCTTGGCGTGGCGGCGATCACGCTGGTGTACATCGTGACGAGCGCCGTGTTTCTCTACCTGGTGCCGCTCGAGCGCGTCACGTCCGGCGAGACCTTCGCGGCGCAAGCGGGCGAAGCACTGTTCGGTCCGGCCGGTGGGCGGGTGTTCGCGGCGATCGTCATCGTGGCGGTGGCGGGAAGCCTGCTGGCGCTGCTCATGGCGTTACCGCGGGTCTACTACGCCATGGCGCGCGACGGCGTGTTCTTCAAAACAGTGGCCACCGTGCACCCACGATTCGGCACGCCGACCCGCGCCGTCGCTATTCAGGCCACCCTGGCATCCGTGCTCGTCCTGCTCGGAACGTTTCAACAGATCCTGTCCTATTTCATTTTCGTCACGGTCGCGTTTCTCGCGCTGACGGTGGTGGGCCTGATCGTATTGCGGCGTCGCGAGGGAGCCGCGGCATATCACACGCCCGGGTACCCGCTGACTCCGGCCCTCTTCCTTATTCTGGTGGTTGTCCTGCTGTTTCTCCTGGCGGGCCATAACCCGCTGCAGGCCGCGCTCGGTGTGGCGATCGTCGCGCTGGGCATTCCTCTATATCTGCTGGTATTCCGCGGCAGGCTCACACGTAATCCGGAACCTGACTCATGACCTGGATTCGCACGATCCCGTTGCCCGAGGCGGACGAGAAGCTTCGCTGGGCGATTGAAGAGCAGAAAAAGCTCTACCCCGTCGAGTACGCGACGCCCGTCCATCCCACGCCCGACGGCAGTACGTCCGGAATCGTCGCGTCGCACAGTCTCATCCCGGACGCCTTGTATCACGCGTTTGCCGCGTTTGGCGCGCTGATGTCGCCCGACTTGCCGCTCACGCGCCGGCATCACGAGATGATCACGACCGTCGTTTCGGTCGCGAATCGCTGCCGCTACTGAATCGAGTCGCACGCAGAGTTTCTGCGTCGGGTCACACTGGACGCCGAGCTGGTGGCGGCACTGGAGGACGACTACACCAAGGCCCCCGTCTCCGAGTCGGAGCGGGTGATGCTCGATTACGTCGTGCAGATGACGCGCGACGCCACGCGCATCGGCCCCCAGCATCACGCGCGACTGCGGGATGTGGGCTTCGACGATCGCGGCATTCTGCAGATGACGTTGATTGCGGCCTGGTTCAACTATATCAACCGAGTCGCCGATGCCCTCGGGGTGGGCCGCGGGTAGCCTACGAGGTGCGTGAGGATTTCATACGCTTGAGCCTGAGCCGCTCCTCGCGCTCACGCTCGTCGAGTGTGCGGCGCATGTCGGTCACGGCGCTGCGCAGCGCGGGTGCCAACCGGCGCTCCAGCGTGTTCACCTGCCGCGAGGTCTGCGCCAGCGCCTCGCCCAGGCGGCGGATCAGCATCTCGCGCGGCGCCGCCTCGAGCAACAGATCTGCGAGACGCTCGAATGCGCTCGCGGCTGCCGCGGCCGCCGGCCCCGTCAATCCCGGCGTCGTGCCGCGCGCCGCCAGCGTCCGCACGAGCGCCGGCCGTGCCGCGATCCGGGACACCGCGATTCCCCACAGCGATCCGCCCTCCACTTCCACCTGAAGCAGCCGCTCCGGCCACGCCAACGCCCTGAGCCCGGCCCGGCCATGCAGGGACAGCGCCGCCAGCAGAGGCGGGTAGGCGCGCAGACCGGCGTCGGCAATCAGGGCACGCGCGTCCGCGGCCGGGCGCGCAAGCTTGAACAGCTCCGTCACCAGCGCTTCGCGCTTGCGGCGCAGCAACCCAACTCCGCGCGTCACCTGCCCCAGGCGGCGCGCGGCCCGCAACAGGTTCATGCGCGTGGGTGACGTGCGTTCCATGTCTCTTCCGAAAGTCGCAGCAGGTCCTCGCGCGGCAGCGTGTCGAGCAGGCGCCATCCGATCTCGATGGTCTCCGCGAGCGGCCGGCGCGCCTCACCCTGAGAAATCAGCTGCTGTTCGAACTGCTCGGCGAACGCCAGCGCGCGGCGATCGGCCGGTGCAAGACCCGCCTCACCGACGATCGCGGCCATCTGGCGCGCCTCCCGTCCGCGAGCATAGACGGCGTAGAGTTGATCGGCCCACTCACGATGCTCGGCGACCGTGCGACCCGCTCCGATCCCCGCATTCATCAGGCGTGAGAGCGAGGGCAGGACATCGACGGGAGGGAAGACTCCACGGCGATGCAGCTCGCGGCTCAGGACGATCTGTCCTTCAGTGATGTAGCCGGTGAGATCGGGGATCGGATGGGTGATGTCGTCGTCCGGCATTGTGAGAATCGGCAGCTGCGTCACCGATCCCTCGCGTCCCGCGATCACACCGGCGCGCTCGTAGATGCTCGCCAGGTCGGTGTACATGTACCCGGGATAGCCGCGACGGCCGGGGATCTCTTCACGCGCCGTCGCGATCTCGCGCAGCGCCTCGCAGTAGTGCGTCATGTCGGCAATCACGACCAGCACGTGCATGCCGGCGTCGAAGGCTAGGAATTCTGCTTCTGCGAGTGCGACGCGCGGCGCGAGCAGGCGCTCGATCGTCGGATCACGAGTCTGGTTCAGGAACAGCACGCTGCGCTCACGGGCGCCGCTCGCCTCGACGCGGGCGAGGAATGCGTCGGTTTCTCGCGCGGTGATGCCGAGTCCGGCGAACACCACCGCGAACGGCTCTCCAAGCGGCGCGCGTGCACCCTCGACGATTTGCGCCGCCAGCTCGAGCGCGGGCAGGCCTGGACCGGAGAAGACCGGCAGCTTCTGTCCGCGCACCAGGGTATTCAGTCCATCGATAGCGGACACGCCCGTTTCGATGAAGTCGCGCGGCCGCGCGCGCCGCACCGGGTTCAAGGGCGCGCCCCAGATCGGCCGGATCGCATCGCCGATTGGCGCCGGCAACCCGTCGAGCGGCGCGCCCATCCCATTGAGCGCGCGGCCCAGCAGCTCGCGCCCCACGATGACCGAAGCGGGCTCGCCAGTGAGCGTCACTACCGCCTCGGACGGAGGCAGTCCCACTGTCTCCTCGAGAATCTGGACGACGGTGATCTCTTCACCCGCGTCGATGACCTGACCACGCCGCGACGGCACACCCGCCGCGGCAATGGCCACCCATTCGCCCAGCGTCACGCCGAGCGTCTTTTCCAGATAGAGCAGCGGCCCGGACGCCGACTGCGCACCGTGGTAGCGCCGCGTGGTCATGACCCAACTCCAGCGATCGCCGACTCGACGTCCGCCACGCGCGCCGCGAACTCCAGCTCCGGCGCGCGCCGCGCCGCGGCGAGCGCGTGCCGCGCGCCCGTGAGATCCACACGCTCGATCGTACGGCCGCTGCCCAGCGCCGCCGCACCGGCCGCGTGCACGGCGAGTGCGAGCACGGCGAGGCGGTGGGTCTTCGCGACCGTGGAGGATGCGTCGTTGGGATCGAAGGCGCTTTGCGCCAGCACGGCGTCGCGAATGATGCGCGCCGACTCGAGCAGCAGGCGGTCGGTATCCTGCAGCGCCTCCGGTCCGACCAGCCCGGCGATCTCCCGCAGCTCGCGGTCGCGCTGCATCAGCTCGAGCGTGCGGCGGCGCAGCTGCGGCCAGTCGGGACCGGTGTGCTGCGCGAACCAGGGCGCGGTCGCGGCCGCGTAGAGACTGTAGCTCGTCTCCCAGTCGACGGCGGGAAACTGGCGTTGATGCGCGAGCGATGGATCCAACGCCCACAAGGCGCCGACGACACGCAGCGCGGCCTGCGTGACGGGCTCGGAGAAATCGCCACCCGGTGGCGAGATCGCGCTGATCAACGTGACCGACCCCGTCCGGGGCGGCGTGCCGAGCGCCTTCACGCATCCCGACCGCTCGAAGAACTTCCCGAGGCGGTCGCCGAGGTAGGTCGGGTAGCCTTCCTCGCCGGGCATTTCCTGCAAGCGGGCGCCGATCTCGCGCAGCGCTTCGGCCCAGCGCGACAAGCTGTCCGCCATCACCGCCACGCGCAGTCCCATGTCGCGGTAGTACTCGGCGATCGTCGCGCCAACGTAGACGGATGCTTCACGCGCCGCCACCGGCATGTTCGAGGTGTTCACCACCAGCACGGTGCGGTCCATGATGGAGCGGCCGGTACGGGGATCGACGAGTTTGGGAAACTCGTCGAGCACTTCCGCCATCTCGTTGCCGCGCTCGCCGCAGCCGACGTACACGATCACGTCCGCCTCGGCGAACTTGGCGAGCGATTGCTCGATGACCGTTTTCCCCGTGCCGAACCCGCCGGGGACGGCGACACTGCCACCCTCCGCCACCGGGAACAGGAAGTCGAACACGCGCTGGCCGGTCACGAGCGGTTGACCTGCAGGAATGCGGCCGGCAGCGGGCCGCGGCCGGCGCACCGGCCAATGGTGGCCGAGATATAGCTGCGTGCCTTCGCTCAACCTGCCGATGGGATCAGCGACTGTGTACGTCCCCGCGGCAATCGCCGCAATGGTGCCGGCGACATCCGGGGGCACAAGCACGCGATGCGTAATGCCCGGGCGCTCGACGACTGTGCCGAGCACATCGCCGCCGGCGACGCGGGCGCCGGTCGCGACGCAGGGCGTGAACGCCCAGCGTGCTGCGCCGTCCAGTGTCGGAGCCGCGATGCCGGGCGCGATGAAGTCGCCCGATTCCCGCGCCACCATCGCGAGCGGGCGCCCCACCCCGTCCAGCACCGCGCCGAGCAGCCCGGGGCCGAGGTGGATCGTGAGCGATTGTCCCGTGCCGGCAACGGGCTCGCCCAGCTGGAGGCCCGCCGTATCCTCGTAGACCTGAATGGTCGCGCGCGCTCCGGTGACCCGAATGATCTCCCCCAGGAGTCCGCGCGTTCCGACGCGGACGAGCTCGTACAGCCTTGCGCCCGGCAGGGGCTCGGCCTCGGCGAGCGCGCCGCTGACGCGAACGATGCGGGCACTCATCTGAGCCTCACGCGGTACCCGATGACCTGGCGCAACAATTCGACGATGTAGGCGTCCGCCTGCTCGACGCGTCCGGCCCACGCCGGTTCCGGAAACGGCACCACCATCGGCAGCGGCCGCCGACCGAGCTGGCGGCGCAGCTCTTCAGGTAGGTGGTCGTAGAACCCCTCCTCCATCAGCACGACACCCACATCCGGTGCGGCCATGAGCTCTTGCAGGCGCTCGCGCGCCTGCTCGGCGCTCCCCGCCTCTACCGTCCGCAGACCCGCGAGCGCGAATCCCGCGCCGATCTCGGGCCGTGAGAGGACACGCACACTGTACGCCATCAGACTCCTGCCGCGACGGCTGCGCCGGCGAGACTGCCGCGTGGAGCACCGAGCACGATGCCCCAAATCGCGTGGCGTACGTCGAGGACTTCCGCACGGACGCGCAGCGCGAAACCGAGCACCGACGCCGGGCCCGCGGGATCACGCCGTTCCGCGTCACGGATCATCGCGATGCGGCTGCGTAGCAATTGCTCTTCGATGCTGGACGCGTCGGCGGCACGCTCGAACGCCGCCGCCAGGGGCGTCGGTCGGAATACGGTCACGAGCCGCCGGCCCGCCGCGCCCGCATCCCCCGCCGCGATAGCCTCGAGGAACGTGCCAAGCGCCAGCCGGCGTCCGCCCTCCACGAATGCCCGCTTGCCCGGTGAATCGGTCTCGCCGGCGGCCAGCATCAGGGCGACCGTCGCGTTTTCCAAATCGATTGTGTCTCGTACATAGTCGAGCACCAATCCGCTGCCCGTGGCGCGCGCGCCGTCCAGGGCGCGCTGCGCGAACGTGACGTTGAGACAAGACTCGATCGCGAGGAGGTCCGGTTGCGTCGCTTTCGCCTCGCGCAGCAGAGCCGTTCCGTAGGCGTTTCCCCAGGCGGTAAGCAGGACGGCCACGGCGCCCGGAGAAGGCTGCATGGCCAGCTCCCGTAGCGCCCGCTCGGGAAGGGCCGGGGTCGGAATGAGTCCCGCGAGCCGCAGGTCGGCGGGCGCACCCTGCACGGCGCCTCGCACGATCGCGCGGATGCTGCGCCGGTCCTCGTCCTCGAAGATGACCGCGAGCAGCACGCTGCGATTACCAGCCCAGCGTGCGAGCACCCGCAGCCGGCTGCCGGCCTGGCGCCGCACGGCAAGCTCCAGATCGTCGGCCGTCACGCCGCCCTCTGGGAGCGGATACCCGTATCCCCGCAACGCATCCCCCAGCGCTTCCACGGTCTCCACTGCGGTTAGCGACGCGATGGCGGATCGATCGAGCAGATGGGTGGCGAGTCCGCGGGCGCGCGTCGCGAGATCTTCCCAACGCGGAGCGTTCATGCCGAAAGGGCGGCGAGGGCTTCGAGTGCGAGCTGCGGGCGCAACCGCTCGACCCGGTTCTCCAGCGTCGCGTCGATTTCCAACCTTCCATCCGCTGTCGTCAAGCGAAAGCCTGCCACGATCTCCGAGTCCGGCCGTATGGGCAACCGGCCGTTGGTCTTGACGACGTTCCGCAGCGTGGGGGCAAGCGCCGGATTGCAGCGCACCGCGACTGACCGGTCTCCCGCGAAGGTCTTCAGGTGTTCGAGCTGCCGAGGCAGGCCGGCACGGTACGCAGCGGACCTCGCCACTGCCGGAAGCTCGGCGCGCAACCTGTCGAACAACCGATCCAGCAGGGCTCCGCGCGCAGCCAGTACCTGCGCGCGAGCGGCGGCGCGCGTAGTTGCCAGCGCGCGCTCGTGCTCCGCCCGCGCTGTCGTTGTTCGTTGCTCGAGCGTCTGCTCGCGCCGCAGCACGACTTGCTGCTCCGCAGCCGCGATGATTTCCGCTGCTCGCGCCCGCGCATCATCCATGATTCGCGAGATCTCGGCGTCCGCTTCGCGCGCGAGCGTTGCCAGTAATGCGTCGATCATCGGAACAGAATCGCCGCGGCGACCACGAACCCCAGGATCACCATCGTCTCGGGGATCGCGATCATGAGAATCGCCGTCGTGTTGAGCTCCGGCTTTTCGGCGAGTGCGGCGACGACGGCCGGACCGATGCGAGACTGGGCCCATGCCGTCGCCAGCGCCGGGATCGCGACGGCCAGGGCCGCCGCGAGAGTAGTGATGACCACTGCGTCCATGTCCGCTCCTCGCTAAGCTGCCGGTCGCGCCGGCGTCCAATGCCCGAACGGCTGGTACCGCACACCACCCGGACTGTAGAACTTCCCGAAAAACTCCACATAGTGCAGACGGAGGGCGTGCACCGTCGGACTGAACAACGCGATCGCGAAATTCACGAAATGAAACAGCAGGGCGAAGAGCACGCCCACCGCCACGCTGCCGATCGCTCCGACCATCTTGTTTGCCACGACGGCCAGCATGACCGACGCCACGCCGAGGGCCATGATGCGCGCGTACGACAGGATGTTGCCCAGCGTCGAGAGCAGCTCGATGGGCGCGACCACACCTTCCAGCACGATCAGCGCCGGAAACGCCACCAGCAGGCCGATGACAGCGGGCGTGAAGAACCCCTTCGGCAACACCTTCACTGCGGCGAGCAGCGCGAGAATCACGAGGATGACCATGATCATCGAGACGCCGCGGCCCATGGCCTCACGGGGGTGACGGCGTATCGTGCTTGCGATGCCGAGCCCCATACCGAGCAGGATGTGGACGACGCCGAGCGATACGGCGAGCAGCAGGAAGGGGATCATCGCCTCGTGCCGGTTGAACGCGAGCGGCTTCAGGCCGAGCCGGCTGCCCACGTCGCCGAAGAACTCACCGAACAGCAAGCCGGCGATGATCGTAAAGAGTGCACACGGGCCGATGATCTCCGACACCGTGCGGAGGAGTGTGTTGGCGCGCGAGAGGCGGTGCAGCGCCAGTCCGATCAGGGCGAGCACGACGCCGTAGCCGACGTCGCCGACCATGATGCCGAAGAACGCCGGGAAAAAGACCGCGACGAACGGCGTCGGATCGATCGTTCCGTAGCGGGGCAAGGGGAACACCCGGACGAGCGTTTCGAACGGCCGGAGCAGCCGGGGATTTGACAGCACGACAGGGGCCTCTTCCGACGCCCATTCCTCTATAGCGATCTCCTCCACGGCGACCGCGTCGCCGTATTGGGCGGCCAGCCGGTCTTCGAGCGTGCGCCGCGACCGGGTCGGCACCCATCCCTCGAGCACAAAGGCGTGGGGCGTGACCCCGGTCAGCGGCACCGCCTCGAGCTCCCGGAGCCGGTCGTGCACGGCCGCTCGGGCGCGAATCAGCTCCGCGCCGTGCTCACGCGCGAGTTGCTGTTGGCGGCGCAGTGCCTGGTCACGAGCCGAAGGTATCTGGCCCAGGCGTTCGAGCATTCGCGGTATGGCCTGCGCCAAGCCGCCGCCGCCGTACTGCACGGGAACCGGGATCTCCTGGACCTGCGCCTGCGCGAGCAGCTGTTCGACGCGCCGCGCCGCGGGCGCGGCAACGACGATCAGCAGCGCGATCTCGCCGCTGGCGAGCGGCTGCGTGTAGACCTCGAAATCGGCGCCGATCGCGGCGGCGAGGCTCGCCCGCAGCTTGGGGATCGCGCCTGCATCCGAGCCGCGCACGAGCACATGATATGCCGTCGCATTCGGCCAGTGGGTCTCGGCCTCGAGCAGCGCGCGAAACGCGGAAAAGAACTGCTGGTACTTGAGGATGAGCGCCTTTTCCTCATCGAGCGCGACGATCTGCAGCCGCAGCCGCTCCGCTTCTCTGCGCACGCGCCACGCGAGCCGCGCCCAGCGAACAAAATCCGCTGCGGCTGCCCGCGCGCGCGACACGGCAGCGGGGGCGGGCCGCAGGTGCAGCTCGTCCAGCCCAGCATCGATGTCCGCCAGCACCTGCTGCAGGTGGCGCCGCTCCCGCTCCTGAGGCGTACCGAGCGACGCTCGATCCAACGGTGCGCCGGGTGAGACCTCCGGCGGGGCGAGATGCAGCAGGCTCAGGTCTTGAAGGGTGCGAAGCACCTCCGTCAGCCGCTCCCGCGGACCGAGGACCCGCACCTTCGACATCGCGATGATCATGGACCGCTCTCGTCGTCGATCAGGCGGTGCGCGAGCCCGCGGGCGATCGCCGTCAGGCGCTCGTCAGAAACGCCCGCGTAGGCGCTGGCCTGACGCTGTGCCTCATCGGCGATCTCGCGCTCGCGCTTGCGGCGTTCGCGGACCAACCGCTGCGCCATGCGCTGCTGGTCCGCGTCCAGCTCGGCGGCCAGCGACGCCTCGCGCTGCTCAGCATCCGAGCGGGCTCGCACGATCACGGACTCCGCTTCCGCGCGGGCGGCCCGTAACCGCTCTGCCAGTTGGCGCTCGGTGTCCAGCAGACGGGTGAGCTCCCCCGACGCGGGGTGGACCGAGGGGTTGCGGGTCATGGATGTAGTCTGGCAGCGGTCGGGTCCGGTGATCGTGAAGCACAGATAAGGGCTTCTTCATGCTGCACGGTGAAGGTTTCTTCAGAAGGACTTTCAGAGACTTAGCGGTTTGACGGGCTACTCTGAGCGCATCAACCGCGTTCGGAGCTCGGCATGTACTTCCCCACTTCGCATCCGTGGATCCCTGAGGAGTCACTCAGTCAGTATCTCGAACGTCGCGGTGTCACTCGCCGCGACTTTCTTACGTTCTGCGCGCAAATGACCGCCGCGCTCGGCCTCTCGGAGATGATGACGCCGAGAGTCGCCGCAGCGCTCACGGCAGTCAAACGTCCTACCGTCGTGTGGCTCTCGTTACAGGAATGCACGGGGTGCGTCGAGAGCGTCCTGCGCACCGCCGAGCCGACGATCGGCGACCTCGTGCTCGACGTCGTGTCACTCGACTACCAGCACAACATCATGGCGGCCGCCGGCCATCAGGCCGAAGCCGCGCTGCAGGACTCGATGGCGAAGAACAAAGGTGAGTATCTGCTGGTCGTCACCGGCTCCGTGCCGCTGAATGACGGCGGCATCTACACGACGATCGGTGGCAGGACCGCGGAGACGATCCTGAAGGAAGCGGCGCGCGATGCGAAGGCAGTCATCGCGATCGGCGCCTGCGCGCACTGGGGCAACATCCAGGCGGCGCGCCCTAATCCGACCGGCGCGGTCGGCGTTTCCGACATCGTCAAGAACAAGCCGGTCGTCAACATCGCCGGCTGCCCCCCCATTGGCGACGTCGTGACCGCGACGATCGTCCATTTCTTGACGTTCGGCCGCGTGCCCGAGCTGGATTACGACGGCCGGCCGCTCTTCGCCTATGGCGCGCGCATTCACGATCAATGCCCGCGGCGCGCCAACTTTGACGCCGGCCAGTTCGTCGAGGCGTTCGACGACGAAGCGGCGCGCAAGGGCTGGTGCCTGTATCACGTCGGCTGCAAGGGACCGGCGACGTTCTCTCCCTGTCCGATCTTCCTCTGGAATACGCGCACCAGCTGGCCGATCGGCGCCGGCCACCCGTGCCTCGGCTGCACCGAGCGGCACTTCTGGGACACGATGACGCCGTTCTACGGCCGGCTGCCCGACGTCGCAGGGTTCGGCGTGGAGCGCTACGCCGATACGATCGGCGCGGCACTGGCCGTCGGCGCCGCCGCCGGCGTGGCGGCGCACGCGGTCGCGACAGGGATCCACCAGGTCCGAGAACGGCGCAAACTCCCGGTTCTGCAAGAAACCGGACCTTCTAAGAAGGAAGGAGATGGCCATGGCAACGACTAAGATCGTCGTCGATCCCTTGACCAGGATCGAAGGCCATCTCCGCATCGAGGCTCAGGCGGAGAATGGACGCATTACGAACGCGTGGGCCACATCGACGCAGTTTCGCGGGATCGAAATCATCATGCAGGGCCGCGACCCGCGCGACGCATGGGCGTTCACGCAGCGGATCTGCGGCGTCTGCACGGTGGTGCACGCCGTCGCGTCGTGCCGAGCCGTCGAGGACGCGCTCGATATCCGCATCCCCGCCAACGCGAATCTGATCCGCAACCTGATCCACGGGATGCAGTTCGTGCAGGACCACGTGATTCACTTCTATCATCTGCACGCGCTCGACTGGGTGGATGTGGTCAGCGCCCTGTCGGCTGATCCCGCCGCAACCTCGAAGCTCGCGCAGTCGCTGTCACCGTGGCCGAACAACTCGGCGACGTATTTCGCCGAGGTGAAGAACCGCCTCAAGACGTTCGTCGGCACGGGGCAGCTCGGCATCTTCACGAACGGGTACTGGGGCCATCCGGCCTACAAGCTGCCACCGGCCGCGAATCTCATGGCGGTGGCGCATTACCTCGAGGCGCTCGACTGGCAGCGTGACGTGATCCGGCTGCACACGATTTTCGGCGGCAAGAACCCGCATCCGAATTTCCTGGTGGGCGGCATGGCGTCGGCGATCAACCTCGACGACACCGCGACGATCAACGCGGAACGGCTCACCGATATCCACGACATCATCGCGCGGGCGCAGCGCTTCGTGGAGCAGGTCTACTGGCCCGACCTGATGGCGATCGCCTCCTTCTATAAGGAATGGGCGGGGATCGGCGGCGGCACGGGCAACTATCTGGCCGTCGGCGAATTCCCCGACGGCGACGTCCGCGACGTCGAGTCGCTGTATTTCCCGCGCGGCATCATCCTCAGCAAGGATCTGTCGAAGGTCCATCCCTACGATCACCAGCTCGTGAAGGAGTACATCAACAGCTCCTGGTACGAGTACTCGCAAGGCGACGCCGCGGGGCTGCACCCCTGGGAAGGGGAAACGAAAGCGAAGTACGACGGCCCGCCGACGCCGTGGACATACCTGCAGGGCCAGAAGAAGTACTCCTGGATGAAGGCGCCGCGCTACGACGGGAAGGCGATGGAAGTCGGCCCGCTAGCGCGCATGCTCGTTGCGTTCGCATCCGGACATGAGGGCGTGCGGGCGCAGGTCAAAGAAGTCCTCGACCGGCTCGACGTCGGCCCGTCCGCATTGTTCTCGACGCTCGGCCGAACCGGCGCCCGGGGCATCGAGACGGTGCTGCTGTCACGCCGCCTGTCCCACTGGTACGACGAGCTGGTCGCCCGGATCAAGGGCGGCGACGTGCGGACCCACAATGGTGAGAAATGGAAACCGGAGACCTGGCCCGCCAAGGCGCAGGGGTACGGATATCTCGACGCGCCGCGTGGAGCGCTGGGCCACTGGGTCCAGATCGAAGATCAAAAGATCTCCCGCTACCAATGCGTGGTGCCGAGCACCTGGAATTGCTCGCCGCGCGACGGCCAGGGACAGCCGGGGCCATACGAGGCGGCGTTGATGGATCACCACCCCCTCGTCAAGCCGGATCAGCCGATCGAGATCCTGCGCACGATTCACTCGTTCGATCCGTGCATGGCGTGCGGCGTGCACGTGCTCGATGCGACCGGCACAGAAGTGATCGCGGTGAAGGTCCAATGAGACTGGGCAAGGGGGTTTCGCTCGCCCACAAGATGCCGCCAGCGAGTGGCAACTACCGGTGGGTGTATCTGTGGGAGTGGCCGATCCGCGCGATGCACTGGGCGGCAGCGTTGTCGATCGTCGTGCTCGTCGTGACCGGGTTCTACATCGGGAAGCCGTACTTCATCACGCATGGCGAGGCCAGCGCCCACTACCTGATGGGGTGGATGCGCTTTCTGCACTTCACCGCCGCCGGCGTCTTCGTGGCAACGGCCATCATCCGGGTTTACTGGCTGTTCGCCGGCAATCAATTCGAGCGCTGGAAGGCGCTGTTCCCGGTCCGCACAGCGGACTGGGTCAACATGCTGAAGCAGGTGAAGTTCTACCTGATGATCCAGCCCGAGAAGTCGCCACACTACCTCGGGCACAACCCGCTCCAGCAATTCAGCTACACGGGCATGTACGCTGTCGCGATCGCGCAGGTCGTCACGGGATTCGCGATGTACGGACAGTCTCGGCCGGGCGGCCTCTGGTACACGCTGTTCGGCTGGGTGGTGCCGCTGCTGGGCGGAATCCAGGTCGTGCACTTCGTGCACCACATCCTCACCTGGGCGTTCTTGATCTTCATTCCGATTCACATCTACCTCGCGTTGCGCGCCGATATGCTGGAACGCACCGGGACGATCTCCTCCATCATCAGCGGCGGCCGGTTCGTGCGCTCGGACGTGAACTATGTCGACGAATAAGCGTCGGGTCGTCGTGATCGGACTGGGCAACCCGCTGATGGGGGACGACGGCCTCGGCTTGGCCGTGCTCGACGCGCTGCGCACAGGCTACGCCCTGCCACCTGAGGTCGAGCTGGTTGACGGCGGCACCTGGGGCATCAACCTGCTGCCGGTGATCGAGGATGCGGACGAGCTGATTTTGATCGACGCTATCGACGCAGGCCAAGCACCCGGTACGTTCGTGCGCCTCGAGCACAACCGCCTGCCGCGCTACCTGGCGACGAAGATTTCGCCACATCAAGTGGATCTGCGCGACGTCCTGGGACTGGCCGAGCTGCGCGGCACACTCCCGGCGGACACCGTCGCGCTCGGCATGCAGCCGGCGAGTGTCGAGCTGCGCAATTCTCTCAGCGACCTCCTCCGCTGTCGGGTGCGCGAGTTGGCGGATGCCGTCGTTCAGGAGCTGGCCAGGCGTGGCTATCCGGCCGACGTATTTCTCGCGGTGTCCGTGAATGCATGAGATGAGCGTCGCACTCGAGGTCTGTCGCCTGGCCGAGGAGCGGCTGGGCGAGGCGACGGATACCCTCGTGGCACTTGGCGTCACCGTCGGCGATGACGCCGGTGTCGAGCCGGAGAATCTGGCGTTCTGTCTCGAGGCGTTGCTCGCTGAGCCGCCGTTCCGCGGTGCCGAGCCGAGAATCCTGCGGGAGCCCGGCGACGCCCTGCACCTCAGTTATCTGGAGGTGACCGACGATGCCAGTCCGGACGATTGAGGTTCGCGAGCGGGTCATGGCCCGCAACGACGAGATCGCCGGCCGCGTGCGCGCGCGCCTGGCCGCCGCGGGCGTGCCGACATTCAACCTCGTCTCCTCGCCGGGCTCCGGAAAGACGCTGGTCCTCGAGCGTACCCTCGCGGCGCTGGGCGACGAGCTGCGGATCGCCGTCGTCACCGGCGATGTCCAGACACACAACGACGCCGACCGTCTCGCGCGACACACCGATCAGCTGGTCCAGGCAGTGGTGACGAACGGCGCGTGCCACCTGGATGCGCGTCAGGTGGAAACGGCGCTGGCAGCGATTGATCTCGCCGCGACGGATCTGCTGTTCATCGAGAACGTCGGCAACCTCGTCTGCCCGGCGGCCTGGGACCTGGGAGAGAACGCGAAGATCGCGCTCTTCTCCGTGACCGAGGGCGAGGACAAGCCATCGAAGTATCCCAACATGTTTCGGGCCGCCCGCTGGGTGGTCTTCACCAAGCTCGACCTGCTGCCGCACGTGCCGTTCAGCCTGGAGCGCGCCGTAGAGCTGGCGCGCGCGGTCAATCCCGACCTCGGGTTTCTGATGACGTCGTCGGTCGCGTGGCACGGTCTCACCGAGTGGCTCAGCTTCTGCCGGGCGCGCGCGCGCCAAGGAGTGCCAGTATGAGCACCGCTGCGACTCATGCGCCTGCGCGCGCAGCCGCGCGCTTGTTCGTCCACGGCGTGGTACAGGGCGTCGGCTTCCGTCCCTTCGTGCACCGGCTGGCGCTGCGGTGCGATCTCGCCGGCTGGGTGAGGAACGCGTCGGGCGACGTGCAGATTCACGTCGAAGGCTCGCCCGACCACATCGCGGCGTTCGTGCTCGCACTGCGCGCCGAAGCGCCGCCGCTCGCGCAGATAGACGAGCTTCGCAACGAAGCGTGCGCGCCCGGCAAACTCGCCACGTTTACGATTCTCGAGAGCCGCCGTGAAGCCGGCCGCCGCCAGCCGATCTCCCCCGACGTCGCCCTGTGCGCCGCGTGCGAGGCCGAGCTGTTCGATCGGCACAACCGCCGGTATCGCTATCCGTTCATTACCTGCACGGATTGTGGACCGCGCTTCACCGTGATCGACGCGATGCCGTATGACCGCGAGCGCACCAGCATGCGCGCGTTCACGCAGTGCGACACCTGTCGCCGCGAGTACACGACACCGGGGGATCGCCGCTATCACTCGGAGACGAATAGCTGCCCGAGCTGCGGGCCGAAACTCTGGCTCGAGGGGCCGGGCGTCAGCGTCACTGACGATCCGATTCGGGCGGCGGCGGCGCTGCTGACCGCGGGCAGGATCGTGGCCATTCGTGGACTGGGCGGTTTTCATCTGGCCGTCGATGCCACCGACGAGCGAGCGGTGGCGCGGCTGCGGGCGCGCAAGGACCGCGAGGCGAAACCGTTCGCGGTCATGGTGCGAACGCTGGCGGATGCCAGGAGGCTCGGTGTGGTCGGCGAGTCCGAGGCGACGCTCCTCACGTCGCGCGAGCGACCCATTGTCCTGCTGCACAAGCGGGCCGCCGGAGCGCTGGCCCGCTGGGTCGCTCCGGGACTCGGTACGGTCGGCGTCATGCTCGCCTACACCCCACTACATCACCTGCTTTGCGATCTCGTGCGCCGCCCGCTCGTCATGACGAGCGGCAACCAAAGCGAAGAGCCGATCGCGATCAGCAACGAAGATGCCCAGGAGCGGCTCGCGGCGATCGCGGATGCGTTCCTGCTGCACGACCGCGACATCGTGGCGCGCTACGACGACTCGGTGGTACGTGTGGCCGGTGAAACCACGGTGTTTCTGCGGCGGGCTCGCGGCTACGCCCCGCTACCGCTGAAGCTGCCGGTGGCGAGTCCCAAGCCCCTGATCGCAGTCGGTCCGCATCTCAAAAACACCTTCACTCTGGTGCAGGGCAACGACGCCTACGTCAGCCAGCATATCGGTGATCTGGAAAATCTCGAAACGCTGACGCACTGGCGTGCAGCCTTCGATGCCTATCGACGCCTATTCCGTCTCGAGCCCGAGGTGGCGGTGCGGGATCTGCACCCCGGCTACATGTCAACCCGCATAGCGGGCGACCTCGGGCTCGAGCGGATCATTCCCGTCCAGCATCACCACGCGCACGTCGCCGCTGTCCTGGCCGAGCATGGATGCACCCGTCGCGCCATCGGCATCGCGTTCGATGGCACGGGCTACGGCGACGACGGCAACGTGTGGGGCGCGGAGTTTTTCGAGGCCGACCTGACTTCGTACCGGCGGGTGGGGCAGCTGCGCTACGCCCGGATGCCGGGTGGCGATCTGGCGGCTCGCGAACCGTGGCGCGCAGCGCTCGGGTACCTCGCGCTCGATCCCGACGCCGCGCACGCGTTTACGTACATCCTCGATGCCGTGCACATCAACATGCGCAACATCGCACTCCAACAGATGGTGCGCCGGCTGAACGCTCCGCTCGCGTCATCCATGGGCCGGCTGTTCGACGCGGCCGGCGCCGTGTTGGGCGTGTCGCTCGACAATCAGTTCGAAGGCCAGACGGCGATGCTGCTCGAGTCGCTGGCCGGGGCGCGCCCCGCGCAACCGCTGCCCTTCCCGATGGCGGCGACGGCCGGTGGCACCTGGATCTTGGATCCGCTCCCGCTGCTCATCGCGCTCGGTGAAGAGCGGGCCCGTGGCGTCGCGGTGGCAGAGCTGGCCGCGCGCTTCCATGAAAGCATCGCCGCAGGCTCGGATCAGCTCGCCGCCCGTCTCGCGGCCGACACCGGCCTTGGGACGGTCGTGCTCTCGGGTGGGTGCTTCCAGAATGCCCGCCTGCTCGTCTCGTTGCGTGCTCGTCTCGAAGCGCGCGGCCTGCGCGTGCTGGTCCCGCGCCAACTCAGCCCCAACGATGGTGCCGTGAGTTACGGGCAGGCTGCCGTGGCCGCGGCCCTGCTTCGCCGGGAGGAGAATTGATCATGAAAGCCCCCCCTTCACTCCGCCGAGAGCACGAGGAGCTGCACGCCGACCTCGCCCGAGCGGGACAAATGCCTGGACTGCTCGGTCAGACGGCGCGGGAAGTCGCGCGCATCATGCATCCACATTTCCTGCGTGAAGACGAGTACGCCGTTCCCCCACTCAGCCTCCTGCCGCGGCTCGCGCGAGGCCAGGTCACGCCGGATATGGCCGAAGTATTGCCGCTGGTGGCGCGGCTGAAGGAAGAGATGCCGCTCATGATCGAAGAGCACCGCGCGATTCTGGGCGCCGTGCGGGCATTCGCGCTGGCCGCGGAGTCCGATGGCGACGAGAAATGCATTCGCCTCGCTGCCGAGCTCACGGTGCACGCCCAGCTCGAGGAAGAGGTGCTCTACCCGGCGGCCCTGCTGGTCGGTGAGTACGTCAAGGCGAAGCTCCAGCCGCAGCGGGTGAGGTCCTGATGTGCCTCGGCATTCCCGGCCGGATCGTGGAGGTGCACGACACCCAGGGACTCCCGATGGGCGTTGTGGACTTCGGCGGCGTGCGTCGTGAGGTGTGCCTGGCATACGTCGCGGATCAGATCAAGCCCGGAGACTACGCGATCGTACACGTGGGCTTTGCGATTTCGAAAGTCGATGAGAAGGAAGCGAAGCGCACCTTCGAAGTGCTGCGCGAGATGAGCCAACTAGACGAGCTGGAGTGGATGCAGGACCTCACCCCGTGAAATACCTCAGCGAGTATCGCGACCCCAAGGTCGCCCGCGGGCTCATCGCCGAGATCAAACGAGCCGCCACACGCCGCTGGGTGCTCATGGAGGTCTGCGGCGGCCAGACGCACACGATCGTCAAACAGGGTCTCGATGAGCTGCTCGACGACGCCGTCGAGATGGTGCATGGTCCCGGCTGTCCCGTCTGCGTGACGCCGCTCGAGCAGATCGACAAGGCGCTCGCGCTGGCGTCGCGGCCGGACGTGATCTTCACCTCCTTCGGCGACATGCTGCGCGTGCCGGGCAGTGACTGCGACCTGCTGCAAGTGCGGGCGCGGGGTGGGACGGTGCGCATCGTTTACTCGCCGCTCGACGCGCTCGAGCTCGCCCGCAAGAACCCCGACAACGAGGTCGTGTTCTTCGCCGTCGGGTTCGAAACAACCGCGCCGGCCAATGCGATGGCGGTGTGGCGCGCGAAGGAGCTGGGGGTCAAGAACTTCAGCGTGCTGGTCTCGCACGTGACCGTGCCTCCGGCGATGGTCGCGCTGCTCGAATCGCCCGTCAACCGCGTGCAGGGATTTCTCGCGGCCGGTCACGTCTGCACGATCATGGGGTGGACCGAGTACGAGCCCATCGCGGCGAAGTACAAGGTACCCATCGTCGTTACGGGATTTGAGCCGCTCGACATACTCGAAGGCATGTTGCTCGCGGTACGTCAGCTCGAAGAGGGGCGGCACGAAGTCGAGAATCAGTACGTGCGCTCGGTGCGGCGTGACGGCAACCAGCCGGCGCAGGATCTCGTGTCACGCGTCTTCGAGCTGGTGGACCGCAACTGGCGCGGCATCGGACCCATCCCGCGCAGCGGGCTCGGCGTGCGCGCGGAGTTCGCCGACTTCGATGCCGAGCGTCGCTTCGCCCTCGAAGGCATCCACACCGCTGAGCCGGAGATCTGTCGCGCCGGAGACGTTCTGCGCGGCGTACTCAAGCCATTCGACTGCCCCGCGTTCGGGACGATGTGTACGCCCGAGCATCCCCTCGGCGCACCGATGGTCTCTTCAGAGGGAGCCTGCGCCGCGTACTACAACTATGGCCGGTTTCGGAGCGCCGTATGACCACCACCTGTCCGATCCCGATCGCAACAGCGGAGCGCGTACAGCTCGGCCATGGCTCGGGCGGCAAGATGAGCGCGGCGCTGGTGCGCGAGCGCTTCCTGCCGCTGTTCCGCAACGACATCCTCGGTCAACTCGGCGACGCCGCCATCGTCGATGTGGCGGGGCAATCCCTGGCCATTTCCACCGACACATTCGTCGTGCAGCCGCTCGAGTTTCCCGGCGGCAATATCGGGTCGCTGGCGGTGCACGGTACGGTGAACGATCTCGCCATGATGGGCGCCCAACCCTGCTGGCTATCCGCCGGGTTCGTGCTGGAGGAAGGACTGTCATTCGATGTGCTCGATCGCGTGGTGCAGAGCATGGCCGATGCCGCGCGCGAGGCACGAGTCTTACTTGTGGCGGGCGACACGAAGGTGGTCGAGCGCGGCAAAGCCGACGGCATTTTCATCAATACCACGGGCGTCGGGCTACGACCGGCCGACTTCTCCCCAGCCCCGGCGCGCGCCCAGCCCGGTGATGCGGTGATCGTCAGCGGACCCATCGGTCGCCATGGCATCGCCATCATGACCGCCCGTGAAGGCCTGGCGTTCGAGGCCGAAGTGACGAGCGACAGCGCGGCATTGACCCCGCTGGTCAACGCGCTACGCGAGCGAGTGGGCGACGCCGTGCACACCCTGCGGGATCCGACGCGCGGAGGCGTGGCAAGCACGCTCAACGAGATCGCCGCTGCGGCAGGAATCGGCATCGTGCTCGAGGAGCACCTCCTGCCTATTCCCGGCCCAGTCGCCGCGGCGTGCGAGATGTTGGGGTTCGATCCGCTCTACGTCGCGAACGAGGGACTGCTGGTGGCGTTCGTGCCAGACGCGCAGGCGGATGATGCAGTGCATGCGCTGCGCAGCCATCCGCTCGGCCGTGCGGCGACGCGGATTGGGCGCTGCGTGCGCGAGCATCCTGGGATGGTCGTGCTCAGCACGGGCATCGGTGGCACCCGCGTCGTCGACATGCTTCCTGGAGATCAGCTGCCGCGCATCTGCTGAGTCTCAACCGGCGCCAACGGGCACCAGCGCGTTCTCCACCTCAACGTCCACCGCGATTCCAGTGCGGACGCTCTCCGTGACGATGCAGAAGTCCTGAAAGAGGTCCAGGCAGCGTCCCATTCGTTCGCGCTGTTCCTGCGTGACTTCCGGTGCGAGGCGAACGCGCAGGCCGCCGATTCTGAGCCGTCCGCGCTCGTTCCGTACGATGGTGCCTTCAACCTTCGTGCGGAGCTCGGCAACCTCCACACGAGATTTCCGCAGGCAGTACAGGAGGCTCGCACTCAGGCAGCTTCCCACTGCGGCCGCCAGCAGGCGCGCCGGGTTGGGGCCGTTGGCTTCGCCGAGCGGCGGCAGCTCGTCCACGACGAGCGGTGGTCCCTCCCCTGGCGCGAAATCGACAGTAAAGGTGTAGCCGTCGCGCAGGGTCAATCCGAGCTCGAACCGTTCGCCGCCACTCATACGGTCTCCTGAAGGGGGGGTACTCCCTCTAAGAACGCCGAAGACCATATGGCTGAATTGAATCAGGCGTGAAGATTCCTAGCGACGTCCGGCCTCGACTCCCCCCCCCTCGTTGGGCGTTGTCTTCCGCGTCGACAAGCCGAAGGGCACGTAGCTCGGGCACCAGCCGATCAGACTGGTCACGAGGAATGCGACGGCGACGATCCCGAGCAGAATGGCGAGCGTGCCGCTGATCTTGCCGGTGAAGTAGAGGACGGCAATGGCAACGACGATGAGCGTACGAACGACTCGATCTGCAGTTCCCATGTTGTTCGTCACAGAGCCTCCTGGAGAATCCCGCTCAAGACTTGCGAAAGTGCACGATCAGCAGCGTCAGGCCTCCGAATACCGCGAGACAGAGGAGGCAGGCGGCGGCGAGCTTGAGAACCTTCGGATTTATGCGCGTGCGGAGGCGGGAGTGGTGGACGGCTTGTCGGCTTGCGGCGCTGACAGAGGCGCGAGACGAGGCTCCGCGCCCAGCCAGTAGAGGCCGTTCGCCATGATGCAGTAACCGGTCCCGGCGAACCACACCATCGCGACGCCGACGAATCCAGTGAACGTCAGCCACCATGGGCTGTGGATGATCGACAGGACCGACGCCACCGTCAGATTGATTCCGACCGCCAGATAAATGCGGCGTTCGAGATACCAGCTATCGGTCTGCATGAAATACAGGTTACCCCGTCCCGATTGCCCCAGCATCGGCTTGAAGCCCAGCCGGTAGAGGATGTTTCCGACGATGCAGAAGCCCGTAAGCGATACGCCGATCGATGCCCAGGCTGTCGCAATGGTTAATAGAATCCAGTACGGATTGACGAGTGCGGCGAGTGTCGTGCTCGTGAGCAGGAAGACACCAGCGATCAACCACACCGTCCGCTCGATGTACCAGCGGTGCGTCGGAACGACGTAGATGCCGCGACGGAACGCCATGCTGCAATGTTACGGCGCCACCGAAAGTCACGCTAGACGGCCGAGTGGTTCAGCCGGTGACAGCGAGCTCGTTGATCACGGCCACGACTCCCCGTACATGCTCGGCTACGCCCTGCACGTGGAGCTTCGCGAGATCTGAGGGAACCCATCCCGTGAGCGTGGCCACGAAATCCTCGACTTCCACGCTCACGCCCTGGATCTCCGGTTCGGGCACGTGGCGCAGCTCGTCCCAGATCTTTTGTTGCAGATCGACTTGTGGTTGCGTTTCCTCGGCGTGCGACAACCACATCTGCACACCCATGCCGCCTTCCAGCGACTGCTCTATGTAGGTGTCACTCATGTCGCTCGCCCTCCTCCTAAAGCGTGGAACGCGGCGTGCCGCGAATGGCCTGCCTTATCCGCTCGGCCGTACTCGGACTCAGAACACGGACGACCGAATAGAACGCGTATCCCATCGCCGCGAGCACGAGGACGGAAACAGCCAGGCCGACGAGCACGCCCAATAGACCAAGCGCGACCTTGAGCACCAGCAGTGCGACGATCGCGACAACGGCGAAACCGAGAATCCTGCGAATCATGCGATCCCTCCGACCTCGACCAGCCGTTCCGATGCCAGGCCGGCGAAGTCCTCGGCGAAGTGGCGCAAATCGATCCAGTCGGTGTACTCGTAATCCCGCGTCGTATCGACGTCACCGCCGGCCTCGGCGACGATCCGCTTCATCATTTGCCGCTTCAGCCAGCCATAACGGGTATACGGCAGGGCACCCGCGACCATTTTGGTGATCGTCGGCCGCCAACCACACCGCTCGAGGAAACCTTCCATAATGCTGATGATCTCCGAGCGAACCTGGGCCCGCCGTTCGAGCATCGCCAGCGACACGGAGAGAAACGCGCTGGGCATCGCACTGAGCGCCGCCGCATGCTGGCGCACCCAGCGCGCGACCGTTTTCTGATAGTCCCCGATATGCACCGACGCTGCGACGATCACGCCATCGTAGCCCTCCGGGCTCACACGCCGGAGAATATCCGCGGCGTCCATGACATCGACGCTGCACCGTTTGGCGCGGAGGTCTTCCGCCAGGACCTGCGCGATCTTGCGGGTGTGGCCGTCGGTCGTTCCGTAAACGATCAGGATGTGTGTCATGAGATGCTCCTCAGCGCGCGGCGACCGCCGGCTGACGTTTCTTGCGCTTTTCCAGCGCCGCCGCCGCGACGCCCACCGGCGCCACCAGCAGTGAGGTTGGCAGGTGATTGATGAGCTGCTCAGTGACACTGCCCAGGAGCACCCGTTGCGCCCACCCCTTGCCGTGCGACCCGACGACGAGCACATCCGCCTTCCAGTCCGTGCACTCGCGGAGCAGCGTATCCACGACTGTGCCGTGCCGCACGAACTTCTCGACTGCCGGCGTCTTCACGAGCGGCCAGATGTCCCGCTGCAGCGTCTCCTGGGCGAGCGCGAAGTACTTGGTCGGATCCACGGGCGGAATGCCGGTCAGATCGGGAAGCGGTTCGAACACTGTCAGGACGCGCAGCTCCGCGCCGACCAGCCTCGCAAACCGCTCCGCAAGACCGATCGTCGGTCCCGCGGCTTTCGAGAGGTCAGCGGCGACCAGCACGCGCTTGTACGCCGTCGGAGTGCCCGCCGTGATGAGGACCGGGACCTCGGCCGCGCGCACCATGTGCAGGCTCGTGCTGCCACCCAGCCACCGCTCCAGCACGGAGTGGTGCTTGCCGCCGAGCACCACGAGTCCCGGGCGCTCGTCTCTCGTGACCTGCTGCAACACGACCGCGGCGGGCCCGAACAAGACGTCCAGCTTGCGGCGGGCCAGGTCGGAGACGCTGGCGCCGAGGAGCTCGTTCACGTGATGGCGCGCCACCGCGAGCTGCAGCTGCTGCATGTCCGCGACCTGTGGATCGGCGCTCACCGCGACGAGCGGGGCCCAGGCATCGCGCACGGCATGAACGACGTGGCAGGGGGCGCCCGCGAGACAGGCAATGCGCTCCCCAACCACCGCGGCGCCTTTGGCTTCGGGCGAGAGATCAACGCCAACTACGATCGGACCCCAAGTCATTGCCGGCTCCTCGCAAGGGTACACTTGCAAGGTGGGCCGGTTTTTGTGAAGGAATCTTGAGGATGACGCGAAGGTTCTTCTACGCCGGGACGAACGCCAGCCGGCGATCCTGATGCGCGTCAATCCGCTTTGCCGGGATGCCGACGTACATCGCACCACCGGACAGCCGAGAGTGCTTTGGCACGAGACTGAGCGCACCGACCTGCGTATCGGTGCCGACGGCGACATCGATGTCGATCACACTGCCGACGCCGATCGTGACGTTGCGGCCCAACGTCACAGCGCCCGTCTTCAGGAACCCGCCTTCGACCGTATGGCCCGAGAGATGCGCGCCCGCGCCGATCACAACGCCGTCCCCGAAGTCGAGAAGATTATGATCCATGACCTCGAGACTGTTGATGTAGACGCGCCGACCGATCCGGGCACCGTTGAGCCGCACGTACATCGTCCACAGGGGCGTGGCGCGCAGGACGGCGCCGGCGACGAGACGCACGAGATGCGCGGACGCCATATAGCGTGCCCAGTCGAGCAGCGGCCACTCCAGCCCTGCGATACGCAGTGTGGCGTCGTCGGGAGTGCGCCAGCCGAGTACCCGCATGGCAAGCGGCGAAACCACCATGAAGCACAGGGCAAACAGGACGTAGGCCGGCCCAAACACGCACAGGAGGACCACGGCGCGGGCTGATCCCGCCGTGGAGCGCGCCACCCACTGTAGTAAAAGAAAAGAAGGCACCGCGGCGAGCGCGAGCAGTGTGCTTTCCACGACGAGAGCGGTCAGACCGGCCCACATCACCCGCAGCGCGCGTCGCATAAACCCCGCCTCTCTCTGGTCCCAAGAAAGGAAATGCCGCGTCCCTGAAGGCGTTGTGAGTTGCGTGTGAGCGCTGGCGCAGGCGAGCATCCTCTCACGCCAGGTTGCAACTGATCTCAGGACTGACGGCGTATTCTTGTCTGCATGTACAAGCCGCAAGTCCGCCTCGCGGGCGATGGCCCGTTGCTGGTATTGGTTCCTGGCATGGATGGCACGGGTGAGCTGTTCTACCGGCAAGTGCCATTGCTCGCGCGGAGGTATCGGGTCGCGACCTACGCGTTGCGCGAGGACGCCACCATGGAGGATCTCGTCGCGGACCTAGCCGATGTGATCGGTGCGGCGCCGGACCGGCGGGCCACGGTCGTCGGAGAGTCATTTGGGGGCGCGATCGCGTTGAGCTTCGCCCTGGCGCACCCGCGCATGCTCCAGCGGCTCGTGGTGCTCAACTCATTCCCGCGCTTCCTGCCGCAGAGGCGCCTCAACCTCGCGATCGCGCTCCTCAGCGCTGTGCCGTTCCCGTGGCAGGCGATGAGCGTCGTCCGGCGCCTCACGGCGTTCCGGCTCCATTCGCGCCACACGCACGCGCGAGAGATCGAGCGCTTCCTCGAGCTGACCGCCCGGACCACGCGCCGCGGGTACCTACGGCGTTTGCAGGTCTTGCGTCAGTACGACGTGCGCGAGCGATTGGGGGAGATTCGGGCGCCGACGCTGTTTCTGGCCAGCGACCGGGATCACCTCGTCCCAGCCGTCCAGCAGGCGCGCTATATGGCGGAGCGAGTAGCCGGCGCGACACTACAGGTGCTACGCGGTCATGGCCACATCTGCCTCATCGCGCCGGATCTCGACCTCGGGCAGATCCTGGATGACTGGACGCGGACCTGCTAGGCCTCGAGGCGCCGGAAGAACGAGCCCTTGGCCGCTTCGGCGCCGAGGCAGTACAGCACGACGATCGCGCCGACAAGCGCCATGACCGATCCGGGCAGCGCCACAAACGCGAAATAGCGCTGGCCGGCCGCGCTCAATGGTAGCAGTAGCGTCACGGCCGCAGCCACCACCGAGGCACTGATGAGCCAGCGACCCGGCCGGCTGCGATAGAGCGGCAGGCGTGTCCGGATGGCGAACGTCACGAGAATCTCCGACAGGGCCGACTCGACGAACCAGGCCGTGCGAAACAGGGGGGCCTCGGCGTGGAACACCCACAGAAGGCCGCCGATCAACAGAAAGTCGAAGCCGGCGCTCAGTAATCCGAACACCACCATGAACCGGGAGATGAGATCCAGGCGCCAGCGGCGCGGCCGACGCAGCAGCTCGTCATCCACGTTGTCGGTGGAGATGGTCAGCAGCGGTCCATCACTCAGGAGGTTGTTGAGGAGGATCTGACCGGGGAGCAGGGGGATGAAGCGAAGGAACAGCGATGACAGCGCGACCGTGGACATGTTGCCGAAATTCGCGCTGATCGTATTCAAGATGTACTTGATGATATTCCCGAACGTGCGCCGCCCCGCGACGATGCCGTCCGCCAGCACACCGAGGCTCTTCTCCAGCAGTACGATGTCCGCCGCTTCTTTGGCGACGTCCGCACCGGAATCGACCGCGATGCCGACATCCGCGACCCGCAATGCCGCGGCATCGTTCACGCCGTCGCCGAGGAACCCCACGACATGGCCCGTCGCGCGCAGCGCTTCGACGAGCCGGCGCTTCTGATCCGGCGATACCCGGGCGAAGACATCGTAGCGCCGGATCAGCTCCTGCATCGCTTCGCCGGACAGCCCGTCCAACTCGGTACCGACGACCACGCGATCTTCGGGTACCGTCAGGCCGACGTCCCGGCAGATCCGGCGCGTAATCACGGCGCCATCGCCGCTCATCACCTTGAGACGAACTCCGAGACGTCCGAACTCGGCAAGCGTGTCGCGCACGTCCGGCTTGGGCGGGTCAAGGAACAGGAGAAAGCCTCGCGGCTCGAGGCCGACTTCATCGGCCGGGGTGACGGGGGTCGAGGCAATGGACTTCTCCGCAACGGCCACGACGCGGTAGCCATCCCGCTCCGCGGCCATCGCGCGCTCGCTGAGCTGGGCGCGTTTTTCCTCCGGAAGAATCGAGGCGGCAAGAATCGCCTCGGTCGCGCCTTTCACGACGAGGCGCAGTCCTTCAGGACCTCGGATCGCGACGCTCATGCGCCGGCGCGTGAAATCGAGCTCGTTGCGGTCCAGTACTTCGTAGGCGGCGAGCTGCGGGACCAGTGACTGGGCGGCTGTGCTCCGCCATAATGCACGGTCGAGGGATTTTCCCTGCGCCCCACCGTCACAGCCCAGCAAGCCGAGGCGGAGTACCACCGGGTCGGTCCGCCCGGCGGTATCGACAAAATCGTACAATGACGGCTCGCCTGCCGTGAGCGTGCCCGTTTTGTCGCAGCAGATGACATCCGCGTTGCCCAGGTCTTCGACCGCGATGAGTCGCTTGACGATCACTTTGGCGCGGGCCATGCGCAGCGCCCCGGTCGACAGCGCGATGGTCACGACGACCGGCAGCGCCTCCGGGGTGATCCCCACCGCGAGCGCCAGGGCGAATACGAGCGATGGTGCAAGCCCGCGCCCGAATAGGGCGTTGGCGATGAACACGAATCCGGTCATCAGCAGGGTGATGCGAAACAGCAGCGCGCTGAATGCCCGGATGTTTTTCTGAAAGTCCGTTTCGGGCGGCTCGTGTTCTAACACCGCAGCCGTTCGGCCCATGACCGTGGCGCGGCCGGTGGCTGTGACAACCCCTTCCCCGCAACCGCCCGCGACGATGGTGCCCATGAAGGCCGCGCCTGTGGGCTTCTCCACCGGCAGCGACTCTCCCGAGATGGTGGATTCGTCGAGTGTGAGCTCGTCGCAGTGCTCGAGCTCGAGATCTGCCGGGACGCGATCGCCGATTTCCAACAGCACGCGGTCGCCCGGCACGAGCTCGGCGGCCGGGATCTGCTGGGTCACGCCGTCGCGTCGCACGCGCGCCGTGTGCGTGACGAGCCCGCGCAGCGCCACGAGCGCCCGCTCGGCGCGGTACTCCTGCGCGAAGCCGAGCAGCGCGTTGACGCCGATGATGGCCAGGATTACGGCCGCTTCGATCCGCTCGCCCAGGAACAGCGAGAGAATCGCGGCGAACACGAGCAGCAGCACCAGCCGATTGGTGAATTGGGCGGCGAGCAGCCGCGCGGCACTGCGACCACGATGCTGCGCGGGATCGTTCGGACCGTACTCGACCAGCCGCCGCGCGACTTCAGCGGCGGTCAACCCTGAAGGCACAGCCGTCAGGGAAGGCTCCTAGATTCGGGCGGTGGCGACCGCCGCGACGATGTCCGTCTGCGAGATCACGCCCACCAAGCGGCCCCCCTGGTCCTCGACAAAGAGCCGATGCACGTCGAGGTCCAGCATCCGGCGCGCCGCTTCGAGGACATCCGCCTCCGGTGCGATCACGCGCGACCGCGGTGTCATCAGCTCGCGCACCGGCGTTTCGTCGAAGAGCCGCTCGCGCGGCTCCGGCTCGGTGGTCTCCGACAGCGCGCAGAGGATGTCGGTCGTGGACAGCACACCCACGACCTTGCCATGCGCGTCTGTGACCGGCAGCGCGGACACGTGCACGTCGGCCAGCGTCGTGATCGCGTCGGCCACCGTCGCATCCAGGTCCACCGTTTTGACGTCAGTCCGCATGATGTCGGCGACTTTCATATGACCACCGTCCCTTTCCGGCGGCGCGCTCGCGCGCGCGTTTCCGCTCGCGCCGGGCGTTTGACCGCAGGTTTGCTGATGGGAACCACCAGCAGCGATGTCGGCAACCGATTGAGCAGGCGCTCCGTCGTGCTGCCGATGAGGAGCCGATCGATCCAGCCTTTGCCGTGCGAGCCCACCACCACGAGGTCCGCTCGCCAGGCGGCCACTTCCTCGGCGATCTCTTCGTCGGGGCGGCCGCGGCGTATCACCCGGTCGTCCGGGGGCACGCGCGACAGCTCGAGCTCCACAAGCTGCTCGAACTCCGCCCGCGACCGCTCCTCGAATTCAGCCAGGTCGATCGAAAGCGGCACGACCGTTGGGTACTTGGCGGCCTCGACCACGTGTACGACGCGGAGCTGTGCGTCCAGCAGGTCGGCGTAACGCCCCGCCGCTGAGAGCGTCGGGCCCGCGGCGGCGAACAAGTCCGTCGCGACCAATATCCGCTGCGTCAGCCGGCCCGATGCCGCGACGACGAGCACCGGCGCGGACGAGGTACGAACGAGATGATGGGCCGTGCTGCCGCCCAAACCGCGCGCGAGCGCGCCGTGATGCCGCCCACCAACGACGACGAGCGACGCGCCATACTCACGGACGATCTCGTCGAGCACCACGCCGGGGCGCCCCGGCCGGGCGATGAGCGCCTGGCGAACCGCCTCGGGGACCTCGGCGCCCACCTCGCGGGCGAGCTGCTCCCGGAGGTCCGAGACGAGCCGGTCAAAAATGTCCGCCGAGTTGACGAGCGGAGCCATGCCACCCGGGGCCCATACTTCCGGAACGGCGTACACCAGCACGCAGCGCGCGTCGGCCGCGCGGGCGATGCGCCAGGCGAGCGACGCCGCCCGGAACGATTCGGGCGATCCGTCCACACCGGCGACGATCGGTTGCCATGTCATGAGAACTCCTCGCTGTGGTTCTAAGAGCAAAGCTGCGGGCAGTGCGTGAAGTGGATTTGAAGTTGTTCTCAAACTGCCTTCATGCCGCAACACCGAATTTTGCTTCAGAAAGGAGCCGTCCATGGCACATAAACAGCTGACTTTTCGGGCGGAGGCGCGTGAGAAGGTGCTGCGCGGTGCCACCGCCCTCGCGGACGCCGTCCGGGTGACGCTGGGGCCCAAGTCGAAATGCGTCCTGATCGAGCGCAAGTGGGGTGAGCCGCTCATCTGCAACGACGGCGTCACCATCGCCAAAGAAGTCGATCTCAAGGATGCCCAGGAGAATCTCGGCGCGCAGGTGCTGCGGGAAGCGGCGGTGCGGACCGGCGACGCGGTCGGCGATGGCACCACGACCTCCACCTTACTGGCGCACACGATCTTTGCCGAGGGCGTCCGCAACGTCGCCGCCGGTGCGAGCGCGATCGAGCTGAAGCGCGGTCTGGAACGCGGACTGCACGCGGCCATCGCGGCATTGCAGAAGTTATCGCGCCCCGTCAAGACCAAACGCGAGAAGGCGCAGGTTGCCGCGATCTCCGCGCATAACGACCCCACGATCGGCGATCTGGTCGCCGACGCCGTCGAAAAGGTCGGCCCGGAAGGCGCGATTTCCGTCGAGGAAGCGAAAGGCATGGAAACGGCGCTCGAGGTCGTCGAGGGAATGCAGTTCGACCGCGGCTACCTATCTCCCTATTTCGTCACCGATCCGGCCAAAATGGAGGCGGTGCTCGAAGAGCCGTTCGTGCTGCTGTACGAAAAGCGGATTGCGAGCATGAAGGACCTGCTGCCGCTGCTCGAGCAGGTCGCCAAGATGAGCCGCAGCCTGCTGATCATCGCTGAAGACGTGGAGGGCGAAGCGCTCGCGACCCTGGTCGTGAACAAGATCCGCGGCCTGCTGGCATGCGTCGCCGTGAAGGCGCCGGGGTTCGGGGATCGCCGCAAGGCGATGCTCGAAGACATCGCGCTTCTGACCGGCGGCAAGGTGATCGCCGAGGAGATCGGGGTGAAGCTCGAGCACGTGAAAGCGGAGGATCTGGGCCGGGCCAAGCGCGTGGTCGTTGATCGCGAGAACACGACGATCATCGGCGGCGCCGGGGCCAAACAAGCAATCACCGGCCGCTGCGATGAGCTGCGCCGGCAAATCAAGGACACGACCTCCGACTACGATCGTGAGAAGCTCGAGGAGCGTCTCGCGAAACTGGCCGGCGGAGTTGCCGTGATCCGGGTCGGCGCGCCGTCGGAAGCCGAGCTCAAGAGCCGCAAAGAAGCGTTCGACGACGCGATCAGTTCTACCAAGGCGGCCATCGCCGAGGGCATCGTGCCCGGTGGAGGTCTCGCGCTGCTGCGCACGATCCCCGCGGTCGAGCGCGAGGCGGCAGCAGCGGACGGTGACGAGCGCACTGGTGTGCTGATGCTGCGCCGCGCGCTCGAAACGCCGACGCGCCAGATCGCGGAGAACTCGGCGGCCGACGGTGGCGTGGTGGTGGACCGCATGCGCACCGGAACGGGCAACTTCGGGTTCGATGCGGCACGGAGCGAGTACGTCGATCTCATCGAAGCCGGAATCATCGACCCCACAAAGGTCGTCCGCATCGCGCTCGAGAACGCCGTGTCGGTCGCGAGCGTGCTGCTGCTCACGGAGGCGACGTTGACGGAGATACCGGAAGAGAAGCCCGCCACGCCGCAGCCGGCGGAGGTTATGTGAACCGGATGATAGCAGTGGTACTCGAGCGCGGACGCGCGCGCCTCTTCGACGTTGGCCCGGAGGAGGCGGTCGAGCTGTCGTGCGTGCACTCCCTGAGCACGCGCGGCGGCAGGTTTCACAGTGACCGCGCAGACGCGCCGGGCCGTGGCGAGGGCGCCTATCACGGCCGCATCCGTGAAGAGGAGCGGCGCCACATCGCCGCTGTCACCGCGCGTCTCGTCGCGCTGGATCACGAGCACTCCTTGGAGCTTGTGCTGGCCGGGCCGGAGGACCTGACACGCGCTTTACGGCGGGCGCTCCCGCGCTCGCTCGACGCCCGCTTCATCGGAACGCTGCATCTCGATCGCAAGCGGCTGACGCCGGCCATCATCCGGCGGGAGGCGCGCCGCCTGCAGGCCGAGTGGACGCAGAGCCTTCCCCTTGTCACACCGATCAGGAGTACACCATGACGACCGCCATCGCGCAGGACCTGCGCCAGCAGCTCCTGGAAGAGCTCGACTGGGAGCCGAAGCTTGGCACGTCTCAAGTCGACGTGCAGATCTCCGACCGGGGGATCGTGACCCTCACCGGTCTCGTCAAATCGTACGCCGAGAAAGTCGCGGCTGAACGGGCGACCCGGCGCGTCCGCGGCGTTCATGCCGTCGTCAATGACATCGACATCCTGCTTCCGATGATGCATGAGCGTAGCGATCCGGCTCTCGCCGAGGCCGCGGTGCGCGCGCTCGAATGGAATGTGCTCGTCCCACATGACGCCATCGACGTTAGAGTCTCGGACGGTTGGGTACGTCTGAGTGGGACGGTCGATTGGGATTATCAGCGCACGACAGCCGCCGATGTCGTGAAGTTCCTCACCGGCGTCAAGGGGATCACGAACCGTATTACGGTGAGGCCGCGCGTGCTGGTCCCCGACGTCAAGGCGCGCATCGAAGCTGCGTTGCGCCGGAATGCGGAGGTGGAGGCACACGGCATTACCGTTCATCTCCAAGACAGCACCGTGACGCTGCGCGGGCACGTCCAATCACTGGCGGAGCGCGCCGCCGTCGAGTCCGCTGCCTGGGCCGCGCCGGGCGTGACGACCGTCGAGAACCAGTTGGAAATCGAGCCATAGAGAGCGAGAGCACCAACGGACGAGCGAGGGAGAAGCCGCCACGTGACGCTCAGTGCGGAGCGAGAGTCAGCACCGACAGCACGAGCGAGAGGGCGATCAGCACGATGATGATCCACTCGAGGATCTCCATCCGCCGCGTCGCGGCGCGGTCCACCATCTTGCCGTAGATCCCGTCGATCGTCTGCAGCTTGCGGGAGATCGCGGCGTCCCATTCGGACAGATGGAAGCGGCGGGATGCGAGGGCGTAGATCCGCGCGAGATACTGCTCTCCGACCAGTTTCAATGCGTTCGTGACCTGCTCGAAAAGGATGGCGGCATCGACCTGGAGACGACCCAGACGCAGTAGATCCGGGGCCCCACGACGGGACGTCCACAGCCGGCTGGGACGGCCGAGCAGCGTGTCGTAGGCACCCTCCAGCGTGTCGTCCAGCTGTTGGTCCAGGTAACGCATTTCCAAGAGTTGTGTGTTGGCGAACTCGAGCACCGTGCGCACGTCTTCTCCCTCCGGATCGAATAAGACGGTGGCGTCGGTGTCGATGATCGCGGCGTCATTCGGTCCGAACGAGAGTCGCAACGCGGTGGCGTCGGTCACTTCCTGCTGCGACAGCGGCTGCAGGGAGGCACGCAGGATCCGGGCGACAGACTGCGCGTGCTCCGCCCACAGTGTCGCCGCATCACATGGCGCAGAGAACGCTTCGATATGAAAGAGGGCGTAGTCCTCGACCACGTCACCGATCTGCGGGCGAACGGCAGCGTCGCCGAGACTCGTGAGCAGTTCTTCCACATGGCGCCGCGAGTCGGCGAGGAGACGCTCGTTACCCCATAGCTCGTCGGCCAGGGCGGGAAGCCCGTTGAGTGGCCCTTCAATCGGCGTAGCATAGCTGACGGACACCGCGCCGAAATCGTAGAGGACGATCTCGACCGTCGG
>Ga0137435_1000089_pt1 | contig 36829 bp, 52 predicted proteins | sample EasRivERMGT100_2_FD_104904 | JGI IMG/M metagenome (GOLD analysis project Ga0137435, IMG submission 104904) | Soil microbial communities from meander-bound floodplain in the East River, Colorado, USA - East River MetaG ERMGT100_2 | ecosystem: Environmental > Terrestrial > Soil > Floodplain ... | reverse complement strand
TGCTGTCTAAGGACGACTATGAATCCACCATGAACTGGCTGGAACTGGATGAGCGGGCCAGCAAGGCCAAGAGGGCCCGTGACCTAGCCACTGGCAAGGACCCAGTCGGCGAGAGAGCCCTCAAGCTGCAAGACGACCGCCAAGCAGAGCAGGCAAGATTGCAGGAGGACCGCCAGTCTGGTTACACTCAGGAGGCTATGCGCCGTGAATCTGTCAAGCAGGCAGAGACTGGGCGCAAGGAGAAACTAGCCGCCGACTCTGACGCTGCCTTTGTGCTGGACTTTGCCGGCTCAGAAGAGGCCACCCTCCCTGAGCGAGCCTTCGCCGACTATGTCGAGTCTGTAGGCAAGGGTGCCCCTGGCCAGGGCATGTCGGAACAACACCTCCAGCTTGCCAAACAGGGGGCCACCAAGCTGTCCAATCGTGTCAGCGGCCTTGGTGACAACGCCAGCTTGGGCGGTCGTAGCTTTGACAGTGGCACTAGGCGCAACGTAGGTGCCTACCTCCAGACCAAGAAGTTGGAGATCAGTGAGGCACTGGGAGAAGTCTCTGGTCGCCGCCAGGTTCTTGAGTCCGCTCAGCTTCCCGGTGAGGCCTTCGCTGAACCTGAGCAGCTGCCCCAGAATCCAGCCTTCAATCCTATCACCGATGTCGGTGGAGCTAGGGGCCCCAACACAGACCTTCTCCGTGGCATGACCACCCAGATGATGACAGACATTCCCAAGTATGCGGATACTGGGGGCGTCTCTGTCAGTGATGCCGACAAGACGATGGCTTTCGGGATGGGCGTCAAGCGGCTGGCAATGTTGCAGAGCCCTATGGGCCCTACTCTCCAGCCAGGTCAGCTGGGTCTGCTCCCCAAGAACCAAGACGCTGCCAACCACATGCAGAAGGCCCTTCAGAACAAGGGCCCCATCCAGAGAGCAGTGTCCTCGCTGGCCCTAGGACTGGGCAGTGACAGTCAACGACGCAAGACCATGGACTACCTGGTGACCTATGGTGGCTTCGACCCCAACGCCTACGCCCTGAGGGTCTCCACCCAGTCCGACCCTGTCTGGAACGACATCGTCAGCAAGAGTGTCCTTGACGGCATTCGGCGCACACAGATGGGCCAAGGGGCCAAGGCCGCCAAGTGAGCAACCAGGAAGTAGACTTCTACGCACCTAAGGACGCAGCGAGCCAACTTGAGCAGCTTGCTGCTTCCCAGGGCATCATGCGGTCCAAGGAAGACGCTGACCTTGCCATCAAGTATGCCAAGGGCGACCGTGGTGACCCTGACGCCTGGTATGAGACAGCCCTCAAGTGGTTCAGCTATCCATCCCAGCTGGCAGCTACCACCATGGCGAAGTTGGCCGCCCCTGACTATATCTCCAGGGATTTCTCCTTCTCCATGCCGGAGTCTTCTGGTCAGCAGAAGACGTTTACCGACCTAGCCCTTGCTAGCACTGGCTATCAGCGTGGGGATATGTTCAGGGAGGGTGGGGCCACCATTGCAGGACTGAGTGGGCTGGCACTGGATATTGTCGCTGACCCCAGTCTCATCTTCAATGCGCCAGGTAAGCTCACCAAGACAGCTGCTGCACTCAAGCAGGGGCTGCGCCTGTTCCACGCCAACAAGGAGGGGGTTGCCCTGAGGATGGCTGTTCTTGGCCAGAAGGAAGCAGGGCAGGCTGGTGCCTACCTCCTGAGAATCGAGGAGTCCTTGGGTGACTTCCGCAAGGCACTACAGGCTGGCCACGATGTGATGGAGACGCCCAAGGGTATCCTGGAGGGTGTAGCCAAGGGTGACAAGGTAGCCATCAACGCCAAGAAGGGCATCGACGACTTCAACAACACGCTGAGAGAGCTTGAGTCTACTGGCTACCTAGCTGGCGACTCAGCCACCCAGCTTGCCAAGGGCTTCATCGAGGAGACCCTGGGGCAGCGAGTAGTCGGCCCTTGGGAGCGCACTGCCCTTGGGGGTGGCCGGCTGCTCTCCATCGGCAAGAATCCTGGAGACACCACGGCTATCGAGAAGGGCATTGGCACTGCCCTCCACTTCATCGGCAAACCAGTCGGCAAGGTGACTGACCGCCTGCTCAAGGCCATGGGCGCAGTCCAGGGTGGGGCAATTGCCAAGTTCATGGTGGCCACAGCCAAGGGCCAGGAGAATCTTGACTACCGCGTCCTCCAAGACGCCATCGGTGAGATGCGGGCTGTCTACCAGAAGATGACTGGTAGAGCGCCCTCCAAGGCCGAGATGAAGGAGGTGATCCAAGTTCTGGAAGCACCGCTGGTGGACGACCCCCAGGCATTTGCCAGTCTCCAGGAGATGCAGGCATTTGTGGATAGCCCTCGCTACGAGAAGCTGGCAGTGGCAGCAGAGCGCCCCACCAGCCTCCACATGATCTCCAAGTGGGGCACTGATGAGAACTACTACGGGCATCGTGGACTTGGCGACAAGGAAGCAGCGAAGGTCCTTGCTTCTGGACAGGTAGGTGACCTTCCACTTGCTGACGGTCTGGTCTATCGAGTCCTGCCAGTCGATGAGGACCAGTCCATTGTTGCCAAGTCCCTCTATCGCGACATGCAGGGGATGCCGGGATGGGGCCAAGCAGGAGTTACCAAGGACCGTGTGGTTATCCGCAAGCTGATTGGTGGAGAGGCTACTGCCGAGGAGATCGTCCCCGACCATATTGACCAGCTTCAGCGTGTCTTGGTCCTCGCTGCCAAGAAGGGCTGGTCTCTCAAGGACGGCGCAGACATCAGGCAAGTCGTGGCGTTCAGCCGCACTGGCACCCTCCAAGTAGTAGACCCTACTGCCTTCGTGCAGGCCGGCTCCTTCAAGGAGGCCCTCGGCAAGGCTGAGAACGCAGTCAGTGAGTTCCTAGTTGACTACCCTCGTGTCAACGTGCCCCTTGATCTGCTCTACGATCCCCGTCTTGCCAGCATGGTGACTCCTGAGTCTACCCGCAAGGCCCTGATGCACGTGGCTGAGAGCATCCTGCCCCAGGTGTCTGGCAAGGCAGCAGCCTCTGTCCGCATCTGGGACCGTGGCCAGTTGGCTAGTGCTGTGGACAATCCCATGCAGTTTGAGCCGGAGGTTGTCAAACGTGTGGCCGAGCAGATCACCAAGGAGGGGCAGCTACCTCCTATCCGCATTGCGGTCAACCCAGCTAGTGGCAGGATTGTGCTGGCTGATGAGGTGTCTGGCAAACTGCTGGCAGCAGCAGAGATGCTTGAACGTGCCAACGTCCCCATCCAGCGGGTGCCCTGGGTCGGGGAAGCCCTCCAGGACGTGCGCCGTGCCCGCGACATCGAGGTGGCCCCTACTGCCCTCAAGGAGGTCCACGCTCGACTGGAGAGCCTCCTGGAGGCCGACAAGACGCTGGCAGGACAGGACGCCATCGCCATGTTGCAGCGGGCCGGCCTATCCGATGACGCCATACAGGCCCTCGGCTCTGCCCGCTTCATCGATGACAAGGGCAATGACGTGGTGAGCTACACCATGTTGTCCAAGGAACTCCAGGTGATTGGCAACCAAGCTCGCCTGCAAGTCCACCAGGCACTGGCTGCCTCCAAGATGGACCCCATCCAGCAGGCAAAACTCCTTGAGTCCATGTTCACGCCAGCCGGTGTGGGCTACGACGTAAACCGCAAGGCCCTCTATGACTTCATCCAGGCAAGGGGGCCTGGAGACAAGACGGCCCTGGCAGTAGAGAAGTCGGTAGCCTCGATGGCTGACAGGGTGAATACCTACAACAACTTCCTCGCCAACCCTGACCCCAAGCTGGGGTTTGACCCTCAGCTACTGGGGCTTCCCAGAGCCTTCGTCGCCAAGCCCAATGAAGGCGTCCTGGATGTGATCCCCCTGGGCCCAGTGGCTGAGGACTATGCCGCCGTAGGTGCCTTCTCTGCCGGCCGTCTAGCTAGCCGCAACAAGCTGCATCCACAGACCTTTCTGCAAGTGCTCAAGCATCCCAAGGATCCGGGCGTAGTCCGCGGCGTCAACCAGCGAGTGCCCTTTGGTGTCCTGGAAGCCAGCCCCAATCTCAAGGCCACTGTGGGCCACCTAGACACTGAGGATCTCAAGGCCGCCATGGAGGGGGCCAAGAGCAGGTTCACTATCAGCCCAGAGCACAAGGCCAAGCTGGAGAGCGAGGGTTTCTTCGCCAACCCCAAGAACCATCCACTGCTCAAGGACAGGAGACAGCCAGACACTGAAGTTATCACTGGCGTTATCTTGCCTGGCCGCACAGCCCTCTACGGGTTTGGCATTGGGGAGACTTCTGTCATTAGGGAGAAGTTCTTTGGTTCTATCCCCCACCAGATCCAGGAGTGGTTCCGGTCTGACCAATCTGCCTTCCGTCTCTGGAACGTTCAGTGGGGCATGATGGAGGGTCTCCACGCCAAGAATGTGGAGATGCTGAACGCCCGGCTCAAGGGCATTGCTCAGGATGCACTGAAGGCTGGCAATCATCCCAACAAGCGGATGATCTTCGCCGAGCAGCTGGAGATGGATGGCGTCATCAAGGAGGCCATCTTTGGGGACCCTCGTGACCCGCCCACTCTCGCCCAGGTAGCTGACGGCAGCTACACTGTCAAGATTCCCAAGGGCTGGGAGGGGCGCACTATCGACGCAGCCCTGCCAGTGAGCGGTGGCGTTGTCACCATCAGGGGCACTAGCTCTGCTGGCGTCCAAGCCATGGTGGACACCTGGCGGCAGATGATCCAGATTGACCTGCCCACTGAGGAGATCCTCGCCAAGCTGATGCTCCCCAGCAGTCTTCGCTACGGCTACTTCGCCCGCATTATGACGCCTCATGGTCGCAAGGCTATGGACGACTGGTTCACAGCTGTAGGCAGGGAAGCCGAGAAGAACCCGCACACCATAAGTGCTAAGGTCTACGGCTACATGAACCAGCACTACAAGAAGCGGACACTCAGTCAGTTCTCGACGGCTGAAATTGAAGAACTGTTCGATTCCGGCAAGCTCACCTTCAACGGCAAGGAGATCCTTCGCGAAGACCTGCTCAAGGTCAAGACTGCTGACGGCAAGACACTGGCAGATGCACTGAAGGACGACCCAGAGGCCCTCTCCTACTTCGTCAGCGACATCCACGACGCCATGATGATCCGGGCACTAGCCGGCAAGCGGTCTATCCGCAACGCCACCCTAATTGACGGTTTTAAGGAGCTAGCTGTCCCCATCCTCGATGGCCGCAAGGAGATCCCGCTGGCTGAGGCAAGAGCCCTGGTGGAGAAGTCCAAGGCTGGTGAGGCGCTGACTGATGCTGAGAAGTCGGTAGTCGATATGCTCACCAAGCCGGGTGCCTACCAGGCAGTGGTGACCCGCAGTGAGGCTCAACAGCTGGTAGCAGCTGGCCAGCTAGACCTCGACATGATTGAGCCGCTTCGTGACGGCTCTGCCTTCATGGGGATTGAGGGCCGTCTCTTCAACCACGCCCGGTGGAAGGATGGCAACATCAGGTTCATGACTCGTGACGCCCTCAACGAGATGAACCGCACCTACACCAAGCTGACAAACTTGCCGAGTCTCAACAGGCTGGCGGCTGGCTATCACGGCTTGCTCGCCATGTGGAAGCGGCAAGCTCTCTTCCTCTCCCCCAAGTTCTACGGGCGCAATATTGTTGGCAATATGCTGCTAGGTTGGCAAGGGGGGCTGCATCCGCTTGATCTCAAAACCCACAACGAATCTTTCTCTGCGCTGAGAGGCTACCGGCAGTATACCAGGTTCTCTAAGGGCTCCCTGGATGCCGGTGAGCTGGTTCTTAAGACCAACGGCAAAGCTAGTGTAGGCTTTCATCCACTGGACGAAGTCCTTTTCCCTGATGGCCCCTCCACCTGGGAGAGGGAGATCGAAGGCTTCAACGCCAATGGTGGCTTCCGTGGCACCTACGTAAGGCAGGTTCACAAGCCGCTGAATGAGACCCTAGCTGGCCGGGGAATCTCCAGTCTCAATGAGATTCCAGTAGACACCAGTTTCAACAGCAGCCAGTGGGGCTGGGGCACTCACGTCGAGAACACCATCGAGAAGGGCATCAAGCTGCACGAGGGTATCGAGAACCAGTTCCGCTTCGCCATCTACCTGGCAAACCGCAAAGCCGGCAAGTCAGCCGGTGAGTCTGCCAACATCGCCAAGCGTGTGATGGGTGGGACTACCGAGATGACCCCGATGGAGCGCACCCTGGCAGTTGGCGTGCTCCCCTTCTACCAGTGGATGAGATTCAACATCCCCAGGCAGGTATTGTGGCATGTAGAGCGCCCTGACCAAGCACTGAGGATGTGGTCGGCTGTGCAGAACATGGGCCGAGGCGGCGCTGATGTCCCTGAGGACGAGCTACCTGAGTGGGCTAGCAAGCACTACAACCTCACCCTCGGCAAGAAGGATGGCAAGTGGGGCTTCATTGTCATGGACAGCTTCTTGCCCGCAGCCGACCTGCTGAGACTCTCCCAGTTTGGCAGGGAGCCAGGAGAGTTCACTGGTGATGTCCTCATGCAGCAGCTGACACCACTCCTGAGGACTCCTATGGAGGCAGGGATGGGCCGCACCTTCGAGGGTGTCAAGCTGGAGACCATGCCGGGAGAAGCCAGCAACCTGGCGTTTGGGCCTGTCCCTCTCCCCGGTCTGACTCGGCGGGCTACCTCTGCTGGTCCTGCTGGCCACGTCAACCTGCTCTGGAACGAGCAGATGTTTAACCTCTTCCGCCCAGCCAAGGAGATGTCCCAGCTACTGGGATTGTTCCACAAACCTGACCAAGAGCTTGGCGAGCGCCTTCGCAACTACCTCCTGGTCAAGGTGAGCGACGCTGACCCCCTGCGCCAGCAGATCCTCCACAACTACAAGAGGCAGGAAATCTTCCGTGAGATGAAGTCAAAGTTGAAGTCTGCTATCCGCGATGGCAATGAGGCCAAGAAGACTTACTGGCTGGGCCAGATCAACGCACACGCAGTTTGGGAGGATCGCTGATGAACCGCATTCGTGACATCAAGGGCTGCAACTATCTCCCCATGGCCAAGCGGTCTCAGGACGTGACCCTAGCTTGGCTGCCGGTGAATGGTGCCCCGGCCACTGGCCTGCCCACAACTGGTTCTGATGGTGTCTTCTCAGGGAGTCTCCTGCGCAGCGAGCTAGACGCCATCAAGCTGGCTGGGTTTAACAGCATCCGAGTGCTGGGCAGCTTCATGTCGTATTACATCAACCAGGCAGGGTGGAGACAGGTGCTGGATATCCTGGTAACCGAGCTGCGGGCCCGCCGCATGGGCCTCACCTTCCAGGTCTGGTCGGGAATCCCTAGTGGGTCAGCCGCGCTAGCCATCGATGTCGGAGGCGGCCCCTTCCTCCGTGGTGCCCAGTTCCTGGTGGAAATCTCCAGCTACCTGCCCAGCACCTTGCTGTCCACGCACTGGAGTCTGGCTGATGCCTTCACCGCCAGCCAGTCAGCGATCACTCCCGCCAATGAGCGCTGGGTATCCTTCTGGCCTGAGCCCTTCGCCTCAGTCGAGTGGGACACCCAGGGAGCCTATGCTAGCTGGGCAGATACCAAGTTCAAGGCAGCCGTCACCAACTACCTGACAGACCTCGGTGCCTTCTTCAGTAGGGGCGCTGCCCTCGAAGTTCTCGACAGCTTTGATCTTTACAACGAGCCCAATGTCTTCTTCGCTGATGCTACTCGCAAAACCAACGTCAGCAGCTTCATCAAGACGACACATGATCTGATCCGCGCTCAGTTCAGCAATCCCATCAACTGCACGGTGGGATGGGCCGGCAGTGGGTCAGGACTGAATCGCCCGCTGATCGCAGCCGGTGTGCCCCTCACCTACATGAGTTTTCACACGTATGCTCGCAGCACCCTGTCTACTGCCATCAGCGAGGCAGTGGCCGAGGCTGGAGAGCTGCCGACCCTGATTACTGAGTTCTACGACACCCGTATTGACAGCGGCCTGATTGCCGGCTATCTTGATGTCTTGGACGCAGCAGGAATCAAAGGCTACATGTGGTGCTACCTGATGAACGGGCACTGGCCGGCGCTGGATGGTGTAGTCCGTGGAGATGGCACAGCGGCTACCCTGCTACAGAATCAGTCCCTGACGCACAGCACCGTCAACAGCGCCGACGATAACCGCATCCGTAGGTGGACAGGAGTCGCGAGCTAACATGGACCCGATGGCCGGCAAGCTGGAAGTCTACATCGACAACAGAGAGAAGGCACCTTTCCAGTTCCCGGGCCACTCCACCAAGTGGACGACCCTGCGATATGGAGACTACACCGCTTGGGGCCTCAAGGACATCTTCGAGATTGAGCGCAAGTCCACGTTTGATATGCTGGCTACCTGTGTCCGGCGAGCCAGCTGGGAAGCCTTCTTGAGGAAGTGTGCTCGCTGGGAGACTGTGGTGGAGAGATACGGAGCCAGTCGCATCGTGCTGGTAGCCGGCAACATCACCGATGTCAACCAGCTGCCCTACCAGGTCTTCAAGCAGATAGGGGCACGAGGTGTAGACCTTTACCTCCACCGTGTCAGCATCCTCTGCCAGATGGGCGTCAGCGTCCTCTACGCCGGCAGCCCAGAGCTAGCTGCCAAGATGGTGCTGAGGATGTTGGGGCGCGAGCTAGCCGCCAGGGAGAAGGGCCTCACTGTCACTCAGGCGGTCTACAAGAGGGACCCTGAATTGGCACCTATAGCTGCGGCCACTCAGGCATCAGGTGCTTGATCTCCAGCCGGACTATCTCTCTGCGGGTAGTCTGGTTGAACTTGGCGTTGGCGGCAGCTAGCTCTGTCTCTGCCTTGATGCTGGCTTGCTCCGCTGCCTCCCTGCTTGAGTAAGCAGATCCGGGAAAGAAGATGCTCGTCGGAGTATGGCTCACAATGATCCAGACGTGGGTCAGTTCCATACCTTCACCTTGTTCTTCCTCGCCCAGTTAACCGGGCAGACAGACACTTCGACAGGGGTCTCGACACAAATAGCAGGGTGCAGTCTCTCCTCCATGGCAGCCCGTATCCTCCCCAGTAGGGAGTCCTCAGGAGCCGCCCAGCCATCAGTAGAAGTCACGAGTCCATCGCTGGTGGTGTTGGGGACCAGGGCACATGCCTCTGCCGATGCATCTATTAGGATCTCATCGTGGATGAAGCTGACCATGTGGGCATCCTCGCCATCTAGGACCGGCCCCAGCCTGACAATGGCCCCCTTCAGGATCTTGGCACACAGGCCCTGCACCAGGTAGTTCACGCCCTTGTAAGCTTCTCCACGAGGGACTGGGTAGAACCTGCCCACCAGGTCAGTGACGCCGCCATCTAGGTTAACCTCTCTCTCCACCCTGGCAGCTAGTCTCCTGAACTCAGGGTAGGCCCCATGGAAGGCAGCTACGATGGCTCTTGCCTCTCCCAAGCTGATGTAGGTCCCAAACAGTGCTAGGTATGCTTGCAGCTTGTCGGCTGTCCCACAGTAGATCAGTAGGAAGTTGGCAGACTTGGCAATCTGGCGGCTGTGGCCAATCAGCTCACTGGTTTCCTGGTGAATATCTCCCCCACTGTTGAGGACGTGGGCCATGTGTCCCTGGGGATCTGCATACAGTGCGCCTACTCGTAGCTCGATCTGCGAAAAGTCAGCAGCCACAAGAACTCGGCCAGCCCTGGGGATGAACAGAGCCCTGATGAGGGCGGCCCCACCTTCATCGGGTCTGGGGATATTTTGTAGGTTAGGATTGCTGCAGCTGAACCGTCCAGTAAGGGCTCCCAGTGTATTGAACACCCCGGATAGAGTATCACCTCGCCGAAAGTGTTCGTAGTCTTCAAGGTAGGCAAGCAGTTTCTCGGCGTGTCGGAGCTTGAGGATTCTGTCGGCAAGTTTGTTCTCCTTGCGGATGGTGAGCAGGGCGACCTTACTGGTAGAGGCCGCGCCCTTCTTGGTGAACAGAGCAGGGAGGCCGGTCCCATACAGGGCCTTGGCAAGTTGCTTGGGGGAGTTAGTGAGAAACTCATAGCCAGCTAGCCGGTAGCATCCAGCTGTGTGATCCAGGATCAGGGCGTCCAGCCGTTCCTTGCCAGACTTCAGTGCCCCTAGATCCAGCCGCATCCCTACCTGCTCGGCAGCTACGACTCTTGCCAGCACCTTCATCTCATTGCGGTATTCCTGGTAGATCAGGCTTCTGTCTAGCTGGCTGGAGAATCTGGCCCACAGCTTGGCGGCTAGGTATACGTCCTTGGCGCAGTAGATAGATAGGAGGGACTGAGGGGCCAGTAGGAAGCGGTCGGCTACCTTGACTCGGGGCTTTTGCTGCTTGCACCAAGTCTTGAGGGCAGTGTCTTCATCAGCGTCTGACTCGTCGAACAGCCTGACAGCTAAGTCCTTCAGGCCAAACTTCCTTAGTCTAGGGGCCCCCAGCTTGGCCAGTGTCAGCGTGCAGTTCCAGGTCTCCGTATTTGGCAGCTCCAGCCCCAGCCGGTGCAGCACCTGGATATCATAGTGCAGGTTGTGGGCCACTGGATGTCTCTCTAGGAGCAGGGCCTGGAAACTTGCCAGCACGTCCATGTCACCGGCCCAGTTGTCTAGATCTAAGTAGCCCTTGTCCCCAGTGGCCCCATCCAGCCAGCCAATGCCCCGACAGCGAGTGCTAGGGGCTAGTGGGTTGAGGCCGGTTGTCTCTGTGTCAAGGAAGAGACAGTCAGCTATCCTAGGTGCCACAGTCCAGCCCTAGCGGATTGTTGTTGGGGTCTACCTTATTGCCCTCCCAGATCATGCGCTCAAAAGCCGCAGCTTCTGCCTGGGCGCACATCAACTGCCACCGTCTGACCATATAGGCCATCAGGTTATGCTCATTCCCTAGTGTGCACAAGGCTATCCAAGCCTTCCTCTCCAGCAACATCGCTACGTTATTCACGAGGGTTCTCCCATGGTGGTGTCCCAGCAAGAATGTCGGGGCCTTTGGCTTCTAGGGCCTCCCTAATAGCCGCCTTGATGCGGTCACTGGTGATGAAATCCTTGGCTTGCAGCCAGACAAGATAGGGGCGGTCAATCCCAGCTATCTGCTCTATCGTCTTGTCCTTGTGTTTCCCAAACGGCATGGTAGTGATCTCAGCAGATGTGGGCAGCTTCCCTGACCTAGCAGCTGCCTCTACCGGGGTCCTGGGTATCTTCATAATCGTGACTGCGCTGATTGTTAGGTCTGCACGGAGAAGCACGTCGAACACCTTGTTCCAGGTAGTCCTAGCTACCTCAGGGTCGGTGAGATCATCCCTACAGGTCATCAGGATGTGCTGGAGTCGCCGGATCATGTCCTCCTGGCTGGCCACCTAGATATCCTCAGCACACTGCCTGGTGCAGCCATCGCAGCAATTACACAGCGTGGTTGTGTCCGCGTTTATCTCATCCCTATATGGGCAGACATGCTTCTCCTTGGGGGCGCAACCGCAACCTTGACAAACGTCCTTGTCTTCCTCAGTTTCCATAAACTAACTCCTTCAGTTTGGGCGCTATCGCCAGGAATCCAGCAGGATTGTTGTTCCTCAGCCAGTAGCTGGGATGGTAAGACAGCAACAGTCTGGTCTTAGTCTTGATAACAATGCCGTCACCCCAAGGGACCCGCTTACTAAATATCCTGTATGCATCTCGGCCCAGACAGAGGACAGCTGATGGGCGCAGCAACAGTAGCTGTCTGACTAGGAATGGCCGACAGTTGTCCAGCTCGATTGTAGTTGGCTCACAGGGTCTCCTATCCTTGGGAAGTTGGCAGGCAACAGCATTGGATATAAAGCAGGTAGACCGGGGGATGTTGGCAGCTGCCAGTAGCTCATCCAGCAGCTTGCCGCTTTCGCCACAGAAGGGAATCCCTACGTCCACCTCTGTCTCCCAGGGGGCCTGTCCAATGATGAAGAGACTGGGATTACTGGGACCCACAGGCGGCACACAGGATCCCAGTGCAGGACACTTGCTGCATGCCATCAGATCCCTGCGGATGGTGGCTAGGGGCTCACTGAGCAGGGGCATGGAGGGGTTCCTTCGATAGCATCGTAGAATAAATCCTGGAAATCCAGGTAGACCGAAGTCCGGCCGGCCTCTGGGGGTTGGAGCGGTCTCCGCCAGTTGTTACAATTGAGGCAGTTGACAGGCCGATCGGGACCTGAGATCGTTCTTTAATTCTCATACTTAGCAAGAATGAGAATCCAAGACAGCCCAGGGGAGAGAGGAGATGAGGGCCAGCTGGGATACCTAGCTGACGGGCAAGGGACGACGGGCCGAGGTTGCGCCGGCAGTCCACCAGCCAAAATGTCAGGGTGCAGAGGATTGCTAGGATGCGATCTGGCGGCCCCTGCCTGCAAACCGGCCCAGGGTTCAGTGGGCCAGCCCGGATTGAACTGGCCTTGACTGGTGAAGGCTGGCGGCCCTTCCTGCTCATCTCCCGTCCCCGCCACACGCCTGCCCAGGGACCAGGATCCAGGAGCCCTCCAGCAGGGAGTCCAGCAGCTTGGATACATGCTTCCTGAGGATGGGGAGGGTTAGGTGCCCCTGGATGGGGTTGTCATACAGGTTGATCCTGACAGAGGTCAGGGGATTGCCTAGCTCCTTGACTGCGATCACCTCACCTACGTCTTTGTCTTCAAGGCGCAGGTAGAAGACGGAGAGTTGGGTTGTGGGGGTCATGGAAGGAGTGTCCCTGTGTATTGGGGCCTGCTGTCTCCTGCATGGCTAGCCTTCAGCTGGACAGCCCTTGGTGATCCCCGTCTCTCCATGATGCCGACACAGCTCAGGTCCCAGTGCCTGAAGTCAGTGCCTGTCGCCAGCGTCACCTGGAGAGGATCGTAGTAATCAGCTGGAGGGCGGTTCCCTGGAATCGGCATGTAGGCAACGGCTTGCTCGCCTTGGGGAGTGAACCCGTGCTCGACAACACTGGTGCCGGTCTCCTCGATCATCTCCCTGAGGATGTCACGAAGGGCCGGCGTCAGTCGCCCAACAGTGACTTGGAGGAAGGTAGACAGCCCCATCACGAAGATGCTGTCTTGCCAAGCTGCCCAGCTGGGCTGAGTCGGGAACCCAGTGCGGGGGTCCGGCCCAATGATGGTGTAGGGTTTGATGATAGAGCCAGTGGTGTGGCGGCTGCGCCAGGCAGGGTAGATGACTTGGATGAGCCGCTGGCAAGCCTGCTGGAACAGCTGCTCCGTCCACACCACCCTCAGCGACTGGGCAATCGCCCTGAAGAAGTGGCCGACATCGCGCCCCGGTCCTGGGTCATTGGTGGACCATCCTGGGTGGGTAGACGGCAGGGTAAGTGCTGCGATCCAGTTCTGCTGGATCTGGGCAATCTTGCGATGGAGCAGCCAGCTACCTGTCAGCAGGAAGTTCTCACAGGCGAAGATCCAGCCTTGGTGCTGGTTGTCATGGCCGAACCAGCCAGAGGCAGAAGACCCTGTGTGTGTGCGCCGCAGTCTGTCCCTGGACACCCCGCTGTGGAAGTGGATCTCTTCTGACCAGATCACCAGGTCTCTGTGATCGCGGGCAAAGATTGGATTACTGTCTGCCTCGAAATACCAGGTAGGTCTCAGGCAGTTGCGGTAGCTAGCGCACAGCTTGCGGTAAAGGTTGAGAGACGAGGTGTCGGTGACATCGGCAAAGTGGGTCCAGGGCACGGCAACTTCTGCCTGCTCACCAGAGTCAGCCGGTCTCTTGTTCTGGATGAACCTAGGGTGCGCCAGTGGATCCTCCCAGTTTACCCCAGCCAGGGTAGCTGAGTCGTCAGCCAAGTTGCCAGCTGGGTCTGCCGTCTTGTCCCAGACACCATGTTCCGGCCAGCTAGTCATGCCGATGAGGGGAGCCACCATGGCGGCCCTAGCAGAGTCAGCTTCCTCTTGGGTGGGCGTTCCGCTGTAGAAGATAACGACTCCCCGGTAGACGTAGCCCTGGGCATCTCCAGTCTTGGGGGGCAGGCGCAACTTCTTGATGGGGTTAGCTGCACTAGCTGGGGGATTTCCATTGCTGTCCAGCTTGTCAAAGCCATCGTAGACCCAGGTGAGGGCTAGCGGCCCGGTCCCCAGCATGAAGTCCACAACCAGATCCTGGCTGCTGGTAATGAGGGACTCCCCGGTAATGGCAAGCTCCCACTGGAGGATGGGGCTGTCCTTGAACAGGTAGACGACCAGCTCTGCAATGCCCTCGGCCGTCCTGTCCTTCCAGAAGCTGACAACCAGGCGGTCGTCATTGACAGTGAGGGTCAGCTCTGGCTCCAGGTCGATGACCCTACCATTGATGGAGACCCAGGGCTTGAAGCCACCAGCAAGCATCTGGATGCGGACAGCTGGGTGCAGGATAAAGGGCCCAGGACTGGAGTCTTCTACATCTACCTGGCTGGAGAAGTTGGCAGGGACGGAGACACGCCCCACATTGAGATACGTGCCTGCTGGCGTCCTTGTGTAGCTGTGCTCGCTGACAGCAGGAGACCCCCACACTGCCCAGTCCTTGCGGGGGTAGCGAGATGGATTCGTGACGTGGATGCGGGTAGTCACAGGCGGTCTCCATTGAGCAGGGGGTAGATGTAGATATTGGCCGGCTGGTGTTCACTGCGGACCACCGTCGGGGGACATTCGGCAGTCTCCCTCCAGATGGCGATAGCCTCATCAGCAGAGGCAGTAACTACGTAGACAGGCGCGCAGTCATTCGAGTTGTTGATGCAGTAAAGCTGTTTCACAGGCGCACCTCACTGGGAAGCGGGTCAGTTGGCTCCTCGACGGTGCAGTAGACAGCCAGCAGTGCCAGCAGATTGCAGGCATCCTGACAGCGGTGCAGGATGTCCTCGTCGGCGCAGACAGCTGGATCAAGCAGGAGTGTTGCCAGTGCCTCTACATGCTTGGTAGCGTCTGTGAGTATCACTGTGCTGGCGACAGTCCTGAGCAGTTGGGCCCTCCTCACGAAGTTGGCGAAGGCATCTTGGCTGGGGGCATAGGCCCTCACCTTCTTGGCCATGAGGGTCTGACAGCTGCCGAAGAACTTGGCGGTCTCAAGGTTTCTGTCTTTTTGGTCCATGGTAGTAGACTCCGGTCTTTGTTGGTGGGGCTGATGGTGGCAGCGAAGGAAAGGATGGTTCACCACTGTTCCACAGTAGTGGCAGGGTGGGTTCACTAGCTGGCTCCTAGTAAGTGGGCGGAAGTGGCGGGTAGTTGTGAGTCACAACAGGGTCAACTACCTTCTGGAGTCAACACCACCTCCACCCTAGTGACAGTTTGTAAAGAACGACCCAGATCGGCCCAAAGGGCTACCACCAGGTAAAGAAGCTAGCAGTGAATCAACGGGCACAGCTTCACGAGGTCGGTCATGGGCGCTCCTTCAGGATGCCGAGCTTGATGACTGCCATGAGCGCCTTGGCGTGACGCTTCACACGCTGGACTGCGCCATTCGACCGAGAGAGGAAGTCTGTCCCTGGTGGAAACTCACAGGCATGGTCGGCCTTCGCCAGCGCCATCAGCGCCCGGAACTCCTGGCGCGCCCGCTGCCAGTCCGCATCCGTGACGCCCCAGTCCTTCGACGCGATGCTGCACACGAGGGCCAAGCCGGTCTTCCGCTTGCTACTCACGTTTCGCCTCCCGCAGGGCCGCCTCGGCAAGGAAGACTTCAACCTTCTCCTCAAGGCACACCCTCTCCGGGCGCAGCAGGTTCACGGGGTTGTTGCTCAGGTCGTTGAGCAATCGGCGCGCGTCCTTCGCGATCTGCTCGGCCTTCTCCAGCGCCTCCCGCAGTCGGTCCCGCTCGGCAACTAGTGCCTCATGCTGGGCATTGCGGCCAGTCATCACCTCGTGCTCGTAGTCTCGGAACTTCTGCACGGCCTCGTTGCGCTGACGGGTGAGCGTGGTGACATCGGCAGCCTCGACAAGCGCGTCCATTGCGCGCTGCCTCTCCTCCTCCTGCGCCTCCAGCTTCTCCACCCGGTCCAGCAGGGCGAGCACCACCTCGGGAGAGACTAGGGCGATGTAGCGGCCATCAGTCTGCCTGCCGGTGAAGACGAAGGCGTCATGCTCAGTCCACCAGGGCTTCTCCAGTGGGCACTGTGCCTTGTCGGCGATCACAGCAATCGCCGCCTCCCGAAGCTCGCGGTCGGGGGTCATGAAGGCACCTGTCCGCCGTAGCCAACCGGAGGCTTGTAGAACGCTCGCCACGCCTCAACTGCCTCGTCCATCGTTCCACCCATGTTGTTCGACCAGAAGAAGCCGCAACTGCGGCAGACGTATTCCATTCAAGCGTGGTGTGGTCCTGGAGTGACTTCCATGGTGTGCCGCCCGCAGTTGGCGCAGCTCTCGGTGCTGCTCATGCTCCTGCCTCCACGGCTGCGGCCAGCGAGGCAAGGGCAGCATCCAGGACCGCCCAGTCGGTCGCTAATGGCTGGAACGTCTCAGCCTTTGCGGAGATGGCCGCAGCCGCCCGCGCCACGGCGATCAGCGCAGGGGCTGCGTTGCGGAAGGCAATGACACCATCTGGCCAGCCAGCATCGATAGGGTAGAGGACAATCTGGTGCCCTGTAGCCCGCTGGTTGGACAAAGCTCCCCACTGTCTGGGAGTCTTCTTCTCGATCTTCTCCAGCCGCTCGATGGCCGATTCGGGGGTCACTGGGGCACCTCCGGCTGCATGGCAAGGATGCGGTCTGCGATCCCACGGGCGCAATCGTCCCAGCCCTCGCTGTGCGGGCTCTCCTTGCACTCCGAGCGGGTCTTGAAGCTGGTCAAAGCGATCCTCTCCGCCTGCTTGCGCGCGGCCTCGTAGCCGGCAAGCCATTGGCAAACGTGAACGTTGTCCCGGGGCGAGAGATACTCGCCGCACACCTTGCAGTGCCGCACGCTGGGCTCCGGCTGCGGGGTCATCGTTCACCATCCGTCATCAGCGGGGCCACCCCACGCGCGAAAACGTCCACGCCCCGGGACTGCCCATAGGCTTGTAGGTGATCCAGCCAGTTGGACGGCCGCATCCCCGCTGTGAACTGGGGCACCAGCACGGGAGGCGCTTGGACTGCCTTCAGCAGCAGGACGTGGGGGTCCTGGGCGGGAGTCGGGAGCAGGAGAAGCAGGAGAATGGCTCTCACGTGGCACCTTGCATGTTGCGTGCGTATGCCAGCAGGCTCCGCACTGTCGAGTAGTTCCAGCCCAGCAGAGACGCGATGGCCTTGCTGGACATGCCCTGGGCAGACAGGCCAGCCACCACCTGAGCGCGGGTGCGCTGCGGGGCATTGCGTAGGACGCGAGGGTCCTTGATGGCACGGCCGCAGCAGGGGCAGGGGATCATCTGCCCTCCTTCATCGTCTTGATGTAGCCATCTCCACAGCAAGTCCCCATCGGGGTATCCTCAGTGAACCTATCATCATGGAGGGCCGGCTTTTTGCAGACAAAGCAGATCATCACGCTGATTTTCTCCTCAACCACAGGAATCTCCACAGGGACTTCCTTGGGCTTGGGCGGCATTGGGTGAAACTTCCAGTGCTCACTCATGCGCTCAATGTGGTCAGCGGCCATCTGGCCCTCAGTCTTGCGCCTCCATGCCTGCTTGTTGGGGTCCCACTCACTGGTGGGGACAAGGGGGGTCCGTGCCTTGCGGGCTGCGTCGATGACAGCCTGGGGATCTGATACGAGGATGCTGACTTCCTCTTCCCCAGTGTAGATACGGAAGGCACGGACCGCCAACTCGATTGCTGTATTGTCTAGGGGGGAGCCCTCAGGGGCCTTGAGTGCGGTATGTAGGTCAGTAACGAAGGACTTGAGGGCTTCCCGGTCCATGGCTAGTCCTTGCTCTCAGTCGTGCAGAGCGAGAAATCGATGTTCAGCACTTCTGCGACTCGCCTTATCTGCTTCTCTGTCCACAGTCGTCGCCCAGCCAAGATAACTGGTGGAGGATGAACCAAGCCACGACGGACAGTCTCAGCTACCCTGGCTTCCGTTGTCTTGAGTAGTTTGGCCACTTGGCCGGTAGAGACAGGGTAGTTCATTGCTAGCCCTCCAGGTCGCTGAGCAGGTCTGCAACCTCGGTGTCAGCAGGAGCAGCGGCCTTGGCCTTGGTGCCAGTCTTCTTGACTGGGGGAGCCTTGGCAGCTGTGTGTTGGACAGCAGGCTCAGCAGCAGCTTCATCAGCACCAGCCTCATCCAGCTGTGCACCGAGTGCTTCAGCCACTTCAGCATCAGCTGCCTGCTCCACACACTTGCCCAGGTAGCAGTTCTGCATGTCCTTGCCGTCTGGAGTGGTCTTGGATCGCAGAGTGATCTCGTAGACCCGTCCATCCAGCTTGGCCTGCCTCAGTGACTGCCCGCACTCCTGGAGGGTATCGCTGGGGTAGCCCATCTGCTTGATGCGGCCCTTGAACCAGCCGATCTTGTCGTCGTCTGCGAAGACAAAGGGCCACTCACGGTAGGTCCGGTTGACCGAGGGTCCATCCGTGATCTGCCAGGAGAACCTGATCTGCTTGTGGTTGAGATACTTGCCGGCCTTGCAGGTCTCAATGTCGGCGGCCTTGAGCTTCACGAGATACTTGCCGTCAGGGAACTGGTTGCCGGATTCCTTGGTGTCTGCCTTGGCAAACTGCTCAGCAATGTTGGCAAGCTCGGCAAGGTCTCCGTAGTCTGGGGTCTGTGCGGGCGGGGATTGGGGCTTCTTGGGAGGTGTAGGAGTCATTTGGCGATCTCGGCGGTCTCACTGGGTTCAGGTTGGCCCTCTAGTCTCTCGGCAAAGACCTTGAGGATACGGTTGAAGCCACCCTGACTGGGTAGCTGCCGAAGTTCAGTTGGGAATACAGGCTCACTTTGGGTCGCTGGCTGCCCCATCTTGGTGCGGAATGTTTCCCCACCATCGAAGATGAGGATGCGACGAGGAGACACAGCCCTTAAATCAGGCTGCTTCCGGTTGTTGGTGGGTAGCTCTTGCTCCTCACCCTTGGGCCGGATAGCCCCCATGTCCATGTCGTAGCCTAGATACCAGGCCCAGTCTACAAGGCCGTAGACTACACGCTCACACTGGGTGGGCATGGAGGGGTCTAGACGGTTCCACGCGGTAGTCAGAAGCAGGTTCTGGGTTACCTTCACGTGGCTGGTGAACACTACCTGGATTGCGTTGGCCTCTGCATAGTTGACCAGGGCCTGGATCTGGGTGCGGAACTCCCTGTCACACAGCGCCCAGCCCTTGCCCTGGCCCATGGCGTCGAGGCTCTTGACCTTCTCCTGGTCGCACAGCCAGTCAGCACAGTCATGGTAGGCTTGATCGGCAGTATCCACGATGAGGGTCGCCCTCTTGCCGTAGTTCAGGCCAACAGTCCGCACTGGATTGACGCCCCTAGCAAGATCAGACCGGAACAGTTCCCAGCCAGTTGCTCCAAGAGGATATTTGGCAGCCAGTTTGCTCTCCTCCACAAACTTATATCTAGGCTCAAAGGCCAGCAGTCCGGGTTTGGGATACGAGCAGGCCAGCGTCGTCTTGCCTACACCGGGCGGTCCATAGATCAGAGTGTGACAGCGACGGAACAGTTTGTAGGCTTCTTGGGGTGTGCTCATGGCTAGGTCTGGTGGGTGATTGGTTTGGTGTCTAGGTAGATGGATCCCCACTCACTGGTGAGGAAGCTGAGAATACGACCATCAGACAGGGTGATGGAGACAGAGCCGTGCTCGAAGAAGCTCTTGTTGATGTCGAAGCCAGATGTCAGATAGCCGCCACCTACTAGGGAGCCGTCCATCTCAAACAGCTGGTAGGCCAGTGGTTCGTCTGTCATGTTGCCCTCAGGTCGGTAGGTGGCTTCTGCTGCAACTGCATCTTGACCAGGGGCAGCTGGCTGTGGGGTGGGTAAGCAGCTGACTTGACACGTAGGAGGTTGGTGAGCCTTGCACAGGACAGCACTACCAGCCTGGACAGGACCCTGATGTCCTCCATCTCCTGGTGGAACTGGGGCAGCTGATCCTTGTCCAGCAGGGTGGCAAAGGTGGCTTGTTGCCCAGTGATCTCTGCCAGCAGCTTGACTAGGTGGAATGCCTGGGCAGCTGACTCAGTTGCCTGCACAAAACAGCCTAGGACTTCTGGCTGGCGCATACCGGTAGGGCCATCCTCGGGTTCCTCAGACACTGGCGGCCTCCTTGACAAGTGCAGCAAACTCTTCCTTGGGACAGAACCAGACAGCCTTGGTGATGTGGCCGATGGCTTCGACTGAGTCGCCAAAGTTGTCGCCACGGCGCACCCTGATCGACTTGCCTACCATCTGGTTCCACTCAGTGACTTCGGCTACCTCCATGCAGCGCCAGATGAACAGCCCTGCATAGTTGCCCTGGCCCTTGTGATGCTTGAAGCTGGTAGGCAGGTAGAGTGCGTAGCCGCCAAAGCCTTGATGCCCACCTTCCTCGCCATAGTCCAGTGTCAGCCAGGCAGACAGTGTGCCGTGGTCGTCGTTGGTGATGCGGACAGCCTCAATGAGCGCGTTGTGAGTCCTAGACATGGACAATATCCTCCGGGCTTACTGCCCAAAAGTGGGGATCCGGCCTGTCCTGGTAGGCAGAACAGGTAGGTAGGTGTTGGCAGGGACTCCTGCCCCGCAGGCAGGTGCCGGTGTTGGGGTAGAAAGCCTCAGGCAATCTCTCCATGTTGGCGACAGCCTCAGCGATCTGGTGGGTGATGTAGGACAGGTCCGCCATGTAGGAGGCTAGCTGTCTCTTGGGGACCACTATCGGCACCCTCCTGAACATCTCAGTAGGCTCCTCCAGATACTGCTGGTGGACCCTCTTGAAGAACTCAGGGCGGTCTTCCTTGGTGCGTTGGCGCAGAGCAGACTTAAAGATCACATTGTAGATGACACCCTTGGGCCACCTACCTGTCAGCTTGCGCGCACCCACCATGTAGCCCATGATCTGGGTGGAGATGCTGGCTGCGTCGAAGTAGGGCTGGGAGAAGTCGCTAGTAGTCTTGTGCTCGACTACCCAGAGATCGTCAGACTCAGTCTTCAGCCCATCGATGGTGCCAGTGAGATGGTGCTCGTTGCCGATGGGGAACTCGAAGGGAATCTCTACCTGCTGGAAGTCTTTGCCGCCCTTGTAGTGAGCCGCATAGCCCAGACACATAGCCTGGGCGAGTCCATGAGCCGTCTCTAGGTTCTCGACATCAGCGGCTGAGAGAGAACCGGGCTTGCCGGCTAGCTCCGTTGCAGCTGCTAGCAGGGCTTCCTGGGCTGACTTGCCCTGATGGAATGCGGCTAGACCTACGTGGACCAACTGGCCCAACAGTAGGGGCTGGGGAGGTAGGCCCTTGCGGCGATACCCCAGGGCCCAGCTGAGGAGGAACGCCTTGCGGCAGTCCTTCCATGACTGGATGGCTGTGTTGCGAATCTTCAATGTCGGTGTCCTGGCGATGGGGACCAACGCAGAAGTAGAGATACTGGTAGCCTACCCGAGAGACACGGAGTTCACTCAGGGGCCGGATCTGGTAGCAGAGACTGCAAGTGTGGAGAGAAGGGGTCATGGGACTAACTTCTGAAACAATGAAACAGCCAGCTTGCCAGCCACGGAGGAGGGGAAGGACCAGGGCCTAGAAGCCACCCCGGGCAACCGCTCAGTTGCCAAAGAAACTAGACCCTGGGGGCGGTTACTAGCAAGCTGACTGTTTCATGGTTTCAAGGATCGAAGGGTAGGCAAGAGTCATGGGCAACTCCGACCAGAGGGATTGTTGGCTCTAGTCACGTTACCTATCTGCCTACCCTTCCATCCTGGAAACTATCAAGATATCTAGGTGAGAGCCTAGGTCACCTAGTCAAACCCTCCTAGGAGGTGCCTGTCTGGCTCAGGCTGCCAGTTTCAGCTACTCCTCGCCGCCGTCGTCTCCCTCCAGGGCATCGCAGCCAGCCGGAATCGGGCACTTGATGCTGCGGGCGTAGGCCAGGAGAGATTCCAGGTTCACCTGGGCAGTAGAGGGGGCGAAGCCACTGGCCTTCCGGATATGCAGCCGGATAGCGCTGCGGAGCCGGTAGCTTGGGCCATCCGTCATGTTGCGGCGCTTGACAGGGGCACTGCCATCCACACCAGAGACACGGTTGGCCGGGGGAGAGTTCTTCACGGGAGTCGGGTTCGTTGCCATAGTGGGGACCCTTCTAGAGGGGGCAAGACTGGCTGTCAAGAAGGAAAATTGAGAAATCCTAGAGGCTGCTGGGACCACTAGGGGTGGTAGTCAGCTGCACTCGCATGTCGTATACCCAGTCTTGTAGAGTCTGGAGATGGACTACGGTCCCACGGAAGTTGTCCAGCCAGGACTGGAAGGCGGCTAGGACTTCAAGGGCTGTGGAGTTGCTGTCCAGCATGGCTACCCATGCCCCCCTTCATACCAGCGAAGGGCGAAGAGGATGGCCAGGATCGCCACCAGCAACCAGACTAGCCAGAAGGCTATGTCAACATCGGGTCCCCGGTTGGATCCCTGGCTGTCGAGCTTGACTAGAGGGGGAGTCACAGGACACCCAGCTGTCGGCAGATGCAGATGGCCACTACAACAGCTACGGCCATCATGGACACCTTGCCCCACACCACGAGAACTGCTACCAAAACATCCGAGAGAAGCTCACGCATCTGTCAGTCTCCTGCTGCCTGTGCAGCTACATTGGGCCGATCACAGAGTGCCAGCAAGAGTTCCTCGGTAGCATCCTGCCTACGCTGGACAAGGGTCTTCCGCCTCGCATGCTCGCTGAACATTCCCCAGTCTGGGCCAGGGTCGGCCACCATCTCGGCAAGGTAGTCAGCACAGGCACCCAGGGCAGCTACTACCTTGGCCTCTGCCTCAGCTACCCGGACGCGACCCTCAGGGGTCAACATGCCGGTGGGGGTGATGTCTACGGTCATGGTTAGGTCTCCTACGGTGATTGCGGATTTCTTCTTGTCGCTGTCCAGGCTGGCCCAGGATCGATCCGGACCCTACCGGCTACCTTGGGTCGATTGGCCCCGCTTGCGTCGATCCTGGGGCAACGTGGGCGGTCTGCGGGCCGTCTCCGAGATGGCGAGGGCTAGGGCCAGTCTTGGCACCTTCCTAGCTGTAGCCAGGGTGAGTTCTACTACTAGCTGGCAAAGGGGGAGGTTCACGGTGTCTCTTTGGTTACCTTGTTGAGCCTGTCCGCCCGTTCCCTAGCCTCTGCTAGGGTGGTGCAAGTAATAAGGTGACAGATTCGTCCGTTGATGTCTGGGCCGACTACATAGCCAGCCTTGCCGCTCATGGGCGAGCACTGACTACCGAGACGGTAGACCATCTCACGGGCAGTGACTGCCTCATACGGTCCGCTAGTTGCTTTCATGGCTGCACAGTGAGAGTCACCTTGCCGGCCAGCACTTCCCGGATGAAGTCATCGGCAGCCGCCCTACTGTGGAAGCAGGCAGACTCCTTGCACCGCTTACCACCAGCTAGCGCGATGGTGACTCCCCAGATGGTGCCGCCCATGATGCCGCTACCTCTGGACAGTTCCAGGGAGAAACGGCCCGGCTTGTTGACGTAGCCGAGTATCTCGTTGGACATGAAGTTCTTGGAACTGTGTCCGTAGGCACGGCAGAAAGAGTCTGGCCTCTTCCACGTCAGCACGTAGGAAGAGATAACTTCCACGTCGTCTCTGTCTTCGTTGGCGTCCATCTTGTTTCTTTCCTGCCCACGTTAGCCGGCACAATTGCCGCCCAAGTGACACTTGGCTAGGTTCGCCCTAGTCGGAAGTGTGGGACTTGTCACTCACACCAGGGCCATGCACCCTGGCGGATCACCCTCTCTAGGAAAGAGGGTTAGAGAAGGGATCTAGGAAAGTATACGTAGCCAGATTGTCCCTCCCGTGACTGAGGTGCTGCCATCCGAGCAGAATGCCAGAGTGCAGGTAAACCCACACTGGCAGACGAAGTAGTAGTAGAGGGTCGTCATGGGGTTACTCTTCCTCTTCGTTGTCTGACTCTTGCTGGGCATCTGCCAGGGCTTCCGCCTCAGTAGTGAACGGTCCTACAGGGTCACCATCTGGGAGACAGCCGGGGAAACAGGACCGCCAGTAGCAGCCTACTGTCGGCAGAGTAGTCCTTGTGTCTGGCGGACCGATGCGCCTAGCGCACCCTGAACAGTGAAGGATGTTCTTGTGCTCTCCTTGATAGAGTATCTCTTCGTCGCAGTTCTCACAGTAGGCTTCCTGATTCCACAGTGAGAAGACTTCCACGTCGGGGAGCGCAGTAGGATCGCTCTCCCTTTTGGGATCGCTGTATGCTTGCATGTCTCTTTCTCTTTCTTTCCCCCTAGCCTATCTAGGGGATTGGTTTCCTAGTGCCTGACGTTGCTATAGTCGCTCGACCAGCTTCCTTTGCTGGTCCCTCTACCCTTCCGGTGAATGAGTGTAAAATGAGGGGTTATGACTACCAGAATTCCAGTCTGTCTAGACTGACTCAATCCTAACCCTGTATCCTAGCTAGACTAGGGACACTCAAAGTTTTCTTTCTGTCTACCGGGATTCATCCCAAGTAGTTTCCCTATCTGGTATGGGTCTATCCCTCGATCCACAATCCCTGGTGGTTCCCTTTCCAGTCTCCCCTGGGCAGCGGTCTACTGTAGTGGAGACTACCAGTAGCCCTAGCATCCCATCCCTACATCCATCCCCCCTACCATCCTAACCCTATATTGGATATGGACATCCAATCCCCATATGGGTATCCCATATCCAATACCCATACTTCATACCCAGGGGGTAGTGTGAAGGGGGACTTCCGTAGCTGTCAAGTCCCCACCCTAGCAGGCGACAGCGTTGTTACACTATGCTAGCACCGTAGTAGGCCACCGGTGGGGGGGCTGTCTGGGCCAGGAGAGAGCCTTCCCAAGGGGGTGGCCTTTCACCTAAGGTGATGCCGGTGTTTGCACACCCATCCATCCCCCCAATCTCCTTCATCCAGAGCGGGTTATCCCCTATATTGGATATTGGATATGAGTATTGGATAGCTAGACTGGATATCCAGGGATTGGATAGGGAGAGAGCCCACCAGAGGGGGTGCCGGCCAGGAGGTAGGATGGGGCCCCCACTTGATTTGTGGATGGGGCCGGTGGACAATCTCGGTCATGAAGCACAAACTTGCAGTCATGCTGGCCGCGTCTATTGCTCTCTGCTCCTGTGGGTCGGTCCGCGTAGACCCCGTCAACTCTGCCCAATACTACCAGGAGATTGAGCCCATCCAGGCAGTCATCCTGCATGTGCAGGCAGACCGTGCAGCCGGCAAGACTGATACTCAGATTGCCAGCGACCTTGGATGGGCAGCTCTCCAGCGCATTCTTGCCTACCTCAATCAGCCGCCGACCAGGTAGCCACAGTGCTATCTGGGCTGGTCCTGGGTATCCTTGTCTTCTCCCTCATTGCCTGGAGACTGTATGCCAGAAGTAGAGACTACTGAGAAGCACGACACAATCTCCTGCCTGTGCAACTTGCCACAGGACATCAGGGCGGCAAAGTTGGCGAAAGCCCGTGCCTTCTACCTGAGTAGAGACCCCAATCTTACCAAGGCGGCTGGAGATGTGGGCTACGCTGAGACTGTCTTCCTAGCTGCCAAGGATGAGGAAGCTTGGGAGGTAGCCCGCGATCTTGCCTACGCAGGAGACAGTGAAGCTGCCAAGGCAGTGTTGAAGGGCGGGGCTCTCCTTGAGACCAAGGTCTTGCGCCGCCTACGCATCGCTGAGACCATCCTAGAGAAGAAGCTGGAGAAGGGGCTCAACGACCCAGACAGTGTGAAGGCAGTGGATCTCCGCTACCTGATTGAGACTACTGACCGCCTGTATGATCTGCGCCGCAAGCTAGACTCTGGCACCAACAAGGTGGGCAGTGGGCCGATCCTCCCCGACCTGTCTCTAGGCGCAGACCCCAGTAACCCTGACAGCTTGGATAGTATGTAGGTGAACCATGAACGCCCCTCCTATCACTGAGTTTGAAGCCAGCGCTCGCTACTTCCTCGCCAATCTCCAGCATATGGTAGATCGTGATGCCGGCAAGGTAGACATAGACAGCTGTGTGGATATGTTTACACATAGGCTCAAGGCTGCCTACAATGCCGGTGTAGAGAAAGCCACTGATCTTGTTATCCATAGTGGGGTTGGCTCTGGCCTTGTCACCCAGCTATGGAAGTTGAAGGTTGAATATATCTAGATGTCCTTGGAGCTAGAAGACGCCCGCAGGAAGGTCCTCAACGACTTCCACCTGTTCAACTACTATGTGATGGGCTATCCAGACATTAACAACAAGTTCCACAGGGATCTCTGTCAGTCTCGCCAAGACTGGCGGCAAGAACGTATCACCCTTCACCTAGAGCCTCGCGGCCATCTCAAGACAAGTATCCTGACAATTGGAGACACAGCGTATGAGACTTGCCTTAATCCCAACATCAGGGTCGCCATCTTCAATGCCAAGTATGACACTGGTAAACGCATCATACGCGATATCCGTAGACAGTTTAGTGATAACCCAAGGATGCGGTTGCTGTTTCCACACCTCTGCATCCCAGCTGGCAGAGTCAAGCAGTGGGGTCGTATCTGGAGTGACACTGCTTTTGAAGTCCCTGGTAGGACCATCACTGGAGAGTCAACTGTCACCCTAGTCTCTGTCGAAGGTTCCGCTGTCTCCATGCACTTCGACAAGCTGAACTATGACGACATGCTGGACAGCACTCACGTCGCCACCCAGGAGCAGCGAGACAAGCACTGGGAGTGGTTCCTCAACAGCTTCCAGCTGAGGCACAACCCTAGTGAGTCCCGCATCTGTCAAGAGGGCACCTTCTGGCACCATGATGATAGCTATAGCCGCCAAGTCAGGAGAGAGAAAGAGTTTCGCAGGTTGCATCGTGGTGAGCATAATCTACTGATTCACAAGACTAATGTGTGGGCTGCCCCTGGAGTTCCTCACTGGCCTGGTCCTGATAGCAGGGGCAAGATGAGGTTTCCGCCAGCTAGGATAGAGGAACTTCGGCAAGAGCTTCGATCTGTTGATGGCACTGACTACATCTTCAACTGTCAGTATCTACTGAATCCTACTCCTGCCGATCAGGCTATCCTCAAGTGGAAGGAAGTGCGCCGACTGGAAGAGAGAGACCTCCCAGAGCCCCTTGCCAACTACGTGAGTGTGCTCTACCGCAACGACAAGATTGAGGGGCGCTACGATGTCATTATCCTGGTCAGCGTGGACTACTTGGGTAACCTATACCTGCGTAGAGTATGGACAGGTAGATACACCCCCGGCCAGCTACTGGATGACCTGGCCTTCCTGTCCACCAGCTATGCCCTGGACTCAGTGTTCGTAGACAGCTCAGTTATGGAGAACACCCTGGGTCCTGCCATGGACCTGGTAGATAAGCATGCACACAGTAGTATCCCATTCACTGAAGTGGACCGCCCACTTGCCAGTAAGGCAGCCAGAATCCTCAGTCTCGAACCTGCCATCAGCAAGGGTCACTTCTGGGCCATCGAGGGCCTAGACCGCGCCGTTGATGTCCAGGAGGAGTTTGACCAGATGAGCGCTACAGGTTCCAAGGGCCACGATGTGATCCTCACTGCCCTCGCAGATTTCTCCCGCTTTGCAGGCAGGCCCCATCGCCCAGCCCCTCGTCCCTATCCCCCTGGTAGCATGGGTGCTATGTTCCCCTGGCCCCCAGAATCCAGGCAGGGTAGGTTCCGTCTTTGGAATCCCCTTGACAAGCTCCTGGCGCGACGGTAGTCCCCTACACCCAGCCCATGCCCACTACCGATAGCGTGCCGGCTCGGAATCAGACCCTAGATGCAGACGCAACGTCTCAACTGGGGGCCTGGATTGATGTTGCGTGGCGCAGGGACGAGGCGCTTCGCAACCGCTGGAATCACTGGAAGGACATGCTGGTAGGGGAGTTCCGGCGACAAGGCATTGACACCACCGAGCTGCGGTCCATCAACATTGACATTGACAGGCTCACGCTCAATCTTGTCAATCGCCATGTGAGGACCCTAGTCCCTACACTCTTCGCCCACGATCCCTGGATCGACTGTCTCCCACCTACAGACGCTGATGCGCCCAATGCGCCCATCTGGGAGGGTCTCATCAATCACAGTCTCCCCCTGATGAAGTTCAAGAGGGAGATCAAACGCTGTGTCACAGATGCAGTAGTCTACGGTGAGGGCTGGAAGAAATATGGATGGGCAGGGAGACAGCGCTACGATGAGCGATCAGAGGGTCCCACTGCTGACGGACCAGTAGCTGCCCCACCTACTGACTTCTTCAGTCAAGCCCTCTCCATGTCTGGCTACCTGACAGGCGGTAGTCAGCCAACTAGCACAAACTCCTCTCGACGTGGAACCAGCGGGCGCAACAGGCTCCCCAAGAGCACCAGCGAAGCCGGGGGCGATCCGATCACCTGGCTGCTCAAGGATGGGCCTTTTGTGTCCCGCTTGGCTCCTCACAACGTGGTGGTAGATCCACTGGTGCCAGACAGGGATCCACTCAACGCTAGGTTCCTGGCAATCAGGTATCTGAAGCCACTCAGTGAGATCAGAGCCACTCCTGGCTACAAGGTCCCCAAGATCCTGTCTGACAAGAATACACTCAGGACCCAGAGCAGTCCCTTTCTGTTTACTCCAGGCTTCCCTAGGGGTGAGCGTGACAAGCTGGAGGAAGAGCGCCAGTTCCCCGAATACCTGCACATGGGTGTGCTCTGGGAAGTCTGGGTCTACGACCTGGTAGACCTTGGAGTGCATCGCCGGGTCATCACCCTCCTGGAAGGAGCAGAGACGCCGATCAGGGAAGTCAGCTGGGAGTCGATGCTGGGGACCGCCGATTCTGGCTATCCCATCCACAGGCTGGCTTTCAACGACGTGCCTGATGAACCCCCCATGTCGGAGATTGAGTCGATCGCCGACATCCAGCACATGCTGACCTGGCTGGTTCGCAAGACACTGGCAAACTGCAATCGGTTCTCCAGGATGGGCGTCATCAATGAGAAGGCTCTCTCTGAGCCCGGCATTGCACAGGAGCAGCTGCGCCTAGGAGCCGATGGCACCTTCATCAAGGTCAAGGGTGACCCGACCAACGTAGTAGTCCCCATCGTCTTTCCCACCATGTCCAGTGACGCCAACAACATGATTAGCCTCATGTTCGATGCGTTTGATCGGGTAGGTGGTGTCAGTGAGAACCGCAAGGGTGAGACAGGTGCGCGCACTGCCACTGAAGCCAAGATCATTGAGGGCGGGCAGAACGTCTCCACCAGTGAGAAGCTGTCCATCGTCCAGGACTTCTGCGAAGACGGTGTCTACACCCTGATCTCCATGTTCCAGGCATTTGTAGACCGTGACTACGTAGTCCGGCGAGTTGGCTCTGGTGGTGCCGTCGAGTGGATGAAGTTTGGTCCGGACAACCTCAACGGCGAAGTCCCCAGCATCAAGGTGCGCTTCGAGTCCACCAAGTTTGCCAATGAGCAGAAGGAACTCCAGAAGAACACAGCGGTGCTCCAGAGCGCTATACAGCTCAAGCCCTTCCTGCCTTGGCTCCGTCTCGACATTGTCTACTTTAACTACCTGAAGTCCCTGCAAGTTGACAACGCTACCGCCATCATGGGCAACCCCCTGCAAGCCAGCCAGAGGGAGCAGCAGTGCTTGGAGATCATCCAGATGCTGGCAGGGATCCCGACCAGCACCACCATGGGCGAGGATGACACGGCACATATTGCTGTCATCGACATCTACCTGGCAAGTCCTGCTGCCGCCAACGCCCAGCAGACCAACCCCATGGGCCACGCTGCCGTCCTCATGCACAAGGACCAGCACATCGCTCAGCTGGATCAACTCAAGCAGCAAGAGTCAGCTGCTGGAGAAGCCGGCCAGATGGGGGCCCTGGACAGTGCCACCGGCAATGAACTGTCTCCTGCCAACCAAGCTCGCGGTGAGGCTCAGCGGTCTGAGACAGAGACTCCAGTCCCTGCCGCAGTAGGTGCCAGCAATGAGCGGTAGTATTCTGAGATGCACTGAGCCTTCGACTCCGAGGATGTCGTAGTGGCTACTCTCCTTGGCCGCATCTGCCACAAGTGCAATACCTACTGTAGTGGGAGTGATCCCTGCATGTGTCCACCTGGCCCAGAGAGACAGGCAACTTTCCAGGTGATGGGCTTCAAGGAATACACAGAGCACGATGCTCCTGGTAGGCCCACCTTCACTAGCCGCGAGCAGAGAGACAAGTTCCTTGCCGCCAACCAGCTTGGCTACGACAAGGACACCAAGGTCCGCAACCGCAAGCCTCCCCGCAAGGAGCTGGTGACTCCCGAGGTAGAGCGCCAGATCATCGAGAACTGGAAAGCAGACAAGAATACAAGTCTCCCCGCTAGAAGCGCCGAGGAGAAGAAGGTAGACCCTCGCTTTACTGTGTGAACTATGGCAGACCCTTTCGTCCTTGATCCCCAGTCTACCCCCAACGCCTACAGTGACGCTGCCCCAGCCAAGCTGGATAGGACGCCGCCAGTGATGCCGGACTTGCGGGCAGATGCACCCCCGCCTCCCAAGCTGAACAGCCAGCCTCCCCCCAGCCCTACGTCTGCCTACCGCTGGTCAGATATCGAGGGCTTTGCCAGTGCTTCTGAGCTTGAGGAAGCTAGCAAGGACCCCAGCCGGCTGAATATGCTCCTCGCCGAGAAGGTTGGCAATCTCCGCAAGGGTGGTGAGCGTGCCCAGTCTGCCCTGGAGTTCATCCAGGATCTCCAGCAGGACAGCCCTGCTATCTGGGAGCTGCTGACTGAGACCATCCGCAATGGCGGCAACATTCCTGATCGCTTTATCCCCAAGCAGCATGGGGTTCAGCAGGGCGGCGCTGCACAGACTCCTCCAAGTGGGGAGGTTGCCCAGCTGCGTCAGGAGATTCACCAGCTCAAGCAGGCATTCACTGGCCAGAATGAGGGCCATCGCCGAGTTCAGGAGCTGGTCAAGAAGTATCCCGATGCTACCGCTCACTTCCCCGTGATGGAGAAGATCATGCAGGAGCATCCAGGGACCGACCTCGCGTTTGCCTACCAGCACGCAAAACTCATGGCTGCCAATGCTGCCCGTATGGGTGGTGGCAACCAGGCACAGAATTCCCCACCGCCGGTGTCTGAGCGCCCGACGGCTGGAGTTGGACCTACCAGTAGAGAGGAGACTCTCAAAGCCTTGGGTAGTGAAATCCGGGCAATGAGGCATCTCCCCATGGAGGATAGGTTGATGCACGCAGCTCAGAAGCAAGGTTTCTCGATCTAACCATCAACCAAGTTAGGGTAACCGACAATGGCACCGACCATCACGACTATCCCAGCTGTCACGCTCCAGCAGATCACGCCGAGTATTGCTGACAACGTGACCCTGGGCAATGCCACCTTTGCCTTCCTCAGGCAGAAGGGGCGAATGAAGCTGGAGCCTGGGGCTGACTACTTGCAGGAGCCCATCCAGTGGGCTGAGAACGCAACTGCCCAGAGCTACACTGGCTATGGGGCTCTTGACAACACGCCCCAGGACGAGCTGACTGCTGCCACCTATAACTGGAAGCAATACAGTGCAGCTGCCACCATGTCCGGACTGGAGCGACTCCGCAATGCCAATGAGCATGGAGTCATTAAGGTCTGGGCGGCCAAGCTGGCAATGGCTGAGGAGGGTCTAATCAGCCTCCTTGACCGCCACGTCCACGCCAGCAGTGCCACCAAGACTGCTGATGACATCCTGGGTCTCGATGAGTTCATTGAGAATGAGGTGTCCCCCAATGACACTGTGGGCGGCATTGCCCGCGCCAGTGAGGCTTGGTGGCGCAACAAGTATAAGGCCGGCACGGTGGCCACGATCACCCAGGATTGCCGGTCTGCCATCCGCCTTGCCAGTGAGGGCCGTGAGCGTCCTGACTTCGGCATCTGCTCGACTGAGCCCTTCGAGGCCATCATCAATCAGAATGCCGGCAAGCAGCGGCTCATCAACCAGGCGATGATGGACTTGTCCTACGACAATGTCGTCATTGACGGTGTCACCCTCATGTGGAACCGCAACTGCCTGGGGAATGGTATCACTACTCCCAGTGCAACTGGCGACGGCACCAGCTGGGTGATCTACTTCGGCAACAGCAAGTTCCTCCGGCTCCGCATCCACCAGGACCGCAACTTCAGTGCTCGCGGCTCTGGCGAGGGTGAGCAGCCAATCGCCCAGGACGCCTATGTGTCCTACATCTTGTTTGCTGGGGCCATGACCCTGAGCAATTCCCGCTTCCAGTGTGCCCTTGAGATCATTGGGTGACCCATGCCTAGCTACGACCTTGGATACGATGTGGCTCGCTCGATGCGGGTCATGAATGGGACGACCACTCTTCTCAAGAAGGGTGAGACTGTCGTTTGGGATGCAACTACTCCTGTCATCACTGACAAGGCCCGCAGGGTCAAGCGGCAGGTAACTGCTGACGTTGCCCTTGGTGTGGCTGGCGTCTGCATGAATGACATCCCGGTGAGTGGTGGCTATGGCACCATTGCTGTGGAGGGCACTGTGCGTGCTCGCGTCAACAGTGCTGTCACTGCTGGATCTGGCCTGGTGGCTGACTTCGTCAGCGGCTCTCCTGGTGTCCTCAGGTTGCGGGCCCTTGGTGAGTATGGTCTTGCGGCAGTGGCTCAGGATACAGCTGTTGCTGAGGGTGGTGACTACTGGGCAGATGTCCTTCTGTTGGGGCCCAATGAGGCTGCTATGCAGGAGACCTTGCGTGGTGGTGCCTTCAACACCAACTCCATGCTGACTACCATGGTCGGTGTGGCAACTGGCAGTTTGCCGGTTAGGTTCCCGGTCATGCGTGTGCCGGTGGCTGGGGCCATCACTGGGTTCTGGGTCTACATTGGCGATACCACTATCGCTGCCAGTGATTCCAACGTGTGGCTGTTCACTCTGTCTACCTACGCTGGAACCGGGATCGCAACCGTCACCAACAGTGCGGCTCTTGGCGGTGGTGCCCTGACCTTGAACACTTGGCGCAGCTACGACACAGTTGTCGGGCTCGTCAACACTGTTGTGACTGCGGATACTGTTCTCAAGGTGGTAGCTTCTGTGGGCGCTGGCACCCCTGTGGACGGCCAGGCTGGTGATGCCTGGATGGCTCGCGTTCAGATGGACACCGGCCTCAATCTCTTCGCAGCCTTCGGAATCTAGGAGGCCCAATGATTGACCTAGTCTCCATGGCTGCCCGTGATGACCTGAAGGCAAATGCCTACTTTGGTCAGCACAGCGCAGCCGCAGTAGTCAGTGTGGCAACTACCACGCTGACAACTCGATGGTCATACAACATGACCTCGATCACCAGGAGCAATGTCGGCATCTACGTGTTCAACTTCAAGCCGTTCGACTTCACGGGGACTACCTTCCCCTTGTTTGTCTACGCTACGGTGGGACATGTAGGCACCGGCGCTGGACTCAAGCTGTTTGCCACCTACTCGATTGTTAGCCAGACTCAGGTAGAAGTTTACACCTGGCTGCACGATGGGACGGCGACTGAGTTGACGACTACGGCAGGTCCGCCGCTGATTTACGACACCCTGTCTGTCTTGATTGTGGGTCGGCGCAACCGTCCTACGACCAACGGCACCAGTGTGATCGATCCAGCAGCCAGCCTGCTTCGTGCTGACTACAACCTCGGTGTGACTGGTCTCTAGTGGAGGTGGGGGCAACCCCATCTCCCTAGGGAGTAACCTACTATGGGACACCACTACAGGATCCAGTTCACCCTCGCAGCAGTCGGCGCAGTTGCCGATGAGCTTGCCCTTGTATCCATCCACAGGACAGCTGAGGCAACCTCGAAGCCTCTCTTCATCTGGGAAGTTCAGCTGTCCCTAGCTAACGGCACAGCTGTGGCCGGCAACATTGTCGTCAGGGCCCAGCGAGAAGCCACTGTTCTCTTCTCTGGTGGTGGCGCTGGTGTCATTGCCAAGGTCAATGGTAGATCCCCAGACAGTGGTGCGACTGTCCTGGTAGGTGCGCCCTCCTTGACAGGGACGCCGACTACCGCCGGCCGTCTTGCCAGCTTTGGGCACAACACGGCTGTCCTCAACAGCACCAGCAACCACAGGCTGGACTTCCATAGGGGTCCTGGTGACTTGTGGACGCCTCTCTGTTCGGTCGTAGGCACTGAGCAGTTTGCTCTAGTTCTGGATGAAGCAAACCCAGCGGCTGCCAGTCTGATTACTGGCTCCATTATGTGGGAGGAAATGCCATGAGAGCAGGTATGGGCCCTAGGGGCGACTTCTGTGACTACATCCCCCATCCCCAGAGGCTGGAGAAGAAGCTCAAGGCTATGGGGATTCTCGACTCTGAGGGCAAGGAGACCGGCAAGGCTCCAGTTGTCCGTCTCCCCATGGGCCGTGACTATGTCCCTGGCAAGAGGGCTGCTGAGATTGAAGCTCGGCGCAAGGCCAGGGAGGAGAGGATGACGTTGGCAGTGACTTCTGAGTTCACCGAGAAGCAGCGCAAGATCCAGCTGGATGCGCGCAAGACCCTCAAGGAAGTGCCAAACCTTGACCCTGAGGAGAAGGCCAGACTCCAAGCCTTGACTACCGCGACTGTCACTGACCTGGTGCTGTCTGAGTTTGACGCCATCAAGAAGACAGTTGCCGCTCGTCTCCAGGATGCTGGCATGGAGCCCGCCCAGTGACACTCACGCTGGCAGACATGACGTTTGGTGCGCTGCACGCAGCCCTTACGGCTGAGTTTGGCAACCAGTCTGGTCTGCTGGCTGAGATCAAGTCCAAGCTCAATGAGGCCCTCAAGCTGATCTGGATGGAGCAGAAGTGCTGGCGGTGGAGCCTGAAGCCCACAGTCCTGACCAGCCTGGGGAGTGCGACTAGGACAACGACTACAGCTATCACTGTCTCGCCGCCTACTACTACAGTCACGCTGACGCCAGCAGACACAGCCAGCGTCCTTCTGCGCTATGAGTTGACCCTTCCTGGGGATCCCAACGCCTACACTGTCACCGGCAATGCTGTCGGTGTTACCCAGATCCAGGGTATTGGATTCCTGGTGGCGCAGAGTATCGGGGTAACTGCTACCCTGAAGCAAGCCTGGCTGGAACTGCCTGATGACTTTGCCTTTATGCACTCAGTGCGGACTGAGGGTAGCGGTCTCTGGAAGGAAGCCCAGCCTACTGAACCTTGGACGCTGGAGAAGGTTCGCAAGTATAGTCCTCGGCTGACAACTACGAAGACTCTCTACACCATCAGCCAGGACCCCCTGCCCTATGGCACGACCGGCTGGCAGCCCAATCGCCAGTTCATCAGCTTCTGGCCGTATCCCGCCAATCTCACTCGCTGGGAGTGTTGGTATTACGCCGTCCCCAAGGACATGGTAGCTGATGGCGACATCTGCGAGCTGCCTCGCGGCTTCCGCACTCGTCTCATCTACAAGGCAGCTGAGTTGCTGGCCATCAAGCTGAGGGACTGGGAAGCCCAGGAGCGCTACAGTGCCCTCGCAGGAATTGGCTCTGTCCACATGGCTGACAGCAACTCCTTCGCCGACGACAGCAGCGACCCCATCAGGGCGACGCCCCTCACTTGGAGCCAACTCATTACTGGCACGCCAGTTACGCCCGTCTAGTTTTTTGCTCTTTCTTGCTAAGACCGCTGGGTAGTAGAGGGTAGACCCCTACCCTTGCCCACGAGGATCAATGGCCCCACATGACAATGAGCAGAGGCTGAGGACACTGGAGATGGAACTCAACACACTGGCGCGGAACTTTGAGAACCACGAGAAGTGGGCAGGAGAACGCAATGAGCAGCTGGTTGCCAACTCAGCCCTTATCCAGCAGCTGCGTATGGACATCCACGGAGCCAAGATTGGTGGCCGAGTAGCTTTGGGGATCACCCTGGCACTGGGCGGGCTAGTGGGCTGGTTGGTAGGTTTGGTCACGAAGGGCTAGCTATGAAGCAGATTGTCCCACGTAAGGGCCCGCTAGCTGGCATGGACCTGACGGCTGAGGACCACAATCTGCCCCAGGAAGTCCTTAGGGTGGCCCGCAACTGCCATGTGCAGAATGGCGTAGCCATCAAGCGGCGGGGCTTCCAGCGGCTCTACAAGGACAAAGCCCTTCGCCGAGGTATGCTTTGCCAGCGGGCTACTGTTGAAAAGCCCTTTCATGTTAGGAACTTCACAGGGGTCGGCGCTAGCATTCCCCACGTAGTAGTCCACAGCTACCCCAGCCTCAGCTATGGCTTTGTCCCTTGGCATGGGGACTACAGTCTTACTCGGGCAGCTGCTTGGGCTAGGGACTTCAGGCTGTATACGGGGAAGATCGATACCTCTCGCAACTTCTACATTCTGGAGCAGGCTAACGACGAAGACGCAGCTCCAGGCACTGCCCAGTGGGTCAACATCTGCACCACACTGGCTGTGTGGATCGACAATGCCGGCAAGCTGCTGGTCAGGTTCAGGGCGTCTACCAGTGCCACTGTCTGGACGGCTAACCGCACATACACCAGCACGGCTACCCTGACAGCCAACACTGACTATCACATCGGCATCAGCTATGACGGCGGCTCTGCTAATGGAGCCGGTGTCCTGTCCATCTACATTGACGGGGTCTTGGACGGCACTCTGGCAATTAACTGGCTGGCCAATGAAATCTGGCACGGGGACCCTGCCCGCCACTTCAGCACACCCAACCTCATCTGGCTGAATCGGCTGTATGTCCAGCGTGAGATGGCTACTGACGAATCCGATGTGTTGAAGGATCCTGCCTTTCCGCCGCCGCTCAACTTGCCGGTAGATGAGAGCTACGCAGAATACCCTAGTAGCCTTGAGCATGGCGCTGAGGGCATGGGTGTCTACGAAATTCGCTTCTGGTCGGCAGCAAAGAACTATGCTGATGCAGCCTACCCC
>Ga0137435_1000088_pt1 | contig 37224 bp, 29 predicted proteins | sample EasRivERMGT100_2_FD_104904 | JGI IMG/M metagenome (GOLD analysis project Ga0137435, IMG submission 104904) | Soil microbial communities from meander-bound floodplain in the East River, Colorado, USA - East River MetaG ERMGT100_2 | ecosystem: Environmental > Terrestrial > Soil > Floodplain ... | reverse complement strand
TCGACGGCGGCAACAGCAGCAACTGGTCGGGCTGATACGGCCGGAAGGTCTTCATGCCTCGCAGTATCCACGCCCCGCGCTGCGAAGCCAGAGGTTTGATGATTACTCGGACAGGCTCCTAGCTCGGAGCTTCCGCGAACTTCCGCTTTTCGATCCTGAGCAGCCGGATCTTCGACTCCAGGGTCGAAGCTGGGATCCCGAGCTTGGCCGCCGCGCCATTGGCCCCGGCCACCTTGCCCCGACTCCGCGTCAGTGCGGCTTCGATCAGCGCCTTCTCCTGTTCCAGCAGCGTCTCGGGCAGCCTTTCCTGCGTGCTCTGTGCCGGTCCTCGGCCCGCGAACCATGCCTCGTCGATGGTCAGCGTCTCGCCCGCGCAGAGGATCACCGACCTCTCCACGATGTTCTGGAGCTCGCGGATGTTACCCGGCCACGCATAGGCCTGACACTGTTCGACCGACCGGCTGTCGATCCCACGAATCCGCTTGCCCATCTGGTCCGCGAATCGCCTGACGAAGTAATCGAGCAGGATCGGCACATCCTCGCGGCGCTGGCGCAACGGGGGCACGTCGATCGGGAAGACGTTCAGACGGTAGAACAGATCGGACCGGAACGTCCCGGCGGCTACAGCCGCTGCAAGGTCGCGGTTGGTTGCGGCGAGGATGCGTACGTCCACGGGAATTGCATCGCCGCCCCCGACCCGCTCGAACTGACGCTCCTGGAGCACACGGAGGAGGGCGAGCTGTGTCTCCATCGGGACCTCGCCAATCTCGTCGAGGAAGATCGTGCCCTGATGTGCGAGCTCGAAGCGCCCGCGCCGCTGCTGCACCGCGCCCGTGAACGCTCCCTTCTCGTGGCCGAAGAGCTCCGAGGCGATCAGCGCCGGTGGGATCGCGGCGCAATTGACGCTCACGAACGCGCGGTCTGCTCTCCGCGAGCGCTTGTGGATCGCACGAGCGATCAGCTCCTTGCCGGTGCCTGTCTCTCCGGAGACCAGGATGGTGGAGTCCGTGGGTGCGACCATGTTGATGCTCCTGAGGGTGGCCTGCAGGGCGGGCGAAGAGCCCACGATTTCCTCGAACATCGAGGCCTGGACCACCTCCTCCCTGAGCGCCGTGTTTTCGTCCTGCAGCCGGTCCTTCAGGCGCTGGATTTCCTCCAGAGCATTCTCCAGCTTGATTCGCGCCTCGACCTGTTCGGTGATCTCGATACCGGTCCCGGCGAATTCCACGACCTCGCCCGAGGCGCTGAAGACGGGATGGCCGATAGTGTGCATGTACCTCAACGTGCCGTCGGGAAGCAGGATCCGATAGTCGGCGGTAAAGTCCCTTTTGTTGACCTGCGCCGCCTCATAGGTCCTGCGGACCCGCGGTCGGTCCTCGGGGTGCATGTCCTTGAAGAAGAACTCGATCGTGCCCGGCTTGAAGTCGGCAGCGACGCCTCGCATCCGAAGCACCTCGGGCGAGACGGTCAGCTCCCCGGTCACGAAATTGTGGCGCCAACTGCCCGTGCGGCTCATGCTCTGCGCTTCCAGCAGGAAGGCCTGGCTGCAGCGGAGCTCCTCCTCCACTTTCTTGCGCTCATCGATGTCCGTGAGCAGGTTGTACCAGCGCACGATCTGACCGTCGGCATCGCGGAGTGCCTGACCGCGTGACTGGAACCACCGGTAGACGCCATCCGCACGCCGGATGCGGTGCTCGAATTCGTATGGAGCGCCGGTCTCCACCGCGCGCGTCCACGCAGCAATCGCGGCGGGCAGGTCGTCCGGATGAACTGCGTCGCTGGTGCCCCACTGTTTCAATTCGTCGAGCGTCCGACCGAAGTAGTCGAGCACCTGCTGATTGACCAGCTCGACCTCGCCCCGGGGTGTCATGAGCGCGACCAGGCCGGGGATCGTGTCCACGATCAGGTGAAGCTCCCGTTCACTCGGGAGAGCTACTTCTGAAGTCTGGCTCGGTCGCATGGCGGGAGGATACACCGGCCGCCGCCTCGCGAAACTTCGCGAGGGGCACGCGATCCCTCGCGAGAGCCGCGACCCTTCCCCCTGCCGCGCAACGCCTTAGGGCGCGGCATGCCCCCTGCTGTGTCCTGGGAAACGGCCGCACTTGGCGGCCGTAACCCGAGGAGGCTCAGATGTCACACGCAGACACGGCAAACGGTGTGAAGAACGTGGTCCTGGTTCATGGCGGATTCGTCGACGGATCGGGCTGGGAAGGCGTCTACAGGATCCTGAGGAAGGACGGCTTCACCGTAACGATCGTCCAGAACCCGACCATCTCGCTCGCCGGCGACGTGGCGGTGACGAAGCGCGCGCTCGCAGCGCAGAACGGTCCGGCGATTCTCGTCGGCCATTCGTACGGCGGGGTGGTGATCACCGAGTCGGGTCTCGATCCCAACGTCGCCGGGCTCGTCTACATCGCTGCTTTCGCTCCCGACAAAGGTGAGTCGGTGGCATCGCTCATCAAGGATCCGGTGCCCGGAGCACCGGTGCCGCCCATCCTCCCGCCGCAGGACGGCTTCCTGTTCCTCGACAACGCGAAGTTCGCGGCGTCCTTCGCTGCCGACGTGACGCCCGATACTGCGGCGTTCATGGCCGACGCACAGGTCCCCTGGGGCCTCGAGGCGCTGAATGGTTCTGTCACGGAGCCGGCGTGGAAGTCCAGGCCGAGCTGGTACCTGGTCGCGACCAACGACAAGATGATTCCGCCCGACGCGCAGCGCGGCATGTCCAAGCGCATCGGAGCGACGGTCGTCGAGGTCCAGGGCAGCCACTCGGTGTACGTGTCGCAGCCCCAGTTGGTGGCACACCTAATCGAACAGGCTGCCAGGAGTCTGGCACTGGCCACCAAGTAGAGGTTCGCGTCATCCAGATTCAGGCGAACGAACGGCCCGGGGAGCACGCGCTCCTCGGGTCGAATCGCACCACTGGCTGTGCGCACCATCCGGGTGGACGCGCCCGCCCTCCGATGCGATCGTGAAGCTCATGGTCGCACTCGTTCAAACCGCGCTCGGCCATCGTTGGGTGGTGCTCATTCCGGCCGCAGCAATCCTGGGCGGGTGGCTCGCCGCCTCTGCCGCCCCACGCGCGCCGAGCTGGCAGGTGTACGCCATCCGATACGCGGCGGTCCCGGCGTTCCCGGTCCGCTATCTGGTCACCGGCGCCGATACGACGCGCACGGTCGACATCGCGATAATGGTCTGGCTCCTCCAGGGCACGAACGGCAGCCATGTACTCGTCGACGCCGGCTTCTACCGCCAGAAGTTCATCGATGATTGGAAGCCTGCGAACTTCGTGACCCCCGCCGAAGCCGTGCGCCGGTTCGGGATCGCGCCGGATTCCATCTCCGACATCATCGTCTCGCACGTCCACTGGGATCACATGGACGGCATCGACCTGTTCCCGCGCGCGCGCATCTGGATCCAGCGGGAGGAATACGAGTACTACGTCGGTCCCGGTGGCGCGCCGCTCCACGAGGCGATCGACACGCTCGACGCCGCGATGTTCGCCCGGCTCCGGGATGCGGGGCGGGTGAAACTCGTCGAGGGCGACGGGCAGGAGATCCTGCCCGGGATCACCGTCTACACCGGCGGCAAGCACACGTATGCGTCGCAGTACGTCGGCGTGCGCACGGCCAAGGGCACGGTGGTCGTTGCCTCCGACAACGCCTACCTCTACGAGAACCTCGAGCGCCGCCGCCCGATCGCGCAGACCCTGGACTCGACGTCCAACCTGGCGGCGCAGGATCGGATGAAGCGGATGGCCAAGGTCATCGTGCCGGGACACGACCCGGCGGTGTTCCAGCGCTTCCGCACCGTCGCCCCGGGCGTCGTCCGGGTGCAGTAGAGGGGTTCAGGCCCCGAAAAGACCCCCTCAGGCCGACGGGCTCTTTTGCCGAAAACTGAGCGAGACCGGCCATCCGGGTCGGTCACGGACCCCGAGTACCCAACGTGGCCCCGGATAGCGCATTCAACCCGGTCCATTCGCGCCAGTCCTTCTTCGAGACCCCCGGTGTCGGCGAGGCGCTGCGCCGGCTGGGCGATGGACTCGGAGCCCGCGAGCCGTTTCTGCTCGTCACCGGTGAACCGGGGACCGGCAAGAGCGCTCTCGCGCACGAAGCGGTCGCGCGGTGGGGCTCGCGTGTGACGGCTGCGTTCCTCGCCTACCCCTCGCTCACTGCCGCCGAGTTCCTCGAAGAGATCCTCCGCCGCTTCGGCGCCGAGCCTCCGGACAACGCCAGCCGATCGAAGCTGGTCGCGTGCGTCGAATACGCGCTCGCAGAGGTCGCCCGTCGCGGCCAGGTCGCGCTGCTCGTCGTGGACAACGCCCACGACCTGTCGGCGGAACTGCTCGAGCAGCTTCGCCTGCTGGTCAACACCGCACAGCATTCGCAGACTTCGCTAGAGGTTCTGCTCATCGGCCTGCCGGCGCTCGAGGCAAGACTCGATCAGCCGGAATTCGTCACGATCCGGCAGCGCGTCTCGGTGCACGCGAAGCTCGCGCCCCTGTCGCCTGCTGAAACCCGGTCCTACCTCCACCACCGGGTCGGCGCGACCGGAGGCAATGGGCCGACGCTGTTCACGAAAAGGATCTGCCGCGACATCGCCGCACGGACGCGTGGCATCCCGCGTCAGATCAACGCACTCGCGGCCGATGCACTGCGATTGGCCCGCGCTGCGAACAGCCAGTTCGTGGGGGCAGAGCACGTGGAGGCGGCGGCGGCCGCACTATGGGGCCTGGCTCCGCCGGGGAATCTCGAAGACCCGGCCACTGCCGGCTCGGAGGAAACGCCGTCACCATTGATGCCAGCGCCTACGCCTACGCCGGCGCCGGTGGCGACCGTCGCGGCTGCCCCCGCTCCGAAACCGACCGTTGCGCCTGCCCCGGCTCCTCCGCCTCAGCCGGCGCCGAAGGCGGAGGTGCCCACTCCTGCACCCGCGCGCCCGGAACCCATCGAGACCCCACGTCCGCCCAAGCGCACTTACGTGGAGCCCATCGAGGCCGTCGAATCGAGGCACACGCCCCCGACGCGCCACGATCCGCACGAGTGGGTCGAGCGTTTCGTGGGGGACAAAGGTCCGTTGCAGATCGGATCGCTGGCAAACCTCGATTCGTATGATCTGGACGAGACGGCCGAGGCGGGCGACAAGTCCACGAGCCCGGCGAAAGCCTCGGGGTCCCGGCGACGCGGTCGGGGCAAAGCGCTCCCTCGAAACTCCAGGCACCGGGTCAGCGCGCGAATGGCGGGTACCGCCGTGCTCGCGGCGATTGTGGTCGTCACCGTGGTTGCGGTGCTGATCCGGGCAGGCGGCCGGGCGCACGGACCTGCAAGTCAGGTCGGTGGAGTGGCGGCAAGTGCCGGCGCGGCTTCCGATTCTGCGTCCCGTGCCCCCGCTGCACCTCGCAAGGCAGGCTCGAAGTCGAAGTCCAGTCGACTCCACACGCTCGATGTCGGCGGGTACCCGGACTTCGACCGTGCCAACGAGGAGCTAGCCCGGGTGCAGGAGCTGACGGGGATCGAGGGATGGGTCGTTCCGACGACCGATGGTGATGGAGAGGGATACCGCGTCGTGCTCGGCGCCTACAGCTCGACTGACCGTGCTCAAGGCGCGGCCAACATGCTGCTGAAAAGCAAGACCCTCAAGAATGTCTCCGTGGTTCCGCTCCCGCCGCGAAGCGTGAGGCGTTGATCAGGCCCTAGTTCCCGCCGGCCGGGATGTTCGCTGGCCACTGGAGTCCGCTCGCTTCGCGGACGTAGACTCCGCGCCTCGCCTCGCCGCGATTTCCGCCGAACATGGCCGCGGCGCCGGAGCGTGCTGCATTGAACCGCGGAGTGCCCCCATGGCTCGATTCGACCTTCGCACGAGAACCGTCGTCACCTTCCTCGCCCTCGCCCTCGCCGCGCCCGGCATCGCCAGCGCCGCGGAGGACTTCGCCGACCTCAAGCGTGAAATCGCCAAGCGGCACGACGAGGCGGTGAAGCGGCTGCAGGACTGGATCGCGCTGCCTTCCATCGCGGCCGAGAGCCTGAACTCCGCAGCCGGTGCGGAGCGCATGGCGCAGCTCGCGACCGACGCCGGCTTCCAGAAGGTGACGATCATTCCCACCGACGGGAAGCCCGGCGTGTTCGCCACGCTCGATGCGGGCGCGAAGAAGACGGTGGGTCTCTACTTCATGTACGACGTGAAGCAGTACGACCCGGCGGAATGGTCCTCGCCCCCGCTTGAAGCGCGCATCGTGGACAAGCCCGGCTTCGGCAAGGTGGTGATGGGACGCGGCGCCGTGAACCAGAAGGGCCCGGAGTCGGCGCTGCTCGCCGCGCTGCACGCCATCCGCGGTGCCGGCAAGAAAATGCCGGTGAACCTGGTGATGGTCGCCGAGGGCGAGGAGGAGATCGGCTCGCCCCACATCGGGCAGATCGTGCACCGACCCGAGGTCGAAGCCGCGCTCCGCCGCTGCGTCGGCGTGTTCATGCCTTCGGCGTCGCAGGATCCCGACGGCGTCGTCACGGTGAGCCTCGGCGCCAAGGGAGTGGTCGAGCTGGAGCTGGTCTCGAGCGGCGAGAAATGGGGCCGGGGACCGGCGAAGGACATCCATTCGTCGCTGAAGGCGATGGTGGACAGCCCGGCGTGGCATCTCATCAAGGCGCTCAACACGCTGGTCTCGGAAGACGGCAACACGATCACCATCGACAACTACCCGACGCCGCGGCCGCTCTCGGACGAGGAGCGCGCGATGATCGCGGAGGCCTCCAAACAGCGGAGCGAGGAGCGGTCGAAGAAGTCGCTCTCGGTCTCGCACTGGATCGACGATCTGCCGTGGCTGCAGGCGAACGAGCGGCTCGAATCCCAGCCGACCGTGAACATCGAGGGCCTGGTGGGCGGTTACACGGGCCCCGGGGGCAAGACCATCCTGCCGCACCGTGCGGCCGCGAAGCTGGACCTGCGGCTCGTGCCCGACATGAAGAAGGATGCCGCCGTCGCGGCGCTCAAGTCGCATCTCGCAGCGCACGGCTTCGGCGACATCGAGGTGAACGTGACGGGCGGCTACGACCCCACCGCCACACCGTCGTCGGCGCGGCTCATCCAGGCGCAGATCTCGTTGTTGAAGGCTGCGGGGATCGACCCGGTGCTGTGGCCGCGCAATGCGGGCTCCTACCCGGGCTACGTGTTCACGGGCGAGCCCTTGAAGCTCGCCTCCGGACACTTCGGTCTCGGCCACGGCAGCGGCGCGCATGCGCCGGACGAGTACTACGTGATCGAATCGTCCAACCCGAAGATGCAGGGCTTCGACGGCGCGGTGCTGTCCTTCGCGCAGTACCTCTACGAACTCGCGAAGTAGAACCGGTATCAGGACAGTGGCAGGGAAATCGGCTTCGAGTCAGAACCCCGATGGCTGACGTGAAGAATCCGGTGTCTTTCGCGACGTTTCTCCTCCGAGCAGTCGTCACCCTGACCCTCATTGCGGCTCTGGATACTCATGCCGGGGAACCGTGCAGTCACGTCGTCTCATACTTCCTCTTCCCCTACCAGGGATCGCACTCAAGATCCCACGAGTGGCGGCTCTTCGACCCGTTGAGTCACGTGGATACACTGTTCCTCGCGCTTCCGGATGGGTTTGAAGGGGTGCGATGGGACACGGCATTCAAGAATGCCTACTTCAGTTCGGGCGATTCATCCTGCCGAGTGGAGTGGCGGCTCGGCGCCGTTCCGAAAAGGATCCCCGCGATGCCCTCGGAAGGCGACAGCGGCTCAAGTGGCGACATTGCGGTCGTGACCTCTGAGGACCTGGAGAGCGCAGCGTGGTATGAGACATGGGAAAGCAGGATCATCCCATTCGACACCTCGAGCGCGACTCTGTCGAAGCTCGATGGTCCCGGCTACTCGTCGGATCAATGGTTCTTTCTTCCGACGCTGGCCGCATCCAGTCGAGGCGTGGCATTTCAATTGTCGGGATCGCTGGCGCCCGAACACGATTGGGTCGGCGTGGTTGGACCGCTCTATTTCGTGGACCTGCGTCGTCGCCTCAAGGCGAAGATCAGAGACACGGAGAATGAGGGAATCATGAGGTCGCTCTTCGCCGAAGAATGCGGAGTGTTGTTGATTCCAGGGGCTTCTGGAAATCCCAGATTGATCGATTCGACGGGGCGCGAGTTGCATGAACCGCCCTGGAATTCTGAGGGCGCATTGTGGGTCCCTCGTCCCCGACGCTAATCGAAGAGACGGGGAATCGGGCGGCAGGCAAGGTTCAGGGGAAGCACGGCGGTCACTGCCGCGCTTCCAGCCGGCCCCGCACGATCTTCAGGTGATGCTGCTCGTGCAGGACGCAGAAGAGCAGCATCTCGCGCACCGTCAGCTCGCCGACGAGCGGGTGCTTCATGGCGTGCCGGTCCAGGTTCTCCTCGGTCCACGACGACGCCGAAGACCGCAGGCCTGCGCTCGCCTGGACGAACCCTTCCACCAGGTCGCGAGCCGTGGTCCCGGGCGCGACGACCACCACTCGCCCCATGTCGAGCAGCCGATCGCGGGACGTGCTGGCGAGTGAGGCGTTGGCCGCATCGCGCACCTCCGCGTAGGGACGTGACTGTCCGGTCGAGTGGAGTCCGAGCGCCCCGGAGCGCAGCCCCTGGTCGATCGCGGAGCTGGTCCGGGTCAGATGGACCAGATGGTGCGCGGGGCCCCATTGCTCGGGGTCACCGGTGAAGATCGCCTCGTCGGGCTGGCCCGAGAAGAACCCGGCGATGATCCCGGCGTTCGACTCCAGCGCCGCGATGATTTCTTCCCCGGTTACCGGATGCATCATGAGCACCTCCCCACCGTGGGCGGCAGGGCTTCGCCGCGGGGGCAGGATACATGCTGAGAACCCGTTCGCTGCAGGGGCGGGACCGTTCACCGCAACCGCTGGCCCCCGGAGAACCGGAACCGGCATGATCGCCGGATGATCTCCCACGCCACCGGGCGCCGGCTCCTCATCGTCGGCTTCTGGGTCCTGTTCGGAGCCGTCTCCGGTCTCCAGATCCAGATCAGCATGCTGGCCCACCACCACTCCTGGCCGCGCGTCATTACCTATCAGGTGCTGGTCTGGGGACTGTGGATCGGGTTCTCGTTCGCGATCGGGCGCCTCGTTAGCGCCTTCCCGCTGGCGCCGCCGCGACCCAGAACCTTCTTGGTGCACGGCGTCTTCGCGCTCGCGTTCGGAATCGTGCACATCCTGTTGTGGGTGGGGTGGGAGTTCATCCTGGTGCCGTTCGACCTAATGAACCCCACCGACTTCGGCCGGCAATTCCAGTCGATCGCGCTCTACCAGATGCCGGCCGAGCTCATCCTCTATGCACTGGTGGCACTGGCCCACCATGCCGATGCGGTCGTCCAGCACGAGCGCGCGAGCGAGCGCCGCGCCGCCCAGCTCGAGGCGTCGCTCGCGCAGGCACGCCTGACGGCGCTCGAGCTCCAGACCCAGCCGCACTTCCTGTTCAACACGCTCAACGGCATCGGCGCACTGGTCCGCGCGGGCCAGAACCCGCAGGCCCTTTCGATGATCGGCGGGCTCTCGGACCTGCTGCGCTACGCGCTCGATCGCAGCGGCGGCCCGACGGTGGCGCTCGAAGAGGAGATGGGCACGGTCGGGCGCTACCTCGAGATCCAGCGCATCCGTTTCGCCGACCGGCTGTCGGTGGAGGTGACGCCGGCACCGGGGACGCTGCGCGCCGCGGTCCCGGCGCTGCTGCTGCAGCCGCTGGCCGAGAACGCGGTGCGCCACGGCATCTCGCGGAGCGAGGCGCCGGGCCGGATCACGATTCGCACCTCTCGCGAGGGCGAGAACCTGGCGATCGAGATCTTCAACACGGGCCGTCTCGATGCGGTGCGCCGGAACGGGATCGGGCTTTCCACCACCGCGGCGCGCCTCCGGGAGATGTACGGGGATCGCGCGCACGTGGAGCTGGTGGAGCACGACGGCGGCGTGCGGGCGCGCGTGACGCTGCCCTACACCGAGGCGCCATGAGCGAGCCGCTGCGCGTGATGATCGTCGACGACGAGCCGCTCGCCCGTCAGGCGATCCACCTGCTGCTCGAGAAGGACGCCGACGTCGAGATCGTCGGTGAGTGCAGCGGCGCCGGCGGCGCCGCCATGATCGAGCACGCCCGGCCCGATCTGCTGTTCCTCGACGTGCAGATGCCGGAAGTGGACGGCTTCGACCTGCTCGAGGAGGTCGGCGTCGACCGCGCTCCGGTCGTGATCTTCGTCACTGCCTATTCCGAGCATGCGCTGCGTGCGTTCGAAGTCCACGCGCTGGATTACCTCCTCAAGCCGATCACCGATGAACGATTTGCCGAGGCCCTGGCACGCGGCAAGGAGCTGGTGCGCCTGCGGCGCGGCGGCGCCGCCGCGGACCCGAGCCTCGCGAACCTGCTCCGCGAGCGCTCCCGCCAGACCCGCCGCATCCTGGTGCGCGACCGCGACCGCACGCGGGTGATCGACGTGGACGCGATCGACTGGATCGAAGCGGCGGACTACTACGCGGTGATCCACGCAGGAGGCGAGTCGCATCTCCTCAGGGAGACCATGACCGAGCTGGAGCAACGGCTCGACCCCGACCGGTTCTTCCGGGTGCACCGTTCGACGATCATCCATCTCGACCGCGTGCGCGAGATCCACCCGCTCTTCCGTGGCGACCGCGAGCTCGTGCTCGCCGATGGGACCCGGGTCCGCCTCTCGCGCGCCCGCCGGGCGGCGTTCGAAGCCCAGATCGCGGCGACTCGCCCCGCTTCCTGACCGGTTCGCTGCACCGCGACCGCGGTCCACTGCATTCCAGTCCCCGCGGCGTTCCGCGGGTGCCACGATGCGTGCGCGTCGCAACCCCGCGACGAATCACCGCCAGGAGGGTCACCATGAAGCACAGCATCACGGCCGCACTGATGGGCGCACTCGCGCTGTCGGTCGCATGCGCCGAGGCCAAGCCCTACACCCGCAATGTCGCGATCGTCGTCTACGACAACGCGGAGCCGCTCGACTGGACCGGACCGTTCGAGGTCTACAACGACGCCGCACACTTCGGATCGGCGAACGGAGAGGATGCGTTCAACGTCTACATCGTCTCCAAGACCAAGGACCCGGTGAACGCCCAGGGGCTGCATGTCGTACCCAGCTACTCCATCAAGGACGCTCCCAGGCCCGACATCGTGCTGTTCCCGGGCGGGCCGTCCAGCCGCATCACCGACGATCCCGAGTTCTTCGCGTGGGCGAAGAAGGCCGCCACCGAGGCCGAGATCGCGCAGTCGGTGTGCACGGGCGCCTTCGTGCTCGGCAAGGCCGGGCTGCTCGACGGGCTCGAGGTCACGACCTTCCACGGCGCGATCGACGGGCTCCAGAAGCGCTACCCCAAGGCCAGCGTGAAGCGCGGGCGGCGCTTCGTGGACAACGGCCACGTCGTGACCACCGCCGGCATCTCGGCCGGCATCGACGGCTCGCTGCACGTCGTGGCGCGGCTGCTCGGCCGCCAGGTCGCCGACGGTGTCGCCACCTACATGGAGTACGCCTGGTCGCCCGAAGCCTCGCTCGCGACCGACTACTCGTACCTCAATCCCAGCACCGATGATCGTGGCCGCCTGTCGCAGACGGGCGACATGCACTACAGCAGCAAGAACTACGCGGAAGCGGAGAAGGTCTATCGCACTCTGCTCGAAAGCAACGCCAAGGACCAGGACGCGTGGATGAGCCTCGGCATGGCATTGAGCGCCCAGGACAAGCACGCGCAGGCGGGGGATGCGTTCATGGCCAGCGTCAAGGACTCCAAGGAGCCGATGACCGGCCACCACCTCTATCTCGCGGCGGTCGAGTACGCGAAGGCGGGAAGCAAGGAGCAGGCGATTGGCGCGCTCGAGAAGGCGTTCGCGGCCGGATACAAGGACCGCAATCTCGAATCCGAGCCGGCGCTGGCGGCGATCGCCTCGGATCCCCGCGTGAAGGAGCTGCTGGCGAAGCAGTAACGGGGCGTAGCCCCGTGGGGCCCGCTAGCGTGCCTGGGGTTTCCGGATCCTACCCACGGCGCGCGGCGGGCCCGCCAGCATCGCGATCCAGCTCAGTGGAACCATGCGGGCGGCTCTCGAGTAGTGCCGCACGCCTGCGAATCAGAGGGCGGCAACGGCATCACTGCCTTGCCGCCTCTTCTTCCTGCGCCCTGAGGCATGTAAAGCACCCTTGACAACATGTAAAGGACGCTTTACTATGACTTCGCGACCAGAAAAGTCCGCGACCCACCAATCGGTGGCGGCGCAGGACGAAGGCGCGAAGGCAGCAGCGAAGCCGTCGGGTTGCCGCAGGAGGAAGATACGATGCCCGCAGACACGATCTGGAGAGATTCCGCCGGCGCCCGTCGCATCTGGTGGAGTGCCGCAGCGTTCGCGCTGGCGTATGGCGCCGCGCGGTTCGCCCTCAAGCTCCCGGAGCTCGCAACTCCGGCGCGCGTCACCGTGGCGCTCGTTCCGGTGGCGGCCTTCGCATGGTTCGCGCTCAATTGGATCCGCGCGATCCGTGCGCTCGACGAGCTCGAGCGCCGTGTGCAGCTCGAAGCCCTCGCGTTCGCATTCCCGACATTCATGCTGCTCCTGATGCTGCTCGGCATGCTGCAGCTCGTGACGGTCCTCGACTCCGGAAACTGGAGCTACCGTCACGTATGGGCGTTCATGCCGGTACTGTATTTCGTGGGTCTGTTCCTGGCCCGGCGCCGCTACCAATGAGGACCGCCGTCATGCTCCGCCGCCTCGTCGACGTCGCGATCTTCGTTCTCCTCGGCTCGCTGTCTGGTCGCGCGGCGCCGGCCGCCGAAACGACACCGCGCCCCGCTCTCGAAGGAGCCTGGGAGGGAACGCTGAACGGCGCTTTGCGGGTCGTGCTCAGGATCGATCGGCGGCCGGATGGGATGCTGCACGGGGTGCTCGACAGTCCCGACCAGGGAGCGCTGGGCATCGAGATGGACAGCGTCTGGGTCGCGGGCGACACCGCGCACTGCGAATGGCGCCGGCTCAAGGCTTCCTACGTCGCGGTGTGGAGCAGCGACGGCCGGGAGCTCGTGGGGAACTGGACCCAGGGGGCGTACACGCTGCCGCTCACCATGAAGCGCCTCGATCAGGCGCCCCAGTACCGGAGGCCTCAGGAACCCACTCCCCCCTACCCGTACGACGCGGAAGAGGTCGGCTTCCCGAATCCCGATTCAGGATTCCGACTGGCGGGAACACTGACGCTGCCCCGGGCACGCGGTCCCCATGCCTGTGTCCTGCTGATCAGCGGCTCCGGCCCCGAGGATCGTGACGAGACGGTGTTCGGTCACCGCCCGTTCCTCGTCCTCGCGGATGACCTGACGCGCCGTGGAATCGCCGTGTTGCGCGTCGATGACCGGGGCGTCGGAGGGTCGACCGGGGATCCGGTGGGCGCCACGTCACAGGACCTCGCCGGCGATGCGCGCGCCGCGATCGCCTTTCTCAAGACCCGAAAGGACATCGATGCGCGCCGCCTGGGGTTGATCGGGCACAGCGAGGGCGGCCTCATCGCGCCCCTGGTGGCGGTGGCCGAACGCGGCGTGGCGTTCATCGTGCTCATGGCCGGGCCCGGCGTGCCGGGGGATTCCATCCTGTACGCCCAGGGCGAGCTGATCCTGCGGGCACAGGGTGCGTCGGAGACGACGATCGCGGCCCAGCGACGGCTGCAGCGGGAGGTGTTTGCCACCGTCCGCGAGGAGCCCGACACCGCGAAGGCGGCCGCCCGGATCCGGGCCGCGTTCCTGGAGTTCGCGAGCCAGCTCCCCGAGTCGGCCCGCGCCGGCCTCGGCTCGAGCGCGATCGCTGCTCAGATCCGGCAGGTGCGCTACCCGTGGTTCCGCTACTTCATCGACTACGATCCGTGCCCGACGCTCCGCCGGGTGAAGTGCCCGGTGCTGGCGATCAACGGCGAGCGCGACGTACAGGTCCCGGCCCGCGAGAACCTGGATGCGATCGGGCAGGCCCTGCGCGAGGGCAGGAATCGCGACGTGACTCTGCGGGCGCTGCCCGGCCTCAATCACCTCTTTCAAACCTGCCGCACGGGCGCCGTCTCCGAATACGTGACGATCGAGGAGACGATCTCGCCCGCGGCGCTCGCGATCGTCGGCGATTGGGTCGTGGCCCGCACCAAGCGATGAAGAACGACGTTCGATTGCTGCGGACCGAGCGCTCGTGGTCGCAAAGCGACCTCGCGGAACGCCTGGGGGTCTCCCGCCAGACGGTGATCTCGATCGAGACCGGCAAGTACGACCCGAGCCTTCCGCTCGCCTTCAAGATCGCGCGTCTGTTCCGGAGGCCGATCGAGGACGTGTTCGAGTACGAGCCCGAACGGTGACGCCCGTAAAGGCGGTCACGCCGCGCGGGTGACCACGCGGTGCAGCGCGATCAGGTGCTTACAGGGTCCGCGCTGAAGGCTCAGCCGCGTGTAGAACGCGCAATCGCAGCGCCCCGCGACCAGCCGCCCATCGTCACCCACCTCGCACATCACGCGATAGCGGCCCTTCACCATGGCCTCGTGCCGGCCGTCCTTCGTGACGAGCGATTGCACCTGGCCCTTCTCCACCATCTGCTCGGCATCGCGCTCGCGCTGGGTCACCGTGTCGGGATCCGGCGGGTTCTCGTCGAAGACCCGCCGCGCGAACCAGCGATCGGTGTCCGGGTCGTAAAGGGCCCGGCCGCGCAGGCAGAGCTGGTTGAGCGCGGCGCGATCGCCGCCCGGCAGCACCAGGTGCTCCTCGAGCGTCGTGAGGGTCCGATCCACCAGAGCCTCGTCCGCGGCCTGCGGCTCGAACAGGCGGAAGCAGTCGGCGTTCGTCCACTCGCGCGCCGACCACGGGCTCATCCCCAGCAGGAACGAGATGTCTCCGAGATCGCACGACCAGAACGAAGGCCCGCCGGTGCCGAGGAAACGGACGCGGATCGCCTTCGACCGCCCGAGCACCTTGTCGAGCAGCAGCAGACGCCGACGGCCCCATACCTTCACGGTCGCCGGCGGCCCCTCGTAGCTCGACTTCCGAAGTTCGAAGGTCCGGTTCCACGGCTGGACGGTCACCCGCGGCTCGGGGCCGAGCTCGAAGACGAGCCCGCGCGGCGACTCCTTCTCCTTCCGGCCCTTGAGATAGGCGAGCACGTTGCCGAGATCGATCGGCGCGAGATTCAACGTCTGCGTGGGAAGCCGCAGCGCGGCCTGCACCTCCAGGAAACCCCGCATCCACGATTCGGGCAGCTCGACCTTTTCCTCCCGGGTCGTGCGCTCGCCGCGCTCGACCACGATCCCCTCGCGCGCGACCTCGAGGTAGGTCGCCCCGCCGCTCCGGATCTGCCGCAGCCCCGAGACCAGACTCGGCGAGAAGTCGATGTTGGTGCAGCCGTACGACGGTATCCCGCAGCCCCTCGAGCGCATCCGGTCGCAGCGTGACCCGGCCGTAGCTGGACTCGTCGAGTGAGAAGGCCTCGAAGAACACTCCTTCGGGCGTCACCGTGATGAGCGGATCCAGCCGGCGCACGATCTCCTCCGGGCTCACGAACAGCTCGGAGCGCACCACGTCGTGAAGCGCGAGCAGGGCATCGCGGAACCCGAGCGGATCGAGCAGGCGCGCATGGAACCGCGTCGGGCTGCGTCGCAGGTTCGGCGCCAGGCGCAGGACGTCCGCGTCGAGGCCGCTGGAGCCGCAGTACGAGAGAACGGCCTCCATCGTCAGGCCGCGAGCAGGGGCTTGGAGAGCTTCTCGAACCTCGCCGGATCGGTGCGCGACAGCTCGACGATGCGGCGGCGGGCATAGCCCGGCAGCTCCCCGGGGAGATCCTTCATGCTCTTGAGAATGGCCTGCAGCACCGGCGTCGCCTCGAGCGCGAGCCCGTCCGCCAGCGCCGAGTACGCCTGCGGGCGGATCTTGGGATGAGCCTTGCCCAGTGCGGCCAACGCCACCGCGGCCTCCTTCGCCGCGCCGGTCCGCGTGGACGAGAGAGCGCGCGCCGCGGCCGCCACGGCCTCCGCGGCGTGTTCCGCGGCGATCGCCGGCGCACGGCCCAGCACGTCGAGACCCGCCGCCAGGGTCGCCGGATCCGACGACTCGAGGAGCGGGAGCACCTGCTCACCGAAACCGGCGAAATCGCCGGGCGTGGCCAAATCGAGAAACGTGCGCGCCGCCTCGCACAACTCCGCGTGCTCGAGCGATGCCCGGACGATCGCCGGTATGCGGCCGGCCGAAGCCGCGACCTTCCAGACCTCGTCGAGCGGCACGCCCTCGCCGGTATTGCTCGCGGCCGCATAACCCGTGCGCACGAAGAACGGCTCGCGCTGGGGCAGCAGCGCCTTCGAGCCCTTCCAGAAGTACGGGAGCGCGAAGCGCTCGAAGCCGATCGCCAGCATCTCCGCATCCCGGCGTTCCCACGCCGCCCACATCGTGCTGAGATGCGGGCCGAAGAAGTCGCGCCGATTGGAGTACTCGCCGACCTCCTTCGGGTACGGGTAGCGCACGAGCAGGTCGAGCGCCTTTTCGCGCCCGGCATCACCCCCGCGGAGGTAGAGCATCGCAATCGCGCGCTGCCATGCCTCGCCGAGCGCGAGCGGAAATTCAGTTTCCTCGCGGCTGTAGAGAGCATGGAGCAGGGCGACCGGCGCGAGCTCCCGGTCGGCCAGGGGATCGAGAATCCTGTCCCCCTCGCCGTCGTAGAACGCCGTGCTGACATTCGCCCGCGCGCTCCACGCCGCGCCGAACCGGTCCAGACCCTCGCGCGAAAGCAGCGTGGCCGCGGCCCCGGCGAGCCCGAAGCCGCGCTCGGGACCGATGAGCTGAATGAGATGGTCCGCGAGCCCGGCGGCGAACGGCGCGTTCTCGAATATGGATTCGGGAACATAGGTCGTGTCTTCGCCGAACCGGGGACGGGCTTTCGGGTTGACGCCCGGTCGGGTCGCGCGGTGTTCGAGGATCGCCTGGTGAACGGCCGTCAGAAGCTCCTCGGTTTCGGCGGAGCCGCCGGAATCCGGCGACTCCTCGTCGCGCAGATCCTCGTGAATGGAAAGCCTGATGGCGGCATGAAGCCGCGGCAGGCGTGCCTCGAAGGCGAGCTTCTGGAGCATGAGCAGCGCGCGCTCACTGCCGGGACCCGCGGCGGCCGATGCCACGGCTGAGGTGGTGGGCGCCTTCGTCTCGGAGGCCGCGCCCTCCGGCGTCTCTTCGACCCCACGCAGCGCCTCCTCCGCCTCACCGGGATATTGCCGCCGATAGTCCTCGATGGTCCGCTCGAAACCTGCCTTCAGATTTGGCGGCAGCTTTTCCAACGCGGCCTGCATGGCCCTGCAGAGGGCGACGCGATGTTCCTGCGAAAGCCCGTAGAAGTTTCTCGCGTACTGGACCAGGAGCGCCTCCCGCAGCTTCGCCTCGGCCTCCGCACCTCCCTTGCGCACCCGGCTAGTCAGCTCGACCACGACCGGGTCGTCCGACGTCTCATCGAGCAGCAGCGTGCGTCCCGAGGTCCAGCGGATCAGGGCTTCACCCCAGCGCTCGGAATTCTTCGCCAGCGTTTCCTGGACGGTCTGGTGTGCCCACGGCGGGATGTAGTCGGAGTTCGGCCAGTCGCGGTTGGCGTCCCCGACGAGGCCCATCACCCGGTAGCTGCCCCACTGGTACTCGCACAGCCGCACCAGGTGGTCGTAGCGGGCGGCCCCCACGAGAAAGATCACATCGTCCATGGCTTCCTTGCCGTAGCGACCGGCCTCGGTATAGGCATGGTTCGGCTTGAGCTCGAAGCTCATCTTCTCGTCGAGGATGGTCCGCGCCAGCGGGCTCACGACTCCGCCGAAGCTCCCCAGCAGCCCTTCGCCCGGCCGGAACGGATCGAGCGACTCGGCGGCCAGTGCGAGCAGCGGTCCGGCAGCGCACTCGCCGAGCTTGGGAAGGTACTTGCGGCAGAAGCGCCGCACCGAGGTCGAGGTGGATGCGGCGCCGAGCACGAAGCTTCGAACTGAGGATGAATTCTTCGCGATCTTCTCGAGCGCTGCCTTCGAGACGGGAGGCATGTCGGCGTGGCGGAGATCGGCGTAGCCACGAATGATGGAGAACGGGGTCTCGGGATTTCCGCCGGCGATGGCGGCTTCGATCTGCTTCTGGTGAGCAGGAGTGATCACGGCCATTCTGGAAGCCCTCCTCGCTCCGGTATCGGCGGGGCGAAGAAAGGGGTCCAGCCCGTGATTTGAGTCCCCCCCATCGCTCCCCTAGGGTGCTCGCTCGATTTGTTGCTTCAGGCACCTCGGAGCCCCGTTGCCCATCGCTCATCGCCTTTCAGCCGTGCTACTCGCACTCGTGGTCGGCGCTCCGCTCGTCTTCGCCGCGGAAACCGCCGATGTCGTCGTCGACCCCACCATCCCGGCCACCACCGGCGCCGACCCCGGTGGACAGGCGGTCGAAGGGACCCAGCTCAAGACCGGCAGTGGCATCACTCCGTTGTTCGCTCCGGTGCCGTTCAAGGACACCCAGATCGGATGGGGCCTCTTCTTGCTCGCCGGAGTGATACACCGTTTCGATCCCGACACGACGATCAAGCCCTCGACCGGCGCGGTGGGCGCCTTCTACACCGAGAACGACAGCTGGGGCTGGATGGTCATGGAGATGGCGCGGCTGAACCGGGACCAATGGCGGCTGCGCGGTCTCGTGAGCCACATGGAGATCCGCTACGACTTCTTCGGGATCGGCGAGGACGCCGGCGAGGCGGGGATCTCGATTCCGCTGGAGCAGGACCTCACGTTCGCAGTGGGATCGGCGCTGCGCCGGGTCCGCCAGGGCTTCTACCTCGGTGGATCGGTGGTCTGGATGCGCACGAGCGTGACGCCTCGAAATCTGCCGGCCGGCATTCCGCCGCCCTCGGCCGGGGACCAGGCGCAGGCCGATCTGTTCGCGCCGGGACTCCAGTCGGAATTCGACAGCCGCAATGACGACTACTGGCCGCGCGCCGGCTCGCTGGCCAACCTGAGGGCGAGCTTCTTCAGCAAGGACCTCGGCAGCTCGCGAGATTTCCAGCGCTACATGGCCTCGTGGTCGTGGTACCGGCAGCTGGGCTCCGAATCACGCGTGCTGGCGGCCAACGTGAACGGGGCGGCCGCCGCGGGCATCACCCCCTTCTACATGCTGCCGACGATCGGCGGCGGGATGTACGGGCTGCGCGGCTACCAGCAGGGTCGGTACCGCGACCGGGTGATGACTACCGCCCAGGTCGAATTGAGGATCCACAGCGCCGGCCGGGTCGGCGCCACGTTGTTCGGCGGGTTCGGCCAGGTGGCGCCCAGCCTCGGCGAGCTGTTCGACGCCCGCGTACTGCCGGCCGGCGGCGCGGGGCTCCGCTACCAGCTCACGAGGCAGTATCCGATGCACCTGCGCGCGGACTACGCCTGGGGCGTCGACGAAGGGCTGCTCTACTTCGCGGTGAGCGAGGCGTTCTAGGAGCTTCATGCTCCCCGCGGTCGCCGTCTAACGCCGCTTCGCGGGTAGCGGTGCCGGGATGCTCCCCTTCTCGTTCAGCTCCCGCACCACCGGGATCAGGTCGCCCACCCCGTAGAAATCCACGGCCACCAGGTTGGGCACCCGCCCGCGCTCGCGCCGGAAGGCGCGGATGCGCTCGAGCAGCTTCCGCCGCGAGTTCGCGACCGCGGCGTTGCTCGGCTTCGGCATCGGCGTGCTCTCGATCCAGTGGTTCATGAGCAGCAGGGAGCCCCCCTTTCCGCCACGATTGGGCCGGTTCGAGAAGTCGAGCGTGTCGCGGAATGAGTAGGGCGTCTCCTGAAGCACCTCGAAGGCGGGGTGATACCAGTCGACGCCGGCCGTCACGTTCTCGCCCATCACCAGCACGCGCTGATCGCTTTCCACCATTTCGCGCAGCGTCGGCCATGGCGGCCGGGCCGGGCCACGGTAGACGAAGTCGAGAAGCCCGCTCTCGCGGAAGCAGAGCTCGACGTCCTGCGGCGTGACGCCTTCGTCCTGGATCACGAAGATCACCACCTCGCCGGGATTGGCGGTCAGGAAGTCGCGCACCTCGCGCAGCATGGGAACGAAGGCCAGCGCCCCGAGCTCGCAGAAACCGTGGCACATGTAGACACCGCGCGCGCCATGCTTCTGTCCCGCCAGCCGGTCGCGAATCCGGATCACCGCGGCCATGCCTTCCGGCCCGAGTGCCGCCTCGTACTTGGCCATCGCCGCCTTCTCGTCCTCGAGCTCGGTCTTCACCTTGTCCCCCACCGGCACCCCGTAATGGACGTCGATGAGGAAGCCGCGCACGCCATCTTCGAGCTGACGGCGGATGCCGGCATCCTGGTTCGGGAACATCCAGCCTGGGTCGTCGGCGCCCCCCATGGAATTGTGCGAGGTCGGGAAAATCACCTGGTCGAGCGTGCGGTCGCACAGCGCGGCGGAGCCGTTGCAGGCGGTGAGGGTCGCGGGCGCCACCGTGACCTCGGTCGATCGGTACATCATCCACATCGCACCGCCGATGAGAAGAATCGCGATTCCCGTCACCAGCGCGATCGCCCGCCGGCGCACACGCGGGCGGTCGGCAGGGCGTGCCCGCTTCTCGATCTCCGGCAGCAGGTGGAGCGCCGCGGCGAATCCTTCGCGCAGTCCGGAGAACGTGACCACGAGGCCCGCGAACCAGCCGGCGAGGGTCAGCGACTGCAGCGGCCAGAACAGCAACGCCGCCCCGGCGAGCGCGCCGAGCAGCCCGCGGGCAAGCCGCATCCTCATGAGCGGCTGGTGGCCGAACATCCAACGCCGGACGCCGGCACTCCATCTCGCGAGCGCCACGCGCTCGAGAAGCGAGGCCGAAGCCGCCGACAGCACGAGGCCCGCGAAGCCGAGGCCGGCCGCCCAGGGCATGAGCCCCCTGAGAAAAGCGCCGGCGAAGCCGGCGAGCGGGGGCGCGAGATCGTCGCGCGCGAACAGCGCCACGATGTCGCCGCCGAACCGGGCGGTGATCCCGAGGACGAGCGCGAGTGCAGCGAGGCCGGCGCCGAGCCGCACGATCGCACGACGCCGGTCGCCGGAAAGCGCGGCGCCCACCGCGCACAGCACGATGCCGAGCAGCAGGAGCGCGAACGCGGCGACCCGCATGCGGTTCCCGATCCGCACGATCCGCATGGCCAGCTCTCCCCCACGCAGGGCGCCGAGCGAGCCGAGGGCGGTGTAGACCGCAGGAGGAACCCGCTTCGCCAGCGCGGGCTGGGTCTCCAGGGTGCTCCGGAGCAGCGCCCCGAGATCCTGGACGGTGAGGACGATCTCGTCCCCGCTGCCGGAGAGCATCGCGTGGTGCATCGCGCGCGCGCTGCGGCGGACGGCGGCGCGGAAGGGCGGCGAGGAAACCAGGCTGCGCCCGAGACCGATCAGCACGGGCCGCACCCCGACCAGGTCCGGCCGGGCATCGATCAGCTTGTCGGCGATCTTTTCCGCGACGAAGGTCGCGAAGCGCGGATCCTCGAAGCTGTCGGCGATCCGCTGCGCGAATCCGCGCTCGTTGAACACCGAGCGCGTCGCGTAGCCGAGCAGAAGGGCGAGGAGGATCAGCAGGATGCCGAGCATTCCGCACAACGCGGAGGCCAGACGACGGCCGCGGCTGACCTCGTGACCTGCGTGATTCACGGACTCTCCTGTGACAGACGGGCGGCGTGCTGCGAGGCCACGGGGGAGGTTGCGGAAGGCGGTGCGCAGTATACCTTGGGTGCTGTCTCGCCGTGGTCCTACGTGCCGGACGAGCCCCCGCGGCGGCGCCACAGCACGACCGTGGGCAGCGCGAACCTCCTCTCGAGGGTCGGTCGAACCGCGGACAGCCTACTCGCCCTCGGCCCCGACCCGCATTAACCTCCGGCGCCATGGCCGTACACGACGTCGACATCGTGGTGATGGGTGCCGGGCTCCAGGGGGCGGGTATCGCGCTCGAGCTGGCGCGCCGCGGCACCGCCGTCACGCTGCTCGACCAGGACGCGCACCCGATGAACCGGGCGAGCCTGCGGAACGAGGGGAAGATCCACCTCGGCCTCATCTACGCCGCCTCGCGCGACACGGCGTTCCTGCAGCTCGACGGCGCGCTCCGGTTCCGTTCGTCCATTGCGCGCTGGCTGCCTGCGGCCGAAGGGATCGCGGTCTCGACGCCGTTCCACTATCTCGTCGCCCGCGATTCGCTGATGACGCCGGACGCCCTCGCGGAGCACTATGCGGCGATCGAAGCGCGCTGCCGCGAGCTGCTCGACGCCGACAAGTCCCTCGATTACATGGGGACCCGGCCGGCGACCCTGTTCCGCCGCCTCGAGCCGCAGGAGATCGCGGCCCACTTCGATCCCGATCGCTTCATCGGGGGCTTCGCGACCGCCGAGCTCGCGGTCGACACCGACCGACTCGCCGACGCGATACGGCGCGCGATCGCGTCCTCGCCGCTCGTCACGTTCCTGCCGTCTCATCGCGTGCGCACGCTGAAGCAGAAAGGGGACGTCTTCGTGGTGGGCGGGAACTCGCCGGCGGGCGCCTGGCAGATCGAGGCGCGGCAGGTGGTGAACGCCACGTGGGAGCGCCGGCTGGCGCTCGATCACCAGCTCGGCTTCGAGCCGCCGAAGGACCTGCTCCACCGCCTCAAGTATCGCGTGCTTGCGCGGGTGCCCGACGACCTGCGCCACGCACCCTCGGTGTCGATGGTGCTCGGACGCTACGGCGATGTGGTGGTGCGCCCCGACGGCCTCGCCTACCTGTCGTGGTATCCGGCGGGGCTGCGCGGCTGGAGCCACGACATCGAGCCGCCGGCCGACTGGGACGGCCCCTGCCGCGGCGAGACGGCGAAGGACATGGCGCTCGAGGTGGAGCGCAGTATTCGCGAGGGGATCGCGGACTGGTATCGCGGGTTCGCGCGTTGCCAGGTGGTGCAGGTGGACGCGGGCGCCATCGTCGCCATCGGCCGGAGCGACGTCGACGATGCGGCGAGCGGCCTCCACGATCGCACCCGGATCGGCGTACGCTCGCGCGGCGGCTATCACTCGGCCGATCCCGGCAAGCTCACCACGGCTCCGTGGTTCGCAGTGCAGGTCGCCGACCGGGTCCAGGCGTTCCGCTACGTGCAGGGACTCCTTGCATGACCGCACGGCCGCCACGGAAGGTGGTGGCGCTCGTCCCCGCGTGGAAGGCGGCGCATTTCATCGAGCCCACGCTCGCCGCGCTCGCCGCTCAGACCCACGACGATTTCGAGGTGCTAATCTCGGACGACGCCTCACCGGACGAAACCGCGGTGCTGTGCGAGGGCTTTGCGGCCCGCGATCCGCGCTTCCGTCTGATCCGCCAGCCCGTGAACCTCGGCTGGGTGGGGAACGTGAACGCGCTCCTGGCCGCGGCGAAGGGTGAATACTTCACGTTCGCATTCCAGGACGATCTCCCGGAGCCGACCTATTTCGAGCGCGGCGTCGCGGCGCTCGAGGCCGAGCCGGACGCGATCCTCTCCTTCTCCGACATCGCGCTGGTGCATGCTGACGGCCGGCGCGAGGAGAAACGCTACACAGAGCTCGACGGCATCACGGACCGCCTCGAGCGCGCCCGGAGCATCGCCCGCCAGAACGGCTCGTGGTGGATTCCGAATCGCGGCGTGTTCCGCGCGCGCGCGGCGGCCGCCATCGGCGGACTGCGGCGCCACGCAGCCGGCGAGTTCTCGGCCGACTGGCCGTGGCTCCTGCACATGAGCCTGCTCGGATCCTTCGCGCGGGTGCCCGAGCGGCTCGTCACCAAGATCTACGTGGCCCAAAGCCTCTCGCGGAGCTGGCGCTTTGGCGCCCGGCAATGGGCCGCGGTGACGCTGTCCGCGATGGAGTCGGTGCGGCGCGCGCAGCTGCCGTGGGCGGAGGCGGCGGCAGTGAACGCCGAGCTCACCGCGTTCGCGGCAGGGTGCATCGGGCGCTCGATGCGGCGCATGGGGCGCGAGGCGCTGCAGGCGGCCGGGGCCCGGCGCAAAGCTGTGGCGGAGCCCGACGACCGTCAGTAGACTTCTACCACGCTCCTTCCCCGCCGAACGCTCTTCTCGACGCGCACGCCGGAGGAACGAGCGCACCTCCCGCAAAGGAGAAGGGTATGGCGATCGGAGCTTTGATCGGTCATCTCGCGCGGAACTGGGGGTGGATCGTGCTGCGCGGTGTCGCCGCGATCCTGTTCGGCGTCCTGGCGTTCGCAATGCCGGGAATCACGCTGGCGGTGCTCGTGCTGGTGTGGGGCGCCTATGCGATCGCCGACGGGGTGCTCGCGCTCATCGCGGCGTTCGGCATCCGGGATGCCGGGCAGCCGATGTGGCCGTTCATCGTCGTGGGGTTGCTCGGAATCGCCGCCGGCGTCGCGACCTTCATGTGGCCCGGCATGACCGCGCTCGTCCTGCTCACCTTCATTGCGGGCTGGGCGATCGCGACCGGCATCTTCCAGATCGTGGCGGCCATCCGCTTCCGGAAGGTGATTACGAACGAGTGGATGCTGGGCTTCTCGGGCGGGCTCTCGATCCTGTTCGGTGTCCTGATGTTTGCCCGGCCCGGCGCCGGTGCACTCGCCGTGATCTGGGTCATTGCCGCGTACGCGGTCCTGTTCGGGCTGACGCTCGTGATGCTCGGATTCCGGCTCAAGGGACTCGCGAACGCGGTTCCCAGGCCGGCGTAGAGCGCGGCCCCCGGCGCCCGTCAAAATACGCCGGTGACCGAAACCTGACGCCCGCGTGAACCCGCGCTGACATGGGCGGGCGGCGCGGGCGTATCGTTTTCCGCGCTTCGCGCCGCTCTCCATCATCCCCACCTCATATTGGAGCCGCCCAATGACCTCCTGGCTACTGCGTCGCGTTCCGGCGTTCGTCCTGATCTCGATGATCGCCATGGTCCCCCCGGTCACCGCCCAGACGGACACCACTTCCGCACGCCCGGCGAGCCGCCCGGACTCCACGGCCACGCCCGCCGCGCGGCCCGACACCACCGCCGCGTCACTCGGCGTCCGGCCCGACAGCGCGCTCGCGCATGACGCGAAGCGGGATTCCACGCCGCCACCGCCGCCCTCCCCGATCTCGAGCATCCGCGGCAAGATTTCGGCGAATGACCTGCTGAGTGCCGAGTCCCTGCTCGAGGTCTACCGCCAGAAGTACGGCGACGGCGGCGTCTACATCAACGCGCTCGGCTGGGTCGCGCGCGGGGCGCTGCTGCTCGGCGACCTCGAAAAAGCCCAGCGCTACACCACGGAGACCCGCACGATCTGCCGGGAGCGGCTCGCGAAGGGCGCCGATCTCGAGAAGGATTCCGATCTCGAGACCGCGCTCGGCGCGGCGATCGAGGTCGAAGCCCAGATCCGCGCGCGCGAACGCGGGAAGTTCGCGGCGGTGAAGTACGTACGGAGCGAGCTCGAGCAGATCAAGGGTCCGCTGTCGCTGCGCTCCCGCCTCAACAAGCGCATCAACATGCTCTCGCTTCAGGGATCGCCGGCGCCGGAGCTCAAGGTCGAGGACTTTCTCGGCGCGCAGCCGCCGCTGCTTGCATCGCTCAAGGGCAAGCCGGTGGTGCTGTTCCTGTGGGCCGAAGGGTGCGGCGACTGCAAGGCCCAGTCGGCCGGGCTCGCGCGCGTCCAGAAGCGCTACGCCGGGCGGGGCCTTCAGACGCTGGCGGTGACCCGCTACTACGATCCGGCCGAGAAGCAGGTGCGGGAGAAGGCGCGCGTCGACAGCGTGTGGAAGGCGGTCTACTCCGAGGTCGGCACGGTGCCGATCGTGTTCAGCACCGCCTCGATGGAGCGCTACGGAGTCTCCTCGACGCCGACCTTCGTGTTCATCGACAAGTCGGGCATCGTCCGCAGCTACACGCCGACACGGCTCTCGGAGACCGAGTTCGACAAAAGGGTGGACGCGATCCTGGACTAGGCTCAGCGCGCCTGGGGGTTGATCTTCTTGGTGGCGCTGAGGACGCTCTCGATCACCTCGTTGTAGTACGGCTTCTCCTTGAGACTCGCGTAGGTCCCGGGGAAGAGCACGAGGGTGAGGTCAGCCGACTGCTCCGAGAACGCGTTCAGCACGACCGCGCAGCGCTGGCCTCGCACGAGGCGCGTGTTGTCGATCATCGGGAAGTCGAAGAAGCTCGCGACGAACGTCGCGGTCTTGGTCTGTCGCCCGAGCTCGGGATCCGGCTGCTCGATGGTGAGTCCGATCCCGATTTCACGGGCCCGGCGATCCACGCTGAGCACGTCCATCGAGACCGTGGTCTCGATGCCGTCGAGCATGAGGGTGGCCGACTCGAGGGTCGTCCCTTCCGGGTCGCCGGTGAGGTCCACCGTACGATCGGTCTTACGCCCCACTCCCTCCAGGACGATCATCTGCTTGCGCGCGATCTCGCGCGCCACCCGTTCCAGGCGCTCGGTATAGCTTACGAGCTCCGCGCGCGCGGTCGGCGCGGCGCCAACCTCGCTCTTCTCGATGCGCCGCCGCAGGTCGTAGAACAGCGGCTTCAGGTTCAGGGATTCGTGGAAGTTGTAGGCGAGCAGCTCGAGGTTGAGCACGTCCGCGTTGAGATCGCCGCGCGCCGGGCTGAGGAACGACGAGATGATCGAGACGAACATGTCCTTGCGGAGCGCGCTCTCGGACTCCTCGCGCCGGCTCATCAGCTCGGAGTAGAGCCGGGTGTTCGTCTCGATCGCCTGGCGGCGGTTCAGGTAGTCGGAGGAGTAGTAGCCGAGGATGGCGATCGCGAGCGCCGTGAAGAGACCGCCGACCGGCTGCAGGATGATGGCCGCCTTGTCCCAACCGTCGCGCGGCGGCATCTCACTTCCGGCGCAAGGTCAGCTTGCCGTCCTTCTTCTCGAGCACCAGGTCGTACCGGGTGGCCTCGTTGTACGAGAACACCTCGAGCACGACCGCCTGCTTCTCGTAGCGGACCGTGAGCAGGCACTTGCCCTTTTCCTTCACGGTGAGCTTGTAGGCTCCGAACTTGTCGGTCGCCGTCGAATCCGCACGCACCGGCTTGGCCTTGGGATCGGCGGCCTTCACGGCCGCGATCTCCACCGGCACGCCCGCCGCAACCGGCTTCCCGTCGAGTTTGATGTCGCCGAAAATGCGGCCGGCCGTGGCGTTCGAGGCGGCGAACAGCGCGGCGGCAAGACCACAGGTGACGAGACGGCGCATGAGGTGACTCCCGGGGAACGGGAACGGTGTTGAGGAGCCCCCGCATCATGCGCCCGGCGGGGTAAGAGGGTCAAAGCTGGAGGCTAACGGCTTTCGAGTCCGGCCCGTTCTGACCTCGGGCTCAGCCCGCGTTGCTCCACGCCGTTTGCGCCAGGCCGTCACGATCGACTCGTTGAGCGTCCGGATACCCGGCGTCGCCGGCATTGAGGTAGAGTCTTGCGGTGCCAATGACGACGGGTACGCGCCTGGGGCCCTATGAAGTCCTTGCTCCGCTCGGCGCGGGAGGGATGGGCGAGGTCTACCGCGCCCGCGACACCCGGCTGGGGCGCGACGTGGCGGTCAAGGTGCTGCCGCCGCACCTGTCCGAGAGCGCGGAGGCTCGCGCCCGGTTCGAGCGCGAAGCACGCGTGGTTTCGGGGCTCAATCACCCGCACATCTGCGTGCTCCACGACCTCGGGTGCGAGAGCGGGATCGACTACCTGGTGATGGAGTTGGTCGAGGGCGAGTCGCTGGCCCAGCGGATCGCCCGTGGTCCATTGCCGATCGCCGAGGTGCTGCGGCTCGGCGCCGAGATCGCCGACGCGCTCGACCGCGCACACCGGGCCGGTGTGGTGCACCGCGACCTCAAGCCCAGCAACGTGATGCTCTCCAAGTCGGGAGCCAAGCTCATGGACTTCGGGCTCGCTCGCGAGAAACGAACCGGAGTTCTGAGCACGGCCGCCTCGGGGCCGGGGATGCTGTCGCAGTCGCCGACCATCGCGAGTCCGCTCACGAGCGCGGGCTCGTTCGTCGGCACCAGCCACTACATGGCGCCCGAGCATCTCGAGGGCCGCGAAGCCGACGCGCGCAGCGACATTTGGGCTCTGGGCTGCGTGCTCTACGAGATGGCCACTGGACGGCGCGCCTACGAAGGCGCGACGCAGGCTTCCCTGATTTCCTCGATCATGAAGGACGAACCCCGCCCGATGGCCGAGCAGGCGCCGCTTTCGCCGCCGGGGTTCGACCGCCTGGTTCGGGCCTGCCTGGCCAAGGATCCGGAGCAGCGCTGGCAGAGTGCGCACGACGTGGCGTTGGCCCTGCGCTGGCCCGCGGCGGATCCGCTCGCGGCGGGTCGCTCGACCAGCGCGCTGGTCGAGCGTGAGTTCGTGCTCACCGCCGGGCACGTGCGCCAGCTCGCCGAGCGGAATCCCCGGCTGGTGGGCTATCCGGTGACCTACGTCGACAACCAGGTTCAGTCCGACCAGCTGGTCGTCTTCCTTCACGGATTGGGGGCCGACGGCGGTCAGTTCGCGGAATTCCTGAATGTCTCACCGCATCGCGCCATCGCCGTCACGCTGGTCGGGTTCGGGAAGCTCGAGAAGCGCCGGCCGACGCTCGGGATCGACGATCATTCGCGCGTGCTGCGAATGCTGCTGCGCGAGATCACGGCCGAGTGCCGCCCCCAGCGCACGCTGCTGGTCGGACACTCGGCCGGGGCCGATCAGCTGCTGAGGATGATGCACGACGAGGACGGGGCCGGCGTCCAGGTCGACGGCCTGATCGCGCTCGGACCCAACGTCGGCCTCGAAACCTGTTTCGCCACCCGGCTGTACGCCAAGATCGACGCCGCCAACCCCGACGGCACGCTCGAGATTCTCAAGTCGCTCTCCGAGCACATCGATACGCTCGAGACCTGGCTGGTGGTGCAGAGCTATTTCGCGCAGATGTTCATCAAGCTCGGAACCGACCTCGAGCCGCTGCGGCGTTACGCCTCGGACCTGGTGAGGCCGTTCGAGCAGGCCGGCGACCCGCTGGCGGATTGGTACCGGAGCGCCAAGCAGCGCGTCCCCCACGTTCGGCTGGTGTTCTCGAACGAAGAGGCTGCGGCCGCGGAAGGGCTCCTGGCGCGCCATCTCGAGAACAACGTTCTGGGCGACGACTTCGCGGAGAATTCGTTCACGATCGAGCGCGTCCACCACCTGGCGCTGCTCGATTTCGCACGGATCACCCGGCTGGTGGACGAGGTCTTTGGTTCGATCCGCGTCTAGACCGGCGTCCTTCTCGAGTGCGCCGGCAACCCGCTTGGGCCCGGTCCCGAGCAGATGTACCGTGGGCGCGGCCCGCAGGGAGACCGACCCCATGCTTCCTCGTTTCGCGCGCATCGGTTTCATCGCCTTCGTGATCGTCCTCCTCGGCTGCTCGGACAAGAAGGGCGGCCCGACGGGTCCACCACCGAGCCCGCCCTCCGAACTCGATCTCCAGCTCGTGGTCGGCAGCGGACTCGACGACCCGATCCTCGTCACCGCACCACCCAACGACCCGCGCCTCTTCATCGTCGAGCGCACCGGCGCGATCAAGATCTTCAAAAACGGCGCGCTGCTGCCCACACCCTTCCTGACCGTGACCGGAATCGTGACCGGCAACATCGAGCAGGGGCTGCTGGGCCTCGCCTTCGATCCCCTGTACGCGACCAACGGGCGCTTCTACGTGGCGGTCACCGCCTCCGGCACCCAGCAGCAGATCCGCCGCTACCAGGTGAGCTCCGATGCGGATGTCGCCGATCCCACCGGCGTCAACATCCTCATCTGGGGCGACGAGGCACCCAACCACAACGGCGGGATGGTGGAGTTCGGCCCGGACGGCATGCTCTACGCTTCGATCGGCGATGGGGGCCTGCAGGGCGATCCCAACGAGCACGGGCAGAGCACCAACGATCTCCTCGGATCGATTCTCCGGCTCGACGTGCGCACCGGCGCGGTGGCGATTCCCGCCGGCAATCCCTACCCCAGCCCGGCACGGGGTGAGGTGTGGAGCATCGGGCTCCGCAATCCGTGGCGCTTCAGCTTCGACCGCGAAACCGGCGACCTCTATGTCGGCGACGTTGGCTTCGGGTCACGCGAGGAGATCAGCGTCTCGCCGGCGCCGAACGCCGGACGTGCCGCGAACTACGGCTGGAACACCATCGAAGGCACGGACTGCTACGACCCCAACACCAACTGCGTGACGACCGGCCTGACGCCCCCGGTGCTCGACTACCCGCACTCGCAGGGCTGCGCCGTGATCGGCGGGTTCGTGTATCGGGGCACGCAGATCGACGGCCTTCAGGGCACCTACTTCTACGCGGATCACTGCCAGCAGTGGGTGAAGAGCTTCTATTACTCCGGCGGAGCGATTTCGCAGCAGCTCTCGTGGCCCAGCCTCGGCCCCGGCGACGAAATCACCAGCTTCGGCGAAGACGCCGCCGGCGAGCTGTACATCTGCACCCTGAACACCAACCAGGTGTTCCGCATCGTCGCCGCCGCGCCCGTGGCCGAGCGGCGCTGAGTTCCGGTTTCCAGAGACAGGAACTAGAAAACAACGGGCCCCCGGCCGGAAGACCGGGGGCCCTTCCCCAACCGAATTATCGTCTCAGGCGACTTTTCGGGCTTCCACTTCCTCGTCTTCATCCTCTTCGCGCACCAGGGTCAGCGCGTCGCGCACGTGGGCGGTCATGCTGCGCTCCTCCCGCATGCCTTCAATCGCGGCCTCGGCCTGCTTGAGCAGGAACCGCAGCGAGCCGACCTTCTCGACCGCCTGGTCCACCACCGCCTTCTGCCCCTGCAGGGACTCGAGCCCGGCGCGCACCTCGGCGAGAATTCCCTCGGCGCGGGCGAGCCGCTCCTCGGCGCGCGTCATTTGACGCTCGCGCTCGTCCAGTCCGCTGGACGTCGCGCGAATCTCCTGCATGCGACCCTGGACCTCGTCGAGCAGTGTCCGGCTGTCGGCGATCTGCCGGCTCGTGGACGTGATCGTGCGGACCTCCTCCGAGGTCTTTTCCGCCATCGACATCATGCGCTCGAGATCGGCATGGAGAGACTTCACGGTTCCCTGCCGCGACGCGATCTCCTCGAGTGCCCGTGAGACCTGCTCGTCCACGATCTCCCACTTCGCGAGCCGCTCCTCGAACTGGCCGAGGCGCACGTCCACGGAGCGCAGGTTGGTGACCCGACCTTCGAGCTCGCCGGTGATCCGGCCGACCTCGCCGGCCCGGGTTGCGGCGGTCGACACCGCCTGGCTGAGCGTTCCAGCCAGCTCCTCGAGCTCGCTCGCGGAGGCTGCCGCCTCCGCGCGCAGCTTCGAGGCGTTCTGCAGATGCTTGGTCGCCTCGTCGAGCGACTTCTGCCGCTGGTCCAGCTCCTGGCGCAGGGACTGGGTCCGCTCGGCCAGCTCCTCGACCGATTCGCAGCGTGCCTCGAACTCCGAGATCGCGCGGCCGATCACATCCGCCTGAATCGCGGCCTGCTCCACCCCCGAGTTGACGGTGGCGACGATCGCGCCGAGCCGTTCGGCCTCCTCCGCGCGCTCCGACAGCGTGAGGAACCGCTGCTCGGAAGCCTCCATCCGCGACTGCAGCTGGCGGCTCCGCTCTTCGAGGTCGGTGCCGATCGTCCCCAGCTCGACGACACGGCGGTGCAGATTCTCGACGAGCCCGCGCTGGGACTCGATCGAGGCCATGGAGTCGTTGATCCGCTGGGTCTGCTTCTGCGCCTGGTCGAGCACCGGCGTGATCCCCTTCAGGGTGTCGAAGCGCCGGTCGAGATCGGCCAGCGTGCGGTCGCACTCCTCGAGCCAGGTGCGGGTGCCGGACTGGCTCTCCCGCATGCGCTCGATCTCGTCGCGGGTGTTCTGCACCTGCTCGAGCGAATCGGCCACCGCTTCGCGGGTCGCCCGCAGCCGCTCGATGTCACCCAGCACCGCTTCGACCGTCGGCCGCGCGTTCACGATCCGCGTGACCTCGGCCTCGATGTCGTGCGTGTGGCGTGCGGCTTCGTCCAGATCGCGGCGGATGCCGCTCAGCTTCGCCATGTCGGCGGCAATACGCGAGGTCTCCTCGGTCCACGATTGAACCTGGGACGACAGGCTGCCGGCCTGGGCGTTCAGTTCGTTCACCGTCTGGCTCGACTCGCGGAGTCCCTGGAAGCGACCCTCGTAGTCCGTGAGTGCGCTCCGCAGGTCGGCGACCCGCTGGCTCACCGACTCCAGTCCCTTGGATTCGAAGTCGAAGCGCTCGACGGCGTTCTTCATCTGGTCTTCCGCCGAAGCGAGGTCCTGGCGGATGCGGGCGACCTGCTCCTCGGTCTGACGCTGGAGCTGGGCGATCTCGGTCGAGCGGTCGAGCACCTCATCGTGGAGCGAGCGCAGCCCGCTGACCTGCTCCTGCATTCCGTTCAGCGTCCGCTCGTTGTCCTTCTGCTGGCGGACACCGACGTCGATCTGACGCATGGCGCGCTCGAGGGCGTCGGCCTGGGCGATCGCGCGCTCGACGGCCTCGCGCTGGACTTCGAGCGTCGAGGTCTTCTGGGCGAGCGAGTCGGCCATCGCCTTGAGGGTGCCGAGCTCCCGCTTCACATCGTCGATGGTGTGGCGCACGCCGTCCATGCCGCGCACCGCCTGCTCGACACTGACCACGCGGCGCTCCTTGTCCTGCAGGTCGCGGCTCAACTCCTCGCGTCGCCGGTCGAGGGCCTCCATCTTGGACATCGCGAGCTTGTGGGTGTCCATCAGACGCTCGTGCTGCTCACGGAGCCTGCCGAGCTGCTCGCCGGTGCCGTCGATCTGGCCGCGGATCCCGTCCGCCTCACCGCGAAGCAGCTGGAACGGCTTCTCGATCTCGAGGAACGACTCGAGGCGCTCCTTGAGGCCGACCGCGAGGTCCACCTTCCCACTCAGCTCCTCGAAGACGGTGCGGATGTGATCCGAGTCCTGGAGCACGCTGGCGAAACGGGTCTCGGCCTGCTCCTGGTTCTCGGCCAGGGTCGATGAGCGTTGATCGAGGAGCTCGAGACGCGCGGCGGTTTCCACGACGTTCGCCAGGCGCTTCTCGAGGTTATCGATGCGCTCGACGGCGTCCTCGGCGTCGCTCTCGGCCTTCGCGATCGGCTCCGCCAGATGCTCCAGCCGCTCGGTTGCCGACTCCGAATTGGCGAGCAGCGACTCGATACGTTCGCGCTCGCGGCGGATCTCCTGCAGCAGCTCTCGGGTTTCTTCGGTGAGCTCGCGCTCTTTCGAGCCGCCGAGCAGGTTCCTGAGAAGGGCCATGGTTCGCTCCCGGGCCGCGCCGGCTCCGGTAGCCGGCCGACTTCTGAGTCTGAGAGATGGCCGCCGGCCGCGGGGGCGGACGGCGGGGCGAGGCACTTGCGGCGGCCACTCCTTGCAAGACGCAGGCCCCGGCCGGAGGTCGCGTATTCCCTTGTGGAGACACGCCCGGCCCGTCGCAACCCACATGGCGGAAGCGCAGGCGGCGCAAGAAATCGCACCGCCCGGCGGCGACGTTTTGAGCGGCTGATCCGGCCCGGCTTACTTGGCCTTGAGGGGTACCGAGACCCGGGTCTGGTCCCAGGACATTCGCAACATGCCCGAGGAGCCCGTCCCCTCGATTGCGACCGTGAAGGTCTCGACCGCCTCGGGCAGGGTCTCGACCTTGAGGTCCACCCGCGCCAGGTCGCGCACCGGGTCGTACATGGTGCCCCACTGACCGGCCTGGCGGTTGACGATCAGCTTCCAGCCCTTGGGCGAGGGCAGGGTCCACAACGTGTACGTGCCGGCCGGCACCGTCGTATTCCCGATCACGAGGTCGGCGCTGGTCTGGAGCTGGGTCGCTGCGTTGGCGCCGGTGCGCCAGACCGTGTTCCACGGCACCACGCTCCCGAAGATCTCGCGGCCGCGCTTCGAAGGCCGCCCGTAGTCGACCCAGATCGCGGCGCTCCCGAGCGTCGCGCGCACCGTGTCCCGCGAAGAGAGCGGGCCGAGCGCGCGACCTCCGTACTCCGTGCTGGCGGCAACCAGGTTCACCTGCGGTACCCGCCTGGCCTCGGCCTGGAAGGTGCTGCCCTTGCCGCTGAACGCGGTGAGACGCCCGGTCTTGTCCAGGGTGATGCGGTAGGGCGGCACGTTGCCGAGCGAGGTCGTCAGCGCGAGCACCAGCGTGTCGCCCCCGCCCCGGCTCACGTTGGCCCTGAGCGGCTGGCTCGCGCCGAGGGGAACCATGTCCAGCGGGTAGCCCTTCCCACCGGCGGCGTGTGCCTGGCGGCCCACCTGATCCATGATCCCCATCACGCCGTTCAGCGAAGGCACCGCGTTCTTTCCGACCGCCATGCGCGTGGTCACGCTGCTGTCGCCGCGCGGCGTGATGACGATCGCACTGTCGCCGGTGAACTCGATGACGCCGCGCGTCACGGCGGGCCCGGGCCCGCCGTCCAGGGGGCGCGTGACGAGCTCGAAGCGGCGCACCGTCCCATCCGGGCGGAGATCCATCACGTAGGTCCGGTAGAGGCTTCGCGGCGTTCGCACGACCAGCTCGCCGCGCACGACCGTGGGCGTGCGTGTGAACTGTTCGAGCGAGAGCGTGTCGCGGCCGAGCTTCACGATGAAGGCGCTTGGCTCCTGGCCGCGGGCGGCGGCCGGGGAGATCGCGATGACCGCTAAGGTGAGAGCGAGAATCGAACGCATGGGCATCTCCATTGCCGGCAGTGGGGGGAAGCGTCTGTGGACCCCGATACTTGGACAGCCGGGCCGCGGCTTCAAGTCCAGCCGGGCGGCCCCGCCGGCCGGGGACCGCTCCCGGCCCCCGAGGGACTGCTCAAGAGGTGCCCGGAATCTGCCGATCCCCTCCTCGATCCAGTCCGCCGTTCACCCGGAGCGCCCATGCCCACTCCTGTCCTCGCCGGTTCCCTGACCCACTTCCCGCTCCCGCACCTGCTGCGGCTGCTGCAGGCGACCCGCGCCACAGGCCGCCTCGAGCTCGAGCGCGGCGAGGAGCGGACCGAGCTGTTCGTCGAGGACGGCCGCTCGATCTTCGCGCGCACCACCGGCGCCGCCATGCGGATCGGCGACATCCTGGTGCGGCGCGGCGAGCTGAGGCCGGAGGCCATCGATTTCGCGCTCGCAGTCCAGCAGGACCGCCCCGAAGCGCGCCTCGGGCGCATGCTCGTGGACAACGGCGTGCTCACCCAGGATCAGATCAACGAGGCCGTGCTCGCGGTCCAGCGCCACATCCTGGTGGGTGCGCTCAGGTGGCGGATGGGCAACTTCCGGTTCGGACCGGAAGAGCGGCTGAGCGGTGAGGACATCCGGCTCCCCCTGGACGTGGACGAGCTGATGCTTCGGGCCCTGAACGAGATCGACGGAACGACCGAGCGTTCAGACGACACCCGGGTCGCCTGATCCTCCCCCGCGCCCCAATCTTCTCTGGCGTCCGCCCCGGCGGGCGCGCTAGGCTTCCATTCGCCGTGAGACGCATCCTCCCCCTGGTGATGGCCCTGGCTGCCGCGAGCCCCGCGCTTGCGGCACGGCCGCCGCACGCCTCCTTCCGCCCGGGAGAGGTGCTGGTGATTCCCGGCGCCGCGGAGACGTTTGTCGAGGGCGGCGCGCTGAGCCTGCGATCGACGGCCGCCCAGGCCGTGCTCGAGCGCCACGGGCTCCACGCGATCCATCCGGTCGGCGCGTGGAAGCGTCCCGGCAGCCCGCGCATCGCGCGGCTCACGAGCGATCGCGCGGATTTCGACCCGGTCCAGGCCGCCGCCGAGCTGCGGGCGACCGGCGCCTTCACCGCTGCCATTCCCAACTACCTGATGCGGCTCTTCATCACGATCCCCAACGATCCCTACGTTCTCCCCGAGCAGTGGTACATCCAGTCGCCGGTCGATGCCGACGTCGATCTGCCCGAGGCATGGGACATCGAGCGCGGCGACACGTCGGTCGTGATCGGGATCGCCGACGTCGGCGTCGATCTCGGCCATCCCGACCTGGCGGCCCAGATCTGGCGCAACTGGGGCGAGATCCCGGGCAACTCCCTCGACGACGACGGGAATGGCTACGTGGACGACGTCAACGGCTGGGATTTCGGCGATCAGGACAACGACCCCAACCCGCATCCGGTGTTCGACGAGATCACCGGGATCGACGTCGGCTTCCACGGCACGTTCGTCGCGGGCATCGCGTCGGCCGTGACCAACAACGGGACGGGCATGGCGGGCGCGGGCTGGAGATCGCGGATCATGCCGCTCAAGGTGGTGGACCAGGCGGGCCAGATCACGGCCGAGTCGGTGTCCGAGGCGTTCCTTTACGCGGCCGACCAGGGCGCTGACGTGCTCAACCTGAGCCTCGGCTACTACGGCGAGCCCGGACTCCCCGATTTCTTCCAGGTGGTCGTCGACTACGCGGATGCCGCCGGCACGGTGGTGGTGGGAGCCGCCGGCAACGACGCCGACAGCGCCCGCGTCTACCCCGCGGCGAACGACAAGGCGATCGCGGTCGCATCCACCGATGCGAGCAAGAATCGCGCGTCGTTCTCGAACTGGGGCCCGTGGGTCGACGTCGCCGCACCCGGCGAGGACATGTTGTCGGCGATCTGCCGGAACTACGAAGTCGACGAGTTCTCGCAGATCTTCTACCTGTACTTCGGGTGGGACGAGGTGAACCCGTACATGTACGGAAGCGGAACGTCGTTCTCCGCTCCGCTCGTCGCGGGCACGTGCGCGCTCGCCCGCGCCCACTGGCCGCAGGCGGTCAACTCGTCGTGGATGGAGCAGCACCTGGCGCTCACCGGCGACGCCCTCGCCTTCGACCTGCCGATTGGAAAGTTCCTGAATGCGCGGAACGCGGTGACGATCGCGGTCGACGCGCCGGCGGCGGACGTCGCCGGAGTCGTGTTCGCGTCGGCGCCGAATCCGTTCCGCGATCGGGTGGCTTTCACCTTCATGCTTCCCGCCGCCGGGCCGGCCACCCTGCGCATCGTCGACGTCCAGGGCCGCACGGTGCGCACGCTGAAGGAAGGAACGCTGGACGCCGGAACTCACCGCGTGGAATGGGACGGTCGCCGCACCGACGGCGGTCTGGCCTCGAGTGGCGTCTACTTCGCGACGCTCGACGGCGCCGCAGGGCACACGGTCCGACGGATCGCCCGCGTCCGGTGATATGGAACGACCCTAGGTCAAGGCACTTTTTGTCCTCTACGGCCACCCTCCGGGGTGGCCGTAGTCTTTGCGTTGGCGTGATGGTAACGAGGCAGCGGAGAAGGCCGGACGCTTCGACG
>Ga0137435_1000086_pt1 | contig 37468 bp, 54 predicted proteins | sample EasRivERMGT100_2_FD_104904 | JGI IMG/M metagenome (GOLD analysis project Ga0137435, IMG submission 104904) | Soil microbial communities from meander-bound floodplain in the East River, Colorado, USA - East River MetaG ERMGT100_2 | ecosystem: Environmental > Terrestrial > Soil > Floodplain ... | reverse complement strand
CTCTCGCCAATTTACACACAGTCCTGTTTGACGGCGTAGGCCGTGGAGAGCATAGGTACGTGATGGGTGCCAACCTGGACGCGGCCACGAAGGTTGTCGACGAGTTGCGGTCGGCTGGTGTTGTCGGCGAGCGTGATGAGGCGTTGTTGGCGGGCCTGTTGTCGTTGGCGTGGGCGGTTGATCGGGAGCCTGGGTCGTCGGCGTTGTGGCGTGAGTACCGCGGGTTCATTGATGCGGTGAGAGGGGTTGGTGCTGGTGTCGTTGACGATGACACGGCCGAGTTCCTTGTGTCGGTGCGAACCCCGGTGGTCGACGCCGCGGACTCCGGGTCGGGACACGTTCGGGCATCAGGTCGCCGCCGTGGCGGAGCGGTTGGGGTTGCCGTTGATGCCGTGGCAGAGGCAGGTGGCGCTCGTCGGAGGCGAGCTCGACTCTGACGGTTTGCCGGTGTATCGGGATGTGGTGATCACGGTTCCTCGCCAGTCGGGGAAGACGACGTTGGTGTTGGCGTGGGAGGTTCAGCGGGCGTTGGGGTGGGGTTGTCCTCAGGCGATTTCGTATTCGGCGCAGACGGGGAATGATGCGCGGAAGAAGTTGATTGAGGATCAGGTGCCGGTGTTGAAGGCGCGGCAGGCGAAGTTGGGTATCCGCCGGTTTTTGCAGGGGATGGGGAATGAGGCGGTCGAGTTTGATAACGGTTCGAGGATCACGTTGTTGGCGTCGACGGAGGATTCGGGGCATGGGCGGACGTTGCATTTGGGGGTGCGGGACGAGTTTTTTGCGGATACGGATGAGCGGCGCAGTCAGTCGATGATTCCGGCGATGATCACGCAGGATTCGGCGCAGATGTTTACGTTGTCGACGGCGGGGACGGATGCGTCGGTGCCGTTGAACGAGTTGGTGGCGAAGGGTCGCGCGGCTGTGGATGGCGGGAAGACGGAGGGGATCGCGTATTTCGAGTGGTCGGCACCGGAGGGTGCGGACATGTCGGATGAGGATTTGTGGTGGTCGTGGATGCCGGCGTTGGGGCATACGCAGTCGGTGCGGGCGATTCGGGCGGCGGCTGAGTCGCCGTCGATGACGGAGGGCGAGTTTCGTCGGGCGTTCGGGAATATTGCGACGAGGTCGGATGAGCGTCTGATCCCTGGGGCGGTGTGGGATGCGGTGTGTGGGCCGGATGTGGCGCCTTCGGGGCGGGTCGTGTTCGGGGTGGATGTGCATGAGGAACGCAGTTCGGCGGCGATCGTCGCGGTGGACGAGGCGAAGCGCGTCGAGGTTGTCGAGTATCGGTCTGGTGTGGAGTGGGTGGTTCCCCGGCTCGGGGAGCTGCTCGAGCGGTGGGATGGTCGGGTGGCGTATGACGCGGCGGGTCCGGTGGCGTCGGTGTTCGAACGGTTCCCGGAGCGTCGTTTGGTGCCGGTGGCGGGGGCGGAGATGACGAAGGCGTGCGGCCAGTTCTTTGATGATGTGGCGGAGGCCCGGTTGCAGGTGAAGCGGGCGAAGGTGTTGGATGAGGCGGTGGCGGGTGTGCGGCGCCGCTTCGTTGGTGACGCTTGGAAGTGGGTTCGGCGGGATTCGAGTGTGGATATCACTGCGTTGGTTGCGGCGACGGTCGGGTTGTGGGCTGTGGCGATGCCGGTGCCGAAGCCGCGGGTTCACGTGTTGACGGCGAAGGAGGCCAGCCGATGAGTTTTTGGACTTGGCTGGGTTTCGGTGACACGTCTGGTATCACGCCCAACAGTACGGAGCCTCCTCCTGCGCCGGGGACGGTGGGCGGTACGGGGTGGTCGCCTGGTGATCCGCATGGCGTCGAGTTCGACGACACTGAGCCGACGTATTCGCGGTCGTTGCCGTTGCCGGTGCCGTCGCCGTGGTCGGGTTGGCCGGCCGAGTGGATGACTCCGAACTGGGATATGGGTTCCCGTTTCAACGAGCTCGTCGACGTCGCATGGGCCTGTCTCGATTTGAATGCGTCTGTCCTGTCTGCGATGCCGGTGTACCGGACCAGGGGCGGCCAGGTGATCGAGCCGGCGTCGTGGATGTCGAACCCGGACCCCACCATCTATTCGTCGTGGCATGAGTTCGCGAAACAGCTGTTTTGGGATTACATGCTGGGTGAAGCGTTCGTTCTGCCGGTGGCGCCGGGGTTCGATGGGTATCCGTTGACGTTTCGGGTGGTGCCGCCGTGGATGATGCATGTCGAAATGTCGGGCGGGGTCCGCGAGTATCGGTTGGGTGGTTCGCATGGTCCGGACGTGTCGGGCGAGGTGTTGCATGTCCGCTACAAGTCGACGACTGACGGCGCGCACGGTGTGGGCCCGTTGGAGTCGGCTGGTGGCCGCATGTTGACCGCCGGCATTTTGGCGAAGTATGTGCGTGAGATGGTGTCGACGGGCGGGGTGCCCGCCTACACGTTGGAGACGGATCAGCCGTTGTCGGAGGACGACGCGCAGGACCTGTTGAATCAGTGGGTGGCGTCGAGGGCGGTGAACATTGGTGCGCCTCCGGTGCTCGACAACAACGTCACCCTCAAAACACATATGTCGATGTCGCCGAGGGATATGGCGATGATGGAAATCACCCAGTTCAACGAGGCGCGTATCGCGGTCCTGTTGGGTGTGCCGCCGTATCTGGTGGCGTTGCCGCAGGCCGGGCAGGATTCGACGCCGTACGCGAACGTTTCGCAGGTGTTCGATTTTCATGACCGGTCGTCGTTGAAGACGAAGGCGGCGCATGTGATGGCGGCGGTGTCGGATTGGGCGTTGCCGTCTACCCAACGGGCCGAGCTCAACAGGGACGAATATACGAGGCCGCCGTTCGCTGAGCGGGCCGACGCCTACGTCAAGTTGGTGGCGGCGGGGATCATGTCGGTGGATGAGGTACGGACGGCGGAACGGTTGAACGGGCCCGCCCCTGTCTTGGCGATCACCGGCGGCACCACTGCCCCGGCTCCGATGAAGGAGGGCGTAACAGCATGACGCCAGATTTTGAAGTCCTGGTTCGCAACGACTCGGTGATCGCCGACGTCAACCAGCGGCAACGCATCATTGATCTGATTGCTGTTCCGTGGGATCAGGAGGCGGAGGTTCCGTGGCGGGGCGAAATGTGGCGGGAATCGTTCGCTCGGGGCGCGTTCAACGGCATCGAGGAGCATGCGGGCCGGATCAGGGTGAATCGGGAGCATGTCAAAGGGGACACGGTTGGCCGTTGCGTCTCGTTGGATCCCAGCCATTCGGACGGGCTGCTGGCCCGTTTGAAGATTGCGGCGACACCCCGCGGGGATGACACGTTGGAGTTGGCGGCGGATGACATGGTGTCGGCGTCGATCGGCTACTTCTGCAAGTCGGCGGAGGACTATTTGTTGAATCGTCGTACGGCGACCCGCCGTGTGACCAGGGCGTTTCTCGATCATCTTGCGATGGTGGAGTCGCCTGCGTATGTAGGGGCCCGTGTGCTGGCTGTTCGTGAGGATCAGTCCGGGCTGGCGGTGGCTGATGGGCCGCTGTATGAAGCACCTGCGTTGGATGACGCGATGAACGACGAAGTCCTTCAGTGGGCGTCGTCGCGGCTCGCCAAGTCTGAGTAGCACACACAACCAGCCCTCCGGTGTGCGGAGGGTTATGCCGTCGGGTGGACGGTGTACGGGCGTGTTCCCCAAACAACCCCTTTCCCTTGGAGGAACCCCCATGGCTAAGAGCCACGCATCCGACGCGATGATTTCGCGTCTCCAGACTGAACTCGAGGAGCGCAACACGCACGCTCAGGGCATCATCCGTGCCGCCCAGGACGACGAGCGTGACCTCAACGATGCCGAGAAGACCACCCTTCACGGGCTCCGTGACCGCATGGCCGAACTCCGTTCCCAGCTGGATGAGCTCGACTCGACGGCGGCGATCGCCGTCGAAACGGCGAACCGCATGCAGCAACTCGACACCGCGATCCGTACCGCCCGCAGCGGCGGCGCCAACGAAGTCGAGTACCGCTCGGCCGGCGCCTACATCTGTGACCAGTGGTCGGCGCATCTCGGGAACCGGGGCGCTCAGGAACGGCTCGAGGTGTACGGCCGTGCCGCCGCCCACCAGAAGACGTCGGACAACACTGGCATCATCCCGATCCCGCAGATCGGTGACGTCATCAACTTCATCGACGCTGCCCGTCCGATGGTGAGCGCGATCGGTCCCCGTGAGATGCCGTCGCAGAACTGGTATCGGCCGTTGATCACTCAGCAGCCGACGGTCGGTCTCCAGGGTACGGCCGGTGCGGCAGCCGACGAAAAGTCGGAGCTTGTGTCGCAGAAGATGACGATCACGAAGCTCACCGGAACCGCCGTCACCTACGGCGGGTACGTCAACGTGTCACGCCAGGACATCGACTTCTCGTCGCCGCAGATCATGGACATCATCATCGAAGGGTTGGCGAACGCCTACGCGTTGCAGACGGAGACCGCGACCGGCACCGCGCTGGACGCTTCCGCGGCGACGAACGTCGGCTACAGTGGGTCCGCTACCGCGGCGACGGTGACCGGCGCGCTCTGGTCGGCAGCGGCGACGATCTACGGCGCTGTGAAGGGTGCCCCCGGACGGATGATTCTGGCGGTGGCCGCTGACCGGCTCGCCGTGTTCGGTCCGCTGTTCCCGCCGTACAACGTGCAGAACGGCCAGTCTGCCGGTCTACTCGCCGGCAACTTCGGTTCCGGCTCCCAGGGCAACGTCGCCGGTGTTGAACTCATGATGTCGCCGGGGCTCGCGTCCGGTAAGGCGTTCCTGTTCCACACTGCCGCCGTCGACGTGTTCGAGCAGCGGGTCGGTTCACTTCAGGCGATCGAGCCGTCGGTGCTCGGTATCCAGGTCGCGTACGCCGGCTACTTCACGCCGGTGCTGATCCCGGCTGGCGGTGTCACCTCGAACGGTGTCATCGAACTGACCGCCACCTGATGATTGGGAAGGGGGCCGGCTGGGAATCCACCAGCCGACCCCCTCCCCCGCCCGACCCGACACCCACTAGAAGGAGTCAACAAAATGTCTGACGACCAGTCCGACCAGACCGAAGCCGAACTCGAACGAACCCGCAGTGTCGTCGCGGCGGCGATGGCCGAACAGATCGCCGTCAACGACGCCGCCGCCCATGCGACCCCAGATGCGGACGCTTCGGAAGCCACTGAGGCCCCGAAGGGCAACGCCTCCCGGCGTACGCCTCACACTCGTCATGAGGAGAGCTAATGGCTACCACCGTGTACCGCGAGGATTTCCTCGGCCGTAACCTCGTCGCCCCGACGACGACGTCAACCGATTACATGGGTCTGGCGACTACGTCGACGACCGACAACATGGGGCGTTCTCTGCGCCGCGTGTTGCGTGTCAACTCGACGGCGTACACGACGTCCACCGAAATCGCGTTTGCGAACGGCAACAAGTACATCGTGTCTGTCGCGGGGACGTCGTCATCTGGTGTGCCGGTAGAGCCTGCTGTGGGTGCGACGGTCACCGACGGTGGCGCCGTCATTCTGCGAACGAAGTAGCCGGTGGGCGCGCTCGGCGACAGCTACGCAAGCGAAGCCGAGCTCGAGGCCCGACTCGGCACCGACGACGACGGCACGTTCGCCACCGTCCTGTCGGCGGCGTCGCGGGGTGTGGAGTCGTTCTGTCACCGCCAGTTCAACAAGACGACGTCTGCGACTGCCCGCAGGTTTCGTCCGTTGGATTGGCGGCGACTCCCCGTCGACGACTTCCACACCGTCACCGGCCTGATCGTGAATGTCGGTGTCACCGTTTGGGACGCCGCCGACTACGACGAATACCCGTGGGACGGCATCGTCGACGGCCAGACCGGCTGGCCGTTCTTCACCTTGTACGGTGTGAACCGGTCGTGGTCGAACACGTTGACGACGACGGTGACGGCACAGTGGGGTTGGGCTGCGGTGCCGGCCGGCATCAAACAGGCGACGTTGGATGTGGCGACGGCGATGGTGCGGACGTCTGGCGAGTATCCGGTGCGGTCGGAGGCGATCGACGGCTACTCCGTCAACTATCATTTCCCGACGGCCGGCGAGCAGTATCCGCCCGAGTTGGAGCGGGCCTGCCCGTACATTCGGAAACGGTTCGGTGTCGCCTGATGTCCCTCGAGACTGCGATCGCCCGGTTCCGTCGCCGCCAAGCCGACCTGTTCCGCGACGAGGCCACCGTCTATCGGCCGACGACCGGCGGGTCGCTCGGTGTCGGCAACGTGTGGGTGCCGACTGTTGCCACGATCCTTTATTCGGGGCCGTGTCTGATGCGGGCGTTCATATGGGAGGGTACGACAACCGAGTCGGCCGATCAGGTGGTCCGGTTGCGTGGCATGCGAGCCAAGTTCCCGGCGGACACCGACATCGAAATGGACGACGTCGTCGTCGCCTCCGCATCCACCTACGACGCCTCGCTCGTCGGTGTCGGATTCAAAGTCACCGACGCCTTTCGCGACGGCTGGCAGATCTCCCGCATCGCCATCCTTCAAGAAATCACCGAGTGATGGCCGACGGCATCGACCTCGACATGTCCCAGGTGGAAATGTTGGCTGTCGCGTTGACCCGTGCCGGGCCCGCAACCGTGATCGCCGCCGACAAAGCGATCGCCGTCGAAGCTGAAGCGATCCGTGCGGACGCCTCCGTCCGGGCCCCTGTGCTGACCGGGGCGCAGGCTGCCGGCTACTACGTTGAGGACGCCGCCGACGGCAAACTGATCAGCAACGACACCCGCCAGGCGTTTTACAACGAGTTCGGCACATCCGACACCGCACCCCAACCCGCCCTGCTGCCGGCCGCTGACGCCGGTGAACGCCGCCTCCTCGCCCGCCTCGAAATCGTTGCGGCGGAGGTGGTGCTGTGAGTGTCGTGTTTCGTGGCGCCGACCTGACGGCAGCCATTTTGAATGTGTTGACGTCGGCCGGGTTCGTCGTCGGCGACGGTGAAGCTCCTGACTCGGCCGGCTGGCAGGGCGCTCAGGGCGCATCGACCTATGTCCCGTATGTGGATGTGCATCCGACACCGGGCGGACTGACTGACGGTCCGATCGGGGATCCGAACACGGATGCGTTCGCTGACTACCAGATCATTTCGGTGGGTGCGGTCCGGGCTCAGGCGGAGGCGGTCGGTGACGCTGTGCGGGCTGTCCTGCTAGCAACGCCGTTGACGGTGGCGAATGGTCGGACGGTCGCCCATGTCAGTTTGGACATGTTGGGTGGCACGATCCGCGATGACAGCGTGCAGCCGTCCGTGTTTTACGTGTCTGACCGAGTACGGGTGCTCACCGTTCCGTCTTGAGTCCTCTCCGCGTCGTTGCCTTGGCGGTCGGCGGCGCGGAGAGTTCAACCGCCAAACACCGCCAACCGTGAAAGGAACCGCCAACCCCGATGGGTGACACCCTGCTCGCATACCTCCACAAAGACGACGTCTCAACCAGCTTCCTGCAATCACTCACCGAACTGTTGGCGACGGATGACGGCGTGCACGTCGGTGAGATCACCAACATCCGCTGCAACGCCGGCGACGTCCCGTTGGGCCGCAACCAGGCGATGCGCTACTTCCTCGAAGGCGAATTCGACTGGCTGTTCTTCGTTGACACCGACATGGGGTTCACCCCCACCAGCCTCGGCACGTTGCACAGCGTGGCCGACCCGACCGAACGGCCGATCGTCGGCGGACTCTGCTTCGCGCAACGCGATCTGATGCGGGACGGTCGTAACGGTTATCGGTGGGAGCCGCGGCCGACGATCTTCGAGTACAAGCCGTTCCCGGACGGCAAGAAACGGTTCGCGTTCCGCACCCATTACCCGGTGAACGCTGTCATGCCGTGCGAAGGGACCGGCGCCGCGTTCCTGCTGATCCACAAGTCGGTCGGTGCCCGAATGCTCAACGAGTACGGCCCCGTCTGGTTCGACCGCATCCAAGACCCGGACGGGTCACTGTTGTCGGAGGATCTGTCGTTCTTCAAACGGTGGATGGACCTGCACGGGCCCAGCGGCTGCCACATCCACACCGGGGTCCGGACCACCCATCTGAAACCGATTTGGATGGCCGAACCCGACTTTTGGGCGATCGCCGCCGTCCTCCCGGCGACGGAACGAGTCGACGTCATCGTGCCAGTGCTGCACAGACCGCAAAACGTGAAACCGTTCATGGAGACGTTGACGGCGTCGACCGGGCTGGCTACTGCCTGGTTCGTGGTGGAGCCTGGCGACATCGAGGAGATCGACGAGGTCATCAAGTACGGCGGCAAAGTTGTCGAGCATGCCGGGACGTTCGCCCAGAAAATGAACTACGGCTACAAGTACTCGGGGAAGCGCTCGCCGGCCCCGTACGTGTTCATGGTCGGTGACGACGTCATCTTTCAACCCGGCTGGCTGGACCACGCCGAGTTTGTCGCCGACTACTACAAGGCGGACGTGATCGGCACCAACGATCTTGGGAGCCCGCGTGTCATCGCCGGCGACCACGCCACCCACCTGTTGATCCGCCGCAGCTACGTCGATCAGGTGGGCGCGTCATGGGACGGGCCGGGGACTGTCTGCCACGAATACGGCCACCAGTTCGTTGACGACGAGATCGTCGCCGCGGCCCAGCAGCGTGGCGTCTGGCAGATGGCGTTGGGTTCCCTCGTCGAACACCTGCACCCTTATTGGAACAAGGCTGACGACGACGACATCTACCGCAAAGGGCGGGAGACGATGGAGGCCGACAGGGCCGCGTTCGAAGCCCGAGCCGCCGAATACGGGGCTGTGGCGTGAGCAACGTCGGCAAATGGGACTCCCACTACGCAGATGTCGTCGAACCGCAGCCGTATGGGCCGTCCCCGTCGTATGAGCTCGGCGCCGCGTTTCTCGCCGGCTGTGACACGGTGGAGGATTGGGGTTGCGGTCTCGGCTGGTTCCGCCGCTTCAACCGTTCTGCGCGTTACGTCGGTGTCGACGGGTCCGCCTCCAAGTTCGCTGACGTCGTCGACGACCTCGTCACCCGTGACACGACCGTGGACGGCATTTTCATGCGGCACGTCCTCGAGCACAACTACGACTGGCAGCTGCTCCTCGACAACGCGCTCGTCTCGTTCACCAGGCGGATGGTGTTGGTGACGTTCACGCCGTGGACAGAACAGACGCCGCATGAGGAACTGCGTTTCGAGGACGCGTACGGGGTGCCGACCCTCGCCCTCAACCATGACTTGTTGATCAATCATTTCGTCGGGTTCGACGTGGACGAGGTCAGGGTGGAGTCCCCGGCGACGTTTTACGGGCGGGAAACCGTGTTCACGATCGATCGGCCATGACCGCCGTCGTCTCGGCGATCTTCGGGGCTTACGACCGGCCGAAGCCGGTGCCGGCGCAGTCGGTGGATTGCACGTTCACGATGGTCACCGACGATGCCGCACTTGATGCTCCTGGTTGGGATCTCAGAGGGATGTTGGTGCCGCCTAGTGACCCTCGGATGGCTGCGAAAGGTCCGAAGCTGCGACCGTGGAACTTCAGTACCCTTGTCGGCCCGTGGATTTGGATTGACGCCTCATTCCAAATCGTGTCGCCCACGTTCGTTGAAGAAGTGACGGCTGCCGCCGATGGGCATCTGCTCGCCATGTGGGAACATCCGGACCGGGCCTGCATCTACCCGGAAGCGGAACTGTCGGCGACGTTGCCGAAGTATGCGGACACGCCAGTGTTGAAACAGGCCGCCGAGTATCGTGCCGCCGGCCACCCGATGCGCTGGGGCCTGTGGGCTGCCGGCCTCATCGTGTACCGCGACGCGGTCGACGATCTGGCGGACCTGTGGTGGACAGAAATGGAGTGTTGGGGGTATCAGGACCAGATCAGTCTTCCCGTCGCTCTACGGGCCACACAGATACGTCCCAAGGCATTGCCGTGGGGGTTGCGGTCCAACCCGTGGCTCCGTTTGGTGCCGCACGCCGACGGGACGTGCTGATGTCCGTCACAGACATCTACCTAGACCGCTGTGCGACCCCGTCGGACATCGTCGAACACCTCGAATACCTATATCTCACCGTTGTCGACTCTCACGCTCAAGTAGTGGTTGAGCTCGGGGTCCGTTCCGGCAACTCGACGGCCGCACTCCTGGCTGCCGTCGAACGAACGGGCGGACACCTTTACAGCGTCGACGTTGCGATCCCGCAGTGGCCGCTCGAGTTCTACCGGTCGAAACATTCGACGCTGGTCATTGGCGACGATCTGACGGTTGCCGGCCAGATCCCTGACGTGATCGACGTCCTGTTCATCGACACATCGCATCACAGGGATCAAACACTCGCCGAGTTACGGCTGTACGGGCCCCGCTCGACGACCATCCTGCTCCATGACACCGAGTTGGAACACCCCGACGGGGCGCCGCTCGAGCCGTCCTACCCAGTCAAAGCTGCGATCGAAGCATGGTGCGCCGAGGATGGCTGCACCTGGTCGAACCGTGAAAACTGTTGGGGTCTCGGAATCATCCATCGCCCCTAAATTGACCGACCGCCAAACCGAACGTCCCCATATGGGGGGACGCCCCCACCCCCTCGAAGGAGGACGGACCAATGGCCCGATACGTATACGAAGCCCACACCCAAGTCTGGTGGTGCACCGCGATCGCCACCGCTTCGACACCTGCCGTGTCGGAGATCACCGCCGGTGTGAACATCACCAACTTCATTTCGAAGGACGGGCTCGCCCGCAACGTCAACACGAACAACGTGGATTCGGCGACGATCGCCGAAATCTTCGACGCCCAAGTGGTCGGTTCGTGGGGCGGCGAACTGGAGCTCACCCTGTTCCGTGACGCCGCCGTCGACACCGCATGGAACCTGTTCAACAACTACGGGTCCACCGGGTACGTCGTCATCGACCCGATCAGGGTCGCCGGTGTCATGCCGACGCAGGGTTCGAAGGTGGAGGTGTGGCCGGCGATGATGCACACTCCGGCGCCGGAGAACTCGGCGGCGAACACGAACGTCCGGTTCACCGAAAAGTTGGCGGTCACGTCGACGCCGTACCTGTCCGCGGTGGCGCACACGTAAACCCGATGTCGGATTCAACCGCCAAAACAATCGAAGAGATCCTGTCGCAGGCCGAGGACCCGGCCTATGTTCGGACGACGACGGCCCGCATCCTTCTGCGACAGGATCTTCTCACCCGTCACGACGAGCTCGAAGCCGAGTTGACTGCCGCCGTTCAAAGCGACGCCATCCACAACGAGGTCCCGCAGGCCCCCATCATCTCTGAACAACTTTTAGACTTGGAAGCCGAGATTGAGGCTGTCAAAGTCGAGTTCAAGTTCCGGTCGATCGGTCATCGGGCGTGGGCCGATCTGATGGCGGCCCATCCGCCGACGAAGGAACAGCAGAAGGCGTTGGGTCGGATCGATCACAACCCGGAGACGTTTCCGCTGGCGGCGATCGCCGCATCCTGCGCCGACCCGCCGATGACCGTGGATGATGTCGGCCGCCTGGAACGGGTGTTGAACGACACCCAGTTCAACCTGTTGCTCGTCCGCTGTGTCGAGGCGAACACGGGCGGTCTCGATACCCCAAAATCCGGGGCGGCTTCGCTAATTCACCGAGTGAACGGGCGATCCGCGACTACGCCTGTCCCAGAGGCATCCCCCGATCAGTCTTCCTTGGCCGAATCGTAAACGCCGGCGACCCCGCCTGGCTCGACGAGGACATCGAAGCAGCACTCGAGTGGCAGGACTGGAAAGACTCGTTGTGTTCTGGCTGTGGGAATCCACGGGACGAAACCTTCGACAAAGCGAACGACGACAGATATACGGCGACACCTTTGGTGTGTCACGCCTGCGCCGCACGGGACCGCAAACTGCACTCCATGGCGAAGGGACGCGACCCGGAGTCGCCGCCACCGGCCGGCGTGTACGTCGCGGTAACCGGCCCAGACGACGACTGACGAGGCGGTGACTGTTGGAAAAGACTGTTGCCGTCAAACTGACCGCCCGAGTCTCCCAATACCTGTCGGCGATGGCCGCCGCCAGCAAGGCGACGACCGGCCTCGCCACGTCGGCATCCGGGCTCACCAAGGTGGGGGCGTCGATGCAGTCGGTCGGCGCCAACATGACCCGCTACGTGTCGGTGCCGCTCGTCGCGTTGGGTGGTGCGGCGACGTTGATGGCGTCCAGGTTCGAAACGTCGTTCGCTCAGATGGTCGGCCTCGCCAACGTCCCCGCCAGCGAAATCGACAATCTCCGCGAGTCGGTCCTGTCGCTGTCGGGCGACACGGCGCAAGCGCCGCAGGATTTGGCTGACGCCCTCTACTTCGCGGCGTCGTCCGGTTTGGATTCGGCTGACGCGTTGGATGCCGTCGAGATTGCGGCGCACGCCGCCGCGGCCGGTATGGGGTCCACCGAAACTGTTGTCGGCCTGTTGACGGGTGCCGTCGGCTCGTACGGTGCCGCGAACTTGACTGCCGCCGAAGCCGCCGACATTTTGACGTCGACCGTTCGCGAAGGTCGTGCCGCACCGGAGGAGTTGGCTGGGGCGTTGGGTCGTGTGTTGCCGATCGCCGCGTCGATGGGCATCTCCATGAACGAGGTTGGCGCGGCGATCGCGTTCATGACGAACAAGGGGTTGGACGCAGACGAGGCTGTCACCGGTCTACGTGGCGTCCTCACCCATCTCGCCGCCCCCGGCAAAGCCGCCCGCGACATGCTCGAGGAAATGGGGACGTCGGCTGAGGCGTTGAAAGCGGCGATCGACGCCAACGGTTTGACCGGCGCCCTCGACCTGCTACGCGAACACGGGTTCAACGGCAACGCCCAAGCGATGCATGCCCTCATGCCCGAGGTCCGCGGGTTGAACACGTTGACGGCGTTGCTGGCCGACAATTCGGGCAGCCTCGACACGATCATGGGCCGGCTGGGCGACACGACCGGCTCATTGGACACGGCGTTCTCCGCAGTCGCGGACACCAGCGCGTTCAAGATGAAGCAGGCGTTCGCCGACATCCAAGTCGCCCTCATCCAAGTCGGCGCCGTCCTGTTGCCGTTCGTCGCCACGATGGCGAAAGGGATCGGTGATCTGGCCGGCTGGTTCTCCGATCTGCCCGGTCCGGTGCAGAACGTCGCTATTGCTCTCGCCGCTGTGGCCGCCGCCGCCGGTCCGGTCATGTTCATGGTCGGCGGCCTCATCAAAAACTTTCAATCGCTCGCCGGCGTTGTCAAAGGTGCCGACGGTGGCCTTTCCGGGTTGGCGAAAACGTTCGGTGTGCTCGGCGCCGGCATCGCCGCCGGCCTTTACATTTACGACGCGTTCGGCGAGTCGCAACGTGACGCCGACGCACGCACCCGTGAAGTATCCGACGCTCTCAGCCAAGCCACCATCGACGCATGGAACTATGCTGCCGCCGCCACCGGGGCGACGGGTGCAGTCGACCCGTTGACGATCGCACAGCTGGCGTTGTCGAACGCGTTGACCGGCAACACCGAAGACGGGCAGGCGTTGACGCAGGCGTTGGGTGCTCTCGGGTTGCAAACCGAAGACGCCTGGTCGGCTATCTCCGGGTTGAACATCGCCACGAACGAAGGCACCCCGGAGGCGTACGCCCAGTTTTGGGTCGACCTCGGCACACAGATGGGGCTAACCGGGCAGCAGCTCGAATTGTTCGCTGGTGTCATGGGTGGCACCATGCCGATGACCGCCTCCCAGTTGGAGGATGCGGCGAGGGCGGCCGGGTTCGCCGACGGCGAGTTCGCCCGGTTGCAGACAGGTGCGAACGGTCTGGTCGCGGCGTCGAATCTGCTCGGCGACAGCGGCATCGCCACACTCGGTGAGAAGTTCCTGAACACTGCTTCCGCCTCGAGTGAGCTCGGCGCCAACCTTGTCACGTTGGCGCGGGCACAGGCCGACGCAGCCGGTGAGGGCGACAACACGGTCGCCGTCTACAAAAACTTTCTCGCTTTGATGGCGTCGTTGCCTGATGAGCAACAGAACGTTGTTCTCGGTCTTGGGGAGATGACGAAGGCGACGGAGGATGCCGGTACCGGTGTCGCCCTGTGGTCGCAGTTGTGGTCGGGTGCCGCCAAACAGCTTGGCGTGGTGGTCGGCTCCGCGAAGGAAACCGCTGACGCGCTCGGCGCGTTGACCCCGGTGGTCGACACGTTGGCCGAAGCCCAGTCTGCGCTTGCAGAGATTTCGTCGACGTCTGCCGGTGCCGGCTGGGTGGCGTACGCCACACAGGTTGCTGACGCCTCTGGCAGCGGTGAGGACGCCCTCGTCGTGTTTCAGGCGTTGCAGACGGTGTTGAACGCTTCGAACCCGGTGTTCGAGGCGTACGTCCGCAATCAGATCGGGTTGGCTGAAGGTTTCGACAAGGTGTATGGGGCGATGGGCCCGGTCACTAAAGAGGCCGGTCTGCTCAACTCGTCGACTGTGAAAGCGGCCGACGGTATCGAAAAGATTGCTGTCGCCGCCGACGAGGCGACACCGAATCTGGCCGCTTTGGTTGACGAAATGTTCAGTATGGAGGCGGCGGCGGAGGATTCGGCGCAGCGGGCCGACCAGTTCCGTGAGTCGGTTGAACGGTTGCGGGCACCGCAGGAGGATTTGCGGTCGGCGACGCGTGACGTGTGGACTGAGATTGAAGCGATGTCTGACGCGTTGGACGACAACGGTGCCACGTTGGCGATGAACACGGAAGCGGGCCGCGCCAATCAGGAACAGTTGGAAACGACGCGTGACGCCATCTTCGAGCATGCGGCAGCGTTGATCGAGAACGGTGCGTCTGCGGAGGAGGCGGCGAACGACATCGCCTACAACGTTCGACAGTTGAATGATCAGTGGCGGGCGGCGGGTGCGACCGAAGGGCAAATCGCGGCGTTGAACGCCCAGTACGGGTTGACGCCGGAACAGGTCACGACCTATCTCGCGTTGTTGGGCGACAAGGAGGCTCGGGGGCAGATCGGTGCGTACACCTCCGACTTGAACAAGATTCCGGCGGTTATCCCTACCTATGTGAAGCCGTATGTGGCACCGAACGACGTCTACACGAAGCTGGCCGGGATGACTGCCAGCCGGTCGGTGGCGATCACCCCGTACCTGACCAAAGACCAGCTGTACGTTCAAATCCATTCGAACCCCGTCTACATCAAAGGTTCGGCGATGGGCCGTTACGTGTCGCGGCCGATGATTTCCACCTTGGGTGAGACCGGGCCCGAGGTTGTGTTGCCGCTCAACAACCCGGGCCGTATGGCTGCGCTGTTGGGCATGTCGGAGGTTGGTCCGAAGGTGGCGGCGGCGTTCGGTGGTGCCTCTGGCGGCGCCGCGTCCGGTGGCGGGTCGATCATCGGCGGCGGTGACACCCATGTCACCGTGAACATGCCGCCCGGTGCCAACGGGGACGATGTCGTCCGGGCGTTACGCAAGTGGCAGCGTCAGTCGGGCCCGTTGCCTTTGGTCGTCCGGTGACTGTCGCATCGATCCTGGCCGATGTCACCGTCGAAATCGGGTTCGGTGTCGACGCCGTCGGCGGCCTCTACTTCGTGTTGGACGACCCGGTGAAAGGCGTGTTGAACGACGCCACCTACGTTCTGGCGCCGGCAACCGTGTTCGTTGACGTCACCGACCATGTGAAGTCGATCGGCATCGATCGGGGTCGGGAACGGGAAATCGACGAATATCAGACTGGGAAGGCGACCGTCGTTTTCAACGACGATGACCGCACTTTCGACCCCGCCTACTCGGGGTCACCGTATTTTGGGCAGATCACCCCGATGCGACGTATCCGCATCGGGTGGCGGGATCATGACCTGTTCAACGGGTGGATCGACGACTGGTCGGTCACCTACCGGCAGGAGGCGGCTGAGAACCTGTCGTGGGTGACTGTGGAATGTGTTGACGGGTTCGCGATCCTCGCGAACGAACAACTCGACGAGATCGCCGCCGCCTATGCCGGTGACACGTCCGGGGCACGCATCCGGAGAGTGTTGGACCGGGCCGAAGTCCGCTTCCCGTCATCCCGGTCGATCGACGACGGCACCTCGATCCTCGGCGCCACCACGTTGGGCGGCAACGTTCTCACCTACCTGCAAGAGTGCTCGAGGGCGGAAAACGGGTTCCTGTTTGTCGCCGCCAACGGCACTCTCAGGTTCGATGGGCGCCTCTCCAAGTTGAACGTCACCCCGTCGATGACGTTCTCGGATGACCGGACGGCCGGTGTCCCGTACCGGGATTTGACGCAACGCTCATCCGCGGACCTCCTGTTCACCCGTGTGTCGGGGAAGTCGGAGTCGACGGATGTCACCGTTGAATACGTCGACACCGCAGCCGAAGACGAATACTTTGTCCGCAACCTGGATTTGGGGACGTTGCTCACGATCGACGATCCGCAGACCGCCAACATCGTCTACTCGTACCTCACCCGGTTCTCCAGCCCGGAACTCCGGTTCCATACCGGCACCGTCAATTTGGCGGCGTGTACGGAGGATGAGGTGCGGCAGGTCGTCGAGCTCGAGTTGGCTGACACTGTCACCGTGGAACGGTCCCCGCTCAACGTGGGTGCCACCATTTCGAGGGCGTCGTTGCTCGACGGGGTTTCACATGCGATCGGGCACGGGTCGTGGACGGTTGACCTCGCCTTCGCGAACGCTGACACCAACTCGTATTTCGTGTTGAACGATCCAGTGTTCGGTGTCCTGGATTCGAACAGGTTGGCCGTCTGATGCAGTGGAATCAGGGCACGCTACGCCGGCTCGAGCAGGCGGTGACCGATAGTCCGGTCGGGTTGGCATCGGATGCTGAGACGATTGCCGGGGTGGTCGCCGACAAGGCGGTGTCACCGGCCGGCTTCGTCTACGGGCTGCCCCATATCGACGTCCGCACCTACGGGGCGGTCGGCGACAACGGTGTCACGGACAACACTGTCGCGATTCAGGCGGCGTTGACGGCGGCAGCGGCGGCCGGTGGCGGCATCGTGTTTCTGCCGCCTGGCAGTTATTGGGCGGCGAGCCTGATGCTCGATAGCAACGTCACGCTTGTCGGTTGCGGCCGCTCCTCGCAGCTTGTTCAGTGGCCGTCATCGACGGGTCCGCTTCTGTCTAATGCGTCGATTGACAGTGTCAACATCACTATCCGCGACTTGCAGGTCAACGGTGCCGCTGTCAATCAGACGTCGGCGACGAATCACGGCATTTCGCTTGATCACACCGGCTCGAGCAACGTGCTGCGTTTACACAGGGTGCTCAACGTTCGCATTCAGGCATGCAAGGGGTCGGGGTTGTACGTCGGAGAGTATGGCGGCGATTCGACGTTCGACAACATCTCCATCTACCAGTGTGACGAGTACGGGTTGCACGCTGTCAACGCCTCCGACTCCATGTTCAAAAATATCAATGTCGGCCAGTCCGGTAAAGATGGCGTGTACCTCAACGGCCCCCGCGCTTTGCATTTGAACACGGTCAAGTCGTGGTTTTCTGGGCGGCTCGACGGGATCGGCTGCGGCTTTCGGGTCCGCGGCAACAACGTGCAAACGTCGATGGTGAACTGTAAGGCGCAGGAGAACAAGGGGCATGGCTTCTTCTTCTTTGGTACTGGCGCCGGTACCCCTCTGACCGGGCTGATGGCGACCTCGCTTACTTCGGATGCCGACAACACGGCCGCTTCCACGTTTGTCGGTGTGCGGATGTCGGATGTCACCGCCTCGGTGGTCCGGATACTTGTCGGCCAGTTCTCTGGTGGTGCGGGCACGCCGGCGGGTGGGGTTTCGCTCGGCACCGGATGTGTCGGCAACATCATCGACGCCGCTTGGGATTCGTCGGTTTCGGCGTCGCAGTTCACTGGCGGATCAGCCAGCCGAGGCAACAGTATCCGCTGGCATCGCGGTCATGTCGCCGGCACGTACGCCGCCAGTTACACGCCGGACATTTGGACGGCCGATGTCATCTCGTTGACGTTGACTGGGGCGATCACGGTCAACGCGCCGGCCGTCAACGTGGCCGGGCAACGGTTGACGTTCATCTTCACGCAGAATGCGACCGGTGGTTGGGCGGTGACGTGGAACGCCGTGTACAAGGCGGTGTGGACGCCGAACACGGCGGCCAACAAGATCAACATTATTGAGTTCGTGTGTGACGGGGCTAACTGGCAGCAGGTTGCCAGCACCGTCGGGATCTAGCCGAGAGGTGTCTGAATGGCTTATCCGTGGAGTTCCGGCAACATTTTGACTGCCGCCGATTTGGATGCCGCGTTCGTGCAGGCTGGGCTGGGTCAGTTGTGTGTGTCGACGACGACCGGGTTTACGATCCCGACCGGTGTCGGTTCGTCGACGCCGATCACGTTCGGGACCGATGTCACCGACGGCAACGGCTGGCATTCGACGTCGTCGCAAACGGACCGGTTCATTCCGGGTGTTGTCGGCTACTACGAGGTGCAATGCAACGTGACGTTTACGAACAACTTGGCGGCCGGTGACCGTGTCTCCCTGGCGATCTTGGTGAACGGGGCCGGTGTGTCGCAGGCCCGCACAGACATCGCCGCCGCATCAGCCAGCATCCTCACCCCCACCGTCCCCGTCTCCGGCATCGTCTCCGTGGCGATCGTCACCGACTACATTTCGGTTGCCGGTCTGCATTCGAATGCTTCCGGTCGCAACGTGGACGCCCGTATCTCGGTGAAGCGGGTCGGCTGAGTCGGGCCGTCGCCCCCGCCATGGCCACCCGTTATCTCGTTGTCGGCGCGTCAGTCACCCGGCTCGCCGCTCGAGCCGTCCGTTCCGAGCTCGGTGTCGACAACGTCGAAGTGGAGGCGGTCGACGGCCGTTCTTGGACACGTCCCGACATGAAGGGTGGCCCCACCCTCTGGCAGGCGTTCGCCAACAACTTCAAACAGTTACACGCCGGGGATTGGGCGGTCATCGAGATGGGGGCCGGATGGGAAACGGTCGACACGAACCGCGACTATCTGCGTGAAGTGATCCGGGTCCTTCCCGACGATGTCTGTCTTGCCGTCATCCAGCCGCACACCTACTACGAGGCTGAAACCGTCGAGATGCAGGCGTGGAATCGGGCGATGAATCTGATGCAACGCGAAGAGATCGCCGCCCAGCCGTGTCACGTTCAGGTGTGGTGGTCGTCGAAGGTGCGGCAGTGGACGGCGAACACACCGAATCTGACGGCGGAGGCTGCTGCGTTGGGTGCCCCGTTGCTGTACGACGGACGGCATCCGACACCGGCCGGACAACTCGAGTATGCCCGCCTCATCAAATACTGCACCGAACACTGACAGGGGTCTTCACTGTGACTAGCGAAGTGCCAGACGACGATGTGCCGATCGACGACGGCGAGGACGACGATGACGTTGACGATTCCGAGTAGGCCGGCGGCGTTCCGGCCTGATGTGGCGCCGCCCGGTTACCGCAAGTTGTACGTCAACTTTGCTGCCGAACGGAAACGTGTCGCCCCGCGGTTGCAGTTGATCCACACGAACGGCGCCGGCCGGGAAGGGTCGATCGAGGCGTCGAAGGCGTGGGCGGAACGGCGTGTCGTCAACGGCAACTCGACGACGTTGCCGACGTTCCAAGTTGATCGTGACGGTGACGCCGCACAGTTCATCGACATCAACCAGGCCCAGAACGCCTGTTACAAGGTGAACGGCTGGGCCATCTCGTATGAGACGGCCGACACCGGCTACCTCGACGACCCGACCATCTCCGCGTTCACCGAAGCCCAGATACAGAAGTTGGCGAACGGTGTCGCCTACTGTTCGATGCTGTACAAGATTCCGTTGGAGTATCCGTTGACGTGGGATGGGGCGGGTACGGCGAGTCACACGGAGCCGTTCGCTTATCCGTATTGGACGAACAGCAACGGCAAGATTTGTCCGGGCCAGAAGAAGAAGGCGCAGGTGCGGGACGTCATCATTCCGCATGCCCGCAGGATCGTCGCGGCGTGGACTGCACCACCGCCGCCGCCACCGTCAGGAGACGATGTGAATTGGAATCCGACTGCGGCGACTGTTGCCGGGGTGAAGGATGCTCCGCCGGTCGCCGAGACGGTCGCCGGGAAATGGAACGACTGGGCTGTCATCGCCTTGTTGAAGACGATTCAGGAACAGAACGGGCTGCCGGTGACCGGGAAATATGATCAGGCGACGGCGGCCGTCGTCGACGCCGAGGTGGCGTCATGACGCCGCTGCTGGCTGACGGCGTGTATGTGGGTGGCGGCGTCATCTTCCTGATCCTCGTCATCATTCTCATCATCCTTCTGCTTCGTCGGTAACAGCCTCCTCTGCTTGCTCTGCCAGTATCCCCCTCGGCGTGTCGGGTGATGCTGGTGGCGACTCCTAAGCGAAAAGGGTGGACCAGTGAAGACACGCCCACGCATACTGTTGCGCGCAGCCGATGGGGATGGATCATGCCGCATCGCATCGTCCGCGAATTGGGTAAAGGCGCGCCGCTCAGCCGCATATGGGTTGCGTTCGCCGCTGTCGGCGCGACCGGTTGCGGCATCCTGTCGGTCCCGTCGACCGGTCTCGCGGTCGCGTTGGTGCCGTTGTTCCTTGCCGCCGGCGTGTTGTGTCTCGCCGGCTGTTTCGCATCGCGTCGGCATCCCACCCCGCCGCCGTTGCTGCGTGGACGGACACGCATAATGTCCGGGTTGGCGTTGATGACGGTGACCGCATGGTGTCGTGCGATAGTGCTGTGGGGGTTGGATCAGCGTGGCGCCGGCGCAGCGGTACTCGCCTCGTTCGTCTGGGTGTGGATCGCCGCCGGCTGCATCATGTTGATGATCGCAGTGTGGGCTCGAGGGATCCAATGATCGGCTCCGAGTTCACGCAGGCCCAGCTGCTCATCTTCGCTTTGTTGTCGGGTGGCGGCGTCGTCGGGATCATCGTCAAATGGTTGACGACGGCACCGGCCCGCGAATCGGCCGCCTATAAGGCGGGTGTCGCCGACGAAGCCAGCCGGGCCCGTGAGGATGTCGCCGCGTTGAAAGCGACGGTGAAGGAACAGCAGGTGGAGATCGTCAGGCTTCGCAACGGCTTGTTGCGACTGGCGATCGCCGCCGACCTCACCACCGCGCAACGGGCCGATCTGGCCGCCACGTTGGGGTATGCGTCGCTCACCATTTCGAAGCAGACCGCCGATCCTCTGGCCCCGGATGATGAGTCGTGAACGATCTGATCGTGGCGGCGATCGTCATCCCTGTCGTCACGTTGGCGTCGGTGGCGGCTGTGCGTGCGGCCGGCCGCTGGCTGCGGAAGGCCATGCATGAATCGTTTGCTGAAGCGGTTCGAAACATTCGAGACACAGACGAAAGCCTTTGAGGAGCACCGTGCCCAACCAACCAGTAGAGGATCAGCCTGTGATTGATGCGATCGGCGCCCCCGAAGTCGTCGGCACCCCCGAGGTGGCTGCGACGTTCCCGTCGATCGCCGACCTGCTCCCCGCGAAAACACGGTCATGGATTTACGCGCTGCTCGGTGTGTGGACCCCGGTGTTCGGTGTGTGGGTTGGTGCCGGTGCGCCGCCGTCATGGGTCGGCTATTTCACGGCTGGCGTGTCTGGTGCCGGGTTCGGTCTCGCCGTGTCCAACGTCCCGAAAGCTACAGGAGGCTGAAATGTCCACGCTCGCCGTCATCATGCATTCACCCGACTTCGCCGAAGTCATGTTCCTGATCGCCGTCATCCTGTTCGTCATCGAAGTCGTGTTGATCATCGCCCGCCCCGCCGGCTGGGCGCTCGGAGGCCTTCTTGTCGCGGCTGGCCTCGCGGCGGTGGCACTCGGGTTTCTCGCCCTATGAAACGTACGGCCGCTGGTTTGTGGATCCCCCCTAAAGGCGTCAACCTGCTCCGCTTCCGGGCCCGTGAACGGACAGTCACACTCCCCAACGGGGAACGGGCCAAAGTGACCGTCGACGACTCCGGCACCGTCCGACAGACCGAACACGGCGACGTGCTGGACGCCCTCGTCAGGCCGGCACCGATCCGTGTCAAACTGCACGTCGAACAGCTCGCAGCGAGTCTCGGCGGTTTCGGACGGCCCGACACGATCCGTACCCGAATCAAACAACGATTGAAGGATTAACCCAATGAGTAGAGCCGATGATCTGCGAGCCGAACTCGAGCTTGCCGTACTCGAGGATGAGCTCGCCGCCGCGAAGGGCGACGACAAGATGAAGCCCGACAAGTATCGGGAGTTGAAGGACAAGGTGCGTGCCGCCCGCCAGGCGTCCCGCCAATCGAGAGAAGGCTGAACCATGGCGATCACTGCATCAGGGGTTTATTTCCTGTCGTTCGAGAAGGCGCTCATCGACACGCTCGGCGAGTCATGGGAAGCCGAAGACAACAAGGTGATGTTGGACTCCGACACTGACACCCCGAACTTCGACACCCACGATTTCCGCAACGACGTCGCAACCGAGGTGACCGGCACCAACTGGGCGGCCGGCGGCGTCGCGTTGACGGGTACGGAGATCACGGTTGCGGCGGGGACGTTGACGTTCGACGCGACGGACGTGTCGGTGGCGTCGACGACGATCAGCAACGCGATGGCATCCATCTTCTATACGAACGTCGGGTCGTCGGCCACCGATCAGCTGATCATGTTGCACGATTTTGTGACTGCCGTGTCGACGTCGAACGGGACGTTCGGCATCCAGTGGAGTGCAAGCGGTTTGATGACGTTGGATTTGACGCCGTAGACGATGGTCAGCCGTTCCGCTCTGGTCAGGTTCGGGACGCCACCCGCCCTCTACCCGGCGTCGATCTCAGGCCGCAAACTGCTCGACCAGAACGGCAACGTCTATTTGGCGAAAGTGTTTTCGTCGTGGTCGTTGGCGTCGCACCTGTCGAACGCCAACATCACCGTCGCGCTCGAGGATGTCGCCGAAAACCATTTCAACGGTGTCTCCGTCTGGTGCGGTGGTACTGAGGACCGCGGGACGACCGGTTGGGACAAGTACACGAACCTGGCCGCCCAAAACTTTTGGACCGGCACCCCGTGGGCGAGCTCGCTCGGGGCGGCGTGGGCGTCCGTCGACTGGGTCGTGCAGGAATGTGCCCGCCTCGGCCTGGTGTTGCATTTCTCGTTCTGCCACGGTTGGGGCAGCCCAACCCCCTACGGCTGCGCCCCCGACTGGAACGCGGTCACGAACACCAACATGCATGACGCCGGTGTCGCGATCGCCACCCGGTACGCCGCCTATCCGAACATTGTGTGGCATGTCATGTTCGACGATCCGCTCGCCGTTACGGACACGGCCGGTGTGCGTATCCGCAACCTGTTCAATGGCATCAACGCCACAGAAGGGGCGTCGACGCGGCCGGTGCGGTGGTGTGAAACGAATCAGCCGTCCAGCACGTTTTCACAGGGCTGGTATGACCCGACGGGCGCGTCGACGGACACCCGTTTCTCTGTCAACTGTCTGTATTCGTGGGCGAACACTGCGGTCACCGTCACCGAAGGGGCGTACGGTGAAGTGTCGGGCCCGGTGGGTGACTGTGAACCGGTGTATGTCGGCAACACCGACGCCTACGGTGGTAGCCGCCAGCAGCTGCGTGAACGCTCCTACTCGGTGTTTCTCGAGGGCGGCTCCCTGTTGAACTGGGGGCATGAGGATTGGTGGCCGTTCGGTGCGGCGCAACTGTTCTCAGCCGGTGAAACATGGGACACCGTTGTCTCCGATGATGAGACGGTTGATGCCCGCTACTGCTGGGACCTGATCGACGTCTACTGCAAAGACGCCACCTACGCGCCAACCAGTGCGTTTGTGACGACTGGGGCCGGTGTCGGCGACGTGAAGGCGGCTGTCGGTGCGTCGAACACGGCGGCGCTCGCCTACTTCCCCGACAACCGCACCGTTGTGGTTGACACGACGATCATCGCCGGTACCGGCAACGTCCGCCTGCGTTGGTATGACCCGACCGCTGGCACCTTCTCGACGATCGCGGCGTCTGAGGCGCAGAACGCTTCCCGGTCGGTGACGTTGCCGGCGGCGCATGCGGACACGTCACGCGATTTTGTGCTCGTCGTGGACGGAGGCTGAACCGTGGCGGCACATTTCGACGGGTCGACGGACAGTCTCACGTTGGCGTCGGCGGCCCGTTCCGGGTCATGGTCGTTTTGTGCGCTGGTTCAGGTGGCGGTCGACCGCAACGACTTCTCGGCGTACGGTCCGACGTTCGATTCGGGTGGCGCCTTCTACATCGGCTGCGGCACCGAAGTCGACGGGACGATGCCCGTGTTCAACGACGGCGAGGCGAACGGGTTGGGCAGCAGCACCGGGGCCGGCGGGGCGTTCCCTGCCCTGGCCGTCGGGTCGACGTGGCATTTCGTTGGCGGCTCCTACAACTCGGCGACCGGCGCCACGCTCGCCGTGCGTGGTACCGGCGAAACCGGATCGTCACTCACAATCCGCTCGGCGACACGCACCACCGGCAAATCCGGCACCGCCCCCCTCTACATCGGCAACAACTCGTTCGGCGAATTTTTGAACGGTGCCGTGAAACAGGCCCGCATCTGGACCGCGGCGCTCACCCAAGCCGAGTTCGAAGCGGAGTGGAACTCGCTGTCGGCGGTCGTGAAGACGGCGAGCTTGTGGGCGCACTATCCGCTCGGGTCCGACGCCAATGATGCGTCCGGCAACGCCCGCCATTTGACAGTCAACGGGACCGTCACGTTCGACGCTGCCGTCGACCAGGAAGGGTTCCGGTGGCGTAACGACGACGGGTCGGAGACGACGGCGACATGGGCGGCGGCGCAGGACACGGACGTTACGGCGCCGCTCGCAGCGAACATCCGGCTGCGTGCCCTGGTCAACACGGCCGGCGACTCCCCGTCGGCGGCGCCGAAGCTGTACTACAAGAAGTCGACTGACGGCACCTACCTGCCGGTCAACGTCGGATCGACCGGCACACAGACCGCCCCAGTCATTGAGACAACCGCCGAGACGGCCGTGTCCACCGCCGGTACGAGTCACGCCATCACACTTCCTGCGTCGATCGCCTCGACCGACCTCGTGTTGATCGTCATGGACATCGGGTCGACGTCGGCGACGTTGAACTCGTTGACGGACTGGACGGAGGTCCTCGACGAATCCGCCGCCAACGGGTTGAAGATCCTGACGTATACAGGTACCGGGGTGCCGACCACCCCCACGTTCACGTCGTCGGGATCGACACGTTCCGCTTCGATCGCCTACCGCATTTCGGGCGTCGACAAGACGATCACACCGCAGATCGGCACGACGGCCACAGGCACATCGACCACCCCGAATCCTCCGTCCGTCACACCGACCGCCGGCACCTCGAAGCCGTACCTGTTCATCGCATTCTTCGGGAGTGCAGGCGAGGAAGCCGACGACGACACCTGGGTCACTGCGGCACCCACGAACTACACGGGCCTACTCCAAAAGTCGTGCGGCACTGTAGGCACGAACCTTGGCGGTTTGATCGGTGCCGCTTCTCGCACCAACACGTCGGGTTCCGCCGAGGACCCTGCCACGTTCACGATGGCCGTGTCGGCCGCCTGGCGCGCCCAGACAATCATCGTCCACCCGGCCACAGCCCCCACCCCACCGATCTACGTTTCCCCGTCGGCGAACATCACCGCTGGCGGTGTAGCGACGACCGCCCAACTAACGGCCCCGTCCGGGAAGACGACCAGCGATTTCACTGCGGGCCGCATGTGGGACGACGAAAACGGCACCGACGCGATCGACATCGCCGCCGACTTCTACACCGAAGTGGAGTGGTCGCTTCAGGCCCAGTCACCGGCCGCCAACACCGACATCTACCAGTTCCGGGTGTACACAGGGGCGACCCCGCTCGACACGTATACGGTCACCCCGCAGTGGACGATCGGGGCCGGCGGCACCGATGGGACGGCGACGCCGGCTGTGATCGCGTTGGCGGCGGCGATGCCGGCGGCGACCCCGCAGGCGGGGACTGTGACAGCCCCGGCAGTGATCGCCCGTGCTGTGGCGGTGCCGGCGGCGTCAACGGGGGCGACGGCGACGGCGACGCCGACGGTGACAGCGTTGACGGTTGCGACCCCTGCGGCGACTCCGTTGGCAGGCACGGTGGTGTTGCCGGCGGTGATTGCCCGTGCGGTGGCGGTGCCTGCGGCGACCGGGTCGGGGGGTAGTGCTGGTACGGCGGCGCCGGCGGTGATCGCCCGATCTGTGACGGTGCCGGCGGCGACAGGGGCCGGGCATGCGGCCGCCGCACCAGCTGTCATCCCGCTTGCTGTCGCATTCGACCCGGCGGTGTCTGCCGGGTCGACGGTCGGTGTCGACGTCATCCCGTTGACTGTGACTGTCCCGCAGGTGGCGGCGACCGGAGGCGGCTCCGCCACCGCGTTACCGGCCGTGATCCCGCTGTCGGTCACCGTCCCTCAGGCCGTCACCCAGGGTGGTGCGGTCGTGTTGCCGGCGGCGACGACGCTGACCGTCACCATCCCGCAGGCGGTCACCGCTGGCGGTGCGACAGTGTCCCCCGCCGTCATCCCGCTCGCAGTCGCTGTGCCGCAAGCCTCGGCGACAGGTGCGTCCACCGGGACCGCCACCCCGGCCGTCATCACGACGACGGTCACCATCCCCCAGACAACCCCGCAAGCCGCGTCTACGGCTCTCCCAGCGGCCACTGTGCTGACGGTGACGATGCCGGCGGCCCTGCCGCAAGCGTCGAAGACTGCGACACCGGCCGTCATCCCGTTGACCGTCACCATCCCCGCCGCGACCGCGTCGGGGACGTCCGCGTCGACGGCGACACCGAACACGATCACGTTGTCGGCGGTGATACCGGCCCCCACATTGCGTTTCGGGTATGTCGTCAACCCGAACGTCATCGCGTTGGCGGTGTCGATCGCTGCGGCGTTGGCGACGTCGGCTGCGGCGACGACCGGGGCGACGTCGACCGGCACGATCCGTGTCACCGATTCGACCGGCACAATCACCGTCGCGGTCACATCCGGCGGCGCCATCACCACCACGGAGGCCGAATGACGATCACAACGATTAGGGCCGGGAACATCGCCCACATCGACCGCACCTTCACGCGTGTCGACCCCGCCGTCTCCGTCGTCGGCTCCACCGCCCAGGTGGCGGTCACCGACGCCGCCGGGACGACTACGGCGTTGACGGGGGAGACGGTGACTGTCGACAATGTGGCGGGGACGGTGCGCGTGGTGGCGGATTGGACGATCCCCGACAGTTATCCGGCGCAGATTGTGACGGTGACGATCGACGTGTCGACGGCGATGATCGCCGCCTGGGAGGAACGCCTGTTTGTGAAGGGTCGCACACTGGCGGTCGTCCCGTGAGCAAAAAGACGGATCGTGTCATCGCCGAGCTCGAGGAGACGGTGTCGCAGCCGTCGCCGCTGGTTGTCACCGTCGACTTCTGTGCCCTGCTCGAACGGGTCGACGACAACATTGCCCGCGCCTACACCGTCATCGGCGAGTTGAAGGACCTGTTGCGGTGAAGACGATGGTGTTGACGGTGCTGGTCGTCGTCGCCGGCTACCTGTTCTCCGTCGCCCGATACGTGCTGCGCACAGACCTCTACGACTACTGACCCAACCCAGTTCGACCGAACAGCCCCTCACCCTTCGGGGTGGGGGGCTGCTGCGCGTTCTGGGGCAGCATGCAAGATGACGCCCAACAGGACCAGGAACGCCCCGGCCACTGCCAGGATGATCGGGCCGACGATCGGCGCCTCCGGCGTTGAGTTGCCCATGATTTCGGCCATGCGGACGGCGGTCCGGGTCGGCTCCTCGAGTAGCCGCCAGAGGCCGGCGGCGATCACGGCACAAACGCCGATGATGATCAACGGGACACCACGCACATTCATAGCAGTCTCACTTTCCAGCGTCATGACGTTAGTCGGGGGGTCACCGGGGTGCGGGCGAAATGTCACGACGACGGTCCGAACATGTCCGCGACCACCTCACCAGCGCGTCCCGCCGTCAACCTGACATATCCCATCGTCGTCGTCATCGACTCATGGCCCATCAACGCCGCCGTCAACACCATGTCACCGCCCGACGCCCTAGCGAGCTCGGTGCCGAACGTGTGACGCAGCTGATGTGGGGTGCCGTCGATGCCGGTCGCCTCCAAATGGTGTTTGATCGCCTGCCCGACTGAGGCGGGTCGCATCGTCGGGCCGGTCGCTCCGGGGAACACCGGCCCCGACGCCGGCAGATCGAGCAGCAGTTCCCGCACCATCGGATGCAACGGGATCGTCCGATCCTTGTTGCCCTTCCCATGCCGCACCACAATCACCGGCGGTTCACCATGCGTCCACACGTCCTCGGATAACAGGCCGGCGATCTCATGGCACCGCATCCCGCAGAACAAGGCGAGGGCCACCATCCGCCGCACCCGCCTGTCGCCGTGGACGAGGGCACCCATCGAATCCGCCACCGAGAGGGGGCGGGGCAGCGACTTCGGAACTTTGATCTGTGCCACTTTCGCCGCTGGCGACGACACAATGACTCCTTTATCGGCAAGCCACTGGTAGAACACTCTCAGGTCGGAGCGGTAGGCGTGTCGGGTGCGGGCCGCACGTTTACAGGCCAAGAATTGTTCTATGTCGTCGGCCCTTGCCTCGATCAATGTTGTCGGATCAAGGAACCGTTGGAACTGTTCCAACGTTTCACGGCGCCGCCGAACCGTTTCCGGTGACAGGCTCCGAAACCGTTGGTGTGCCGAGAAACGTTGAACCCATGTCGTCGCCATGTCCACCCCCGCCGTCGTGGGAGGTTCCCCTACCTCCGCCGATGGTCGGTGAATATAGATCACGTTTCGGGTCACGCCGCAAGAGGCAATTCGTCAACTGGGAGAAATGTATATCCGATGATATTTGCCTCCGTATCAGCACCGGTCAGCCAGTCGTAGCGGACGCCGGTGTGGTAGGCGATCGCCCGGAGGGCGAGTTCGTCGGGCCGGTTGGCGCCACGCTCCCAGTTGGAGACGGTGGATCGCTTCTTGCCGAGGAGGGCGGCTAGGGCGGCTTGTTCGAGCCCGGCGGATTCTCGGGCTTTGCGTAGACGGTCGCAGAACGACCAGGTGGGGACGTGACCTTCGTCCGTCCTCATGTACATGCTCATGTCGGACATTATGACGGGTGTGGGTGTGGTCCGCTACGTATTTGTTGACACAGTGTCGGACATATGTCTAGAGTCGGACACATGCCCGAGTCCGACATGCTCTCGCCGCTTCAAGCGGCCCTCATCCTCGCAGTCAGTCCCCGCACCGTTGTCCGCTGGGCCGACGACGGAACCCTCCCCGTCGCCGAATGGACCCCCGGCAGGCAACGACGCTTCAACCGGGCCGACGTCGAAGCGCTCGCCGCGGAACGCGCCGAGGCCGTCGCATGAGCACCGTCCGCACCGTCGTCGTCTGGTGGGGTGTCACCGTCGGACTATTGGCCGTCATCGGCATCACCTGGGATGCCGTCACCCGTTGGCAGCAACGCCGAGCCGTCACCAACTTTGAACGGGCCCGCCGACTCCGCCAGGACCGGTACGCCGCGAACCATATGGCCGAGCAGATGGGCGCCGCCCGCCGCCGACATCCCACCTCCTACATGACGGCCCCGCAGATGCGGAAACCGGACGCGATGCCCAAGGATCAGTACGAACGACTCGTCTACGAGGCGAACGTCATCTCCCTGTTCAAACAGGATTTGGCTCGACTCGACGAGGACGGTGCGTCGTGAACTGTCCTCACTGTGACTGGACCGCCGAACATATCCACCATGACCGCCCTCCCGCCGCTCCCCGTTCGGTGACGCGGCAGGGGTCGGCCCGCCGCCACGACACCCCCATCGTGGCGGCGGGGACCACCACCCTCCTCGACTCCATCATCGACCGTCTCGCCGCCGGTGCCCCGGTCATCTGGCGTCTTTCTCCGCCGGTCGCCTCCTCCCCTGGCTGACCGGCCGAGCAGTGTCGGGCCTGCCCTTGTTCCGCCGGGGGCAGGCCCGACACCCACCACCCCCCCAACAAATTGAAGGACACCCCAATTGAAGCGTCTCCTCGCCGCCCTCGCCATCGGCGCCGCACTCATCGCCTACGGCACCACCGCCGGTGCGTGGGGTGACGGAACCATCTGCCTCGACGGGCAGACATACACGTTCACCGACGAAGCCACCTACTACCAGTTCCTCGACCAGCATCCCGACGCATCGGAGGGGACATGCCATACGACGACTACCACGACCACCGTCTCGCCGACATCAACCACAACCACTTCGACCACGGAGGTCCCATCATCAACAAGCACGACGGCCCCAGCCTCGACGAGTACCTCGTCGACCTCATCGACGGTGGTGCCCGCGACGACGTCGTCGTCGTCCGTCGCGTCGATTACGACAACCTCGTCGCCGCCCTCGATAAGCACGAGCACTACTGCGGCAACGTCCCCCACCACAACGTCATCGACGCTGCCCGCAACCTCGTCCACCACGTCAACAACGACCCTGCCTGACACGCCCTCGCCGCAGCTACCAGCAACCCGGTGACATGACGCCGATGCAGTTGTCGCTCCGTCATCTCCGCGCCGACGGATGGACGGTCGCCATCACCGAACACTGGGACCACCGGTCGATGACCCGACACGACCTGTTCGAAATCCTCGACATCGTCGCACTCCGCGGCCCGGAGACGATGGGTGTGCAAGCCACGTCGTACACGAACATCTCGGCCCGCTGCCGCAAGATCGCCGAAGCCGACGCCACCCCCGCCCTACGCGCCGCCGGGTGGCGGCTCGTCGTCCACGGCTGGCAGCAATCCACGAAGGGCGCCCGCTACCTGTTGCACGAACGAGACGTCTCGTGAGTGTCGCCACGTTCTATGTGGGCGACGCCTTCGACGTCATGGCCGGCATCCCCGACGCATCCATCGACCTGATCGTCACGTCGCCACCGTTCCTCGCATTGCGCTCGTATCTGCCCGCCGACCACCCCGACAAACACCTCGAGATCGGGTCGGAGGCGACCCCGGCCGCGTTCCTGTCGACGCTGTTGGCGTTGACCCGTGAGTGGCGGCGTGTGCTGGCACCGCACGGCTCTCTGTGTGTGGAGCTCGGCGACACCTACAGCGGCAACAACGAGACGGGATGGCACCGCTCCGGCAACGAGGCCGTAGAGCGATACCGCAACCTCGCCGCCGTCGCCCCCACCATTGACAAGGGCCGCGGTTGGCCGCTCGACAAGTCGCTGTGTCTGCTCCCCACCTTGTACCCGGCGAGCCTCGCCTACGGCCGCAACCTCCTCCACCCGGACGACACGTTGGACCCGTGGCGGGTACGCAACCTGATCGTCTGGCACAGGCCGAACCCGCCCGTCGGCGCCCTCGGCGACAAGTGCCGCCCCTCCACCAGCTACGTCACCATCGCCTGCATGCGAAGGGACCGATGGTTCGACCTCGACGCCGAACGCACCGACTACAGCGCCAATAGCCACCCGCGCACGGCGCAGGGCGTCAAGTCGCAGCAACGCACCGCCAAGACGTCGGCGGACGGCAACCGGGCAACGCTCGCCGACCGCAACAACGACGGTGCGGGTGCGCCGCCGCTCGACTACTGGCAACTCGACGAAGACGACCCCACCGAACACCAGGCCTGGACGATCCCCACCCAACCCTACGCCGGCGCCCACTACGCCACCTTCCCCATCGCCCTACCCCGACGACTCATCCGACTCATGTGCCCCCAGCATGTCTGCCGGGTATGCGGGGAACCGCGGCGGAGAATCGTCGGCAAGACGCCCGAATACGAAGCGTTCCGGGCCGCCAAATCGAACATGACCAAAGGTCAACACACCGACGCCACCGCGGCCCGACACCTAGCGGATAAGGGTGGCGTTGGATCGCTCGACAACGGCGAGGACGCCGGCGCACGCGGCCAACTCTACGAAACTCTCGGTTGGTCGGATTGCGGCCACGACAACTACCGCCGCGGCATCGTGTTGGACCCGTTCGCCGGCTCAGGCACCACCCTCGCCGCCGCCACCGAACAAGGCCGCGACGCCGTCGGCATCGACATCGACGCCGACAACTACTGGCTCGCCCGCCAACGCATCGGCATGTTCCTCCAAGAAGCCGACACCCCCGAACCGGGCACCCAACCGGAAAGCCCACACAACCCCACCGGCAACCCACGATTCCGCGTCGGCTACCAACACGGAAACCCAAACGCCACCGGCGACAGAAAGAACTACGGCGACCCATGACCCGAGAACGAATCGGCATGTTCCTCGAGGAGGCGGCGTGAACGACTGGCAGGAGGATGCCGCATGCAACGGCGTCGACACCGGCGTCTTCGTCATCGACGACAAACGACACGGCCGCAACGGGGTGTACGCATCACCACACACCCGCATCAAACTGGCCAACGCGTTAGCCATCTGCCACTCCTGCCCCGTCCAACAGCAGTGCCGCAACTATTTGGGCGAATGGCCCGACCCGCCGAGAGGCGTCGTCATCGCCGCAATGACCCCCCACCAAGCCCGCCTCTACTGGTATACGCAACACCCCGGACACACCCGAAGGACCGCCTAATGAAACTGGTGTACGCCGATCAGGATCACGCCTACTGGCTCGACGGCAAACGAGTAAAAAGCGCATCCAAAGTCGCCCAAATCTGCGCCGACCGGTTCGCCATCGAACAATACATGAAACGACAAATCGGCATCGGATTCACCCTAGACCCCACCCTTAGGGAGCGGGCCGCCGTCGACTTGGACAACAGGGAACTCGTCCAAACCGTCTGCGCCGACGCTGAACGAGTCGCGAAATCGCATGCCCGCGCCGACCGCGGCACCCAACGCCACCGAGTACTCGAACTCACCTTGTTGGGGCAGACAGAGTTCATCACCGACCAGCAACGCGCCGACAACCAGATACTCCAACGCACCTTGGACGCCTACCAGCTGGAGCCGATGCCCGACCGGGTCGAACAATTCGTCGCCTGGCCAGACCACGCCGTCGTCGGCCGCTACGACGCCATCCTCCAATACCAAGGCGCACCCACCCTGTTCGACTTGAAAGGCGGCGTCAACGCCGTCCTCTACCCGCACACCACCCTCACCCAATTCGCGTTGTACCTGTACGCACCACACACATCGGCGAAGGTCGACCGGGACGGGGACCGCTCCACAGTCACCGAATGGACCACCATGCCCGACGGCATCAACTACGACGACGCCTACGTCATCCACTGCGACGACCAACACGACGTCGGCGAACTCTGGCGGGTCGACATGGCCCACGGATTGGCCGGCGCCACCCTCGCACTGAGCGTTGTGGACTGGCGGAAGAAACACAACTACGGGAAGGGCGCCGTCAAGAAGATCGACGTCCCCGCCGGCGCCCCAGAGAAGGCGCCTACGGCACCGACACGATCAAAGGAATGGTTCGGGATGTCATTCAAGGAAGCCGAAGCCAAAGCATTCGCAATCGAACGCGAAGAACTCCTCGCCCGATACAAGCAGCTGTCCCCGAAACGTCGGGAACTATTCCGGGCTAGAGGCCTCCACCCCACCGACCTCACCGGCATCGCCCAACTGTTGGACGAATTGGAAACACCACCCGACATGCGGTCTCTCGCCGCCCAAACCTCTGCGATCCACACATCAACACCACCACAAAGGAACACAGCATGAGCAACGACATCAACACCGCAGCCCAAGCCATCGGCGGCGACTGGACCAAACTCACCCGCAAAGAACACGGCACGATAGAAGGCCGCGTCATCTCATTCGAACAACGACCGATGACCTTCGAAGGCGCACCCGTATTGAACCGCAAAACCGGCGCCCCGAGAACCGAATGGGTTTTGGCCGTCCAAACCGACAGCGGCGACACCGTCCGCTTCTCACTGAAAGAGGCTGGGCAACGCGCCATCTCCGAAGCAATCCGCGCCTCCGGACAACCCGCCAAGAACGGAGACCGCCTCAAGATCGCCGTCACCGAAGACCCGCCGGATGACCGGGCGCAGCCCACCTACCAGGCCCGCTGGACCCCCGACTCCACACCCCTCAACATCCCCGCGACAGACGACGAAGAACCGTTCTGATGGCGACGGCGACCAGTACGACGTGGACGGCCGCGGTCCGATGGGCCAGGCCGGCCGTCGCCGAACTGGTCGCCACCATCGCCGCCCTCGAACACACCGAACAACTCATCGAATGCGACTGCGGGGCCAGCTGGTACGGCCACCCCGGAGACCCATGCGACTGGTGTGCCCGAGCACTCCAACGGCAGCTCGACGACCAGAAACAACGCATCCTGTATCCGGACTGGATGGTCGACCAAGGGCCCGTCTACGACCAGCTGTCAGACGTCGACAAAGCCGTCTGGGACCGCACACGAGGCATCGCCCGCGGTGAAGCATCATTCGCCGCGTGGATCGCACGCATCATCGACGCCACCCAAGCCGGCGTCATCACAGAAGCGGAAGCGGACGCCGCAATGGGAAGGGCGGAACGATGGGCGACGTAACCGAACTCATCGCCCGCGCCCGCTACGCCATCCAAACCGGAACACCCCTCACCAACGGCCACACCCCCGACGGCATGCTCATCAACTGGCCCGAATTCTGGGGCATCGACCACAACCTGGCCGACTGGCTCATCGAACCCGTCATCCCTTCGGGCCGCTCAGTCGCCATCTACGCACCAGGCGGCACCGGCAAATCCCTGTTCGCGCTCTGGCTCGCCGTCCAAGCAGCCATCGGAACCCCCGCACTCACAGGCCCACAAGCAGCCATCGACGTCCTCTACCTCGACTTCGAGATGACCAACGCCGACCTCGCCGAACGCCTCGAAGACATGGGCTACGGCCCCGCAACCGACCTCACACACCTCCACTACGCCCTACTCCCATCCATCGACCCGCTCGACTCTCCAGAAGGCGGCAAAGCCGTCGTCGAGCTCGCACGATCAGTCAATGCAGCCCTCGTCATCATCGACACATTCTCCAGGGCCGTCAAAGGCAAAGAAAACGACGCCGACACCATCCGCGACTGGTACCGGTGGACCGGGTTGCACCTGAAAACCGAAGGACGCGCCTTCGTCCGCATCGACCACGCCGGCAAAGACCTCGACAAAGGTCAACGCGGCTCCTCAGCCAAAAACGACGACGTCGACGTCGTCTGGCAGATGACGAAAGCCGACAACAGCATCCTCACCCTCAAAGCGAAGAAGCGTCGCATGGGGTGGGTGCCCGACGAAACGAAGATCGTCCTCGAGCACGACCCGATCCGCTACAGCCTCGCAGACGGGCCCGTCTGGCCCGCAGGGACCGCCGATACGGCACGCGCACTCGACGAGTTGAACGTACCCGTCGACGCATCCACCAGGGTCGCAGGGACAGCGTTGAAAGCAGCAGGGAACGGCACCAGGCGGGCCGTTGTGGTCGCTGCAGTCAAGTATCGGAAAGAGGACCAGATGCGGCTTTGCAGGCCCCAAAGTGGTTCCGGTACCACCTTATCCACAGCCACCCAGAACCAGGGGACGGGACCAACACAAAACCCCTGCAAAACCACTACAGGAACCGGCCGGAACCAGGACCCCACGCAAATGGGAACCAGGGGGACTCTCTTAAGAGAGTCCCCTGTTCCCAGCGTCACATATCCACAGCCCCCCGACTACACCCAACGCGCCCTCACAGACGAGGAACCCTTCTAATGCCACACACCCGCCTCGACCGCCTCACCTACACCATCCACGGCACCACCGAAACCGACCTCATCGCAACAGCCCGCAACCGCCTCCAACAAACCGTCGCCAACCCCGAAGACTGGCAACTCGCCATCGACGCCACAGCCGACGACTACGACACCCGCGGCGACCACCGACACATCTGGGACTGGGAAGCCACCGTCATCGCCACCAGACGCCCACGCAACCCCACCCCAACCCTCCCACCCCGCACCGAACCATGACCGCCACCCCATCCGAATACGCCTGGCAAGACGCCGAACGACAAGCCGCCCGATGGGTCCGCGCCCAATACCCCGCCATCTGGAAAGTGTTCCTCCGCCGCGCCCGCCAACACCGAGGCCTCACCCCCGAAGCCACCACAGGCCGACCACCCAAAACCGAGAGGCAACCCATATGAGCTACCGGGCCGACCTCGACCGCGCCAGCATCCAAGCCGCCAACAACGCCGCCCGCATCGACCAAGCCATCGACCACCTCCTCCACCAACTCCACACGTTGGACGGCTACCCCACCACCACCAACAGCACCGGCCCCCGCGGCCAACGATGCATCCGAGTCCAGTTGGAAGGCTCCGACGGTGAACCACTCACCGACCATGCTGGCCGCCCCGTCACCGACCAAGTCCCCGTCACCACCGTCGAAGACGCCGCACTCAAACGCAACCAGATCGGCGACCAGCTCGCCGACCTCGCCGCACACGTCCACGGAATCACCGTCATGCACAACGAACTCGCCCGCATCATCAACCAAGCCATCGCCACCCGCATCACCGAACCCCCCAAACTCTGCGACGCCACCGGCCGAGAGGGCTACATGCAACCCCGCAACGAAGGCGGCTGGTCCGACCTCAACTGCCACAACATCCCCGCCAGAGGCCCCCTCTGCATCCCCTGCTACCACCGCGAACGCCGCTGGCGCCTCGAACACGGGTTGCCCACCAGAGAAGACACAGCCGCCTAGCCATGCAACACCACCGCACGCTGCACCAACGAATGGTTTGCAACACAAACAGCCTGCTGCTACGTTACGTTCCAACCGGAGATGACCCCAGGTGAGGATTGAGAGAATCAACCCTCCCCGCCGGGACCCCCTCAGTCAGGCCATCACGCTCGCCGCATACAAACGGCTCGAGCAGGCAGGCAAACTCAATTGGCCCTTGACAGACGCCCGCACCGTGAGCGACACACGTGCCTCCAACCAAGGCTTCGACGATGCCACCCACAAGTAGCCATGCCTAAACGTCACGCGTCAACGCCTTACCACGACAAACGCTGGAAACAACTCCGAATCCGCATCCTCCGAAGAGACCAGGGAATATGCCAGATCTCCGGGGACCGATGCACCGGCACCGCAAACGAAGCCGACCACATCATCAGCTGGCGCGAAGGCGGCGCATGGTTCGACGAAGCAAACCTCCGAGCCGCATGCAAACCATGCAACAGCCAACGCACACGCCGCACCATCATCAACACAACCATCAACGACACACCCTCACGCAACTGGTGACATGAGCTCCACCAACACAACACACGGCGCCGGCCTCGAGCACACACCACACACAGCCCACCCCCACACACAGGCATTACGCACGCGACAACACATGCAACGCGTCACACACGCAGCGTTCAAGCCTCGCCCACCGGCACCCGGCAAAACAAAATGTGGGGGGCAGGCGTGCGGCGCCATGACCAACGCGTTCAACGTTGCGACGCGTGCGAATGTGATTCACAAACGCGAACGAATGTCAACACAAAGGTTGGATTTTTCGTGTGAGGCGTCCGCGGGCTGAG
>Ga0137435_1000085_pt1 | contig 37774 bp, 44 predicted proteins | sample EasRivERMGT100_2_FD_104904 | JGI IMG/M metagenome (GOLD analysis project Ga0137435, IMG submission 104904) | Soil microbial communities from meander-bound floodplain in the East River, Colorado, USA - East River MetaG ERMGT100_2 | ecosystem: Environmental > Terrestrial > Soil > Floodplain ... | reverse complement strand
TGCCAGGCAAGCGGAATCAGGCGCCACGCCGCCTCGAGCACCGGCCCGGTAAGAAACCGCGCCGCGCTCCCGTCACCGCCGGCGCGCCAGCGCACGGCGTGCCAGCGGTCCGGCACCACGCGCCGCACCGCCAGGCCATGCTGCTCGAACAGCCGGCGCCACTCTGAGAGCGGCAGCAGATGCTCATTGATGTCCTGCTGGGCAGTGCCCCGATGGCCCATCACCTTCCAGCCGATGAAGTCCTGATTCGGCACCATGATGCAAAACCGGCCGCCCGGCTTGGCGACGCGTTTCATCTCTTCGAGACCCCGGCCCATATCGAGGAAGTGCTCGAGTGACCCGAGACAGGTGACGTAGTCGAACGAACCGTCGCGAAACGTGAGCGCCTCCCCTGTTCCCACGACGAGTTCCGCATTGGGGGCGGCCTGTTTCGCGAGCTTGATGGCTTCATCGGAGAGATCGACGCCGACTGCTTCGATCCCGCGCTCGCGCGCCGCCGCGAGCAGTGCGCCGGTGCCGCAGCTGACGTCGAGCAGACGCGTCCGGGGCTTGGCGTCCAGAAGGTCGAGGAAAACAGGATACGCCGCGGCGGGACGCATACTCTGCAGTCCTTTCGCGGCGTAATGTCGGTCATACCAGCGTTTGACGTCTTCGGCACTCGGCATGTGCGAACGATAATCCGCTAATGAAGTCCTATGGTTTGTCCCCAGAACGAAGCCGCTCCACCTCCCGTTCGAGAGTCCGTAGCTCCTCACGCATCCCCGCCAGCATTTCCCCTACGAAGCCGAAGCCAAACAGCACCACGCCGGAGATCACCAGCACCACGATGAGGTCGAGCAGCGGGCGAAACCCTACATGGGGCGGCCCGAAGCGCAGATACAGGGCGATGCCCCCGACAACCAGCCCGAGCAGGAAGAGCAGCGCTCCGGCCACGCCAAAGAACAGCATCGGCTTGCGGCCGAACCGCAGCTGGAACCATACGGACATCAAGTCGAGCACCCCAACGGGAATGCGTCCGATGCCGAACTTGGAGGATCCGGCCCGCCGCGGATAGAGCGGGATTGGTTGCTGCGCCAGCTTGAACCCCTGAGACGCGGCAATCACGATCATGAAGCGGTGCCAGTCGGGCCGCGTCGGCACGGCATCCATCACCTCGCGCCGGTACGCCTTCACCGAATTCAGGTCGGTGACGCGGACGCCAAACAGCCAGCGGCACAGCGCGTTGTAGATCCCGGACACGAACCGCTTCTCGTACTTCCCCTGTTTGGTGCCGGTGACGACGTCCGCCTGCCCCGCCAGGATCGGCGCGACCAGCGACGGGATATCGGCGGGCATGTACTGCAGATCCGCCGGATAGAACACGAGGATGCGGCCGCGCGCGACGTCGCTGGCGGACTTGAGGGCGTCGGCGATGCCGCGCTGCGTCCGATGTGTGACGACCCGCACGAACGGATGCTTGGCCTTCAGCTCCTCGAGCACGTGGGGCGTGCCGTCGTGGCTGCCGTCGTCCACGATCACGAGCTCGCACGCGTACGGCAGCGGCAGCAGCGCCTCGCGGGTCAGCCGCACGAATTCGGCGAGATTGTCGGCCTCGTCCTTGGCGGGGACGAGGACGCTCACGTCAGGCCGGGTGGAATTGGTCGCGAGGCTCACAGCCGCTTGCGCATGCGCGCGGGCAGAATGCCGAGCTGATCGCGATACTTGGCGACGGTGCGGCGGGCGATGCGGACGCCCTTGCGCTCGAACATCTCCACGATCTGCTGATCCGTCAGCGGATTCTTGGGCGGCTCGTCGTCGACCATCTTCTGAATTTGCGACTTGATCGACCGCGCGCTGGCATCCTCCCCCGTCGTGGTGGAGAGACCGCTCGAGAAGAAGAACTTGAGCGGCAACAGGCCGCGGGGCGTCTGCACGTATTTCTCGTTGGTGACCCGGCTGACGGTACTTTCGTGCATGCTAATGACGTCCGCCACCTCGCGCAGCGTCAGCGGCCTCAAGTGGTCGATGCCTTTCTCGAAGAACTCGCGCTGCCGGTCCACGATGAAGTTCATCACCTTGAGCATCGTCTGGCGCCGCTGTTCGATCGCCTGGATCATCCAGTGCGCGCTGTTGAGCCGCTGGTTGATGAATTCCTTGCTCTCGCCGTCGTACTTCTTCTTGTCGCGCGCGATCTCCTGATATGTCCTGGAAATGCGCAGCCGCGGCAGCCCGCTGTCGTTCAGGAACACGAGATACTTGTCGTCGATCTTGTCGACGATCAAGTCGGGGATGATGTACGCATCATTACTGGCCGAATACTGCAGGCCCGGCTTCGGATCGAGTCGCGCGAGCTCGTCGGCGGTGCGCTGCACCTCGTCCGGCGCGAGCCCGAACCGCTTGCCCAGATCGCTCCAGCGATGCGCGATCAGGTCGTCGAACGCCTCCTTGACCAGCCGGTACACCAGCGTGTCGGTGCGCTTCTGGCTTTCGAGCTGCAGCATGAGGCACTCGCGCAGATTGCGGGCCCCGGTCCCGGGCGGGTCGAGCTGCTGGATGATCCGCAGCATTTCCTCGACCTCGGCCATGGTGAACGCCGCCACGTTGAGCTCGAGCTCAGACTCGGCCTCGTGCTCTTCGAGCAGCTGGTTCGCGCCCTTGAGGATCTCTTCGACCGTATGCTGGAGGTAGCCGTCCTCGCCGATGTTACCGAGGAACTCCTCCGCCAGCAGTTGTTGGCGCGGCGACAGATCGAGCATCCGCGTTTGCTCGCGCAGGTGGTCGATTAGGTCCTTGCTCTCGACGGTCACCGGCTCGACGTATTCGCGCGCGTCGCTGTACGAGCCGCTCGGCACCCCATGCTCAGTGCGGTCTTCCAGCAGGAGTTTCTCCCAGTCGGGCTCGTCTTCGGCTTTTGCCTCTTTCTCCTGCTTCGGCTGCTGGTCGGCTGCCGTCGCCTGCACCTCTTCTTCGGGCTCCACCATCTCGAGGAACGGATTGCCCAGCAGCTCCTGCTTCAGGTGCTGCTCCAGATCGAGCAGCGGCATGTAGAGCAAATCCATCGCCTGATACAGGCGCGGATTGATGCGCAGGTCCTGCCGCATGCCGATGTGCTGATGCAGGCCGGTCTTCATACAGGCACGGGAGCCAGGCGCGAGCGCAGCCGCGTCGTGAGCGTGGGACCGAGGTAGAGCGAGGCGACGCGATCGTCGAACACGAGCTGGCGCACCGTGCCGGCGACCTGCACGCGCCCCTCGAACATGATGTAGGCGCGGTCCACGATGTCGAGCGTCTGCTCGACGTTGTGGTCGGTGATCAGCACGCCGATGCCGCGGTGGCGCAGCCCGGCGACGATCGTCTGGATGTCGTTGACCGCGATCGGGTCGACGCCGGCGAACGGCTCGTCGAGCAGGAGGAACTTCGGCTCGGTGACGAGCGCCCGCGTTATCTCGAGGCGCCGGCGTTCGCCGCCCGAGAGCTGGTAGGCCTTCTGCTTGCGCAGGTGCTTGATGGCGAGCTCGTCGAGCAGCGTCTCGAGCCGCCGGCGGCGTTCGTCCTCGTCGATGTTCAGCGTTTCGAGGATCGCCATCACGTTGTCCTCGACGCTGAGCTTGCGGAAGATCGACGGCTCCTGCGCCAGATAGCCGATCCCTGCGCGGGCGCGCTGGTACATCGGCAGCGCCGTGATGTTGCGGTGGTCGAGCAGGATCGTCCCTTCGTCGGGACGAATCAGTCCCGTGATCATGTAGAACGACGTCGTCTTCCCCGCCCCATTGGGGCCGAGCAACCCCACGATTTCTCCCTGGGAGAGCTCGAGCGAGACGTTGTCCACCACGCGCCGGCCCTTGTACGCCTTCACCAGGTGCTCGGCCTCGAGCCGCGACCCGCCGCGGACAACGGGATGGTCGCCGCTGACCGACTCGCCGGAATGCACCGTGGCTTCCGCGAGCCCGAGGAAATACTGCGCCGCCTGCTCGCGATCGGGCGGCATGCTGGCCCAGACGTCCGGCGCAAACGCCACCGGGACGTCGCCCCAGAGCGCGCCCATCGGCAGCACCAGCACCTTGAGCATCGCGAGCCGCGGCAGCACGGACGTGGCCAGGTAGGAGCGCGCGTCGTCCACGGACAGGCTGCCCGTGTCTTGGGCATCGCTCCCCCCCTTGGCGTGCGCGCGCAGCTTGAGGAACGCCTCGCGATAGGCGACGGCGAGATCGCTGAAGGTAGCGCGGCCCTGATCGTCGGCCGTGTGCACCAGCGCCGCGGCGGCGAGCGCCAGCGACGAATCGCGTGTCGCGAACAGATCCGACAGACGCTCGATGCTCATGGGACGGGCGGTGGCGGCGGAGCGGCCGCCGGTTTGGACGTGTCGGCCGGCGCCGGAGGGCGAGGCTCGAGGTGCACGCCGTCGGCCCGGCCCGCCACCACCACGCGCTCGATGCGGTCCTGCCGCATCGCCACCGTGATCCGGTTGCCGCGTGAATAGTTGATCGAGGGTCCCAACTTTGCCTGAACGGTATCGCGCGTGTCGGGCGGATGATGCGTCAACGCCCGGGCCGATCCGCGCGAGACGAGCTCGCGCAGCCGCGAGCGCGTGGCCTTGGTGATCGAGTCCTGTTCTTGCGCGAACCGGATCGTGAGCGAATCGCCCGTGATCCAGTCGGTTTCGTTTGCGGTCGTCGTCGAGTCGCGCTTGGCCGTGGAGAAGGCGTCGCCGAACGCCCGCGACTCGGTCAGGACCTCGCCGGGCGAATCGATGGCGAGCGAATCCGCCTGAATCGTGTACAGCGTCGAAATCGCATGCGGCCGCAGGGAATCGCCCCAGGCGAACGTCTGCTGCAGCTGCTTGTCGGCGATGCGCAGGTCGATCGTGTCGGCGGTGAGGATCCAGTCGGTGCCGGTCGCCTGCGCGCTCCGCATCGCCTTGATCGCGCGGATGTCACGCCCCGCGAGCGCCAACTCGATGCGCACGCCGACCAGGGTATAGTGCTTCGTTGCGGCGCCGGTCGCGGCGCGGCCGCGGCCTTCGACGGTCGGGGTGCCGCCCACCAGTACGCCGAACCCGCGGGTCTGGTCCATCATCATCGAATCGGACCGCGCCGCGAAGTCGCTCCGATCGATCGTGACCTTCCCCCCCGCCCACACGCGATCGTCGCCTTTGAGGCGCAGCCGGTCGGAGACGATGATGTACGGCTCCGCCTGCGTCGTGTCGCCGGGCTCTTGCTGCCGGTACTCGACCGTGGGACGCTGGGTGGCGTACATCATGACCGTATCGCGCACGCCGGGGACCGCCCGCCAGTAATTGAGATTGGGGCCCCGCAGCACCGATCCCGTGTTGCGATTGACCGCGACCACGTTGTTGTGCGCCTCGAGCCGCTCGTCGCGCAGATAGTAGCGCGCGAGCCGGGCATCGAGCGCGAACCCGGTGTCGCGAATCTGCACGCTCCCGATGAGGTCGAGGCGTCCCAGGGCCGCGTAGTGCGCGAAGCTGTCGGCGGCGATCGTCGTGCCGGTGCCCACACAGTGCGCGAGCACACCACCGCCCCCGTTTGTGACCTTTTCGCCCGCGGCGTTGGTCGTTTCGGCGTAGTGCCCCATCGAGTCCACCGCGACGCGACAGGGCCGGCCCGCGGTCGTGTCCTGGGCTTGCAGTACGAGCAGAGTAGCAAGCAACGGCGTCATTGACTGGGCAGGATGAACTGGCCGCCCGTGCCGCGCGGACTCTTCGCGGTGATCTTCCTGAACTCGGGATCGGACGTAAAGCCTTTGCCCTCGACATGACGATCGGGGGCGTCGAACACAAAGTCCCGGTCGGAGCTGACCTCGTTCCGCAGCTGGCTATAATCCATCACTTCAGTGCGCATCGTGCCGCCATCCTTGTTGCGCACCACCACGACGTTCCCCCGCGCCTCCATGTCGCCGGTGCGCCAATGATGCGTGCCTTCCCGCGAGGTGAGCGTCGAGGTGGGCAGGCCGGCGGCATCATAGAATGTCACGTGCACGTTCCGCAGCTCGGCGCGCTGCGTGCCGGAGAAAAAAAATGCCGTATCGGCGCGCACGCGCGCCCGCAGCACACCCGCTTCCGTGACGTAGTGGCTCATGCCGATGAGGACCTGGTCGGCGCTGTCCAATGCGGCTTGAGTGGCGGTGACGGGGGTGCCGCTCTTGCAGCTGGTTAGGAGGAGTTGGGAGCCGGGAGCCAGGAGCAAGGGAAGCATTGCCCTCCAACTCCCAACTCCCAAATCCCAACTCCTTCTCATACTCATACCGCCCCAGCCTTCATCAGGTCATGGAGGTGTACGATCCCGATGACTTTCCGGGCCCGATCGAGCACCGGCAGCGCCATGATGCCATGCCGTTCCATCACACTCACCGCCACCGCGCCGAGCTCGTCGGCCGTTGTGGATTTCGGCGTCCGCGTCATCACGTCGCGCACGGGAATGTCGAGGAACTCGTCGGACCGTTCCATCAGGCGCGTGAGGTCGCCCGCGGTCACGACGCCCGCGAGCGTGCCTTTCTTCTTGTCCACGACGACGACGGTGCCGCGCTTCTGGGCGAGCAGGACGACGCATTCGCGCATCGTACGCTCGGGTGTGAGGGTCGGCACCTCCTCGTCCTTCAGCATGACGTCGCCCACGCGCAGCACGAGCTTGCGGCCCAGCGCCCCACCGGGATGCAGCGCGGCGAAATCGTCGCGGCCGAACTCCTTTTCCTTGAACAAGGTCACCGCCAGGGCATCGCCGAGGGCGAGCGCGACAGTCGTGCTCGCCGTCGGCGCGAGCGTGTCCGGACACGCTTCCTCGGTGACGGACGCATCGAGCACGACGTCGGCGTAGCGGGCGAGCGGCGAGGACAGGTCCCCCGTGAGCGCGATCATGGGTACGCGGAAACGCTCCAGCTGCGCGACGAGGCCGAACAGCTCGTCCGATGCGCCACTCTTGGAGAGCAGGATCGCGACATCCTTCTCGCTCACGTTGCCCAAATCCCCATGCAGCGAATCGACCGGATGCAGAAACGACGCGGGCGTTCCCGTCGAAGTCAGCGTGGCGGCGATCTTGCGGGCAATGAGCCCCGACTTGCCCACGCCGGACACAATCACGCGCCCCCCCCCCTTCACCGCCTTCAGCAGCTCGACGGCGCGGCTGAACGCCGGTCCCAGCCGGTCGGCGAGCCGTTGCACGGCCGCGGCCTCGAGCGCCAGGACCTGCTTGCCGCGCGCGACCCGCGCGTCGGCTCCGGTTAGCGCGCGGGCGGCGCGCGCGGGGGGCTTACGCACGAACCGTCTCCCGCACCCGCTGCCACACGTCGATCGCCAGGCCGACGATGCTGGAGAGCTGGTCGAGCGGCACCATGTTGGGCCCGTCCGAAGGCGCGCGCGCCGGATCGGGGTGCGTCTCGAGGAAGAAGCCGTCGGCACCCGCGGCCGCCGCGGCATACAGCAGCGGCGGAATGAACGCGCGCTGCCCGCCGCTCGAGCCGTCCGCCCCCTGCCCCGGTTGCTGCACGGAATGTGTTGCGTCAAAGATCACCGGCGCGTTGCACGCGGCGCGCAGCCGCGTGAAGCTCCGCATGTCGACCACGAGATCGCCATAGCCAAAGAACGTGCCGCGCTCCGTCACCGCGACTTCGGGGGCGCCGCCGGCGCGCACCTTTTCCACGGCGCCGCGCATGTCCTCCGGCGCCATCCACTGGCCCTTCTTGATGTTCACCGGACGCCCCGCCTTCCCGGCCGCGACGAGCAGGTCGGTCTGGCGACAGAGGAATGCCGGGATCTGAAGCACGTCGGCCACGCGCGCGGCCTGCGGCACGTGGCCCGGTTCATGAACGTCGGTGAGGATGGGCAGCCCCGTCGCGGTGCGGACCTGCTCGAGCGCCCGCAGCCCCGTCTCGAGCCCGGGGCCGCGCGCGGCGTTCAGGCGCGAGCGATTGGCCTTGTCGTACGATGCCTTGTAGATGACGCCGATGCCGAGCTTGACCGACAGCTCGGCCAGCGCCTCGCCGATTCGGATGTTGAGCTCGTCCGATTCGACTACGCACGGGCCCGCGATGAGAAACGGGCTGCTCTCCGCCGCGAACCGCGCCGTCATCTCAGTCCGTGCTCAGCCAGCTCGCGCGATGTCTCGGTAGGCTGATGGAGTTTGCGGTAGCCCAGCGCCGCGCCCACGAATCCCGCGAACAGGGGATGCGGGCGCATCGGCCGCGACTTCAGCTCGGGATGGAACTGGCAGCCGATGAACCAGGGGTGATCGGGCAGCTCGATCATTTCGACCAGCGAGCCGTCGGGCGACAATCCCGAACAGCGCATGCCGTACTCGGCGAGCACGTCGCGATACGCGTTCGAGACCTCGTAGCGATGACGGTGGCGCTCGCTAACCTCCGTCGCATTGTACGCCTGCGCCACGCGCGAGCCCGGCCGCAGCCGGCACGGATACGCGCCCAGCCGCATCGTGCCGCCCATCTCCTGAATCCCTTCCTGCGAGCGCATCAAGGCGATGACCGGATTCTCGCACTCGGGCGCGAACTCGCTCGAGTTCGTATCGGGGATCTTGCAGACGTTGCGCGCGAACTCGATGATCGCGGTCTGGAGGCCGAGGCAGATCCCGAAGAACGGCAGCTTGTGCTCGCGCGCCCAGCGAATCGCCTCGAGCATGCCCTCCACCCCGCGCACCCCGAACCCGCCCGGGACCAGCAGCCCGTCGTAGCCGGTCAGCAGCTTCCCTGCGGTTTCCGTGTCGGTGAACCGATCGGACGCGATCCACTGGATCTGCACGCCGGCCTCGTTGGCGATGCCGCCGTGCACCAGCGCCTCATGAATGCTCTTGTAGCTGTCGGCGAGCTCGGTGTATTTGCCGACCACGGCGATGCGCACGTGCTGCGGTGGGCGCAGGATCTTGTCCACCATCGCGGCCCAGCCGCGCAGGTCGGGCTCCTTGGTCTCCAGATGCAGCCGGGTGCAGACCTCTTTGTCGAGCCCCTGGTCGTGGAGCTTCAAGGGGATCTCGTAGATCGACTTCACGTCCGGACTCTCGACCACGCAGCCGAAGTCCACGTTGCAGAACTGCGCGATCTTGCGCTTGAGCTCTTCGGACAGCGGACGCTCGGTGCGGCAGACCAGAATGTCGGGCTGGATTCCGATCTGCATCAGCTCGCGCACGGAGTGCTGCGTCGGCTTCGTCTTGAGCTCCGCCGTGGCCGCAATGAACGGCACCAGGGTCAAATGAATGAAGAGCGTGTTGTCGCGGCCGACTTCCTGGCGGAACTGGCGGATCGCCTCGAGGAACGGCAGCGATTCGATGTCACCAACGGTGCCGCCGATCTCCGTGATCACCACGTCGTGATCGGGCGCCAGGCGACGGATCGCGCTCTTGATCTCGTCGGTGATGTGCGGAATCACCTGCACCGTGGAGCCCAGGTACTCGCCGCGCCGCTCCTTGGTGATGACGGACTGGTAAATCCGGCCCGTCGTCACGTTGTTCACCTGCGAGAGCGAGCGATCGATGAAGCGCTCGTAGTGGCCGAGGTCGAGATCGGTTTCGGCCCCGTCGTCGGTCACGTAGACCTCGCCATGCTGGAACGGCGACATCGTCCCGGGATCGACGTTGATGTACGGATCGAATTTTTGGATGGTGACCTTGAGGCCTCGCTCGGCGAGCAGCCGTCCCAGCGACGCGGCCGCGATTCCCTTCCCGAGCGAGCTCACTACACCGCCGGTGACGAAGATGTATTTCGTCGAGCTCACGGACTGACCCCTCCCAAGTGTCGCGTGATCTCCGCTTCCGCCCATTTCAAATCGGCCGGTGTGTCGATGCCTGGCGCCGCCGCACCGTCAAACAACGTCACGCCCATCGGAATGCCGTGCAGCAAGGGCCGCAGCTGCTCGAGCCGTTCCCACTGCTCCTCAGGTACCGGCGGGAGTCGCACCCAGCGCGCCAAGGCGTCGCGCGTGTACGCGTACACGCCGACGTGCTGGTGGTAGACAACCGTCCCGGTGCCATCGCGATCGAATGGAATCGGCGCGCGCGAGAAGTACACCGCGCGGCCGCGTGGATCCACGACGACTTTCACACGACTCGGATCGTTGACCAACGCCGGGTCGAGCGAGCCCGCGGCGGTGCCGAGCGGATCGCCGCGCTCGAGGCACGCGAGCGCGCCCCGCACCGCCGCCGCCGCAACGAACGGCTCGTCGCCCTGAACGTTCAGAATGAAGTTGAAGTTGCTAAATGCAGGCTTGGCAATGACTTCCGCCACTCGCTCGGTGCCCGAGGTGTGATCGGGCGACGTCATGACGGATTCGAACCCCGCGTCGCTGACCACCATGGCGATCTCACGCGCATCCGTCGCCACCACCAGCCGGTCGCAAATGCCGAGATCGGCGATACGGCGAGTGACGAAGGCGATGAGGGGTTCGCCAGCCAGCGGCAGGAGTGGCTTGCGGGGGAGCCGGGTCGAGCCCAGCCGTGCAGGAATCACGCCAAGGACGGGCACGGGGGAACATACAAAATCTGTGCCGTGGAGTCTAGCCCGAGGCTACCACCTTGCTGTACGGTCTCTTAGGTCAATGCGCCCGGGGACCGTACTACGCGGAGGAAGTTCTCCAGAATGCGCTTCCCGTGCTCCGTCCCGATGGACTCGGGATGGAACTGCACGCCGTAGGTCGGATGATCGCGATGCTTCATGGCCATGATCTCGGACGGGTCTCCCGTGCCTTGACGATCGGCGCTCATCGCCGTGACCACGAGCGCCGGCGGCAGCGACGCCGGATCTACCACCAACGAATGGTAGCGCATTGCGGTGAACGGACTCGGAATGCCGTCAAACAGCTCGTCCTCGGCATGCACGATCGGGCACGTCTTGCCGTGCATCAGCCGGTCGGCGCGAATGATCTTCCCGCCGAACGCCTCGCCGATCGCCTGATGGCCCAGACAGACGCCCAGAATCGGGACCTGGCCGGCGAGCGCGCGGACCAAGGGTACCAGAATGCCCGCCTGCGCCGGAGTCTTGGGCCCCGGAGACAGGACGATCGCGGTCGGCTTCAGCGCCTCGACATCGCCGACGCTGAGCGCGTCGTTGCGGTACACGACAGGCTCCTCGCCCAGCTCACCGAGATACTGGACGAGGTTGTACGTAAACGAGTCGTAGTTGTCGAGCACGAACAGCATGCTCAAGAATCTATTGCTTATCTGGTGACTCTGCGCTTCTCCACCAGCACCGCCCTGCTCTCGACGCCGAGTGTATACACGGCACGGAACGTCCCTTCGACGCCCACTTTCGCGCCGCGCGCGGGCGCTCCGCCAGCTTCGGTGACGACCGGCAGCGTGCCGGTGCCGTCATTCACTTCGTAGGCGCCGTATCCCAGCGCGCCGATCGAGTTCCCCACATCGCCGTCGATGCGGACCGTCTGCCCGTCGTATTTCCCCGGGTCCGCAAGAAGGTCTTTGATCTTCGTTGTCTTCTCGTTGCATGCTCCCACGATCAACGCGATCGCGGCGGCGACGCCCAGCAGTCCTGTCCACGTCCCTGTCCTGCGCATCATCTGATGATCTCCTGGTGTGTGTGTTATCGAGCTTGCCCGGCCGCGGCACTCGCCACGTCCAGCAGTTCGGGGCCTGTCGTGCCGATGGACGAGGGGCCTATGCCCTCCCCGAGAGGTCGGCCGTGCAGAATGCGCACTTCGTGGCCTTGATTGGAATCTTGGACAGACAGTACGGGCATTCCTTCGTTGTCGCCGGAGCTTCAACCTTCTTGGGACCGATCCGCGCCACGGAGCGCACGATCAGGTATACGACGAATGCGACGATCAGGAACGTCACGACCGTCGTAAGGAACAGGCCGTAGTTCAGCGTAACGGCCCCGGCGGCTTTGGCTTCGGCGAGCGTCGCGTATGGCGCGGCGGCCTTCGACCCCTCTCTGAGCACGGCAAACAGGTTGGCGAAATCCACGTTGCCCAGGAGTAACCCGATGGGCGGCATGATGATATCCTCCACCAGCGAATTGACGATCTTGGTGAAGGCCGCGCCAATGATGACCGCAACAGCCAGGTCGATGACGTTGCCGCGCATCACGAAGTCGCGGAAACCCTTGAGCATAGCGATGATCCTTTCGGGAGACTAAACCACGGGGCGCCCAGCGGCATCCTAGAATTGACAGTTTCAGAATACACCTGAAAGCCAGAGGAGGACATCATGCTGAAGCTCGTCTCGGTATTAGTCGCGGGGCTCACTGCGATGGGCGGCTGGGCGGTTGTCACCGTGCAGGAGCTCCCCGAGTACTTCGTGGCCGGCCGTCCCTACACCATCGAATTCAAGATCCGCCAGCACGGGCGGAATCTCCTGAGCGATCTCGAGCCCGAGCTGATCGTGAGCACGTCCGGGCCGCGGTTCGCGGGAATGCTGGGCGGCGCCAATGAGCAGCGCATCCCCGCCAAAGCGCGCGCAGCGGGGACCTACGCCGCGACGTTCACGGCCCCGGCAACCGGGCCGCTGTATCTGACCATCAAGAGCAGCTTCGGTGCGAGCAATCTGCGGCTGTACCCTGCCCCGATCATCGCGGCGGGCGCCACGGCCCCCCCCCCAACCGTGTCGCTAGTCGATCGCGGGCGCGCGCTCTTCGTCGCCAAGGGCTGCAACGCCTGTCACACCAACGGGGACCTGGTCGATCGGCCCGACAATCAGCAGATCAAAGCGGGGCCGGAGCTGGGTGGTCACCGGCTCGCGCGAGACTACGTGATTCAGAAGATGAAGAGCCCCGCCTCGGAAACCATGCCCGACCTGGGTCTGAGTGAAGCGGAGGTGGCGGCGATCGCGACGTTTTTGGCTGGCGAAAGTTCGACGGCGACGGGGCGTTGAGGGATGAGGGCTCGGGATTCGGGATCAGCGATCGAGATATCCCTGGTCCCTAATCCCGAACCCCGAGTCCCAGGATCACTTCGCCCGCGAGGGGAATGACTTGAGGATCCCGCCGATCGCTTCCTGGATCCGCATCTCCCGCTGCTCTGGGCTCGCGTCCTCGTTGACCGTACCCTCAACCGTACCGCGCCAGATCAGGTTTTTCGAGCGCGCGTCGAAGATGTCGACGATGAGTGTGCCATTCGTGTATGAATAGGCACGCGTTGTGGACGATCCCATTCCGCCGCCGTACCAGCCACCGCCGTATCCCATCCCGGTGTAGTAGGTGTTGTAGTCCGTCTGCTCGCTGGTGGTCAGCGTGAAGTTCACAGCGAAGTCCGGCTCGCCGCTGGCCGGCTGGTAGCCCTTGGTCGCCAGCTGCTGGTCGACGGCCGCGATGACTCGGCGCTCGATCATCTGATTGACCCCGCGGCTGTTCTCCGGCGGCGCCGCCCAGACGTAGGTCCGCAGCGCCGTGAAGTTGGCGCTGGGATCGAAGTCGTGGTTATAGCTGAGGCCGCCCGCGCAGCCGCTGACCGAGCCCGCGATGATCGCGAGCCCAAAGGCCGCGCGCCATACCTGCCTGGTCTTCATGGTGTCTCCTCCCATCAGGTTTAGAACCGCAGACCCCCGCCGAGCGACAAGAAATTGACGTAGGGCTCGCTCCACGTGTACAGCCAGTGGAAATCGAGCACGAACTTCGCCTTGCCGGCGCCGAAGACCGCGTTGGCCCCCACCTTGGTGCCGAACTGCCACTCGCTGTAGTCGGTGCAACTGCCGCCGCCCGTGCAGACTTCTCCCTGCCACTCGTATCCACCGAGGACGAAGTATCCTTCCTGTTGCGCTTTGCCCTTTGACACGACGCGGCCACCGCCGAGGCCGAAGCCGACGACGTTGAACGTGGCGTTGCTGCTGCTGCCCTCCCCACCGACGGTGTTGTACTCGCCCTCGAGGCGAATGTTGTAGTAGGCGTTGCGTCGGAAGACCAGCGCTGCCTCAGCCTTCCAGCCGGTGCCGGCCGTGTAGTCGGCGTAGCTGAAGACCGGCCACATCGCCCCCCCGGTGACCTGGATGCTAACGGGCTTGGGGGCCGGCGCCGGTTGCATCTGTGCGCCCAGGGCGAGTGGGCTGGCGAGGGCAGCGAACATGGATACGGTAGTGACAGCGGACGCTAAGCGCATGGCGCATCCCTTTCCCGGATGGTGAAGACCGCCCTGTCGGAACAGGGCTATGGGGAACGTTGACAACCTAGAGGCAGGAAGGAGCCCGAGCGACATGCACTTTAGCACTAGCCTCGGGGCGTCGCGACAAGGCTTTACGTCTGGCAGCTCTCCATGCGGCCCGATTCTAGACCGCGCCGGAGCCATTCCTTGCGCTGTTCTGACGAACCGTGGGTGAATGATTCAGGGCTGACCGTGCCGGTGGACATGCGTTGCAGCCGGTCGTCACCGATCGCCGCGGCAGCCCCCAGTCCCTCTTCCACATCGCCGCTCTCGAGCACGCCCTCGCGGCCCATGTAGGAGCCCCAGACGCCGGCGTAGCAATCGGCCTGCAGCTCGCGGCGTACCGAACCCTCATTGGAGGTACCGAAGCGGTCGCCGACCAGCGACTGCACGTGATGACCGACCTCGTGCGCGAGCACGTACGCCTGGGCGAAATCGCCCGGCGCGCCGAAGCGGCTGCGCAGCTCTTCGTAGAAGCCGAGATCGATGTAGACCTTCGAATCACCGGGACAGTAAAACGGGCCCGTGGCGGCTTCGGCGAAGCCGCAGGCGGAGTTCACTGCGTCGCGGAATAACACGATTGTGGCGTCCTGATAGCGCTGGCCGCGCTGCTCGAAGATCCTGGCCCACGTGCTTTGCGTCGTGTCAAACACGAATGAAACGAAGTCCACGAGCCGCTCCTCTTCGGGCGTGGTCGCGACTTCGCCCACCGCGGCGGCGTCACCGCCCGACACGAGGCCGAAGAAGTCTTTCTTGAAGATCAGACTGAGGACCAGGAGGATGACGATGCCGCCGATTCCCAGGCGGCCCACGCCGAGCCCGCCGAAGGCGCGTTGCCCGCGGCGGTCCTCGAGGTTGGAACTGCGATTGCCCATGCTCCAGCGCATAGGGTACCTACCCCGCGAGGGTACGCGTGATTCAGTCGCTCCTTTGAGCGTGCGGAGCTAATCCCTCCGCTATAAACACCACGCTGCAGCACGTCACCCCACCCTCGGCCTTCGCCACTTCGGTACTTGGAACCGCCACGACTTGCACCCCGGCACGGGCGAGACGTTCAGCCGTTCTGGGATAGTGCGCCGGGTACACGACCGCGCCCCCGATCCAGAGCGCGTTCGCGCCATCAGGTTCCTCCGGCGCTACGGTGACGCGGTCCATTGGTCCGAAGGACTCCGGACTTACCAGGCGCTCATTGATGAGGAGCAGATTCTCCCCGACCTGTGTGACAGCGCTTTTGAGGTGGAGGCACCCGTTCACGGCGACGGGACTCACTTCATAATCCCACTCACTGAGCAGCGTTTCGAGCTCAGCGATGGCCTCGCGGTTCGTGCGCGAGGATAATCCCACGTAGAGCGTTCGTCCCACGCGCAGCACGTCACCGCCATCGAGCGTACTCGGTGGTTGCATCTGCTGCAGCGGTCTGTAATTGCCCAGCACTTTCGCCAGGGACTCGGTTTCGGGACGCCGTGAGGGTGCACCGGGCCGCGTCATCACGGCTACTTCATCGAGCACGATCGCGGCGTCTTCGACGAAGACTGCGTCCGGCAATGCCGGTTCCGCCGGCGCGCGCATCACCGTCGCGCCCAGCGAGCGAAGCGCCTGCTCATACAGCGCGTGCTCGGCCACGGCATTGGCCACGTTGATCGGGTCACGCGGCCGATGGGTCAGCTCGCAATCCGCCAACGTGGGACTGACCGCCCGAGTCACCGCGATGAGCATGAGGTTCGGGTCGCCTATGGGATCGCGGTGTTGCTCACAAAGGCGAGTCGCTTGCCGTCCGGCGACCACGAGGGAACGTTGATCGTCCCCTGCCCGCCGTAGACGTAGGCGAGGACGCGCGCAGTCCCGCCGTCGACCGGCATCAGCCGCAGCAATACGTGCTTGTAGAACGGATGATCGTTGGCGGCCACCTCGAGCGGAAACGAGATGAACACCATCCACTTCCCATCGGGCGAGATGTGCGGAAACCAGTTGTGGAAGCCGTCGTTGGTGAGCTGCTCCTGCCCGCTGCCGTCGGGCCGCATGCGCCAGATCTGCATGCGCCCGCTGCGGACCGAGCTGAAGTAGATGTATTTGCCGTCGGGCGTGTATTCCGGCCCGTCGTCCAGCCCCGGTGCCTGGGTGAGACGAATCTCTTCGCCACCGCCTGAGGGGATCTTGTAGATGTCGTACTCATCGTTGCGCTCGCCGACATAGACCAGCCAGCGGCCGTCAGGCGACCAGCCATGGAGATACGATGGCCCTTTTGCCGTGATTCGCTTGGGCGTACCACCGGTGGCCGGCACGGTATAGACGATCGACGCGCCACCGCTATCCTCGACCAGGTGATTACTGATCGCCAACATCCGGCCGTCGAACGACAGCACATGATCGTTGTTGTTGCGCGTCGCGAAGCCCGTGTTGATCGCCTCGGCGGTGCGTGATGCCAGATCGAACCGGTACAGCCGTCCTTCCTGCGCGTAGATCAATGCCCTGCCGTCGAGCGTCCAGTTCGGCGCCTGAAACGAGCCGCTATAGCGGTGCACGATCGTCGCGTTACCGCTCGCGACATCGAGAATCTCGAGACTGCTGCCGAGGTAATCGCGGTATGGGACGAGCGTGGCGGGCGCCGGCTTCGTGATGCGCACGTTGCTGAACACGCCCCGCTCTAGCACGGTGTCGTTGTGCGCACAGACAAATAGGCCGACGTACACCGTATCGGGGAGCGACACACCGGTCAGCTGTTGCGTGGCGAGCGTGTCGCCGAATCGTGCCACGGACATGATGTAGACGCCATCGCGCCGCTCGAGCTGGATCACCGCGTCCGCACTGGGGAGGCTGTTGGCCGATTTCGCCTCTTCGGTGGTGCCGCCGACGGCGCGGCGGAACTGGAGCGACATCAGCCCATCGCCATGCAGCGCCGCGGTCACGTGCGGGCCAGCCGACTCCAGCGTGGGGCGAACGGTCCAGCCGATCTTGCGATGCTCTTCGACACCAGCGCCGATGAACCGCGCGCGCGTCGAGAGAATGAAATTCCCGCTGAGGCGCTTCCACGCGAAATGAAAGTCGTCTCGGGTCTCCCACATGTTCTGGCCCGAGCCCGCGATCGTGTACGATTGCGACTGCGGATCGTAGGACACCGAGCCTGCCCGTCGCACTCGACCCACGTCGGATTGGGCATCGAAGACTCCGACCGGAGTCTGCGCAGAGAGCATGGTAGAGCACAGCATGCCACACGCGAGAAGACGAGCCATGGAAGTCGCGACTCCTCTCAGACCAGCTGGTTCACGGCGCGCTCCGCTTCGCGGATCGAATTGCGATGATCCATCGCACCGGCCAGATCGGTATTGGCGAACGCGATACGTCCGTGCGAACGGCTGCGCAGCACGTCGCGCGGGGCGGGCTGCCCGTTCGTCCCGAAGAAAAAGCCGGGCTGCGGATTGACGTACGCATGGCCCCAGCGATTGAGAATGATCCCGGCGATGTCTCGCTGCGGGTCGAACCCGCCGGGCGCGAACATGTCGCCGAGCTGCTCGCGGAACGCGCGCTCGTACTGCGCGAACGACGTGCCGAGCAGCTCCGCCCGACCCCGGCTGCCCTGCTCCCCGATCGGCAATCCCGGCTTGGCGAACAGCACCTTGATCGTGAGCACGGTCGGGGAATCGGGCCCGATCGTGCGACTGACGCTGCCGATGTTCGCCTGTCTGCGCACGGAGAGATAGTTGCCCAGCCCTTCGAACCAGCGGCAGCCGGACAGGCCCATCTTATAGAGGAAGCGCCAGTTCCGGACCGCGATGTTAGCCATCAGGCACGGCGAGCGATAGAACTCCCCGTAGGCCGCGCGATGGCTGTCGGGCAGGTCGGCGACGATGTGCTTGGTCGTCCAGCTGCCCCCTGCCATGACGACCGCGCGCGCCTTGACCGTGAACAGCCGGTTGCCTTTCACGTATGTGACCACGACGTGCGGCGCCGTGCCAGGATTGCCGGCATGCTCCACGCGGACGACGGTCGCGTTCAACCGGATGCGCGTCCCCTGCCCCGCGCGGTCCAGAGCGCCGAAGTGAACCCGGTTCTGCCAGACGGCGTCGACGGTGCGCGGGCCGGTGAACGCGTCGGGAATCAGCGTCTTTACCATCAGGCGGGCGAAGCCGCTGTTGCCGTCGGGAAACATCTGATCGCCGAGCGCGTCGTCGCCGTCTTCAGGGAACTGCGTCTCGATCGCGTAATCGCAGAACGCCGACAACGCGTCAGGGCCGAGGCCGTAGCCACCGCCCGCGACGGGCGATAGAAACGTCCGCACGGTTTCGCGGCTGATGTGGTGCCGGGCCATCAGATGCTCTTCCAGTGTGATGCTGTCGAGCTGGCGCGAGACCGCGTCCCCTTCCGTCACGGGACTCGGGCCCGGCTCGGCGACGACGCGCGAGCGCAGCACGTCCGCCTTCACGGCATCCGAAAGCGGCGCGCCGTCCAGACTGCGTCCCCACGGGTCCATGACCCACACGCCCGGACGCTGCGCGAACTGTGGTCCGAAGTAGAACCCGTAATTCGCAGGTTCGTCGTATGGGCTGTGCGCGAGCGGCATCTCGGCGCAGGTCTGGTACTCGAACGCCGAGCGATCCATCCCGATCAGGTTGTAGAACGCGTCGGTGTAGCCGCCTTTCTGGGGCACGAGGAAAATCGCCGACGCCTGGTGGGCCACCACGGTCTGACCGTCGACCTTGAATTCGTTGCGCCTGGCCTCGCCGCCGAAGATTGCATGGTTGTCGAGCACGAGGCATATGCCACGGCGCTGCTTCTGGAAGAAGACGGCCGCGGCGAGCCCGCTGATGCCGCCGCCCACCGCGACGAGATCGTACGTCTCGCCGGTGTCGGTCGCGCTCGCGCCCGCGCGGGCGAACTCGCCGTCACGTATCCGATGCGCGGTGGTCATCACGTCGTACATGTTGCCGTGCGCGCAGGCATAATCACCCACGCCGCCGTAGCCGTTCCAGGCGTCGGCGGGAGAGATCGTGGGTGGTGCGAGCAGGCGAGGCCCGAGTACAAAACCGGCACCCGCCAGCAGGGTGCCGTTCAGGAAGTCCCGGCGAGAGATCGACTCGTGCAAGCCGAGACGAGCGGACCCGGCGACCAACGCCCGGTTCATACTTCGAGCAGATCCCGGCCGACGACGACCGGTCCGCGAAACTGCACGCGCGCGGCCTCGATCCACATCTCATCCGTGATGGTCGGGTCATCCGCCGGAACCAGATGCGAGAGCACCAGCAGCTTCACCCCGGCCGCCTGTGCCACACGCCCCGCGTCTTGCGCGGAGGTATGACTCGCCAACAGATGCTTTTTGAGCCCCGGATGGTTCGGCACGCGCGCCGCGAGGCGATCGACCCCGGGCAGGTACATCGCCTCGTGCACGAGCACATCGGCGCCCTTGGCCAGCTGAATGAGATTCTCAGAGAATGCGGTATCCCCGGAGATCACGATCGAGCGATCAGCGGTATCGAAGCGATACGCGAACGCCGGTTCCATCAGGGGATGCGGCACCACCGTGGCGCTGACCTTCACGTTGGCGTCGCTCATCACCGGGCCCGGCCGAGCCAGCTCGTGGGGGTACACGATCGGCGCCAGTGGCGGGTAGGCCTCGTCGGTGATCCGGATGTTGATGTCGGACGCGCTCATTTCCAAAAACAGCCTGGTGATTTTCTCGAGCGGCGGCGGGCCCCACGTGTCGAGTCGCGTCTCCAGCCCCACCGCCCAGGCCAGCAGAATCAGATTGCCGTAGTCGGCGTTGTGATCTGAGTGATGATGCGTGATGAAGATGTGGCGGAGCGTGGTGAGCGGGATCCCGGCTGCGGCGAGTTGACGAGCGACGCCGTCACCACAATCGACGACATAGGCAACGCCGTTGGCCACAATGACCTGCGCGGATGCGCTCCGATTCGTCCGCGGTCGTGGACCGCCGCCCGTGCCGAGCAGCATGAGGCGCGTGCGGCCCTGGGGCCGTCGCCGGAGCAGCATCGGCCACGACGACGCCACGGCGACACTCGCGCTGGTTCGGACGAATGCGCGGCGATCCATTGTCCAAAGACTACATCAGCAAGACGCCGCCGCCAGCACAGGCGCAAACCATGGGGAGCCGTGCGAGGTTCGTATCCGTCCGCCGCCGATGAGGCGCGGTTGCCCCTCCGCTCAGACGGCCCCTCGCCGCCGGCCGCTACCCTTCATGGCGCCGCTTCAGCTCGTCAACCTGTGCCATGCTGAAGGAGTTTAGACGAACAATACTCGCGAGAGACCTGAGTTCTGACGGCAGCACATTCCGCGCTTCGTCCTTGCTGTCCGCTTCGACGATGATCCACGCCTTATGCACCCCGTCCGTGCAGCCGTAATCCGCATGCGTCAGGAAATGCGATCCGGTGCGCAGCAGCAGCTCCGCGGCACGGGCGCACGCGGCTGCCGTTCCCCCGTGCGGCACCTCGATGAGAAACCTGTGCATTCTGCCCTCCTGCGAGACGCGCGTCATGAGGTCAAAGACCGGGGCCGCCGCTCCACAATCTACGCGCGCCGTCAGCGCATGTTAGGCAGCACGGGCGCAGGATCATGCCAGCAGTCTGGCAATTGCGTGGGCCCAGGGCGCAGGTGCTCCCGGTCACATCCCGGCTGCCCTTCGCAAACCATCCTCCCTGTCATGCGAGGTTTGCTCGTAGTGATCGCCGGCCTGGCGGCGTGTGCCGGCGGCGCCACCGACCCTGCGAATCTCGAAGGGTTGGGCCCGGGCGCGAGCCTTAACGGCCGACGCATCTTTCCTGACGACAACCCGTGGAACACGGCCGTCGATCAGGCGCCGGTCGATGCGAATTCTGACGCCCTGATCGCGAGCATCGGCCTCACCACCACGCTCCATCCGGACTTCGGCGCGAACTACCTCGGCGGGCCCTTTGGCATTCCGTACGTGGTCGTCGCGGGCGCTACGCAGGGTGTCGGCGTCACCTTCGATTATGCCGACGAGAGTGACCCCGGGCCCTATCCGATTCCCCGCGATGCGCCGATCGAGGGCGGCGCCGCGAGCGGCGGCGACCGTCACGTGCTGGTCGTGGATCGTGACCACTGGCGTCTGTACGAGTTGTTCGCGGCGTATTCCGTGCCGGGGTCGAGCGATTGGACGGCGGGATCGGGTGCCGTGTTCGATTTATCGTCCAACGCGCTGCGGCCTGCGGGCTGGACGTCGGCGGACGCGGCGGGACTGCCGATCCTGCCGGGCCTGGTGCGCTACGATGAAGTGATGGAGTTGGGGGAGATCCGACACGCGCTGCGCTTCACCGTCCGCTACTCGCGCCGCGCCTACGTGCATCCGGCCCGGCATTGGGCGAGCGCCGACACGAGCGCGACGCGACCACCCATGGGCATGCGCGTGCGGCTCAAGGCGAGTTTCGACATCTCGGGGTTTCCGCCCAGCGCCCCGGTGATCCTGCAAGCGCTCAAGACCTACGGCATGTTTGTGGCGGACAACGGCGGCGATTGGTTCATCTCGGGCGCGCCCGATGCCCGCTGGGATGACGCCGAGCTGAACACACTCAAGCGGGTGCCGGGCAGCGCCTTCGAAGTCGTCCGCATGACGGCCGTGGTAACGCAGTAGCTCGTGCCATGCGGTGGTCGCTGGGCCTCAACCTCGCCATGGCACCTCGCCTATGCTAGCTCCCGAGCGTCGCCGCGATTCGGCGTCCTGCGTAGACGCCTATAGCCGTACCGAGCACACTCATCCGTCGACCTAGATCGATCATTGGCGAGGGCAGATCTCCTTCGGCGTCCAGTCTGAAGTCAGCATCGTCCACGGTTGCGACGCTTCGTGCAGAACGAGACCCAGCGTCCGTCTCACCGACGGCGCGAGCCCGACGAGCAGCATCGGCGGCCCTTTCGGGACGACGAAGCCCGGGGGAACGACGCCTTCGAAGTAGTGGGCTGCGTAGACCCGCCCGGGGTCCTGAGGATCCAGGGATCGGCGCCGACTGGCGTGTCTGGGCACAAGCGCCAGCGGAGAGAGCGATCAACAGACAGCTGATCGTGGGCAAGAGTTCTTCAGACTCGATCACTTGGTTGCTCGCAGAAGACGGTCCAGCTCAACCTTCATCTCGTCCAACACCGGTCGAGCCTGCTGCTGGCCGATTGCGTTCGTCATCTCGAACGGATCCGCCCGTAGATCGTAGAGCTCGTCCATGCCCTCGAGATCGACGTAGTGGATGTACTTCCATTGCGCCGTACGCACGCACTGGTAGCCCATCTTCGACATGCGGGGGAAGACGCCGTCCGAGAAGTGTTCGATGAGGATCGAATGGCGCCAGGGAACGTGCTCACCGCGCAGCAATGGCATGAGCGAGCGCCCGTGCATGCCCGGGGCCGGAGGGGCTCCGCCGATCTCAAGCAGTGTCGGGGCCAGGTCGATGCTGAGCACCATCTCGTTGCGCGTCCTGCCGCGCTTGATGAGTTTCGGCCAGCGTACGAATAGGGGAACCCGCGCGGACTCCTCGTAGGCCAACCGTCGCTCCACGCTCAGACCGTGTTCACCGTAGAAGTACCCTTCGTCGCTCGTGAACACGATGAGGGTGTTGTCCAACGCATCTTGCGCCTCGAGCGTCTCGAGAATCTGGCCTAGGCCCTCGTCCGCCGACGCGAGGACTCGCAAGCGATTGCGAATGGTCTCATCGTCTGTTCCGGTCTCGGGGCCGAGCGGACTCAGTCCAGGAATCGGCCGGAGCAGAGCGGGCTTGCCTTCCGCGGCTCTCCCGTAGCTCGCGCGATGCGGGATCGTGGCCCCGGCGTAGAGCTGCTTGTGCCGCTCGGCGGGAATGAACGTGCCGCCCGTCGGGTCGGACACGCTGCCGTCCGCATTCTGCACCAGATCGGGATGCACCGCCTTGTGCGAGATGTAGAGCAGATACGGCTTGGCGTGCTTCTGCTTCAGGAACTCGAGCGCAAAGCGGTTGAGAATGTCCGTGAAGTAACCCGGAATCTTCTCTCGCCTGCCGTTCACATTGAACTCGGGATCGAGGTAACTGCCCTGCCCCTTCACGCTGACCCAATGATCGATCCCCGGCCGCGCATTGTCGTCGAGGCCCATGTGCCACTTGCCGATGAAAGCGGTCTCATAGCCGGCGTTGTGGAGGAGCAGCGGGAACGTCACGAGTTCATGGCTGCGCGGACTGCGATCGGTGTTGTCCGTGATGCCGTGCTTGTGCGCGTACTGGCCGGTGAGGAGGCTCGCGCGGCTGGGCGAGCAGAGTGGGGTGGTCACGAACGCGTTGGAGAAGCGCACCCCTTCGCGCGCGATGCGCTGGATGTTGGGGAGCCTGACGAACGCGTAATCCATTTCGTCCCAGCGCAGATCGTCCATGACGATGAAGATGATGTTCGGGCGTTGCGGCGGCGGTGCGGCCTGCATTGCCGGGGTGAGAGGGAGACATGCCAGTGCAGCGGCAAGCATGCCCGCAACGTGACCGAGCCGGTCGACGCTTGGTCCTGAAATGTCGTTGTCCATTCCTCTCTCGTCTGGCTCGCGGGGCTTGGTCGGGTTTCCGGGCGACTGCGGAAAGGGCCGTTCAGGCAGACCGTTCGTGTTCTGAAAAGCCGCAATCAACCGGTTCCCCGCCTGCTTCCTAAGAACTTGCGTCTGAATGCCCTGGCGGGGCACTCAGGCACCTTTATTCTTGTCGTCCCAGACCTTCGGCTCCCAGAGCTCGATCTTGTTCTTGTCTGGGTCCATGATCCACGCAAACTTGCCGTTCTCGTGCGATTCGGGTCCTTGGATGACTTCCACACCCCCGGCACGCAGCTGCTCCAGCAACTCGCCGAGATTGTCGACCCGGTAGTTGATCATGAAAGAAGATCTGCTTGGGCTGAACCACTGGCTGTCTTTCGCCGCGACATGCCACACAGTAAGGCCTTGATCCTCGGCCTTGTCGTCCGGCCATCTCAGGATAGCGCCGCCAAAGTCTTCGAGCGGCATGCCCAAGTGCTTCCGATACCACGCTGCCAGTGCAGCGCTGTCGCTTGTGCTCTTGAAGAAGACGCCGCCGACTCCGGTTATCTTCGCCATCGTTGCCCTCCTACCTATCTCGCCGCCTAACGAAATGCGCCAAAGCTGCGCCGCCTTAGAGTTGTCACAAATAGAAGACTACCACATCCCAACAGCACCCATCGCCGCCGCGGTAGCCCTCATCACGCTCTCCTTCCCTAGAACCGCGTGTGTCCGCCTAACGAATCACGCCTCAGCTCGCGCGCGTCGAGCGGGAGGCGGAGCGGCGGCGGGACGGGCCCCCCAGCTAGCGGGTCGCGACGACGCCCAGCCGGAGATTCTGGAGCGTGAATCGCAGTCGCCCGGTCAGGCTGGGCGTGCCGTCGGTCTTCGGGTCCAGGGTCACACGGATGCCGCTCACGCCGTACCCGAGCTCGACGCCGAAATGCGGCTTGACGAAGTAGCGGGCCGCGGCGCCTCCCTCGAGGACCAGGACGCCGACGCGGCCGACGGCGAACTGCAGGGCCCGGGCATCGCTCTCGATGTACCAGCGGTCTCCGGTGCGCCAACGCCCGTACAGGCCCAGGGACAGCGTGGGGATGGTGATGCCCTTCGACGCCGAGAACGGCACGATGGTCGTGTCGGGGCCGCCGGAGGTGGCGCCGGAAATGGCGTCGATGTCGACGTGGAAGAACAGCACGCCCACACCCACGGCGGCGCCGATCTGGCTCCGCTCGCGGACCCGGAACGCGAAACGGTAGTTGAGGAAGGCCTGGTCCGCCTTGAACGCCGACTCGATCCGCAGCCCGGCCGCGAAGCTCGTGTCGGCAACGTGGATCGTGTCCGCCAGCACCCGACCCCCGGTGTGACGCGCGAACTGGTAGCCGACGTCCAGCTCGTGCCGTCGGCCGGGCCGCCACCGCAGGGCCAGTCGCGGCTCCAGGGTGGAGTTGGACGCTCCTACGTCCTTGCCATCCACCTCGGTCCCTGGGGTACCGTTACCGCCGTCGACCTTCACCTTGGGACCGAGCCACACCTGTGCCCCTGAGATGCTCAGTTGGAACCGGTCATGCAGGTGATTCTTGGGCGGCAGCGAATCCTGGGCCCAAACCTGATGCAGGGCGGCGCCGCACAGCGCCATCACGCAGAACGACAGTCGCATCTGTACCTCCATTGCCTCACGTCCCCAACCGTATTGGTAGCCCACCGAGAACACCGAAAAGTCCCCACCGTACCGTGTGTAGACGCCGCGGCTGTAGGCCGCCTTGAGCGCGCGCCGGCAGCTTCACGCGCTTGTTAGGCATCACTTGGGTGTTCACCCGCCGCTCAACGGTGCGGGCTGTTGGCGGTGCTGCCTGACAAGGGCAGTCAGCAGCCCTCCCCAAAGGAGGCCGTGGAGCGCGGCGGCGCCGACGACGAGCAGGCCGCGACCTGACATTGCGGGACGAGTGCCAGCAAGCGTAACGCAAGCAACAATGTTGTAGAGGATTAAGGCCCATGACGCCCCGAGCCCTGCCGGCGCTGACGGTGTGTGCCGGGCACTCCAGCACACAACGCCCAGGCCGAGCAGACCTCCGCCGGCCAAGTGCGCGACGACAACGCCGTTTCCGTCCAGCGGCGATCCCAGCAGCACCGCGACAAGTTCGGATGGAGCGACGAGGAGTCCCAGTCCAGCCAAACCTTCGAGACCGGCGCCAACGGTCAGAAGCCGTGTGAGCCAAACGGTCGCATTCATGATAGTGATGACTCTCCGACTACTCAGGTGCGCTCATCGGTGCCGCTGTTGTAGCGCCCGTTTTGAGTGAAGGACTAGGCAGCACGCCCTTGCCCGGACCGGCGCTTGTGTAACCACTCCACCCACCAGAGAAAGCCAGCCATGCCAATGCTGAGCAGGGTCACGACCACCATCACCAGCGTAAAGACGCCAGCAGGGTTGTCTAGGGCACGACGAATGACCGGCGTTAACGGCGTCTCGACGACAATGAGCACGTAGAGAAATGCGACCTCGAGAGTGACGAGCGCTCCAAGGATGACGAGGGCACTGTAGTCGCGGCGCGGCGGCGCATGCGGCGCAGGTTCGGGTACCATCGACTCGTTGGCGTGCTGGCTAACGGACCGCGCCTACGCTGCCGCGCACGGGTGATAGGTTCATTCCTTAATCTACGTGCGCCGGCAGCTTCAAGCGCGTGTCAGGCGGCGCGCCGATCCACAATCGTCGAACAAGTCCGACCCTACCGACTCGGGTCGACACGCACGGAGTCCGCCGAGCGGAGGAACTCGCGAACCACCCGGAGATTCGCCTCGCGCGCATCCCAGGGCGTCAGGTGGGCAGCACCGGCAAGCAGCTCGTAGCGGGCGCCAGGGATCCGGCTGGCGTGCCCGCGGACCAGCTCTGGTCCCACTTCGTCAAATTCGCCGACGGTGACGAGGGTCGGGAGAATCCCGGACCGCCGTGCAGGAGCACCACAGGGGTTCCGCTGCCGGTGCCCGACACCTTGTACCAGATGCTGCCGCCAGGTACGGGCAGGCGTGCCTCCCCGCGCGGGACTGAGGGCCTCCGGCCACGCTCGGCGCTGCACGCGGCCATGGTCATCAGCAGGGCAACGAGGGACGCTCGAGGCATGACGACATCTCCTGTAGGCCGATCCATGATGCGGGCGACTCGGGCTAGCAAGCCCGATGGCTACCTTCTCGGTTCATACCGCATCGCCACCGCCCCCGAGCCGAACTCCAGCCGGCTCACGAGCTTCAAGTCGACACGCTTCGATAGCCCCGCGAACAAAGTCGGCCCATGGCCCGCTAGCCTGGGCTGCACCACGAACTCATACTCATCGATCAATCCCAGCTCCGCCAACGCCAGCGGGAGCTTCACGCCTCCCACGAACAGTCCCTTCCCCGACTCCCGCTTGAGCTGCTGAACGGCCTTCCCCAGATCCCCGCGCACGAGCTCCGCGTTCCAATCGACCCGGGCCAGGGTGCGCGACACGACGTACTTCTTTGCCGCGTCGATCGTCCGGGCGAAGGGTTCCATCCACGGTTCCATCCAATCAGGCCTCGCTCCCGGCGGCGCCGGCGTCCGCCACGCTGCCTCCATCATTTCGTACGTCACCCGGCCCAAGAGGAGGGCATCGGCCTGGTCGATGTTCTCGGCCGCGTGACGATGCAATTCCTCGTCCGCGGTCATGGCACGATGATCGCAGCACCCGTCCAATGTGACGTTGATGGAGTAGCGAAGGGGTCGCATTACGTAATAAGACTCCAGCCGCGAGGCAGGTGGCGAAAAACGCAACTATCGGTACTCAAGGCCGCAGGTTCTTTGGTCCAGCATGTTCGACGGTCATGGTTGCAGTCCGATCAGCGCCGGCCCGCCGTTCAGACGATCGGCTTCAGGACCATCCGGCCGTACGCGATGAACGCCGTGAGGAGGCCCAACACGCCGCTCAAGATGATGGGCGGGATCTCGCGGTACTGGACGTGCACCCAAACGAACACGAGGCTCTCGATCGCCAGGACCGTGGCGGCCACTACCGTGAGTGCCGGCTTCCAGTGGAAGGCGGCGGGGACGATCAGCCCGACCGTGCAGACGAGTTCGAGGATGCCGAGGGTCATCCAGGCTTCCCGCGGCAACGCACCAAAGGACGGGACCCCCTCGCTTACCTTGTCGAACATGAAGACCTTCATGACACCCGATGCTCCGTACAGGAGTGCGGCGAGGACCTGCAGGACCCACAACAGGATGTTCATCGTGTGCCTCCTCCGGATCAGCGGGCTTAACGCCGCTTTTCGAGCTGTCGAGCCTCGTCTGCGCGGGCGAGAAGGCGCTCGGCGAAATCCAGTCGCTCCTGGGCTTCGGTGAGTTCTTGGCGCACCGTGCCCAGCTGCTGCTCGAGCGCCTCGACCCGTTCTTCCAACTGCGGGTTTGACCGGTGACCGAATGCCTTGCTCGGCATCTTGAGGACCACGACGAATCCGATAGCTAAGGCAATCACAGGAATCAATAAGGCGAGGGCTCCTGGATCCATTGCTCTGAATGCTCCGAATCTCCGGCGTCGGTGTTCTTGAGGGACGTCGGCACCTCGCGTGGGCGGTAATCGGCGCCGGCGTTTCCGTACGCTGGCGTGGAATCGGAGTTTCGCGGCTGCCTACCCTTCGTCTCAGAGCCGGTTCTGAATCAGGTAATCAATGTGGTCCACGCTGGGATACGGCACGCCCGCGCGCGCATAATGCGCTGCTAGCTGGCCACGGTGATGGTACCCGTGCGTGACGAGATGGTAGATGATGTCCGCCACCATCGCGTGATACTCCTCTCCCGTGGCACGCCGGAAGTGTACTACGTCCGGTAGTCGGGCGCCGATCAGCTGGCGGTATGTAGCCACGTTCTCGGCAAAGCCGCGAAGCAGCTCGTCCTTGGTGAGCACGGAGAACGTCGTGGTAGTGACTTGCTGCCCCGCGATGCGCTCAAACCACACACACTCGCTCAGCATGATGTGCGCGAGCAGCTCGCGCGGCCTAGCGTCCTGCCTTGCTTGCGCGTAGACGACGTCCACCCACTTGGCGTTTGCCCACTGGGATTGGGCGACAAGCTGGAGGAGATTCTGGGCGACGCTCACGGGTGCCGCCTAACGGAATGCGCTTAAGCTGCGGCCGGCTGAAGAACGATTCATTCCCTAATCTACCCGCGCCGCCAGCTTCAATGCTTCAATTATGGCCATCCGGGCACGATCTACCGCGGGCCGGACACCCGCAGCCGGACACTCGCCTCGGGCGCGCGGTTCGTTGGCCCGACGACAAGCAGCAGGTCACCCGGCTGGTCGGGCGTGAACTCGAAGTCCGCGGTCTCACCGGGCAGCACATTGGTAACACTGGGGCGTACCGTCGCCTGAGATTGCGGCAGCGTGAAGCCATCCTTGGCGATCGGCCGCCACGCAGTCAGCGCCGAGTCGCGAATCAACCGCACAGGGACCGCCAAACGGAATACCGCGATGTCGGCGATGCGGAGGCGATAGGTCCTCCCGACCTCGAGATCCTTCGGTTGCGGAGCCAGCGCGCCGTTAATGAACAGGCGCTGTGGCACGCCGTCCGAAAGGAGGAACACGAGGTCGTGCTCGGGATCCCATAGTTCTCCGGGCTCCAAGACGACGAGCGCGCCGACGAGTCCACCGTACTGTTGACGCAGCTCGTCGAAATGCGTGTGGTACATGAATGTCCCCGCACGCGCTGGCGTAATGCGCACGTCGAAGCTTTTGCCCGGCCTGACCGCGGGCGCGGGCCGATTCGCCGTGCCGCTCCACCCGGCGACGCCGTCATAGTAGCTCTCGAGTTCGATGCCGTGCCAATGGACCGTGGTCGGCTCTGTGGACCGGTTGACCACCTCGATGCTCGTCGGCTCGCCCCGCCTGAGAACCAGCACCGGCCCCGGAAACTCAATCGAATCTCGCCTCGGCTCGGCGCCACGTTGCAGGACGTAGCCGAACCGACGGTCGCGATCGCCATCGGCGGAGTCGGACTGCACGAAGAGACGAAGCCGCCGCGCTGGCTGCCACGCGACGGACGCAGGCGCTCGGCCGGTCACGGTGATGCCCAGGATGAGGCCGTTCATTCCCGTGAAGGCGTGCGTGTCAGCATCGCCCTCGTGATGCGTCGAGGGGTACTCGACATCGCTTCGCTGGTCGATGCGCGGGAACTTCGCGACGTGGTTCGTCAGATGACAGTGGAACAGCCAACCGCCCGGCCGTTCCGGCGACCAGACGATCGACGCCGTGTTCCGAGAGGCGATGGCCTCTGTCACCACCATACGTCGCTGCTCCGGCGCGTAGATCGAGTCTCCGGCAGCCAGCCACGTGCCGTGCGAGTCCACCCGGAAGTAGGACCCGTGGAGGTGCATCGGGTGCGGCTCGGGGCTGGCGTTGACGAGACGCCAGCGGACTGAGTCGCCGAGCGCGTAATGCAGACGTTCTGTGTGCGGCCATGCCTTGCCGTTGACGGCACTGTATTGCCGGACCGGCGTTCCGTGGCGGTCTCTGGCTCCCGGCGCGGCGGCGGGCAGCTCGCGATCGGCGAGCTGAGTAATCACGAAGATGCGATCCTCCGGCGCCCTCCCCGTCGGATCGACGACGATCGCGCCACCGAGTTGGGAATCGTATCCGCGCCGTGTCGACGGGAAACTGTTTAACGCATGCAGGCTGGCGGTGACGGCCCAGTACAGATAGGTGCCCTCGTTCCGCGCGACGAAACGGAATCCGGCGGTTTCACCCGGCAGCACCAACATCGAATCCCGGATCGCGACACCCTCGCCGAGGCCACGCACAATGAGCGTGTCGTCAAGTGGATTGCGCAACCACACGTGGACGGGCGTACCGACGCGCACGCGAATCAGCGGGCCGGGAATGGTCGGTGGCTTTCCTTCTTCGGCGAAAGCGAGGACGGTGAACGCCGGGTCGTGCTCTCCGAGGATGTACCAGGACGCTGGCGTCACGGTCAAACGCAGCACCAGCGTATCGTGCTCCATACGGCCAGCTGGCCGCCGGTTGTCATTCGCGATGACCCGCTGATCAGGTGGCACAATAGGCGGGCGACCGCCAGCGAACATGGCGGCGAGGAACAGTATCGCGAGTTGACGCATGACGATCAGTGGCACGTCCCCGGCGTTTCACAGGCAGCTGCACAGCGGCCGATCGATGCCCCCGAGACGTTGGCACGTGCACCACACTTGGTCACGAGGAGTCGTGCGTGTATCAGAATCTCCACTCGCGCGCTACTTGTGGACACGTCGTGCGGTAGGACTACGCCTGCGTTCAGGGGATCGCGCGCTGTCTTCCCGGATCGTCCGCCCAACGAGGTGCGCCTACGCGCGCCGCCAGCTTCAAGCGCTTGTTAGGCGGCTGGTGCGTTTACCGGCCCACGAGGATCAGGGCACCGGCTGCGATGGCACCGATAGCCATCAGAGTGCCCAGTCCCGAAAAGCTGAGGTTGAGCAGAGGTATTAGTCCGGTTAGGATGAGCCAGATGCCCAACAACAGCATTCCGAGGTTCTTGGTCACTTTCACCGAGTTCATTGAGAGACTCCTGTGAGGAAGAACTCCTTGGAGGTGAGCAGCCGCCTAACGCCCTAGCTAAGGTGCAGGCGAGCCAAATAAAAGCGCATGCGGAGCATGCGCAATCCCTAAATCGCCCGTCAGTTTCAGCGTTCGTTGGGCAGCGCGCGCCAAGAACTATCCCTTCGCCGCTCGAATCGCTGCATCAATGACCCGAAAGCCAGGATAGTCCAAGTAACGTGGGATCGCTCGTCAATAGTAGCAATCCCAGTAGCTGATAGTGCGCTGTCGGCAGCGGGAGAGGTAAGGCAAGTTCACGGAGCTGCAATGACTTCCAAACGGCCTCAATCGCCTTAGGCACATCATTTATGCCTGCTAGATTACGGCGTTCCAGTATTCACTGACGATGTCGCGTCGTTGGACTATCCGGTCTTCAAAGGCCCGGCGACCTTGTACGTACTGAGGATGATGCCAGACGGCATTGCCTTCGTGCTGACGAGCTCGAATGAGCGTGCCGGGGTTCCCTCCGCAAAGAAGCGCTTCCCCGCGCCCAACAGGGTCGGATAGACGGCCAGCACGACTTCATCCGCAAGCCCATGTTCGAGCAGCGTCGATGTCAGCGTGGAGCTACCCGAGAGGACAAGGTCCGGGCCGTCCTGCGACTTGATGCGGCGAATGCCCTCGACGATGTCCGGTCCAATGCCTACGAACGGGCCCCATTCAAGACTTTCCGGACGGTGGGTAGCGATAAATTTTGTTGCCGCATTGAGGCCGTCCGCCATCGGACTTCTCGGCGCCTTTGGCCAGAAGCCCGACCAGATATCGTAAGTGCGACGGCCAAGCAGCAGATCGAAGCTCCCGCCATATGCCGCGAGCATTGCATCCCGGCCAGCGGGGGTCCGATAGGGCGCGGTCCAGTCGCTGTAGGGGAAATCGCCATCATCGGCGGAGTGCTGGATCACGCCGTCCAGCGAGATGTGTTCGATGATTTTGAGCTTTCTCATTTGAGTCTCCGCATCTACTTGATCTTCACTTTCGCGATTTCCGGATTCGGCGTGACGGTGCGCTTGTCGCCGCTGAACTTCACGCGCGCACCCTTCGAGCTCGGGGCGAGCCCCTCGGCGGCGAGGAGGATGCCAGCCTTCACGAGCTCTTCGTTGTACTTCTGCATCGCGGCGAACGCTTCTGGCTTCGGCACAGTGCCCGCTTCGGATTCCTTCGTTGCCTTGCCAATGACCATGAAACGCATTGTTCTCTCCTGAATTCGGTTTGTGTCGGTTACCCCGCCCTTCGCGGCCTCACTAACACGTCGAACGAGACCGGTCAAAATCGACCCGAGCTTCGAGAAAGCCGTAAACTGTTGAGTTCAAATAGCGTAGCGTCATCGCGATGAGTGAAACGACGAGGGATCTCCGGTACCGATCGAGTTGGATGCGTCTCGACCCCGACAGAAGATCCCTAGTTGCGTTGCTCCTCGGGATGACGTGGTTTCCACCCGTCGCCCGTCCCTACTCACCCGTCGCGTTTACGACACGCACGGGCGCGGATCCGGCTTCACATTGAACGTCTGCGTGTACTGCTTGCCGTTCACCGTGAGACGCGCTGTGAACGCGCCGTTGAGCATCGCCGCACCACCCCCTATGGCAATTCGTCGGCTAAGAAGATGCCGTTGGCGAATTCGCGAAACTTCGGGTGCAGCACAGTGCTCGGCAGTCCGAGAAGGTCAGGGTTAAACCACTGGGCAGGTCAGCGGCCTAACGGGATGCGCCTAAGCCGCGGCGAGTCGGGAGTTAGCCCGCCGTTCTAGTCCTTCAGCACGAAAGTGACCTTCAGCAACACCCTGTATTCAGTGACCTTTCCCTTCTCGATCACGACCTTCTGGCTCTTGATCCACGCTCCGGTCAGGTTCCGGAGTGTCTTTTCGGCTCGGGCGATACCAATCTGGATCGCGTCCTCAAAGCTTTTCGGAGAGGAGGTTTGAATCTCGGTGATCTTAGCGACTGCCATAAGGCGCTCCAGGCCAGAGAGAGGTGGCGGCGACGAATTTTGAAAGGAAGGCTCGTGACCAACCTACTCCGAACGAAACCGAGCGAAAGGGGCCTCAAGCGGGTAATCAACGTCGGAAGATTCTAGATCTCCGCTGCCGCGGCCCTAACGGAGTGCGCGTAAGCTGCGGCGCCTACAGTGAAGAATCACAAATGGAATTCCACCATAGACGCCGAGCGCCGACAGCTTCAGACGCGTGTTAGGCAGGCAACGACGCGAACTCGTGATCATCTTCCCCTTCCGTTCAGATGAAGCTTCCAACCGGGAGCGCGCCCGATCAGGCCGAGGGGTCCTTGGGACGATCCTTGGAGCGCGTGTGGGTCACCGCGCTCACGATACCGATGCCCAGCAGTATGACGCACGCGATCATCACGTAGAGGGTGGACACCCCAGCGGTAACGAGAGCCCAGGCCACGCCACCGATGAGGATCAGAAACCCGAGGATATAGAGCGCGAAGGACATAGACCAGTCTCCTGGTTGACATGCGGGTTGGATGCCGCCGGCCGCTGCTAGTTTCGCAGCACGAAGGTTCAATTAGCGGCGCACATTTGGGAATACTGCCCTCCAAGACGCCAGAGCACTGTCATCAAAGCGCTTGACGAAATCCTGCAATTGCGACACCGCCACGTGGTTCTGTTGGAAACTCCCACAGGCCATCCACAGGCGCCCCGTCGAGTCACCAAAGATGCGGTAGATCACCGTGTCGCTCGAGCCCTCGGCAGCGAAGCGAGTGCGCTGGGGTCCGACGATAGGCGGGTCGCCCAACCAGACACGACCGACCACCTCATAGATGACTTGGACGAGCGCCGAATCGCCTACCGGTTGCAGGGGCCGCACATGAAACGCCGTCGTGACCGGAAAGAAGTCGGTCGTCGGCTCTCGATCGCAGTTGCGCCACGCAACCAGCGAGTCTGCCGCCCACCAGTTGCCGACGGACTCGGCGACGATGAAGCGACTCACGAGACGCAAAGCCGTGTCTGCGTTGGGAGGGGAGGTTGGGGAGGGCGCACTGGTCTCTGACGCGGTCGTGGATGGGATGTCTGGTGTACGAGCCGTATTCTCATGCTTGCAGGCAGCCAGCACGAGAGCGAGTGCGGCACAGAGCGAGACGAGACGAGACGAGTGGGTACCATGGAGGATTCGCGGGATTAGTGTCGACGTCAATCAACACCCACCCATAGATCATTGTGGGTGGCCGCGTAACGGGATGCGCCTAAGCTGCGGCGCTGGCTGAAAGAGTTCACAATGGAAAGTGTAGCGCACCGTGCCACGCGCCGGAATCCGGAGGCAGTGACCGAGGGCGCCGACAGCTTCAGGCGCTTGTTAGGCAGCCCGTTGACTCCACCCCCTACGAAGCCAACCTCTTCTCAAGTGTCTCAAGCAATTCGTCCAGGCGGGGAGCCAAGCCGCACACGCAAACCTTGAGTTGCTCATGCCACGCGTTGGCGTCTACCCCGGGGCCAAGACGCCAAGTTGCAAAGTGGTTTCCAGTCTCAAGCGGCAGTTCCTGGCAACTACCTGCTGGAAACTTGGAGCCACTTGCAACTTGGCGTCTTGGCGTCTTCCCTGACCGCTTGCTACTGATCCCTTGCTACTTCAACGTGCCGACCAGCTCCTCCAACTGCTCAAACGTCTCACTCATGTCCCCGCTGGTGCTCCCCGACGCGATCGCCGCGTCCAACGCTTCCTTCGACGGATAGAGCTCGGTGAGGACAACGAGTGTCTTGCCGCCCTGCTCCTCGAACGTCACCGTCGTGACCGACCCGTCTTCCCCACCCTCCTCGTTCGTCCACACGAGCCGCGATGGCGGCGTCACTTCCGTGTACCGGCCGTAGAACGCCATCGGCTCCGAGGCTCCATGCTTGAACACGAGCTTATACTTGCCCCCGGGACGAACGTCCATGTCGCACGAAAGCAGGGTCAAGCCGAGCGACTTCGGCACCCACCACTGCTTGAACAGCTCGGGCTTGGTCCACGCCTCGAACACGATGCGCGCCGGGCCGTTGATCGTGCGCGTGACGACCAGCTCGCGCGCGGACTTCCGCTCCGATGTCGTACGGTTCTTCATGGTTGTGGGCTCACTTGCGGTCCTTGCGTTCATTGCCTTTCTCCTTGCGTTTCAGTTGTTCGACCACCTTCTCCAATTCATCGAAGCGCGCGTCCCAGAGCCGGCGGTAGCGCTCGATCCACGCGGTCTCATCCTCCAGCCGGCGCGGGCCCAGCCTGCAAGTCCTCACGCGGCCCACCTTCTCCGTCGTCACAAGCCCCGCCTCCTCCAGAATGCCGACGTGCTTCTTCATCCCCGTCAGAGTCATGTCGAAGCGCTCGGCGAGCTCCGTGATCGACGCATCTACGCGTCCGAGCTGCTCCAGCACGCCACGGCGGGTGGCATCCGAGAGCGCGGCGAACGAGGCATCGAGACGGGCGTGCGTATACTGAACCATATGGTTCAGTATCTAATGGACGGATTGGCCGCGCGCAAGGGGGGCCTGGCGGCTAGCGCAGCGGGAGAACGACCCCCAGGGTCATGGTGACATCGTGCTGGAGCGGTGTCCGAGGACTGTACTGTGAATCGAAGGTTGGCATCTGCCTAACGGCTCGCGCGTAAGCTGCGGCGCCCCGCCCTGTCGGGCGGCACGATGATCAACCGCTCCACAAATGAAGACTGGCGCACAAACGCAATTCTACCTCGAAGACACCGCGCCGCCAGCTTCAGGCGCTTGTTAGGCCGCGTGCATTCATATAGTAAGTGCAACACCACCTGCGACAGAAACGGTGACCTGGCGATACGATAGGCAACCAACTCCGCCAAGAGAAGGAAGCCTACCAATGCTGTACCGCCAGATCACCTTCGAGGAAAGGTACACCGTGGGGCTGTTGCGCCAGCAGGGCCTCTCCCGCGCCGCGATCGCGCGCCTGCTCGGGCGTCACCGCTGCACGATTGGGCGGGAGGTCCGGCGCAACGGCACGCCGCGCGACGGCTGCTATCGGCCGCAGCTCGCCGACTGGTACGCGCGGGGTCGCCGCTCGCGCTCCCGCCGCAATCGGCAGTTCACTCCCACCGAGTGGGCCCAGATCCAGGAGCTGCTGCGGGAGGATTGGAGCCCCGAGCAGGTGGCCGGCTGGCTGCGGCGCCACCGCCTCCTCACGATCAGCCACGAAACGATCTATCGCTACATCTGGGCCGACAAGCGCGGCGGTGGCACGCTCTATCAGCATCTGCGCGGCGCGCGCAAGCGGCGCCGCAAACGCTACGGCCGCTACGACAGCCGCGGCCGCCTGGCGGGCAAACGCCCGATCACCACGCGCCCGCCGAGCGTCGCAACGCGGCGCGAACTGGGGCATTGGGAAGGCGACACGATGCTCGGCGCGAGCCAGGCCGGGCCGTGTGTGTTGAGTCTCGTGGAGCGGAAGACCGGCTACCTACTGCTCGGGCAATTAGGCCAGCACACGAGCGCGGCGGTGAATCAGCGGGCGCAGCGCTTGATCGCGGCGCAGCCCCATCCGGTGCGGACCATCACCGTCGACAACGGCACCGAGTTTCACGAGTACGCCGCGCTCGAGCGGGCCACGGGGACCGCGTTCTACTTCGCCACGCCGCATCATGCGTGGGAACGCGGCACCAACGAAAACACCCATGGCCTGGTGCGGCAGTATCTGCCCAAGCGCCAGAGCATGGCCCACCCAAGCGCCAGAGCATGGCCCACCTCACCCAACACGATTGCAATCGGATCGCTGCGAAACTGAACCGCCGCCCACGGAAGCGACTCGGCTTTTGGACCCCGGAGGAATGCTATGGCCGCTGAGACTCAGTGTTGCACTTCAAAGTTGATATCAGACAGCCGCTAATCGACCGAATACGATTCGCGGTCGGACATCCGTCCTACCTGCCATCCCGGGGCCTTGTAGAACCCAGCTGGCGGCCCGCAGTACACTGGAATGCGCTTGACTTGTTCTTGACGGCAGAAGGTCATATTGGGCTCTCGACTGGCGTTTCAGCATGTCCTCATGCAATGCGGACTATGGTAGGGTGCCAACTCAAGGGGAGGGTAAGATGAAGTCCGCTCCCGTTCGCCGCAGGATCGTGGCCTGGGCGCTCCTGTTCACGTACTTACCAGCTTGCACCAGTTGGCGCGTAGTTGGACCAACGCCAGGCGAATACCTCCAGACCCAACGACCGGGCGAAATTCAGGTCACCCTGACTGACAACTCGCAAGCTAAACTACGGGCCCCCGCACTTTTCGGTGATACGCTCGTCGGTACCGTGGGCGGCGGCCTTGTCCAGGGAGACACCGCCCACCAGGCCAGCATCCCGGTGGGGGACGTGCGGACCCTGGAGGTCAGGAAATTCTCCATCGGCAAGACGTTCGGGCTGTTTAATCTCGTCGGCCTCGTAGCCATTGTCATCTGCGCGTCCGGTGGCCGCCCTGCCCCCAGTTGCTGATCGGCGCGGCTACGGTGCCGCACTCGTTTTTGACAGTGACGCTCCTCGATGCCGAAGCACATCATCACAGGCTGCCTAACGAAATGCGCCTAAGCTGCGGCGCCGGACTTGAAGGCTCACAAACAGAACTCTACCACACCGCAATTCTGCATCAAGCCGCACCATCGCGGACGGGCGCCGACAGCTTCAGGCGCGT
>Ga0137435_1000083_pt1 | contig 39176 bp, 57 predicted proteins | sample EasRivERMGT100_2_FD_104904 | JGI IMG/M metagenome (GOLD analysis project Ga0137435, IMG submission 104904) | Soil microbial communities from meander-bound floodplain in the East River, Colorado, USA - East River MetaG ERMGT100_2 | ecosystem: Environmental > Terrestrial > Soil > Floodplain ... | reverse complement strand
CGCCCAGGTGTACGCCCAGGTGTACGCCCAGGTATACGACCAGGTGAGCGACCAGGTGAGCGCCCAGGTGGGCGCCCAGGTGGACGCCCAGGTGAGCGACCAGGTGGACGCCCAGGTGCGCGCCCAGGTGTACGCCCAGGTGCGCGCCCAGGTGATCGCCCAGGTGAGCGCCCAGGTGCGCGCCCAGGTGGGCGACCAGGTGGACGCCCAGGTGAGCGACCAGGTGAGCGCCCAGGTGGGCGACCAGGTGGACGCCCAGGTGAGCGACCAGGTGAGCGACCAGGTGGACGCCCAGGTGAGCGACCAGGTGAGCGCCCAGGTATACGCCCAGGTGTACGCCCAGGTGCGCGACCAGGTGTACGCCCAGGTATACGACCAGGTGATCGCCCAGGTGAGCGCCCAGGTGCGCGCCCAGGTGTACGCCCAGGTATACGCCCAGGTGTACGCCCAGGTGCGCGACCAGGTGCGCGACCAGGTGGACGCCCAGGTGAGCGACCAGGTGAGCGCCCAGGTGCGCGCCCAGGTGTACGACCAGGTGCGCGACCAGGTGTACGCCCAGGTGTACGCCCAGGTGCGCGACCAGGTGTACGCCCAGGTGACATGGGTTAGCACGTGGTTCTGGAACCAGTTCGATGCCGGATGGCTGTCTTACTATGACACGATGGCCGCGTTGGGGATCGACACGTCGCGGATGACCGGCATGATCGAGATGGCTCGGTCGGCGGGACCGGCATGGCTATGGCTGGACGTGGCGCTGGTGTGTGATCGGCCCCTAGCGATTCATCGTGACGAGCGGAATCGGCTCCACTCCATGACCGGACCGGCACTTGTCTACCGGGATGGCTGGAGCGTTCATGCCATCCACGGCGTTCGCGTCCCCGCCTGGATCGTGGAACGGCCCCAGGACATCACGGTGGAGACGATCGAGGCCGAGCAAAACGCCGAGGTCAAGCGCGTGATGATCGAGCGGTTCGGCCACGGCCGCTACATCACGGAGGCCAAGATTGCGCCCGTTCATACGGACGACTTTGGCACGCTCTACCGCCGCGATGCGGACGAGTTTACCGTCGTGCGCGTCGTGGATGTGGTCCGTAACGATGACGGCACGGATAAGGTCCATTATCTGCCGGTCCATCCCGAGCTGCGGCCGATGCTCGCGGATGGGGAGTTGGGTGAGCCGCAGCAGATGACGGCGCGGAACGCAGTTGCGAGTTCGTTCGGCTTGACCGGAAAGCAGTACACACCGGTGGCACAGTCGTAGAATGCGGCGCGGTAACGGGTTTGGCGAAACAGCGAGGCTGCACAGCCGGAAGCGGCGATGACATCGCCTGCGCGGTGCAGCGGCTCGTTAGCGCCGCAGAGTTACCCGAGCACGAGGAGGAGCGCGAAAGTGACACAGCGAGAAGCGATTACGACATTGGCTGCGCTAGTGGCGCGGATCGCGGCAGGCTCGTGGCCCTGTCTTGGAACGGCCGAGGCCCAGGACATCGCCAAGCGCGCAGACGAAGTGTTTAAGGCGATGCTGCCAAAGTCGGCCAAGCGATGACGGCGCCCGATCTCTCCGCGCTCCGGGATGCGGTGCCGCGACGTAAGCGACGGGTGGTTACGCAGCATTGCCCTATCTGTGGATCGTTCCTCGAAATGTGGGGCGGGCGCGAACGGATCACCTGCCGCCGCTGCAAAACGGAGTTTGTTGCAAACTTCGCCGGCCCCGCCGCCCTGAACGAGCAAGCCGCGAGGAAGCCATGAGCGTCACTAGAAATAGCAGTGTAACTGTAACCTATAACATTCATGTTCCACTAAGCCCCATCAGCGATAGCCGCCTAGCCGCAATGGTGGCGTTCGGAAAGGGCTTGGCAAAGAAAGTTACAGATGAGGAAGTTCGCCTGATGGCGGACGAACTCTTGCGGAGCCGCGCAACGTCGGACGAGGTGGACGCGGCGCCGGAGGGGCCGTGACCGAGAAGCCGAGCACGGAACGGGTGAACGACGCGGAACTGGGGGACTGGATCAAGCAGGCCGAGGACTACGCCGTCCACGGCTACTACGAGGAAGGCGATACGCCTTACTTCGGCGCGGCGGTGTTCGACCTCCGTGACGCTCGCGCCCGGATCGCCGAGCTTGAGCGCGAACGCGACGAGGCGCGAGTGCTCGTGCGTTCGGAGCAACATCCCGATTGCATCGTACTGCTCAGGTCATCACTACCGTGGCTCCGCGATGAATGGACTAAAGAAGAAACCGCAGACACCCGCGCCGCGCTAGAGCGAGCCGAGGCGGACGTGCGGATGCTGCGGGAGGCGCTGCAACGTACCTGCCCCACCAGCTCCGCCCTCGCCGCCACGGAGCCGAAGAAGTGAATCAGTGGGAAGAAGCCGATGCGCTACTGGCTAAGGTGCAGGAGATCGTTGAGATGCTGAAGGCGAACAACTCCGACGAATACGGGCTGCTCGCGTCAGCCCATGAACACATCATGGCGGCGCGCTTCGACCTGTACGCGGACCTCAAGTGAAGCCGCTCGCACCGCGCAACGCCATGACGGCAATTCGCACGGTCAAGGCGGTGACACCCGCGGCTGCATCAAGCGTTACGGGCGGCACGAATGCTGCCCTTGCTCCAAGCGTCCCTAACCTTGGAGGCACCATGAAGCGCCTAGCTCTGCTCGCCGCCCTGCTGCTGTGCTCCGGCTGTAACGGCTCCATCGGTAACGTGTCGTCGCTGCTCGCCCCGCGGACCCCGGCCCTGGCGGATTCCTCGATTACGCTCTCGGTGGCGACCACGGACACGACAACGATCTACACGCTATCCGTGCGCGGCTATGGCTCCTATGACCGCGCCTCGGGCTGGTTCCTGACTGGCATCATGGTGAATGGTTTGCTGCTCCACGGTGTATATGCGGGCGAGGACGTTCCGAGCTGGCATGATTACCTGTGGCTGTCCGATAACCCGAGCGGACACGCTGCCCCCGTCCCGGTCAGCATCTCCCGCGGCACGTCGGACTTCATGACCGTGACCGTCCCGTTTAAGGTGGTGCCGCCCTCGCCGATCTACTCGCTGCGCGTGTGGCGGATCGACGAGAACCTAGAGCTCGCTTACCTCGTGCGGCAATTCGATGGGACGGCGAACCAACCGCTATAACCCAGGGAGGGGAAAATGAGGATCACCACTGCCGGCGTTGTGGTTCAGAATCAGACGATCACGGAGGACTTAGAGATACTGGCCCCCAACGTCGTCGTCCGCGACTGCGCGATCACGGGCTCGCTGTCGATCCAAAACGCGGATAACCCGACGTTGGAGCGTGTTCGTATCGACGGGCCGCGCGAGAACGTGAACGGCTGGACGCTCGGCAAATCCAAAGGCGGCACGTTTACCGATGTCACGTTCACGGGGCTGGGCAAAGGCGTCGTGGGCGATTTTATCGTGTGCTATCGCAACGTGGACGGGATGAAGGAAACCCGCGTCTCTCGGACCGTCGTGGTGGAAACCAACGCGGACACTACGATCCGCCCGGTGTGGCACTTTGACGATCGGAACCGGACCAATACCGACTGCGTGACCACCATTGCGCTCCGGCGAGTATACGATATGCCCTGGCGCTGGCGGTCGGATGTTGGCGTCAAGATCGGATGTTTCAATAACGTATTCACTCGCGAGAAGGTCATCGTTACGGGCGTAGGCCCGTGCCGGCTGCTGCCTAGCGCCAGCGCAACGTGCGAAGGGACGACGGGGGACCCCATCTGGCTCGCCGGCTGCTGTGGGCAGTGGAACGCCACGATGGATTCGTGCCTACTGGATGCGAGCGGCGTCACGGGTGGCGCCAACATCGAATGGCAGGGCGGCATGCGCGGTTGGACCCTCAAGAACACAACGCTCAAGGTGCCCGCGGGGAACCGCGCTATCGACGCATTCGATATCCACAAGAGCCGCATCGAGGGGTGTACGATCGTGGGCGCCGTCGTGTTTGCCGACCGCTACTCGCGGCCGCTCTGGACCGCGGGCGACATGGTGTACTGCAACAATGTGTCGGCTGCACCCTCGATCACGGGAGGGCTGATCGGAGTTTCCGGGGCGATGGTGACGACCTGTCCACCGGCGCCCATTCCTCCACCCGCGGCGGAAATCCCCACCATTACCGTCGTGGTGCCTAGCCTGCCCGTTAAGCTGCTGCTGGTAAAACCATGACGGTCTTTTCGGTACGTTGCGCCTACTGCCCGGCCCCCGCCGTCGTTACCGATAACGATGTGCCCATGTGTGCCGCCTGCTGGAACCGGACGCAGGGCAGATGAGGCGGCCGGGACCGATTGCCCGGAAGCTAGAGCAGGCGAACCGGCTGCGCGTCAGGACCCACAAATACGGCACGGCACCCAAAGCCGAGCGCAGCCGCCTGGGCGTGCTCTACGATTCCAAGTTGGAGATGAAGTACGCCGCCAAGCTCGACCTGCTGCGCCATGCCATCCGGGAGGATGAGCGCGTCGTGGACGTGAGGCGGCAGGTCAGCATCCCGCTCGAAGTCAACGGGCACCTGATCTGCACCTATCGCTGCGACTTTGAAGTCATCTACGCCGATGGGCGGGTTGAACTCCATGAGGTTAAAGGACTTAGCACGCCCGAATGGCGGATCAAGGAACGCCTTGTCAGGGCGCTGTTCCCCGGGCAGACGCTACGAGTCATCAAGAAAGTCTAGCGGTCCACGAAGCGGCGAGCGATCTTCTCTAGCCTCGCCGCCTTGGCCGATGCCGTCTCTGCGGGTGCCTTGCGGTCCGCTACGGTGCTCGGGCTCCGCGTGCTACCGCTGGAATTGAGGTTCCCCGTGACCCGGCCCCCCGTCACGGCCGCAAAGGCGCTCGCGAGGCCGTTAAGGGGCCTAGGCCGGTCAGGCGGCCCCGCGCCCCTCAGCGTTGAAGCCATGGCCGGATCGTCGGTGGGAACGTCCACGGGGGCACGGTAGGCCCCCACGCGCACGGCCTCGGCCGTCTTGCTGCTCGACCGCGGCGAGCGCGCCTGAGCGGGCATCTTCTTTCCCATCAGTAACCACCTTTCTTCTTGCCGGTAGGCTTCCATCCGTGTTCCACAGCGTTCAGGAGCCGCCGCTGCTTGGCCGCCTTCTCCGGCGTTGTGGCCTTGGCCTTGGTGCCGTTCGGCGTTGTGACCTTAACTTTCCCACCAGCGACCTTGGTTAGCTTGACGGGCACGGAGTCACCCGCCCAAGTCGGAAGGATGGCTGCGCCCGCTGATCCTGCCCTGGCCGATGTCCTTCATCTCGGCCAGCACCGTCATGCCCAGGAGCGCCAGCGCCTCGGGGCCTAGCACCTCGTTCAACTGATCCAAGGCCTTCTGCGCTTCCTCCTTGGAGTCGGGGATATGGTCGATCATCCAGTGCAGCGCCTCGACCAGCGCCCCGCCACCGCTGAATCCCCACTTCTGCAGCAGCTCTAAGACGGACAAGGATCACCTCCCCTAGAAAGCCCGCAACGCGTACCGCACGCCGATGGTCATGAACGCCGTCTCGGCATCGAACAGATAAGCCCCCTGAGCGACGAGCACGACGCGCGGGAGCCGCTGCGGGTAGGGCCTCCATCCCACGGTCGCGTTACCGTCCCAGCCCTGAGGACGGAGATCGTTGTCCGTCGAGGCGTTGTACTGACTGCCAATCCCAATCGAAAAGTCCCGATCGTTGGCGTCGGTGGCCGTGATCTTGACCCCCACGGTGCCGCGCGTATAGGACTCGCCCAAGCCGTACCAGGCGCCTCCCACCGCCGAGATGTGGGGCGACAGCGAAGCGGCCACGGCACCGCCCAGCTCGTAATCGCTCGGATAGTCTCCGTTCGTGAACGCAACCACGTTAGCCCCCAGCGCCGGCGTAATCACCGGGTGGAAGCCTTCCCCCTCGCCGTAAACGACGTAGCTCTCGGCGCTCGCCCTACCGGCCAGCGCGCACAGCATTAGTGCCGCAAGAACCAGCTTCATGAGTCCCCCTTGGGTGTGCCTTTACTGTCAGTTAGCGGAATGAGCATGTTGTTTTCGTTGGCGCCCGCCTTGACCGCCGCCTTGGCAGCGCTGCTGGCGAGTTGATTACCGCCCGTCACGGCACCGAACAGCGTCACGACGACGGGCCAGTTGGTGAGTAAAAACGACTTCCAGTCCGTGACGGCTCCGTCCGTGGCGAGAAAGACACCGAACGCCGTCAGGACCGCGGCGACGGCGTAATAGCCCCACTCGGGAAATGCGACCTGCGCCCGCGCCCATTGCAACGCAAAGCCCAAACTGCCTAGCAGCACACCTACCTGCCCGATGCTTTCAGGCTTCACGATTGGCCTCCCTGGCCTTGGGTCTTACTGCTTGACGCTGATCGTGTAATTCGTGGCGGGTCCAACGTGGCGGCTCTGATCGTCAATGTGCCACAGCACAAACGACGAGTCTCCGGCCACGGTCGGCGTTCCCGTGATCTCCTCCAGCACCAGCGTCAGGCCGTCCGGCAGGGCGCCCGATTGGATGATGCCCGTGATTGCCGCGGGGTCCGGTACGTCGATCGTCGCGACGTAGGCTTCCCCTACCTTGCCGTCCGGGAGCGCCACCGTATCAATGTTGTCGCGGTCGGCGGCGTCGGAGATTTCCTGCGATCCCGCCTGCAGCTCCGTAGACACCGCGTCTACCTGGCTCGACAGGGCTTCCAACTCCGCCTGGGTCGGTGCGTCGTTGCCGCCCGCCAGGGCGTCCAGCTTGGCCTTGATCGCATCCAGGGCCTTGACGCCCTTCTCGATCGCCGCGCGAATGGCCTTGCTATCCGCCTGCAACTCTCCGATTTCCTTCTTGATCCGTGTCAGGTCCACAGCCATGTGCCTAACCTCCTGAATGATGGTGGTGATGTGATCGAGGATCAGCCGGTCCCCGTGGTGGTAGACGTTGATAACTAGTCTCATCGTTTAGTGAACCGGGAGCAACAGCGCCAGGGTCGCGCAGGCGAGTCCCAGCGGGGTGAGCCGCGGCCGCGGAGGCTGAGGTGCGACCAGGGAGTCAATCGCGAACAGCACGAACGCAGCGACCAGTAAAATCGTTCTCCACAACATACACCCTCCTTCAGCGAAGGAACCTAGTAATGGCCCACACAATGGCGGCCGTGATGGTCGCAGTGACGAGTGCCGCGACGGCGATGTCGGGCAGTCGGCTTTGCCCCGCGCGCTCGCGGGCATTGCCTTCCGACTTTTCTAACCGCGTGAAAATCTCTCCGATCCTCGTGTCGAATAGTTCCCGAGAAACAGTGATCGAGTTCATTTCCTTCAATCGTCCGGCCTCGTTGTTCAGCTCTGTAAGCCGCCGCTGGTTCTCCAACCAGTCCGCCTTGCGCCGCTCGTCCACTTGCTGAACGGCCAGGTTCAGCGCTCGCTCGTGCGAGGCCTCGCTGCGCGTGGCCCGTTCCTCGGCCGCCCTCTGCCGTTCGTCCAGCCGGGCGAACTTCTCGCGCAGATCCGCGTCGTTCATGCAAGGCTCCGTCACGCATCCAGCCCCGTCGCGAACATCTTACCGAGCCGGGCCGCTCGCGCTCCTACCTGCTTTGCCCATGTACTCCCCGCCATTGATGTCGGAACTTGGGACCAATCCGTTTCGAGTTGCGTCTGTGCCGCCAGCCGGATCGCCGGCAGGATTTTAGTGGATGAGGCCAGGTGCCCGCCGCGGTTAAATGCCATATTGACCAACGCCCGCTGCCGCGCGTCTGCCATGGTATCAAACTCCGGCACCAAGCTCCGCGCCAGCTTCTCGGCATGCTGGATATCTCGCTCTAGCAGAGCATCGCATTCGTCGTCCGTGATGCTCGACATGCGCGGCGATCCACCGAGCAGATGGCCGACGCCGATGGTCCAGTAGCCCGCCGTATCTCGGTAGGTGGCGAGCCTCCGGCCTTCATCGGCCGCCAACTCCTGCTTGAGCTTGTCGCGGTTCATTAGCCCGAGGCGAGAGCCGCAACCCGTAAACCGTGCGCCGACGTGAGCGATACCACGCGGATCAACATGTGCGACACGGGGAAGAACGTGCCGCCCTCGATCGCGCCTAGTCCGCTTGCGGTGTCGTGCGTTAGGATTGGAGCCCACGGAGTGGCATCGGTCAACCGCACGAGTAGTTGAACCTCCCAGGCCGTGGGCGGCCCCGCATCGCCGATGACCTGGATCGCGAACCGATGGCAGGTGCGAGCTTGAAGGTCCACGATCGTGCCATCTCCGGGGCCGCTGAACAAATCAAACGCGCCGCCCGTGATCGGATACGGCTTGACCAGCAATCGCCCCTCTTCACACCCTACCGGGATTTGAGTCTCTGGCTCGCCAACGTCGAAACCATTGATCATAACACTGTCCATGTTGCCCCCTATTATTATTGCATACCAATAAATTTAGCGACTACATTGGTACCAGCCCCGAGCACAATCGCAACGCATCTTGCCCTCATGTAGAGGGCCGGTGCCGGTGTCGTCAAAAACTTGACAGCGGCAACATCAGCATTGGTATGGGTGAGCACGGTTGTGTAGTTGGTCCCGTCAATACTCAATTCTAGGACAACCGTCCAGCTCGTTACGGCGCCCGTTGCAACAACCTGAAGCGAAAAGTATTTCTGACATCCAGACAGCGACGTAGCCGACCCGGTTAGGGCAGAAGTAAACGTAGAAGAATCATTCAGAACCCGCAAATCAAGCCCAGTAAGCTGGCTATCTATGCTAACCTGTATCAATCCAGCCCTTAGCGGTAGTGGCTTGATTGTTGAGTCCTGATCTAGGCCCATAACCAAAACGCCTTGCGGCAACGACGTATTGCCCGCGGAAGCACTAGCATTCTGATTATTGCTATAAACGGGCGGACTCTTGGGCGTTGGCGATGCGTATAGGTCGCAATCTAGCCCGCCCGCGTCGGTAAATACGAGCACGAATCGGAAGTGCGTGGCCGGGATTTCAGATGTGGCCGAAATTACCGTGGCTTCCGGGGCGGAAAATGCGTCGTAGGTGTTAGTGATCCAATTGGTACCACCGTCACAGCTAAACTGAAGCGATATCGCCCAATCCGTGGCCCCGCCCGTTGCCGTGACGACAAACGCAAACGATACCGCTTCGGCGCCGCTGGCCAGGCTCCACGTTGTGCCATCCCCTGCGCTGGCAAAGTTGTGGCTAAACGTCTCGCCGGGTGCGTAAATCATATCCACCGGCAGCCGCTTGGTGGTGCTCACCGCCCGCAGCGTGTTGGAAGCGTCCTCCCACATTACGGCCGTGCCGGTGATCGAGGCGTCCGTATCGCCTTCGGTGTACTGAGTACCACCGCCAAAGCTCGTAATCTGATTGCCGGACCCATCCACAATCGACACATCGAGCGACTTGGCACCCGTCACGTCGCGAACCGTGGCTACATCCGTGCCGTCCGTTAGCTTGACGGAGTTGGCATCCGTCGCAATCGCCACGCGCTGCGTCAGTGCTGTGACGGCTCCGGCGCCGCCCTGGACGCCAGCCTGTCCGGCAATCGGATTGACCTTCGCCCGATCGGACTCGTCCCAATCGTCAATCACTGAGAGCGATGCGGCCGCGGCGGCGAGGTTTCCGCCTGCCTCTAACGCCAGCGCCGACGTGTTGAGGTTCGTTCCTGCGTTGGCGGTGACGGAGCCGGTAACAGTAACGTCGTTGTCCGCTCCTAGATCCACCTTGAGGCCCGCGGTTGCATCTCCGGGGATCAGTTGCCCGCCGCCGCTCTTGGAGCCCACGAGCCCCACGACGGCGCGCGTGTCGGTGCCGGCTCCCGTATCCAGGTCCGCCGTGGTCAGTTCCGTGTCCACCGTGCCCGACACCGTAACGGCTCCGTCTACGGTAATCGAGTTGCCACCATCGTCGATGCTGAGATTCCCGCCGTTATCGTCCACGGACAGCACGCCCGTCGAGTCCGTGGCGATCGTCACCCGCTGGGCCGTCGCCTCCGTGCCGCTCCCGACCACGGATAGCGCCGCATTGTCTACGGTAATCGAGTTCCCCGAGTCATTGATGCCTACTTCGTCCCACGTTCCCGACTGAGTGACGGCGATCGCGTCAACGTGCTTAACGTACTGCTCGCCCTTGTCGGTGCCGCGAGCGGCTACGTTGTCTCCGTCGGTGGTGGTGAGCCCGGCCAGCGAATCAGCCCGAACCAGGTTGAGCGCGGTCCCCACCGGATTTGCCGCCGCCGCCGCATCTTCGGTGTACTGCGTGCCGCCACCGAACGACGTGATTTGATCCCCGGAGCCGTCCACAACGGCGACGGTAAGCGGGTTGGAGTTGCTCAGGTCGAGCACGTCGGCCGTATCCGTTCCGTCCGTCAGCTTGACCGCGTTCGCATCAGTCGCAATGGCGATGCGAGTGGTAGCAGCGCTGACGGTGCCCGCACCCCCGGCAATGCCGGCGCTACCGACAATCGGATTGACCTTTGCCCGGTCGGATTCGTCCCAATCGTCGATCACAGACAGCGAGGCCTCGGCGGCTGAATCCTGCACGGCGAACGTGCCGCCGTTATCGACGGTAATGGAATTGCCACCGTCATCAATGGATAGATTGCCGCCGTTATCGTCTACGGAAAGAACCCCCGTCGAGTCATTGGCTACTGTGACACGAAGCGCCGTCGCCTCGGTACCACCACCCACCACCGACAGCGTGGGGTTATCGACCGTAAGACTGGCTCCGGCATCGTCTACACTGATAACGTTACCGCCGTCCTCGATCGTGACGGTGCCCGTAATCGTGGCCGTACCGTCTACCGTGATCGACCCGCCACCGTCGTCAATCGAGAGCGTGGTGCCGTTGTCGTCTACGCTGAGCACTCCGGTAGAATCGTTCGCCACGGTCACGCGCAGGGCTCCCGACTCGACGCCGCCACCCGTCACGCTCAGGGTCGCGTTATCAATCGTGAGGGACGCGCCGTTGTCGTCCACGCTCACCACGTCGTCCGTTGCCACGGTCACGCGCTGCGTCGTGGTGCTGACCGTTCCGGCGCCCGCGGCTACACCCGCTTGCCCAACAATTGGATTGACCTTGGCGCGGTCGCTTTCGTCCCAATCGTCGATCACGGACAAGGACGCTTCCGCCGCCGTGTCCTTGACCAAGGCTTCGCCCGAGCTGTTAACGTCGAGCCGCTGGGAATCCGTGGCCCCGACCACGCGCGTCAGCAGCTTGCGGTCGAGCGTCATGCGCGGAGCGCCGATATCGCCTTCGTCTACCGAGTCGGTGCCCGACTCATCGGCGATGGCGCCCATCGGATAGACTTCATCCGTCGCCGGAGTAAAGGCCGCGTCATCTACCTTGGTGCGGTCGTAGGTTCCCATTACGTCGCTTCCAGCGTGAGTCTAAAGTTGAGCGGCTTCCCGGCGTCCTTCTCGTCGCAATCAATCGTTACCACGTCTCCCGCAACCAGCGCGGTCAGGTCCGGCAGGTTACACGGCACCACGCTATCGGCGTCGTTGTAGGCCAACGTGGGACGGTTGGCTTGCGTGATGTAGAGCGATGCTTCCGTGCCCGGAGCCTCAGTTATGTGGCGGCGGTTTATGTCCACGATCGTTTGCCCCGATGACCCTGCGGTTTGGCGATAGAGGTAAATAGTTTCAATCTCGCAGTCATGCGGTACCAGCCAGGCTCCATCCACCGCGGTATCGACTCGGTAAGGACCATTCGCCACCCAATCGACCGAGATGCGCGAATCACTCGCGCCACCGCCACCGCTACTGCCGCCACCCGACGAGGTGGAGGTGGTTAGCGAATCCACGAGGCCATATAACTCGCGCAGGCACAGCCGTATCGTCTTGATCGCGGCCGGGAGGCTCGGGCCTTCGGCGTGATCGTGGATCGTGTCCGGGTTATACCGCCTGCGCGTGGTCGGCATTTACCGGCTGCTGTAGACCACCGTGGCCGTGACCCTAAGCCCGTTGACGCCGGTGGTTCTTAGGCCCGCGGTGCTGTTATATCCCGCCGTCGTAAGCCGCGTCGTTGGCGTCAGCCGGAGCCACAGGTAATTGGACTGAATCAGCCCGGCCGGGTCGGGAACGTATTTCGGAATGAACACCGCCGCGCCGGTAAGCGCGTCGATCGGCTTGGCGGGAGCGACTTCGGCAATGACGCCGGTGCGCAATGGCCGCGTCGTGGCGAAGTGGTAGAGGATGTGCCAGTGGAGCGTGTCGGCGGCTCCGGTAGTCGAAAGCGACACGGAGTCGGCAATCACCGGGAACGCCTTGTTATTGTAGCCGCCGATATTGAGCGGGAACGGCCGCAGAGTGACGAGCGTACCCGCGGAGTCGCGTGCCATGAACGACACGCTATCGCCGAACAGCGCCGCGAACGTGGTCAGCGAGTCGCAGTAGGACGTGTCGGTTGAGGCTCCTGCCGAGCGCACCCACAGGTAAATCTTACGCGCCCCCTTGACCGGGATACGATAAGAGACACGCGCCGAGGAGTCCGCGGCGTTGGCACCGGAATACATCTCATAAGTGCGCATTTCCTCGTTGCCGGCCATGGCAAGGGTCGCGGCGGTACCGAGCAGCAGGAACAGCGTGAGTAGTTTGCGGATCATCCGTGATCCTCCCTAGATTTGACCCCGGTAACCGGGCTCTCCGTATTTGGGTTCGCTGGGCGGCTGTGGCACCGCCGATTCAATCAAGTTCCTGATGTTCTCGGGGTCGCCGATGTCGCGAATGTCCCCACCGCTCAGCAGATGCCGGAGAATGGCTGCCAGCGCCGGGGCCGCCAGCAGGGCGGGGGTCGCCGCCTCGCGCATGACGCCCGAGCCCACGCGCGCCGTCCTCGCGGCTGCCATTTCGTCCAAGGCCGTCTGACGCGCGGCCGCCGCCCCGCTCGGGTTCCCTGCCCACGAAGCACCCTCGATGACGTTACCGACCCGCCTAGGCGCCGCTCCTGGCTCGGCCCCGATCTCGCCGAACTTGCCACGCTGAGGGTTGCCCGATTCGGTAAAGCCGGGCGGCTGCTTAACTGCCGCGGCGCGTCCCTTGGCGGAGCCCGGAGGGGCCTTGGCGGCTTCGGGGGCTTTCCCGGCTCTCGGACGGGCTGATGCCTCCGTGGCCGCCTTGGGCTTACTGGTTCTGCCCTTAGCGGCTCCCGCGGGCGGAGCCTTGACCATGGCGGCTTCGTACTTCCCGCGGGTGATCTCATGGCCCTCCTGGAAGCTGCCAAACTTGCCCGTCTTGATGTCCTCTGCGGATAACTGGCGAGTCTTGGACAACGGGGCAGCCTGGGGCGCCGCCTGGATGGGAGCGGCTGCCGGCGCCGGGGCAGGCGGCAGCGCCTCGGTCGCGGGCGGTGGCGTTGCCGTGGATGCCGCGGGGGCCGCTCCGCGAGCAGCCCCGATTAGCTTTTTTAGGGCATAGGCACCCGCCCCGGCTCCGCCCAGCGTCAATAGCGTCTTGGGGCCGCCAACCGCGTCCAGAGCGCTCGCCCCCATGCCCGCAGCCGCACCCATCGGATCAATGCCTCCAGCCGTTGGGGAAGGCGCAGCCGACGGTGCGGACGCTCGGGCCGAATCTTGCTGCGCCTGGGGCGAAGCAAGGTAGGCGTTAATCTGCTCGTCCGACCATTTTAGCTCGCTCTTGGCCCGCTCTCTATTGAACTTCGGCATTAGTCCGGCTCCCATAGCGAGGCTGGGTCAGACAACGGCATCGGAGCCGCAGGGGGGGGCGGTTCGGCTGCGGTCGGAGCCGCGGGCTGGGCCTGCATCTTCTGGAGTTCCGCAACAACGCTTTCACGCAGTTTCCTTTTGGCAACGATGTCCGCCGCCTTGTCGCCAGGAGCTACGAAGTAGAGTTGCCGAACGCGCGAGAACTCCGTAGGTGCGATCGAAGCGCCCGACTCCAAGCGATTGAGCGCCAGGCCAAACGACTCCATCGCCCGCCAGTAGGCCCGCACGTCCTTGTCTCCTTGCAACGCGGGGGGCGCCTGAAGGCTCCATGCCTTGTTGAGCACGCGATCCTCTAGCCCATTAGCGATTGCGTTCTGGCTCGCCTCGTTCGCCCGCGCCCCAAAGAACCCTGCCCGCGCCTGGAACTCGGTAGGTGGCTTGGCGCCTGCCGTCTTGGCCTTGCTGGCTTCGGCCTTCTGCTGCTGGGCGAAGCGCCGGTCCCACTCGCGGTTGGTCGCTTCACGGTCTGTGAGGGTGTTAGCGCGGTTCTCCTCGCGAATTGCCGCCGTTCTGGCATCCGCCCGCCCCTCTCGCCCTTGCGCTAGCCCTTCCTGAATCACCGCTGTCCCCAGGGCTTGTTTTCCGGCTATCCGGGCCGCCCGATATTGCGCCGTCGCTTGCTGGTTCGCCTGGTCCCGGAGCTGCGTCCTACGCTGCGCGTCGGCCTCTAATTTCGCCCGCTGGGCCGCCGCGCGCGTGGCAGCCGTACCGACGCCGCGGGTCAGGCCCGCGACGAAACTCTGACCGAATCCGCGCGGCTGGGGCATCGGCTGGTTTTCAAGCCCCGCCAGGCCTTGAAATACCTGCTGCCCCCGAGTCTGCTCGGGCGCCGAGTAGTCGGTTTTGTCCAGGACCGGAGCTTCGATCCCAAACAGCCGATTAAAGGCGTCCGGGGACAGGTGATCCATCTGCGCCAACAGCGCGTCCATCGGGTCGTGGTGCTGTTCGTCGGCCAAGCTAGTAGTCCATCCCGGCCCCGTAGGGCTGGGGATAAAGCTGGTAGGGGTCGAAGGTGCCGCCGTAGGTCAGCGGGGCAGCACCACCGCCACCGGCTCCGGCACCAGCCTGCGGTGCCCGCGGCCGGAACAGGCCGCCCGTCAGCCCGCCAATCGCCTGCCCCGCGAGGCCCCCAACGAATCCGCCAATCCCCGGGTTCGTGGCGTCCCGCTGCGCCTTAATCATGCGGAGCTGGTTCTGCAAGTTCTGCTCGTTGGATAGCTGGCCGGTGAACAGGCTCCGGGCGAACTGCTGGCCGCCCATCAGTTGGCCGTAGCGCGCGTTGTTCAGCGCATCCGACGTGTTGGCCGATCCCTGAGCGTCCGCATTGACCGCGGCGACCCGCGCCTGGTTGGGGTCCAGCCCCATGAGCCGCGACAGCAGCGCCGAGCGCCTGCGGGCGTTGTCGGCGTTCCTCAGGGCATGGGAGCGCACCGCCTGATTAATGGCCGGGCTCCCCATGGGATTGAATAGGCCTTGCTGGTTGGCCTGGCCGATCAGCCCTTGCGCCATGTTGCCGAACGAGTTTTGCTGCCGGCCGGCCACTTGCTGCGCGTTGTTGAGACTGCCGTAAACGCCCATCCTTGGGCTCCTTTCGCTACCCCGCCGTGCCCGGCTTGATGTCCTTGACCTTGGCCGCTTGTAGCTCGATCCGCCTCACTTCGCCCGCCGTCCCTGCCGTCTGTGTGAAGCCACAATAGCATGCTGCCGAATGGACTCGCGCCGGCAAAGTCAAGAGCCAGCGATAGACGGAGACGATAAGCGTGCTGCTCAAATCCGGCGTACAGGTGTAGGAATCCCCCGTGAAGCTACGATTAAACACGCCCGCCACCGTTGCCCCGCTCGGGGACGAATGCTCAAACACTAACTCCCGGCCCTGAATATTGTCCGATGATCCCACGGACTCCCAGGGCGTATAGAGCGCGGCACTAATCGCCGTACCGTTATCCGTTTCTCCGGTCTCGAACTCGTCGATTCGGCCGTCACCCGTGCTGCCGGCGTTGAGATCGTTCCAGGCGTAGAGATGCGACCCGTCCGCGCGCCTGCCCTCGGTCATACACGTAAAGCTGCGGCCCACCGTCGTCGTGGTACTCGATCCCGGCGTGGACCAGCCCCACAGCACCCCTGCGGGAATCTTGACCACGCCGTTATCCCCGTAGACCGGGGTATCTCGCACCAACGCCTGGACGCCCGACCGCTTGGACTCGGAAAAGTCGTAACAGACCACGCGATCGGGATGCGTCGTGCTCGCCGACGTTCGGTAACTCACCCACAAGGCGTTCCGCATCACCTTGGCGTACATATAGGCCGTGTCCGTATCGACTGCGGCAGCCGCGATACACAGCGGCGCCTCATAGCTGAAATCGCCCACGGCCGTAACGGCATCGCTTCTCGCGTGCTGGTAGATATCCCCGCTAATCAACATCTCGCCACTCAAGTCGGCACCCACCCAACCCTCAGGCGAGAACGTGAACGCGCAGCGGTTCCCCGCGACCACCGGACCCGCGCTGCCGCTCGACTCGTTGGTGATCAGCAGGCGATAGTCGGAATCCACGCCCGTGCCCGCGTCTCTCAGGTTCCTGATGACCGCACGCTTTTGGGAGAACGGAGTAAAGAAGCCGTTATCAACTCCCGCCCCACCCATGCTAATGCCAGCGGTCGAGGGTGGCGTGTGCTTGTTGGCGCCTCGCCCGACGAAGTTATTGGCTGCGCTCTTGGTCGATAGCGGAGAAGCCGTCGTCATCCAGATAGATGACTTTTCGACCGGGAACGTGTCCAAATACGTTTTCGTGAAGAACAGAAAGCCGGGCAGGCTATTCGCAATCACTCGGGTGTATCCCTCATATTGGGAGTGAGTTGCGCCCGTGATCGAATCGCCTGTCCCGGCCATATACGACAGCGTATTAGTTCCCGATCCCGTTGCGTTCGCCGATAGCGTTCCGGTGGTGCTCGTGGGCTTGGAGATCAGGTAGGTGCCGTCCGTGATCCCGGTGCCCGTGACGAAGCTCCCGACGGGAATGGTCGCCGCCACCGCTGCCGATGCGAACGTGATCGCCGTGCTAGAGCTGGTGGTGGTGGTGCTGGCGGTACGGATGGTGGGGCACAGATTGAGCGTCGAGGCCTCGGGGTTCACCCCTGGTAAGATTTGCCCGCGCCACTGTGCCCCCGCCGTACTGCCGCCCGACTGAGCCGTCCAAGTATCCGACACGATCGTGTGATTGACGGCATCCATTAGCGCTTGCAGCGTCGTATAAGTAGTGAAGCTAAAGTCCTTCCGGCTGGCGACAGAACCCGTGTCCCGAATCAGGCGCAGATAGCTATTAGCCGCCACGCCGTCGTTGACGATCTGGTAATAGCTGGCGTTCGCCGCATAGGGCGTCGTCGCCGTGTCGCTGCCGGTTAGATCGAAGTTGGTGGCGAACCCGACCGGTGCCAACGTGATCGCCGCGGGATTCAGGCCGCCGTAGCTATGGCACATGCGGGAATCGCCAGCGAAGTTCCACCGCGCCCTGGGCGGCATGATGTGGTCTTCATGGATAAAGAACTTGTCCACGTCCAGATACAGGGCGTCGTCATCGGCGTTATAGTCGTCGTAACTCGTGACCCCGGCGTCCACCTCTGCCACGATCCGCATGTCGTGGATGTTCATGGCAAGATTGTCGTCGGATGTGCTGTCGATCTTGATACCCCGCAGCAGCAGCACCTTCTTCACGCCATAGGGCGGAGTCGGCAGCGTCCAGGTGATCTTGTCGTAGCCGGTTTCGGCGTTGCTCGCATCTACGGTAAAGATGCCCAGCCCGTCCGTCAGCGTGCCGTTAGGAAGCCTGGGGGTGGCGTACGCCCACACGGCATCATCCTCAAACCGATACGCCAGAGCGAACGGAAAGCGGTCCTTACCGTGCCAGCCGCCCTCACGCGATGCGCCCGGGGTATATTCCAGCTTGTAGAAGCTAACGAGCATCTGGTCCGAGGCGTTACCGCCCGAGGCAATCAGCCGCACGCGCAGGGAGTTCCAGCCGCCTACGCCCGCCGTAATGGCCGCGATGTGGGCATCGGACAGCGTGTAGGAATGATTACTGAATCCCGCTGTTACAGACTCCGTGACTCCGATGTAGTTGACCGGAGAACCCTGGCTATCAATCAGGTCCACCGCCAAGTCGATCGAGGCTCCCGGCACCGGACGAGCCGCACGCCACCTGATCTTGACGGTATCTCCCGCCACGGGGGTAAACCCGAAGTCCGAGAGCGTTCCGATATAGGTGCTGGTGCTCGCACCAAAGGCGCGGATATAGTCGTCCGTGATCGGGTCGGCTGTCGTGTCTAGCTCATTGATGAACGTGTACAGGTTGGTGGTCGTAACTCCGTCGTTCTGCGTCCAGCCGCCCGTGGAGACATCGGCGTCCGGGCTTTCGTAGCCGGTGCTCGTTCCCGCGACGGGAGTCCCCTTGGTAAGATAGCCGCAGTGGGTGGGCGGTATCGGTCCCGAGGGGAACAGCCGGGTAGCCTCGCTCGTCGTGGTGCTCCCCACCTGGAACTGGACCGCCGAGATGTCGCAGGTATTGCCCACCGCGCCGCCCGTGGTCGAGCCGCTATAGGCAAACGTGATGTCCCAGGCGCTCGCGAAGTTGACTGCCGTGCACTCGGCGCCGGATAGGCTGTAGGTGTACTCGTCAAAGGCTCCCGACGTTGCCACCGTGACGGTAGCGCCCGAGCTGGTCTTGACCCAATTCGCTACCGGAGTCGCGGTATTGGCATCGAGCCCCATCTGCGCGGTAAAGATCGACCCACCCGCGACATTCGACATGCCGAAGATCATGCGGCGGTTGGTGACGGACCCCGCGGACGACGGCTTGACGCGGACCTTGAACGTAAAGCCGGTATCCACTCCCGGGTCCGTGATCAGGCCCGACGTGCGGATGTCCAGCACGTTGCCTTCGGCGCCCGAGCCCACGGTGTGCGTGATGAAGTCCGAATCGCTGGCGCTCGTGCTCGTGTCGTCGTCGATCTTGGAGAAGTAGGGCGTAGTGCCCCAGGGAGGCGCCGAGCCGCCCGACTGATCCGAAGCTCCGTACTTGACCTGACTCAGTGCCGCGGTCGGCGTGAACGTCCCGCGCCACCGCGACGGAGTGCCCGAGAGGCTGGGGAAATACGTCCACTTCCCGACCGTCTGATAGGACCGCGAGCCCGAGAAGAAGTAGCGCCGCTCGAACTCGTTTATCCCGCGGGTGATGCCGCCGTCTCCCGAGTCGTACCAGAGCGGCGCAAACTTATACTTTTGCACCGTGCCCGGAGCGGGATAGGTGTTGGTGGTGTGGAAGTCCGCCCCTACGGTGTAGTTGACGCTGTTGACCTGATCCCGAACGTAGAAGTTACTGAAGCGTCCGTTATCCGTTCCGGTCAGCGTCTCCTTGGTCACCAGCGCCGCCACGCTGGGAATGCCGTCCGTGAACGAATCGGACTTGAACTCGTCCAACTGCCGGCAGCGGCCCGTCCACTTGGCCGGCAGTTGTCCCACCGCCGAGCCAAACGTATCGAACGCTTGCGCCTGACCCTTCCGGCGCTTCCAGTACCCTTGCCGCGGCTGGTAGTGATAGTTCTTGGATAGGACGGCCGAAGTCGGATCTACGATGAACTCGCGGCCGATCTGGTCGGCGCTCTGGCTGCGCCGGGAACCTTGCCACGGGCCGTACTCAATCCGCACGCTCGCACTCCCGGCGCGGGCGATCTGAGACGCCATGCGGTCGAGCGTGGCGGGGCTCATGCCTGATCCTGTTTCCCATCGAGCATGGCGGCAAACTTCCGCTCCAATGCCGCGGCAGTGCGGTTGCTCACGTCTGCCAGGATGCCGGGAACCAGGTCGTTCCGCTGCACCATCTGGGCGATGCGCGCAGCGCAGATCAGACCGGCGTCCCGGCTCTCCAAATCGTTCACGTCGGGCGTCGTGACGGTGGCCGAATCAATCTCGCGGAACTGCGGGACGTACATGATCGGCAGGTAAAACCCGGTGACGGAAGGCCAGTAGTCCAGTTGCAGCAGGTTGACCGATGCAGGGGTCGTCGTGGCCTTCCGAGACAGGGCGTAGCACTTGGGGGGCGTGGTCGCCGCATAGGTGGGGAGCCCCACACCATCCGCACGGAGTGCCATGATCAGCGACAACTCCACGCGGTCCAGCTCCACGTCACCGGACGATACGCCCACGCTGCCGCTCGTCGTAGACGCCCAGCAGTGGTTGATATCCTCCACGTCCGTCAGGATGCCGGTGACTTGTCCGGTAGCCGTCTGCGCCGATGTCCAAGCCGTCGCACTCGCCACGGTCAGCGGGCGCCCTCCCGAGATGGCCCACACGTCCACCAGCGCCTCATTGATGAACCGCGCGAACTCCGTATCGGAGACGGGCGCATCGGTCGTAACGTTCACCTGAGCGCGGTCGAATGCCAGGTTCTTGAGGTTGGCATAGGTCAGGACACCCATGGAACCTCCGGTACGTCATGGTCCTCACGCAGTCCCCAGCATTCGGCGCAGTAGTCGTCGCCAATCAAGAACATGGGCCGAATGGCGAGTGGGCGCCCGCACAGCGATTGCGTTAAGGCATCGGGGAACAGGTGCAATTGACTGCCGCTCCATCCCCAAGTCGCCCACATCACGACACCCGCCTTTGTGTCTGGCCGTTGCTCTCGATGGCGTTCCGCTGCGCCGCTTCCTGATAGAGCAGCGTGCCGGCCTCGCCCATCAGGTCATCGGCGTACTGAGGATTGATCCCGCGCTTCTTCAGCATGTCCGGGTCCATGCGCTTCATCAGCATGGCCGAGGCGTAGTCCACCAGCGCCGCAATGCCGTAGCGGCCCAAGTTGACCGTGACCGTCTCCAAGCCCTCTGCGCCGCCCGTACCGACCCAATCGCGCAAGTCGTCAGGCGTCAGGCTCGAATAGAGGTGGCACACGGTCGCAGCCCGCGCGCCCGGATAGCAGCGCCCGCGAACGACGTTGCCGCCGTCCTCGTAGAGCGCGAACAGGTCGGGGATGCCTAGTTGAATGGCTCCGGTAAAAATGAACGATTCCAACTCGTTGAGCGTCTTTCGCTCTAGCCACCGGCCATCCGTCACCCGCTGCAAGTCCACCATGCCGGCATACTCGACCGATCCGGTACCGTAGCCGCTAGAGGCCACCGTGATCGGCAGTGAGAACAAGTCCGTGCCTGCCGAGATGGTCAGGCCCGAGGCGGTATAGAGCGTGCGCGCGGGCAGCTCGGACGACAGAGCGACGAACGCATCGCACACCGCCATGTCCGTTTCGAGTTGGGTCGGCCCGGGCATCTTGGCGTCCAGCGCCCGGAGCTTGTTGCGGACGCGGCCGCGGAGCTTGGTTAGAAGAACGCTCACCTTCGCTACCTCCGCTTCTTCTGAACGCGCTTAACCGGCTTAGGCTTGGGCTTCGCCGGCTTCCGCTTCGGCTTCTTCTTGGCTGCCTGGATCGCGGCGTGCCAGGCGTCGGATGACCACTTGGGTTTCTTCTTGCGGGCCATCACCGCCCCCGCCGCATGCGCTTGTTCACACTTCTACCCATCCGCTATCGGTGCGCTTCCATAGCTTCCCCGCGGCGTCCGAATACATCTGCGTCCTGCCCCTCAGCCGTTGGCGTGACTCGTAGGCCGCGCTCCCTAGATTCGCCTGATGCCGCGCTTGATCCGCTCGCCAGTAAGGCGTCATCGCCTCGCCCCATGCGCCCGATGCGGGAGCGCTCCATCCGGTTTCCGTCTCGCGGTATCCCGGCAAGGACTTCATATCCGCCATGGTCGGGTGCTTGGCCTCTGCCTCAACCTTGGCGGCGACGAAGGCGCGATCGACCACGACTTCACGCAAAGTCGTCCCCCTGCTCGTCGTCCTTCTCCTTGTTACGACTACCGGGCGGGCGTCCGCGCCGCACCTTCTGCGGGTCCGTCTCGGCCATCTTGGCTTCCCACCGGCCGTCATCTTCCTCAATGTCGCGCTGCTCCTGCTCTGCCATGCGCGCGGAGATCTCCTCAGAATAGGTGCTCGATGTCACCTGGGGGGCGTTGTAGTCGGGCACGATCCGGTCGAATACCACCGTCTGCCACCGGGCCGGGTTGGTCATATCGTCTTGGTTGACCTTGTAACCCGCGCGCTTCAAATCGTCGATCAGATAAAGCGGCTGCTTGATGATCTCGCCCTTACCGTTAAACGGCATCTCCGTACCCATGCGGTACGACGTTCGGCCGACCAAGACGCTCACGCGCTCGGCGCCCGCGCGGCCTTCATCGGCGGCGGCACGGCCTGAGAGCATGCGGTCCTGCATCGTTTCGACGAAGTTCATGCAGGAGACGCACTCCTCCTTGGCGTTGTGGTTCTCCACCTTATCGGTACGCAGCGAGTAGACAACGTTCCGTGGGCCTTGGCCCTTGAACCCGCCATAGCGCGGCATGTGGAACAGGCACTTTTCATAGACCGGGCACGGAGCGCACAGGCCGCGGGCTTGCTTGACTGCCGGAGTCTTGAGAGCGGGGTCGCCAATCTGGGGAGTAAAGCTCATGGGTTCCTCTGTAGGAGTGAGGCGGGCCAACCGCTCCCGCCCCGCTCGGGTGGATTACAGGCCGCTCGCCGTCGTCCGAAGGTCGATCGCGCGCAAGTCGTGCTGGACGCTAACGCCGAAGTTGTTATAGACGATGATGCGGTTCTGTAGCTCGATGTCCTGCCGCTTGATGCGCGAGCGGGCATTCCATCCGACCACGAACGCCTTACGCACGTAGAGGATGTTGTGCCAGCCGTTGGCATCCTGCGCCACGACGGTAGACAGCATGACCTTGACGCCGCCGCCACGGGTGTAGATGCCCTTGACGTGCGGATTCTCTGAGTCGCCACGGACATCGGCGTCCGTAAACTCGGGGATGTTCATCAGGTTGGGGTACTGGGTGTGCGAGAAAATCGCCATGATCGTATCGTCGCCCGGCATAACAGCGCCGTTCATGTTGCCGACGAGACGGCCCACGGCTTGACGGAACATCGCAGCATCGACTGCCGCCTGGCTCATCGTCTGAGTCAACGACGTAGCCGCCGCCAGGGCCGCGGTATCCGACACCTCGGCAAGCGACTGCTCGATGTTATCCGCGGCCACGCGGTCAAGATTGGCCTCGACCTGCGCGTCCTCGTTCTCGCTCCAATAGACCGCGACATAGCGGCCGACGGGCGTAATGGTGATGGGCGTGCCGGTGATATCGCCCGAAGTCAGCGAAGTACCTTCCGCCGACTGGCCGAGCGTTTGCCCCGGGGTGCGGCCCTGCTTCCGCACGTTGCCCTGGTTCAAGATGCGGCCTGGGTATTCATCGAACGTCGGGATGGCTACCATCTTCTGGTAGGTCGTCCCTTCGATCGTATCGGCCCAAGTCTGCCGATTAAACCCCGTAGTACCACCGGGGGTGAGGATGGGCGGTGTTGCCATGCGTTTCGTCCTCCCTGACGATTAGCGCAGGCTCTAGCCTTCCACGCGGAGCTTCCCGTTAGCGCGTTGGACTTGCTCGCGGCGGCGCAGGCGGGCGGCTTCCAGATCGCCCGCATCGGCTTGGCGTTCCAACTGCAACTGACGTTCGTTCCACTGAGCCTGCGTCATGATGTCTTTATGCTCGGCGGCAGTGACTTCGCGCGCGTGCGTCTGGATCACGTCGGCCCCGGGACGCTTGCTCTGCGCCTCCAAGGCCTTCTTGAGCCGGTCGATTTCGGCCTGTTGGGCATCCAGTGCTTGGGCTCGCTCCTCGGCCTCGATCTCGGCACGCGCGGCTTTCACGTCTCCTAGCCGGTGTCGGTTGTGGTTAAAGTGCTGAGTGATCTTGTCGCGCTTGCCTTCGTCGGCGATCCGGTCGAGTTCCCGAACATTGGAAAGCTCTTGCACCGTCATCGCCAGGGCTTCGCGCAGTTCCATGACTTCAGCCGCTACGGGGTCGGGGCCTTCACCGATGGAACCGTCGGCAAACTTCTTCACCATCGCGAGGCGTTCGGCTCGTGGATCGGCTCCCGGCGCGGCTGGCGACTGCGCACGGGTCAAAGCCTCCACTTGAACACGTAATGCCTTGCTCTCGGCTTCCGCCTGGTTCACTCGGCCGGCCTTCTCCTGTAGCTCCTTGTTTAGCTTGACGATGTTCGCGTCTGCCTCAGCGTTCCGTCCGTCCTGCTCCTGCGTTCCGTCCGCCGTTTGCGCGGCGTTGCCGTCGTCAGGTGCCGGAGCGTTGCCGGCGTCTTTGGCTTCGTCCGTCATCGCGTTACCTCTTATGCCACGGGCGAGAGCGGAATGCCCTCGCCATTGGGGCCTGAATCAATCGGCGCGGCGGCGCTCTCCATAGCAGGCATCCCTTGCCCTCCCGCCGCACCGTCCATCGGCATCCCTGCCATTGCCGCCTCTTCCGCGGCTTGCTGCTGCGCTTGGAACAGCTTTTGTATCGTCCGAATCACGCTCTTGGGCACGTTGTGGAACTGGCCCCACGCTTCCAGCGCCTCGGGACCAAACTGCGCCGCGACCTGCATGGCGCTATCAAACGCCTGGGACTTCTCCTTGTCGATACCGGTAAAGTCCGGCGTCTCGGTCACGACAAAATCGAAGTTGGGCAAGTCATCACCCTTGATCGCGAGGAGAAAATCGGTGCCGTCGATGTTCAAACGGGACAGGCGTTCGGGCGTATAGGTGGCGCTGATATAGTCCGCCACGACGCCATAGAACATGGATAGTTCTTGGTTACAGCGGCGGATAAAGTCCTGGGTCGGAACCTCGCCCTGTTTCTCCAACTGTGCCACGGTCGAGGCCGCGATATCCTTGCTGTTATCGTCGGTAAGCCCGATATCCCCCGTGGGCCGGTAGCGCGTCAAGTTCTGATTGATCGTCTCGCGCACACCGCCCCAGCCGGGATCGAGCCCGGTGCCGCTCACCTGCTGCACCTCAAGCGGTCCGTACTTGGCTTTGGTCATATCGCGGAACATCAGATTTTGCTGATCTTCGCGGAACTCAAATCGCTTCCGCCTAAAATCGTTGATCCCGACTTCCGGCATGATCCAGTAGTTGCGGTGCTCGAATACGCGCTGAACGGCCAGAGTGTCCAGGTTGTCTTGCGCGACTTGCTGATCCCACATCAAATCCACATCGCACGGCCCCATCGGAGCGCCCGGCTTGACGCTGGCGAACTGGAACAACGCCGGGAACGAGCGGGCCTTGGTGATCGGCCAGCCCTTATCATAAAGCGGAATGTCCTCAGGATTGGGCGAGTAGGGGGCGGAGACAACGAGCCGGCGCCCGCGGGAATAGGCCAAGACGGATGCGCTCACGTCGGTGGCGTCGATCCGGTTCAAGTTGCCGCCGCACGTCGGGCAGCCACCCTCCACCTGTTCCGGCAGATCGGGGGAACCCATGCGCTTCAGGGTGGCTTGAGTGTCCGATGCGAACCCGCACGAACAGGATAGGTAGCGCGCGTCGGGCTTCAGTTCGTCATAGTCCAACGGCTTCTTGGTCTTGCTGATGGTGGTGTCGTTCTTGTACCAGCATTCGCGAATCGTGATTTTGTCGTCATTGACGCACGCCGCGGCGAGCCAATCGGAATAGCCCTGGATCAGCGGCGTTCCCGATTTCCAGGTGCCATGCGCGGTCAGGGCGCCCCGGTCGGGCTCTAGCCACTTGGCCTTGTAGGTGCGCCGCGCTTCCTCGATGTCGATGCGCTTATCGCGAATCAGCCAGCCGCACAGCGGATGATGCGGATGGTAGGGCAGCTCCCACATGATCCGGCGTGGGTCTTGCCAGCCATAGAATATCTCGCCGTTATAGGCGCCAAAGTCGGGGACGTAATCCATCCACACGATCCCCATGCGCTGCTCTCGGCACGATTGGATCGCGGCGTAGCGCTCGCGCTCGAATCCCTTGTAGGGGTCTGATAGCTCGTTGGTAACGAGCCCCACCATGACTTCGGCGGCATCGGGATCGTCGTCCTGGTCGATCGGCCGGCCTTCGACGCTACGCGGCTTTTCCGTCGCCTTGGCGACGACGTGGCGGATCGTGTCCTGGATATCCTGGCCGCGGATCTGAACGCCACGCCGGTCCTTGTTGAAGGCTCCGCTATCGTTTATGTAGCGGTCGCCGCTCAGGAACCGCAACAGTTCGTCTTGCGCTTCGTAGATGCCGCGCCACAGCGGGAAGTTATCTTCAAACCGCTTGTCCACGGCCTTGTGGGCGGGAAGCTCGTCGTATCTAGACACGGAATCCCGAACGCGCGGGGAAGTGAGAACCCCCCCAGCCCTCTACCAGCCCCGCGCGCCGAGTAGTCACTTACTCAGACGATCCGGCAACAGCCGGGCGCCAGTAGCGGATAAACGCACGCGCCGAGCTGAGAATGCCCGTCGCGCTGATGATGCGGGCACGCAGCTGCGCGTAGGCCGCCAGGTTATTGATGGTGTTCTGCCCCGTGATGGCCGTGATGGTACGCAGCGGGCAGACGATGGTTTCCAGTGACGCATTACCTGCGGAACCGTTGACCACGATGGAATCGACCTTGACCCAGCCGCGAGCCAGCGTGACGGCAGTACCGAACCCGCCCGCGCGACCATCAATTAGCATCGTCATGGTTGTAAGCGAAGTGGTCGGCGTAGCCGCCGAATCCGCCTGGAACACGAGATAGCCAATGATGGTCGAGTCGTTGCCAGCCGACCCGTTGTTGATAATGCTGGAAACCCCAGGCGACAGGGCGCCGCGCTGTAGCGGCATGGCGGAGGCGAGGCTGAACCAGCCCGTGGTATCGAGCGTGGTGGTGCCGCCGCCTAAGACGACTTTGGTGGTGTCCCGGATGTAAATGCCCGAGCCATCACCCGTCACGCCGGACAAGGTCCAGCGGAGTTCCTTCTGCACCCATTCGGCCTGTGCCAGCACCGGAAGCATGAGCGAGAACAGGCACACGAGAGCAAAGATACTGCGAGTCCGACGAGTCATTGATTGCGGTCCTCCCTGACCTTGCCCGTCGCCAGATCGGGCTAACGGCTTGCCAGCCGCCGCTATTGAGCGATATACGGTTAGATTATTTCAAGCGAAAAGTTCTATTTTTTCCCCTCCGGCCGCATCAGCACCACTAAGTTGCTCCACCGGGTATCCACGCGAACGTGCAGGCTGTCCAGCTTCTCGACCCCCTGAGCGATCACGGGCCAGTAGCCGCGCGGGCGGTAGTCTTGGGGGCCATACCAAGGCGGATATTTCCCGACTTGGGTGCTGGAATCGGGCTGCGACAGGTATTCCCGGATGCGGACGATGACCCACTTGGGCCGGTAGCGCTCGATCGCATCCGTCCGCCAGCCGGGCCCCGCGGCTCGGCGTGCTGCCATCCACGGATCGACTAGTCCAACCTCATCAATAACTTTGAGTTGCGGGTTTACGTAGGGGATGATCCCCGCGGGTTCCAACAGCAAGGTTCCGGTCGGGTGCTGCTGGGCCAAGAGCAGGCCCGTGCTCCACAACTGGCGCTCCTGGACCGTGCGCTCGTGCAGCACCTCATTCTGACCGGGGAAGAACGCCAGCAGGATCGCGAGCGCGAGCGCGAGATGGAGCGGGCGCTTGATCCGCTCGCACGCGGCGAGGCCGAGCATCGCAAGTGGCGGAACGGCCCACCACCAGAATTGGACCGACCCGAGCGCCACGTGGGTGAGCAGGAACAGGGTCGCGGCAATTACGTGGAGCGGAGCCGCGGATAGTGCCGCAGGCAGGAGCGCCAGCGTAATCCAGCCGAAGCCTTTAGGGTGCAGCCAGCCCCATTGTCCGGGATGGATGCCGTACACAACCGCTTTGCTGATAGCCGTTTGCGGCAGGATGTGGCCAGAGTATGCCAGCCCTATGCCGCCCAGGAGCAGCGCTCCACCCAAGGCCCAGCGCCACTTGCGGCCGGAGGCAACGAGGCTAAGCGCTGCGGCATCAGGCCGGAGCGCAGCGGCTAGAAAGTAGCCGGCCGGATGAACCCGAGCTACCAGCAGGAGCGCCGCGACGGCATGGGTTTCGAGCCCTGACACCGCCGAGCCTGTAAAGAAAGGCGACACCCAGAGGGCTAGGAACCCCCAGAAGCCGAGTGCTCCCAGAACGCGCCAGGCTGCCCATACGGCCGCGCAGTCGGCGACGAGTATCCAGAAGCGGGCGACGGTCGGCGGATCGCCTAGGCCGATCAGCAGAGCCCATAGCGGGGATGTGGTAGCGGCTCGCCATGCGGGGTCGATTGCCGCGTGGGCCGAAATGTAGAAATCCTCGGAACAGAGCGGAATCAGGTAGAAGGCGGCGGCACGGCAGGCGAGGACGACGGCGAGGCCGAACCAGAGGCGCCTCAGCGGAAACTCCCTACCACCTGGGCGCGTCCTTGGTCGGCCGCAGCACCTCGGGCTCTAAGTCGTCCGCGTCCGCACCGCGAATCATCCGGGCTAGCTCCCGGTTCGCTTCCGCCGTGGCTTCTTCCGCCGACTGGGGCGGGACGTAGACTTGCGGCGCTTCTCGATGCGGACGAATGACACGCCGAAGTTTTTGCCCGAGGAGGACCATATCCTCGCCGTGGGCAATCCCAGGTCCAGCGACAACTCGTCCCCGGTCATCGAGTTCGGTATCAAGAAGGCACTCGAATACCTCTCGGCTCCGACACACAGCGTAAGGCGTACCGGCACGGAATGCCGCAATCCACTCTTGGATTTGGCCGATCCAGATGGCCCGCGTTTCTTGGTCAACGTCAAAGCCCACCTCCTTCGCCCACACGCCGGGGCGCAGCTCGCGTTGCTCATAGCATAGGTTGGCGCCGTCGTTCTCCTGATAGCCGCGAACGACGTTGACGCCCCAATGGTCTTTCATTTCGACATCGGTCGAGGCTCCGTTGTAGTGGCGATGGATGGCTGCCGCGAGCGCACCCACTGAATAAGGCGCAAGATATCCGTTCCACCGCGCCAGCAGCTCTCCGGTATCGTCGTCGCTGAGATGTATTGCGGCCGGATTGTGAGCGTCGTCATCCACTCCGCTTGCAGGGTCGATACACTGGTAGCAATCCTGGCCCCGCTTGGGCATCTGCCACACCTGGACGGGGATGCGCTCGATCGCGTGGGGCTCTCCATCGGGAGACTCGATCGCCACGCGAACCTGCTTTAGTTCGGGCTCCCGGCACCACTCGTCAATCATCTTCATGATGGTCACGTCATCGAACGGGCACTTGCCTTCCGTGTTGGCGTAGTCGCCGTGCTCTCTCGCCGCACGCAGGGGATCGGTCGCATACTTGCGCCGCAACTTCTCCTTGGCGTCATCGGGCAATAGCCAGCTATCCACCTCATCCAGGCTCCACCTTACTTCGGCCCGCTCGCGATCGACCCGCCTAAGCGTGCGCCTGGGCGTATCGCCATAGTCCTCGCGCAACGGCGCCCACTCCCTACGCTTGGTCGGTGTCTCGCCGATCAAGATGATGCTGCGTCTCCCCGCATGCGCCGCCTTGCGTAACTCGCGCAGGAAGTCCATCCGCGGCGGCTCGTCAAAGTGGATTACGTCCGCTCGGGCGCCCGTTCCGGCCTGCATGTTCTTCTGGCTCATGAAGTAGATGACCGACCAATCTGATTCGTCGATTGGATCGCCGCCCAAGGGCATGACGTGAATGCTGGTCAGGTGTTCGCCGTTATAGCGCGGATGGTTCGGCCAATCGCCGATGGCTCGCTGATACGCCGCCTTGACGGATAAGAGTTGCTGCGGGAAATCGAGCACCAATTGCAGGCACTCGACACGTCCGCGCCATTGCGGGATCGGGATACCGTCCAGCTCGCGCCGCTTCTGCGCGCACGCCGTGACGTACATGCTCGCCGTCAGCGTCTTACCCGTGCCATTAGGGCCGCGCGCGTGGAGTTCGTCAATCGGGTCCGCCGCCGTGAACAAGCTAAAGGCTTCACGGAACCGCGGCACCGCGAACCGGAAGGAGCGTAGCGGATCGCGCCGCCTCACCGCCTCGATGGCTTGGACGGCAACGGCGCTATCGGCAAGGCTCACGACGGCAGCTTGGTCGGCCGGGGCGGGCGCGGCGTTGGGTCCAGCGGGTCATCCGGCTTGGGCGCTGGTAACGGCAACGGCTTGGGTTCCGGTAATGGCACCGGCTTAGGTTCCGGCGCGGGTTCCGGCTTGGGTAGCGGCGTCTCCCGCGGCTCCCGCTCGGGCGTGACCGCATTCAGCACGGCGAGAATCGCCTTAGCATACTGCTGGCGCTTCTCCGGTCCCCACCGAGACGGCAAGCGGTCCAGGTCCAAGGTCAGCCGCCAACCTTGCTGGTTCTCGAACATGTACCAGCTATCGGGCAGACACGCCCATTCGTCGTTCGAGGTGTCGCGCTCCATGGTCATGGCAGCGGGAACACCAGCACGCAGCCCACATACCCCAACACCATCATCGTGATAAATATCGCCAATTGCATCATCTAGTTCCGTATTCCGTCCAGCGCTTCCCGCAACTGCCGCACGGCAGCTTCTAGGGTGGCGATGCGCTCTTGCGATCCTCGGTCCGCCGGCAGTTCGTTCGCCTCCCGCCGTTCATCCACCCACGACCGACACCGCAGGCTACACAGCTTTGCGGTTGGATAATGCACCGACCTGAGCGCCTCTGCCATCGTGATAGCCGCACCACACCAATCGCAGTAATCGGTCATCGGTCCCCATCCAGGTAGCCGAACAACATAGAACACGAAACCATCATGGCCAGCATGTTGACGATGAAGTTAATCATGGTTCCCAGCCCTCGGGGGGCATCTCAAGAGGATATTCGCGCTCATATTTTTTCATGCCCGACCATTCTGGTCCAATTCTCAGCGCCCGCTCGAACGAATAACCACAACTCATCGTTTCATCACATCCAGCCAAGCGCCCTTGTCGCCACGCTGCTTCCATGAGCCGAAGTATTTCCGGGTCGTTGGTCGGCACGTACACGCAGCGCTCAGTATCAAACCAGCGCCCATCCGAGGCTTTCTCGATCACGTGGGCGGCCTCTGCCGTGCGACCGGCCACTCGGCCCGCGGTGGCTGGCTGCTCGGGATTGGTTCGGGTGCGGAGACGCTGTGCGTGGGCAGCGTCTCCGGCCTAGCAGATCCCGTGAACGGCTCCGCCTGCGGGTGATGCTGGAACGCGCCGTCAGCGTGCAGCGTGAATTGCCCGCCGCATCGCTGACATGCCACGCGGTCCCCCGTGGGCTCACTCACGAGCTTACCGTCACGGATCGCGTAGTCGCGGACGATTACACACGAGGCGAACGGCCCCGCGCCGCCGCAGGCAAGGCAGCGCAAGCGCTCGTTGGGCGTGATCGGTGCTGGCGCCGCGGGCGCCTGCCAAAACAGTTGCTTATATATCCCGAGGTCCACCTATGCACCCGTCAGCGGCTCGACCACGATCTCATCGAACTGTAGTTGCTTGGTGCCGCTATACATGGCGTAGTAAGCCCAGAATATGATGCTGTTGGCCGCGAACGGATCATCAACAGCCTCGGCCAGCGTCGTCACGGGAATCGCAAATTGCTTCCACGTTCCCGTGATCGTCCGCCCCGTGTCGCTGCCCCAGAGCGTGCCCGGGCTGTGCTTGACTTGGCCGTTGGAGTCCACCAGCGCCACCTGAGGTCCGAAGGTCTGCCACGACACACCGCTCCCCGTCTCCCGACAAGCAAAGTGAATGAGGAAGTCATATGCCGGGGCGACGGTGCTATCGAGAATCCCCTGCAGCGCCGCCACGTCCTCCTCTTGCTCGTTGCCCTGGAATTGGAGCGATGCATAGGCCCCGTCAATCGCCGACAAGGCCGCGACGGTCGCGTTGTTCCAGCGGTTGATGACGATGCCGCCGGTGCCGAATGCCGGATCGGGCGGAGTGTGAAAGCTCGCAATGCGATACCCCTCGATGAAGATCAATGCCCACCTCCGTTGGTTTCAGGGACGACGCCGCCCAGCTCCGCGATGATACTGGCGCGCTGCTCCGGGTGAAGTTGCAGGATGCCTTTGAGCAATTCAATCGCGTTACCTTTGTGCGCTTCCCAATTGGCTTCCACGTCGTTCTTGATCTGCTCAAACCGCTTGCCCGATTCGATCAGCTGGACCGCTTCTTCTGGATCGCGTGCCTGTAACTCCTGCTGAATGAAATTGGCAATCGCGATTTGCACCGTAGGCGCATCAATCGCCCCCACGATGCGGAACCACGTTTGCACCGCCCATGGCTCCGCTCGGCCCGTCCGGCCGCAGTGGTAGCACTCGCGCTTACCGTCCGGCTTCAAGGCCTCGGACAGCGCATCGGTCGCCGCCTGGTAGTCACGCTCGGCGACCGCCAGCTTGATCGCCTTGGGCGTGTACCGAACCATCTGGTCGGCCATCACGTTCGCCTCACGCCTCAGCATCCGCCGCGTCTGGGTCAGGTTAGCCATTTGTTATCATCACGCGCCATAACGATTTATCCTCGTTTCAGGGCTTCAAGTAGCCGCATGTAGCTAGGCGATCCCACGGCGCAAAAGGCCATTTCGTCGATAATGGCCCGTACGTCCTCGCTAGCGCCTTCGTAGTGGTGGGTAGGCCACTCGTCCTCGGTATCGGTCCGGAGTCGATCCTGGACGATCCTGGACGCAATGCGGGCCATCCTGGCATCGTCCCCGCGCTCAGGCATTCGGGGACCCTCCCTTGCGGGCGTCGGATCGGTCGCGGATATCGCGGATGATCGCCACGAGTTCAACCTCCCGGATGGTTAGGCACATACGGCAGAGGTTCGCGGGTTCCGGGTGCAGGATGCCGCAAAGCGAGCAATGGCGGAAGTGCTTAGGCATGGGGGTTCAACCTATCTCGGCTGGGCATATTTCGAAGCACCTCGTCTGCCGTCAAGCCGAACTTTTCGGGATGGGTATAGCGCGACCATACCTGCGATTGCGTCGGCATACCGCGGCCACTGAGGATAGCACCCCGGTAGGCCTCAAGGTCGCGTTGCAATGCAGCGGCATCGACACACCACTCGCACGGGCAATCGGCGGGGATCGGCGCATACGGCCACACGCACGCGGACTGCTTGATCGTTTGCCCGGCGCTAGTGGCGCTGAACGCGCTGGTCCAGTCTTGCCCGTGGATCAGTAGCAGCCAGCGCTCTAGCACTACGCGATCGCCCAAGAGCTGCGGGAACGCGGACGCCTCGACCATCACGCCAATTTCTCGCGGCGAAGCACCCTGCTTCTTCGCGGAAATGAGCCGTTTAACCAGGTCATATGCCGGGGTGCGTTCGGGATGCTCCGAGTCCCACGACCCATCCGGGCGGAACGTGCCCGCATCTGGGACGTTGGGGTCGAAGGGTGCTTCGGGGGTGTCGTCTCTCCCTGTCGGGGGCCTTGGACTCACGTTTCATCCTCCCAGCGTCGGTTGTTGATCCACGTCGCTGGGTGGGAGATGAACTCGCGCTCCTTCCCAGCGACCAATTCACAGTACCGCGTTAAACCGCTCAGGATCGCCTCAGCTAGACGATCCTCCCCCTCCGAGCCTCTAGGCACAGACTTGAACACGGAACGCATAGCACGGGCTGCTAGGGGCTTTTTTTCGCGTCTGGGATATTTGGGCCAAAAATAGGTCTCGAACCACTCGTCAACGCTGAGGCTTTCTGCTGTGCCGTTTTCTGCGGGAGGGCCTTTAGGGTGGGTATTATTTTCTTTTACTTCTACCTCTACCTCTGCCTCTGCCTGGCGTTTCCGTGCGTTACCGTGCGTTACGGAGCGTTTCAGTCTGTGTTTCTGGACTCGTTTCAATGTCTGGAACCGGACAGTATCGGCGTCTTTCATGGTTCGGTACTTAGCGTAATTGATTATGCGCCAAGAACCTGCAGTTTCAACTCGTTCTAGCCTAGCGCCATCGCTTTCCTTGCTGTTGCTGTCTGGGTCGGCTGCTTCGAGCAGGGCCAGAGCCTCAAGCACTCGGGCCAAAGCAAGCCCAGTCGGGGAGGCGATGGCCTCGGGAACGCACCGCACGTACCCCTCAGCGTTACACCTCGCCAGCAGGAAAATGAACACGAGCTGGGCATCCGTCTTACCGTACAGGGTGCCGTCCCACAGCGAGGCGTAAACCTTGGCGTACATGGCCGTCCTTGGCTGGGTGTAATTCCCCGTTGTGAGTGGCCGTGGCTATGGGGCTCGGAACGCCGGCCCGCGGGAGCGGGACTTCGTGGGAGCACCACGGCCGCTCACGTCGAGGATTTCAGCCTTCCGAATCACCTGCCCCATGCGCGCACCCTAGCAGGCCGCCTCAAGCGGGTCAAGAACAATCCGCTTGACGGCCCGGGGAACAATCGCGTACAATCCACGCATGGCGCAGACGAAGTGTCGGTGCGGGCGGTTCTCGGGCAAGGCCAAATCGTGTTGGCGGTGCCGGAAGAAGGCCCGCGAACGGATGCGGAAGCGCCGGGGCAGTAACCCATGGCAACGGGGCAAAGCCGGACGCCCACCACTCACCAATGGAGGCACCTAATGGCTTCACATGCGACTCACCCGCTGGCCGATGTGTTGCGGCAGTTTGAGGGTAAGACCGCCGACCAGATCGCGGACATCGTGAGAAAGCACCGCATCCGCGGGCGCTCGGGCACTACGTCTAAGTGTCCCATGGCGCTGCTGCTCGGCGGTCAGGCGACAGGCAGCTTCGTCATCGGCCGCAGGTATCTAGTGCGCCGCTCGGGCAAATGGATTGAGAAGGCGCGGACGCCGGTCAATATCGCCTCGTTCGTTCGCAAGTTCGATATCGGCAAATACCCCGACTTAATGGCCCCGGCACCTCGGTGCATGTTCGGTAAGACCAGCAAGAAGGCCTCCGGTAAGTCCGGCCAGCACATCCAGCCGCGGAAGCCGCGGAAGCCCCGGAAGATCGTCAATCATCTCGCGAAGCTCGTGGACCGATTCGGCCCGGCATAGGCCGCGCGTTTCACCATTGCAGGCCGTGCGCCGTGCATGGTAGGCCGCTTGACTGCTGCGGTATCTCAAGGCGTTACGGCTGGCATCGCGTGTGCAATAGCTAGCAACCGTTCGGAACCCTCAGCCCAACGGAGGCAACCCAATGTTCGGACCCAAGAAGTGCCAGTGCCCGGGACTCGGCGGTTACGCCCTGCCCAATGGTACGTGTAGCAAGTGTGGCCGGCCGGGCGGTGCGCGATGACCGCCCCGCGTGCGCTTCACATCATGGCCGATGCGGCACGTCACTACCGCCTAGCCATGGAACTCGGGCAGGCAGAACTCGCCCAGCATCTCCAAGCGTTGTGGACCGAAGCCGCGCGGGCATACGTCGCGGCACAGCGGAGGCCGTCGTGAACATCATCCATCATCACCCCAACATGGCCCGCGAAACGGCGGACTATACGCGGATCGAGCGCGCGGCTTACGCGGCGGGCTATCAGTCCCATGACCGCGGGCACCATTCCGACTGCTGCCCGTTCGAGCCCGCGGCCGTGCTGCTGCGCGAAGCCTGGCTCAAGGGTTGGCACCGCTCGCAGGACGATGCCCAGCCGGCCGGACCGATGGAGCGCGACTAATGCGGCGCCTGCTCCTAGGCGTCTCGCTCGCAATCGCCGCCGATCTGCTGGTGCTGGTTCTCTGTGTGGGAAATGGGTATCTCGAAACGCATTCGGCGGCCCCCACGGGGTTACAGCCGGAAGCCGGGGAGATGCTGCGATGAGCAAGCGAGTAGTCATCACGGGCGGGCCGGGCACCGGCAAGACGACGAAGGCCGGCAAGGATGCGGTACACACGGACGACCTGATCCGTGCGATCAGGTGGTGTGGTTAACCAAGCCGAAGGAAGAACAGACGCGCGGGCAGGCAATCATGCACAAGGGCATCGAAACAGTGATGAAGGAAATAGAGCCAGAGTTGCGCCGCCGCGGTGTGGACATCGTGAAGGAGAAGCCGTGAGGTGCGCTTGGTGCGGCGAGTTTGCGGCCCTCGATCGGGGTGTGTGCCCCGACTGCCGCGATGATTACGAAGAAGGCTGCGACACGCTGGAAGCGGAGCGCTGGTATGACTCGGTGGACTTCGCACGGATCAACTCATGAGCCCACATGACCGAATGCTGCACACGCTGCGCCTCGTCTACGCCTCCCACTGCTTGGCGGTCAGGATGGAGCAACCCGGCCTGGGGGCCTTGCTGTCCCACCGGGTGCGCGAGGCAATCGAGGCGGGAGAACAGAACTCACCTATTCGGAGGACTAATGACGCGCAGCTTTTACCGCAGTCGGAACGCTAACCGGACGATGCACGGCCTGACGGTTGAGTCTCACCGTGACAAGCCGTGGCCCCGGTGGGTCTACGTGGCGATCCTGATCTCCCTGTTGGCGCTCGTGGCCGTGGGGCTGCGATGAGGCTCCCGCTCATGCTCGCCGTGTTTTACGGGTTGCTCGTGCTGTTCGTGTTCTCCATGGGTTACGCCGTCTGCTACGCCCGGCTATCTCCCCAGCTAGAGAGCGCCGAGAACCAGATCATTCGGCTTCAGAGCATCGCCGATGAGCAACTGATGCGGCAGTTCCCCGCGGCACGGACGCCGGCAAAGCAGGATTCCACCCGATGAACATGCAGGCCCCTCCCACTTGCGATATCTGCGGCGCCGTCAAGTCCTGGGTCGCCCCGGGCGTCAGCCGCAATACCAGCATTCCCTATGACGGCTTCTGGGGCTGCCCCAACCGGAAGAACCACCCCAAGGGGGTATCGGCCGGATACCCCAAGCCGTTTACGCCCCAGGCGCCCCCAGCGGCCCAGGCTGCCCCAGGAGAGGCCAACGGCCACTCCGTGGCTCCTGCGGCAAGGGAGCGGTCAATCGCCGCCCAGGCGTGCGCTAAGGCGGCTTGTGATGCCTTTGCGGGGGCCGGCATCCAGGGCTCTAGCCCCGAGGCCCAACACGACTGGATCATTAACCTAGCCCGGGCGCTCTACCGGGGCGTCGTGGCCGATGCGGTCGCCGGGAACCTGGACCCCCAACCGCTCGATTCGGACATCAATTTCTGATGACCTCCCTGTCGATTGACCAGCTTCGGGCCATTTACTACTTGGCCACCCCCTGTAACCACGGCTGTAACGGCCCCACCTACGATGTCACGTCCGGCCCGACCAAGGGCAAGTACTGCCGGGGCTGCGTCGATGACTTGGTGGGGATGTTCGCCGATAGCTTCGCCTCCGGCCGTAAGCACGGCCCCACCCCAAAGAGAAAGGCTAGCCATGAGAACGCTCGCGCAGAGAAAGGCCCACAGCTTGAAGATGAAAGAATATTGGAGGAAGCAGCGGGCCGCCCGCACGACAGCCCCCAGGACGCCGGACCCGAAGCCGAACGGTGCCCCGAACGTCAGCCTTGACTCGGAGATTGACCGCTTGGCCGACGAGTTTGCCCGCGCTCTGTCTCAGGCAGTGGGCCGCAAGGTCGGTGCAACGCTCGGCCGGGTGATCGGCTAGCGCATGGAGGCCGCAGTCCGCAAATCCGCCTGGGCGATCGAGTTGGAACTACTCGACGCCCTGGACGAACTGGACGCCATGGAGGACGGGGACGATTTACCGGACTCCCTGGCAGCTGTCGTGTTCGATTGCATGGAGGCGGCACTCGAGAAGCGGGATGCCCTGGCGGGAGCGATGAAGCGCCGGCACGCCGAAATTGCCGCTCTTATGGAGCGCGCCACGGATGCCAGGATCAAGGCGGAGCGGGCGACGCGCAGCTTGGAGCGCCTGAATAACTACATCCTGAGCATCTTGGACCTACAGGACAAAAAGAACCTGCCGGGGGTCCAGTACAGGATCGGGTGGCGGCGTAATCCCGACCGCGTGGAGCTGGCCCCGGATTTCCCTCTGCTCCATAACGGAGGTAGCCCCTATGTCCGGCTCATCACGGCAACGGTGGAAGCCGATAAACGAGCCATAGCGGAGGCCCTGAAGCGGGGGGATACTGTCCCCGGCGCCAGGCTGGTTGAAGGGTCGCGGCGCATTGTAGTCAGTTGAGCGGAGCGAACGCGATTCACGGCTGCACTCTTTTCTCGGAGGTTCCCTCATGAAGTGGTTCGACAAGGCTGGTTTGGTGCTGCTCGCGGTATGCGTGGCCATCATGGCGCAGGCAGCGACGGCGCATGCGTGGATCGATCTACTCTGGTGGTTGCGGAGGTAGCATGTTCGCCATCTCGTTGTTCTCGTTCTGGAAGATTCTCTGCTTTACCGTGGGCCTAGTGGTCGGGGCCGCGTGATCCCGATTCCAGTCGTCCTAACCACGGAGCACGGTAGCTTCGTACTCGCATTGCTGATGGGTGCGTAGGTAGTTCCAGCGCGTGCGGCGATGCAGCAAAGCCGCGTCGGCGGATAGAACCTGTAGCCGCGATTGGCGCTCCGACGAGAATGCCGGTGCAAAGGTGCAGCATCGCGGCGCGTTGGATCGTTCACGGAGCCATCAATACAATGGATCGCATTGTTACTGCGGGTGACGCGACTCCGGGAACGGGGCAATGCCTCGGGGAAGCGAAGCCCGCAGGACAAATCAGGGAGGCGCCGATGGCCGACTACGACCCGGAACTGTGTGAAGCGTTCGACCGCCGCAAGGAAGGTCCATTCATTGTGCCGGGAGGCGGTACACACCGGCTGACCATCGATTGCACCCACTGCGGCGGGCACATTCAGAACTACCAGATCACGCTGATGAAGTCGCCCAAGCGGACGACGCCATCCGCGACGCTGGCGGTGTTCGATCAGCACGGCGTGCGCGTCGGCGGATCCCACCCCTACATCGCCGAGATCGGTAGCGTCCCCGCTGATGCGGTGTATACGGTGGTGGTGACGGGGGCAAAGAAACAGGAGTCGTGTGTGCTCCAGTTTACGGGAGCGATTTAAACCATCAAGTGGAGGGACTAGCAATGCTTCGCCAGGGCGATATTTGGATCGAGGATGTGTCTGAGGTTCCCGCCGATGCCGTGCGCGTTCAGCCTGCTAGCGGCCGCTACGTCGTGGCCGAAGGGGAGGCGACGGGGCACGCGCATACGATCGACGCGACCCCAGAGGTGGAGATGTACGAGTTGGGTGGAGTGCTCTATTGCCGAATCGTTGGCAGTGGGGTCAAGATCAAACATGAGGAGCACATCAAATGGTATGACGTGTTCGGAAACGGGATTGTCGAACCGGTACTCAGGGGCATCAAGCGCGTCGTGCGTCAGCGTGTGTGGGATTCTGCCAACGCTGCACGGATCGTGACGGACTAATGACCGGCCAAAAAAAGCTCACATCGTTGACGGCCGAACAAGCAGCCCTGCTCCCGCGTAAGCGGGAGGAGTGGCTGTCTGTCGGGTTATCGACCGAGCCGATTGACCTGCCACGTTTCAAAGCGGGTCTAGCGAAAGCATACGCCACAGCCGGATTGCCAGCTCCTAAGTTCGTGGTCGTATTGCCCTCGTGGTATGCCTGCAACTACGCGGCAAGCGTTGCGCTGCCCCACGTGTTCAAGCAGCTTACCCAGGTGCGCGCCCAGGTGTACGCCCAGGTGTACGCCCAGGT
>Ga0137435_1000082_pt1 | contig 40042 bp, 36 predicted proteins | sample EasRivERMGT100_2_FD_104904 | JGI IMG/M metagenome (GOLD analysis project Ga0137435, IMG submission 104904) | Soil microbial communities from meander-bound floodplain in the East River, Colorado, USA - East River MetaG ERMGT100_2 | ecosystem: Environmental > Terrestrial > Soil > Floodplain ... | reverse complement strand
GGCTTATAACGGCGTCGCCATTCTGTCCCGGGCTGCGCTCGTCGAGGTCACAACGGGTATGCCTTCATTTGCCGATGACCAAAAGCGCGTTATTGCGGCGACGATCGGAGCGGTTCGCGTGGTATGCGCATATGTGCCCAACGGTCAGGCGGTCGATTCCGAAAAATATGAGTACAAGCTCAGGTGGCTCGAGGCTTTTCGGCTATGGCTGGATGAAGAATTGGCAAGACATCCCCGGCTCGCGGTGCTGGGCGACTACAACATCGCGCCCGCGGACGAGGACGTTCACGATCCGAAGGCATGGGAAGACCAGGTCCTGTGCAGTCCCCGGGAGAGGGAGGCATTTCAGAAACTTCTTGCCTTGGGATTGAAAGACAGCTTCAGGCTGTTTACCCAGCCGGAGAGATCGTTCACGTGGTGGGACTACCGCATGAACGCGTTCAAACGCAACCTGGGGTTGCGCATCGATCATATTCTGCTCAGTCCCGAGCTCGCTTCGCGCTGCAGCGGTTGTGCGATTGACGTTGCGCCGCGCCGACTCGAGCGCCCATCCGATCATGCGCCCGTGATGGCTGAGTTGCCGCTTGAGTCGCTATAATCCCGCAGGTGGAATCAAACAGGAGGAAAGAATCATGACTTCGGAAAAGTTGTTGGGCCGCTTCGCCGGGCTTGCCCTCGCAGCCTGCACCGCTGCAAGCGCGTACGCGCAAAGCTATCCAGTGAAGCCAGTGAGAATCGTCATCCCCTTTTCCGCCGGCGGCCCCGCCGACCTCTACGCGCGCTATCTCGGCCAACGCCTCGAAAAGCCGCTTGGCCAGCCAGTCGTGGTCGAGAACCGCGTGGGCGGCGGCGGCGTAATCGGCGCCGATGCAGTGGCAAAGTCGACGCCGGATGGCTACACGCTGCTGATGATGTCCAACACGCACACGGTCAACGAGTCGCTCATCGCGAAAAAGCCCTACAAGCTCATGACCGATCTCGTGCCGGTCGCGCCCGTGAACTATTCGGATCTGCTCCTTGTCGTTCATCCCAGCGTGCCGGCGAAGGACCTGAAGGAACTCATTGCTCTCGCCAAAGCGAAGCCGGGCGCGCTCAACTACGCCTCCTCAGGACCGGGCACGCCCTATCACATGGCGGGCGAGCTGTTCAAAGCGATGGCGGGCCTGGACATCGTGCACGTTCCGCACAAGGAGAGCTCGGGCGCGCGCACCAGCATCCTGGGCGGGCAAGTGCAGATGATGTTCGACGCGATCACGGTCATGGCCAAGCAGGCCGAGGCGGGCAAGGTCCGTGCGATCGCCACGAGCGGCCGCACGCGGTCCGCGGTCACACCCAACCTCCCGACCGTCGCGGAAGCGGGCGTTCCTGGATACGAAGCGACGATCTGGCTCGGGGTGATGGCGCCGGCAGGCACGCCGAATCCAATCGTGCAAAGACTCAACTCCGAGATCCAGACGATCATCGCACTGCCGGAGGTAAAGGAGGCTTGGGCCAAGCAGGGCGCGTTTCCCATGCACATGACGCCTGCAGAATTCGCGAAATACATGGCGGAGGACATCGAAAAGTGGGCGAAGGTGGTCAAGATTTCAGGCGCCAAAACCGACTAGAACCCTGGCCGGTTGGTATCCGTCCCCGTGGGCGGGCGCATCACGTTCACCGTCAACGGCGCCTTGACCGAGATCGAGGCGAGCGGCGACACGCCGCTCCTCTACGCGCTACGCAACGATCTCGGGCTCAAAGGGACGCGCTTCGGCTGCGGCAGTGGCCAGTGCGGAGCCTGTTTCGTGCTGATCGATGGACATGCCGCGCCCGCCTGCGACACACCGCTTTGGTCCGTCTCCGGAAAGAAAATCACCACGGTGGAAGGTCTTGGACCCAAGGGCGAGCTCCATCCGCTGCAGCACGCTTTCCTTGCCGAACAGGCGGCGCAATGCGCTTACTGCACGAGCGGCATCCTGATCAGTGCCGCGGCGCTGCTGGAAAAAACTCCCAAGCCGACTGAGAGCCAAGTCCGAGCAGCCCTCGACCGGAATCTGTGCCGCTGCGGGTCGCACAACCGCATGGTGCGCGCAGTGATGCGCGCGGCGGGACAAGGCGCATGAACGCCGTCACCGACGCCAAGCTCAAGCGGCCGGGAAGCCTGGAGAAGAATCCGCGGCTTTCGCAGTGGCTGCGCGTTCACAGGGACGGCACGGTTTCGGTCTACACGGGAAAGGTCGAGATCGGCCAAGGCATACTGACCGCGCTCGCGCAGATCGCAGCCGAGGAGCTCGGGCTCGCGCCGGAGCGCATCCGCATGGTTGCCGCCGATACCGCGCTGAGCCCCGACGAAGGCGTCACTTCAGGCAGCCTCTCGATCCAGGACTCCGGCGCCGCATTGCGCCGCGCCTGCGCGCACGCGCGTGCCCTGCTCCTCGAGCGCGCCGCCGCGGGTCTGAACGCGTCGATCGCGGACTTGCGCGTTGCGGACGGCGTCGTCCAGGTTGCGGGCCGCAAGACAAGCTTCTGGGAATGCGGCGGCGACGCGCTCTTCGACTGCGAAGTCGACGATACCGTAACTGCGGGCTTGCCGCGCGATTATCGCGTCGTCGGGCAGCCCGTGTCGCGTATCGATCTTCCCGACAAGATCGCAGGCCGGCCCCGCTACCTTCAGGACATGGCGCTCCCGGGCATGCTTTTCGGCCGCGTGGTCCGTCCGCCGTATGGTTTCGCAAGGCTCGCTGCTCTCGACGACAGCCCGGTCAAGGCGATGCCTGGAGTCGCGGCTGTCGTGCGCGAAGGAAGTTTCGTCGGCGTGCTCGCCGAGCGCGAGGAGACGGCGATCGCTGCCCAGGGCGCTCTGCGGAAGGCGGCCGAGTGGGAAGCCGGGGCGCCGCTGCCCCAGGACATTCATGCCTGGCTCAAGTCGCACGCTTCCGACCACAAGGTCATCAGCGAAAAGACCGACCCGGCCGCGAAGTCGCGCTCCACGAGCACATTCGAGGCGTCCTACGCGAAGCCCTATCTCTCGCACGCGTCCATCGGCCCGTCGAGCGCGGTCGCGCAATTCCAGGGCGACAAGCTCGTCGTGTGGAGCCAAAGCCAGGGCATCTTCAATCTGCGCCGCGACATCGCGCTTGCTCTGGGTATGCGCGAAAAGGATGTCGTGGTGCGGCATGCGGAAGGCGCCGGCTGCTACGGGCACAACGGCGCGGACGATGTCGCCCTCGATGCGGCGCTGCTCGCACGCAGGTCGGGCGGCCGCCCAGTGCAGCTGCAATGGATGCGTGACGACGAGTTCGCCTGGGCGCCCTGCGGCCCGGCCATGGCCCTGACCCTGCGCGCCGGTCTCGACTCGCAAGGGAACATAATGGACTGGCAGCACGAGCTGTGGAGCAACGGGCACAGCGGCAGGCCCGGCCGGTCGGACACCCCCGCGCTGGTCGCGGCCTGGCACCTGGCGCGCCCGTTTGAGCGGTCGGCGTCGATCAATATGCCGCTTCCCGCAGGGGCAGCGGACCGCAATGCGATCCCCCTCTATGATTTCCCGAACCAGCGCATCGTCAACCACTACGTGCGCGAGATGCCCGTGCGTACCTCGGCGCTGCGCTCGCTGGGCGCTTATGCCAACGTGTTCGCGATCGAGTCCTTCATGGACGAGCTTGCGCTTGCCGCACGCGTCGATCCGGTCGCCTATCGCCTGCGGCACCTCAAGGACCCGCGCGCCCGGGCCGTGATCGAAGCGGTCGCGCGCCGCGCGAAGTGGGAGGAGTGGAAAGAGGCCGAAGGCAGAGGCCACGGGATCGGATTCGCGAAGTACAAGAATCTCGGCGCCTATTGCGCGGTGGTCGCCGAAGTCGAGGTCGAGGACGAAGTGCGGGTGAAGCGGCTTCTTATCGCGGTTGATGTGGGTCTGGTTGTCAACCCGAACGGCGTAGCCAACCAGATCGAAGGTGGCGCGATTCAGTCGACGAGTTGGACGCTTAAGGAGCAGGTCAGGCTCGATGAACGCGGCATCACCAGCCTGGGCTGGGAGGACTACCCCATCCTCAAATTCAGCGAAGTGCCTGCGGTCGAAGTCGAGCTGATCGACCGGCCGGAGCTTCCCTCGGTCGGCGCGGGCGAAGGCGCTCAAGGCCCTACCGCGGCGGCGATCGCAAACGCCGTCGCGCATGCGCTCGGGGTGCGCGTGCGCGAGCTGCCGCTCACGTCAGAACGAATCATCGCGGCAATCGAGCGGCAGTGACAAGGCGTAAAGCTTGGAGCCTGCCGCAGGCATACGCAAGCTCGGGTTCAAACGCTGGTTCGAGCGCGAATTGATCGAGAGCCACGTCTATCTCGTCACGTTTTTTCTTTGCCTGGTTCTCGTCATCGCCCTGTTCGAGCAGCTTGGCGCCCGCGCCGGAGGCTTCGAGCACGCTTTCATGTATGCAGCGATGCTCGGCGGCGGCGCGACCGGGATCTTCTCCCTCAACCGCTACATCGCGATCCTATTTCGCGCTTTGCGCTTGGCGGAGCGATCTACGTGTAAGAACTGCGGCGCCTACGCCCGATTCAGCGTGCTCGATTCCGCGCGCGGCCCTGCCGAAGATGCGGCGGACGGTCGGGACGAGGTCTGGTTGAAGCTAAGGTGCACCACCTGCGGCCACGAGTGGACGATGGCTACCTAATTTTCCGCGGTGGCTGCGTCCTCCATCAGGTTGAACGCAGGCACGCAGCCGTTCCCGGCGAGCCGCCAGCCGGAATCCTTTCCGCCCCTCGCATCTCACTCATCGGGGTCGGTGGGAGTTTCGTCTTCGATGCCGAGCTCGCCGATCTTTCGGGTGATCGTGTTGCGCCCTATTCCGAGCAAACCCGCTGCCTCGATACGCCGGCCGGCGGTATGCGCGAGGGCCTTGGTGATGAGCGTCTTCTCGAAACTTTTGATGAGGCTTTCCATGATATTGGTCTCGCCTTGTGCCAGCCGTCGATCCGCCTCGCGCGCCAGCGCCGCGAGCCACTCGGCCGACTGCGACGCCCTGTTCTCACGCAGCTCCGGCGGAAAGTCGCCGATCTCTACGACCTGGGACGGCGACATCACGGTAAGCCAGTGGCAGACATTCTCCAGCTGCCGCACGTTGCCGGGCAGATCCTGTGCGGAGAGATAGGCCATCGCGGCATCCGAAAGGCGCTTGGGTTCAACCTCGAGTCCGCGCGCCGACTTTGCAAGGAAGTGCCGCGCCAGCAGCGGAATGTCTTCGCGTCGTTCCCGTAGCGAAGGCAGTCGCAGCCGGATCACGTTCAGCCGATGGTACAAGTCCTCGCGAAACAGGCCCTCACGGACCCGCGCTTCCAGGTCCTGATTGGTCGCGGCGATGACGCGAACATTCGCGCGAATCGGCTGATGGCCGCCGACCCGGTAGAAGGTACCGTCAGACAGCACACGCAGCAGGCGAGTCTGCAGCTCGGCCGGCATGTCACCGATCTCGTCCAGGAACAGGGTGCCGCTCTCGGCCTGCTCGAAGCGGCCGTGCCGCAGAGCCTGCGCCCCGGTGAATGCGCCGCGCTCGTGTCCGAAGAGCTCCGACTCCAGAAGGTCCTTGGGCATTGCCGCGGTATTGATGGCGACGAGGGGCTTGTCTGCGCGTGGGCTGTGGCGATGCAACGCTCGTGCGACCAGTTCCTTGCCGGTTCCGGATTCGCCGGTAACGAGGACCGTCGCGCTCGATTGAGACAGTCGGCCGACGGCGCGGAACACTTCCTGCATGGACTGTGCCTGTCCCAGGATATCCGGCGATCCGGTGAGCGATTCCCCTACGTGATGCTCGCGCATGCTTTCGCCGAGTGCTCGGCGGATCAGCTCAACAGCCTGATCTACGTCGAACGGCTTCGGCAAGTACTCGAACGCACCGCCCTGGAATGTCGCTACCGCAGACTCCAGATCGGAGTAAGCGGTCATGATAATCACCGGAAGATTGGGGAAACGCTGCTTCAGATCTTGCAGGAGCTCCAAGCCCGACGTGCCCGGCATTCGAATGTCCGACACGAGCACCTGCGGTGCACCGGCCACGTTGAGTGCCTCGATCGCTTCGGTCGCCTGTGCGAAAGTCTTGAAGGGGATACCTTCCCGAGCAAGCGCTTTCTCGAAGACCCAGCGGATTGAGCGGTCGTCGTCTATAACCCAGACAGGTCCCATCACGGTCTTTCAGCGAAGCGGCAGAACGATGCGGAAGCAGGTCCTTCCCGGCCGGCTATCGCACTCCACCATACCCTCATGCTGCTGCACGAAAGTCTGGGCCAGTGTCAGACCGAGCCCGGACCCACCCTCACGGCCGGACACCAGAGGATAGAAAATCCTGTCGCGTATTTCCGCTGGTACTCCCGGCCCGTTATCGATCACCTGCAATTCTAATGCCAGCCGATGTGCGCGCCGGACGAGCGTTGCCTGGCGGGCAACTCTAGTGCACAGCACGATCTCGCCTGGACTTTGATGTCCTGGCGCGGGGCTTGATCGGGCTCCGAGGATTGCCTGCGCGGCGTTCCGGGCTATGTTGAGCACAGCCTGAATAAGCTGCTCGGGGTCCCCGCGAAACTCCGGCAAACCGACGTCATAGTCGCGTTCCACCCTTATGCCTTCAGGAAACTCCGCCAGGATCAGGCTGCACACTCGTTCGCACACTTCGTGGATGTTGACGGGCACTTGCTTGGGAGGGCGATGCGGTGTGAGGAGCCGGTCCATCAGTGCCTGGAGTCGGTCCGCCTCCTTGATGATGACCCGGGTGTACTCGCGCAGACTCGGCTGATCCAGCTCGCGCTCAAGGAGCTGGGCTGAGCCGCGCAAGCCTCCTAGGGGGTTTCTTATTTCGTGAGCGAGGTTGCGGAGCAGCTCCCGGTTGGCCCGGTGCTGGGTCATGCGCTGCTCCTCGCGCTCGATGCGCAACCGCTGGTCGATTGGCCGCAGCTCAAGCAACAGCGCAGCTTGCGCGAGCTCTACCGGCGTGGCGATGCAGTTTAGGTGCAGCGGTTCGTGACCCAGGGGCGCGAGTATCAGATCCTGATCGGCGAAGCCGCGCTCCTCCTGTATCGCCGAACGCAACAAGCCCGCCAGCGCGCCCGAGTCCGAGAAAAGTCCCGGAAACGTCTGGTCGAGAATGCTTTTTCGGCCGGCCGCAAACAGCGTCTCCGCAGCGGGGTTGACGTACTTCACCAGGAGCTCCCTGTCCAGGAGCACCACTGCAGTGGCAAGCAAATCCAGACCCGGAAAGGCGGCCGGAGTCATATACACGTATGACTGCCACAACTGCGGCACGGGCCGTTTGAATCAGCGCGCGAGGATACCGGCGCGCCGTACCCGTAGCTGCCCCCAGCCCTGCTACTCGAATACGCGCCGTGCGCCGCGGCTACCTGATCCGGCCCAATTCGCCGCGAAGCTGCTCGATGTTCTTGGTGTGCTGATCCACCGCCTGGTGGTAAGGCTTCAAGCGCTCTTGAACCCTGCCATAGTTGCGTTCGTCGCCGGCACGGGTTCCTTCCTGCTCGGCGAGTTTCTGTCTGGCATCGGCGAGCAACTGGTGCTCGTTCTCCAGCTCGGACTCGAGAATCTTGCGTCGGCTTTCGCTGCGCGTCGCACTCGTATTTGAAGAGCCTGAAGAAGGCGTGGCTCGCGCCGGAGCCTGGGCCGGTACGACCGACACTTCTTTGCTCACCAGGGTGCAATTCTTGCCGACCGTGTCGCGCTTGACGTTGGTGTAGGTGGGCCGACCACTTGCGTCCGGGCATTTGTAGACTTCGCTTTGGGCGTGACCTAAGGGCACTGCCAGCGAGATAAAGACCCAGCCGATCAACCGCTTGTCCAGTGCCATGATCCCCCCAGACCCCAGTCGTGGCTTTAAGTGTAGGGGAAAATGGCCCTGATTTCAAATGGAAAAAAGAGAACACCCGGCGCCAAGGTGTCTCCTGATCGCCTGAACCTGTAACCCCCCGGCGCCACCGGGCCGTGCGCTACGCCTCCCTGTCAGGAGCTGTAGTACATCTCGAATTCAACCGGGTGCGTCGTCATGCGGAAGCGCGTGAGCTCCTCATGCTTGAGTGCGCAGTACGCATCCAGCATGTCGTCGGAGAACACTCCCCCTTTGGTAAGAAACTCACGATCCCTGTTCAGGCACTCCAGCGCCATATCGAGCGATGAACACACCTGCTGAACTTTTTTCGCCTGGGCAGGCGGCAAATCGTACATGTTCTTGTCGATCGGGTCGCCCGGATGAATCTTGTTCTGCACGCCGTCCAGCCCGGCCATCAGCATCGCTGCGAAAGCGAGATAGGGGTTGGCCGTCGGGTCCGGGAAGCGAACTTCCACGCGGCGCGCGATAGGGTTGGTGACCAAGGGTATGCGGCACGCGGCAGACCGGTTGCGCGAGGAGTAGGCCAGATTGATCGGCGCTTCGAACCCTGGCACAAGCCGCTTGTACGAATTGGTGCCCGGATTGGTTATCGCATTGAGCGCCTTGGCGTGCTTGATGATTCCGCCGATGTAGTACAGGGCGAAGTCCGACAGGCCCGAGTAGCCGTTGCCCTGGAACAGGTTCTTGCCGTCTTTCCACACAGACTGGTGGCAATGCATCCCTGAGCCGTTGTCGCCCACGACAGGCTTGGGCATGAACGTCGCGGTCTTGCCGTATGAATGGGCGACGTTCCAGACGGTGTATTTCAGAATCTGCATCCAATCAGCACGCTTGACGAGGCTGTTGTACTTGGTGCCGATTTCGTTTTGGCCCATTGCCCCTACTTCGTGGTGATGCACTTCGCACTCGACGCCCTGTTGCTCCAGCGCGAGCACCATGGCATTGCGGATGTCCTGCAGCGTGTCGATTGGCGGCACCGGAAAGTAGCCGCCCTTGACCGGAGCGCGATGGCCCATGTTGCCGCCCTCGTATTCCTCACCCGAGGACCAGGGTGCCTCTTCCGACTTGATCTTGCAGAAGCATCCGGACATGTCCACATTCCAGGTCACCGAGTCAAATACGAAGAACTCGGGCTCCGGGCCGAAGTAGGCTGTATCGCCCAAGCCGCTCGATTTCAGGTAAGCCTCAGCGCGCTTGGCGATGGTGCGCGGGTCGCGATCGTAACCCTTCCCGTCGGAAGGCTCAACGCAGTCGCAGCTGAGGTTCAGCACCGGCTCGTCGGTGAAGGGGTCCATTCGCGCACTGTCCGGGTCGGGCATCAGCAGCATGTCCGAGGCCTCGATGCTCTTCCAGCCTGCGATCGACGATCCGTCGAAGAAATGTCCGCTCTCAAACTTGTCCATCGTGAAAAACTTGACCGGCACCGACACATGTTGTTCCTTGCCGCGGGTATCGGTGAAGCGCAGGTCGACGAACTTGACCTCCTTCTCTTTGATCATTTTCATCACGTCATTGGCAGACATTGCCATTTCAGGATCTCCTCAGGGTTGCTGATTGTTAGTTTGGAAGTGGAAAGAAAGCGCGCAGATGGCAAATAAGGTTCCTAATCAGCAGAATCCATGCCATTCGGCGCAGAAAGGGGAGGCCATTGTGCCACAAGAGAACGTCCGCAAACGACTTCGGAACTTGAGCACCAAACCGGCGCAAAGCGGCCATTATGCGCACCATGTCGGTGCGAATCAACTCCCGGCGCTCTCCGCGAGCTAAACTACTCACTTTCCGTTATTGCTAAAGCTGGTATGTCTGAAGATGCGGTCAAAGACATCCTCACCCGAGCCAAGCAAAGGGCTGAGGCGATGAAACTTCCCTATGCTGGAGCATTGCTCCCCGCCGAAGCCCACACCCTGGCCCAGCAGGTTCCGGGAGCAAAACTGGTCGATGTGCGCACTCAAGCCGAATGGGAATATGTCGGACACGTTCCTGATTCGGTGCTGGTTGAGTGGAACACCTACCCGAACGGCGAGCGCAATCCCCAATTCGTCGAGGAGCTACAGGCGCAGGTCGCGAGGACCGAGTCTCCGGTAATGTTCTTGTGCCGATCCGGAGCACGGTCACATCATGCGGCCGCCACGGCAACCCTCGCCGGGTACCCCAACTCGTACAACATTCTGGAGGGTTTCGAGGGCGACAAGGACGCTCACGGCCACCGCAGCAGCGTAGGCGGATGGCGGTTTGCACGCTTGCCGTGGGCGCAGGGTTGACCAACGTTCATGAATTCGACCTGACCTCCGTCCTGCTAGGCGGCGGACCAATCGACAAGCCCTGCGTAGTAGGTAAGCAGCACCGCCAAACCGAACGCAACGCGGTACCAGGCGAAAGGCGTGAAGTCGTGGCTGGCGACATAGCGAATCAGCCAGCGTACGCACGCGAGAGCCGATAGGAACGCGACGGCCGACCCCACTACGAACATCCCCAGATCGCTCGAGTCGAACAGCGCGCGATTTTTCCAAAAATCGTATGCGCCGGCGGCAACGAGCGTCGGCACCGCGAGGAAGAACGAGAACTCCGTCGCCGCACGACGCGAGAGTCCGAAGAGCATTCCACCGATGATGGTCGCCCCGGAGCGGGAGGTGCCCGGAATGAGTGCGAACGCCTGCGCGATGCCGACCTTCAACGCATCGCGCCAAGTCATGTCGTCAACGCTTTCAACGACGGCCCTGCGCTGACGCTTTTCCACCCACAGGATGATGAACCCGCCGATGACGAAGGCGAGCGCCACCGGCACCGCGTGAAACAGGTGCGTCTTGATCACCTTCCCGAATGCGAGACCCAGCACCGCTGCGGGCAGGAATGCGATGAGGAGATTCAGTGCGAATCGCTGCGCGGCACGATCCGTGGCGAGACCCGCCAACATCCGCCAGAACCTCATCCGGAATTCCCAAACTACCGCGAGCATTGCCCCGGTTTGAATTACCAGCTCGAAGACCTTTGCCTTCTCCCCACTGAAGCCAAGCAAATCGCCCGCAAGAATCAGATGTCCTGTGGAGGACACCGGTAGAAACTCGGTTAGCCCTTCGACAACGCCGAGGATCAAAGCCTTCGCGAGCAACGCCCAATCCACCGGATCTCCAAAAATGAAAAGGCGGCAGAAACTGCCGCCTCGAAATTCTATCGGAAACCTTCAGAAGCCGGGCATGACCCGGCTCATCGGGTGACCTCGATCTTGCCCTTCATGTTCGGATGCAGACCGCAGATGTAGTCGTAGCTGCCCACCTGCTTGAAGAGGATCGCCGTACTCTGACCCTTGAGCAGTACTGGTGTGCGCAACGTGGTCTCACCCTGCACCGTGACCTGGTGGGGCGAGTCGTCGGTGTTGGTCCAGGTAATCGAGTCTCCGGCCTTTACCGCGACTTTCTCCGGGCCGAAAAGAAACTCGGCGATGCTGACGATGCCCGGGCCGGACCGTTTAGCAGCCGGGCGTCCCGTAGCGGTGCCAGAGAGGCTCGCAAGCGAGATTACAAAGTCCTGCTTTTCGTGCGGCTTGTGGCACTGAAAACATGCATTGAGATTCGCCTTTGGATTGACCTTCTTGTCCGCGGTGAATGCCTGGTATTCCCATTCGCCGTTGCGAATATTGTCCGGATACTCTGTACCCCAGCCGTTGCGCTTTTCCATTACCGTATACGCGAGAAGCGCATCCTTTACGAATCGGCCGTCAGGCCCTCGCACCGGGTTACCCTTGTCGTCGGCCTTCGCCCGGTACTGCACCAGGGTCAGCACCGCGCCGCTGGGAACCGGCTGCCCCTTGCGCACCGCTTCCACCACACCCGGGCTCGCATAGAGCTCGCGGAACTGCTTAATGTCGTGCCGGTCGATAGTCGAATACAGGGTGCCCTTCTCGAACCCCTCCGGAAACGCGACCTTTTCTCCTCCCGCGCGCGCCTCAACGGCGAACGCACCGAGTACGGCAACGGCCGAAAATGCAAGGATGGCCTTACTGGTATTCATGTGTCTTCTCCTCATGTGAACGGTCTTGCGCTGCAATCCAATCTACGTGACCAGCCGATGATTGGATGAACAGGCAAGACCGCCGGGATATTCCCCTCGAAAACACCCGCCGTGGCTAGCTCAGAAATGCCGTCTGTCAGGCCTTGTGATAGATCTCTGCGCCTTTCCGCACGAATTCCACGGCCTTCTCTTGCATGCCGTCCTTCAAAGCCTGGTCCTCCGATAAGCCGTGCTTCTTGGCGTACTCGCGCACATCCTGTGTGATCTTCATCGAGCAAAAGTGCGGACCGCACATGGAGCAGAAGTGCGCGAGCTTTGCGCCCTCCTGGGGCAGCGTTTCGTCGTGAAACCCCTTCGCTTTGTCGGGATCTAGACCCAGATTGAACTGATCTTCCCAACGAAACTCGAAGCGTGCTTTTGAGAGTGCATTGTCGCGGATCTGCGCTCCGGGGTGGCCCTTAGCGAGATCGGCAGCGTGGGCTGCGATCTTGTAGGCGATGATGCCGTCCTTGACGTCGTCCTTGTTGGGAAGCCCGAGGTGTTCCTTGGGTGTCACGTAGCAGAGCATAGCCGTGCCGTACCAACCTATCATCGCCGCGCCGATCGCACTGGTAATGTGGTCGTAACCAGGTGCGATATCGGTCGTGAGGGGTCCCAGCGTGTAAAACGGCGCTTCTTTGCAGTGCTTCAACTGAAGGTCCATATTCTCCTTGATGAGATGCATGGGCACATGCCCCGGGCCTTCGATCATCACTTGGCAATCATGCTTCCACGCGATCTCGGTCAACTCGCCGAGGGTCTTCAGCTCCGCTATCTGAGCCTCGTCGTTGGCGTCGTAGATCGAACCCGGCCGCAGACCGTCGCCCAAAGAAAAGCTCACGTCGTATGCGGCCATGACTTCGCAGATCTCCTCGAAGTGCGTGAAGAGGAAACTTTCCTGATGGTGCGCGAGGCACCACTTGGCCATGATCGAACCGCCGCGCGAGACGATCCCGGTCATGCGCTTCGCCGTGAGCGGAATGAACGGCAGTCGCACGCCGGCGTGAATGGTGAAATAATCCACGCCCTGCTCCGCTTGCTCGATGAGCGTGTCTCGAAAAATGGCCCAGGTCAGCTCTTCGGCTTTTCCATTCACCTTCTCGAGCGCCTGATAGATGGGCACGGTACCGATCGGAACCGGAGAGTTGCGGACGATCCACTCGCGAGTCTCGTGGATATGCTTTCCGGTGGAGAGATCCATCACCGTATCCCCACCCCAACGGATCGCCCAAGTCATTTTCTCGACTTCCTCGGCGATCCCCGAACTCACCGCCGAATTGCCGATGTTCGCATTGATCTTCACCAGGAAATTTCTGCCGATGATCATCGGCTCGGTTTCCGGGTGATTGATGTTCGCCGGGATGATCGCCCGGCCGCGCGCCACTTCGTCCCGAACAAATTCCGGCGTCACGGTCTTCGGAATCGCGGCTCCGAAACCCTGCCCCGGGTGCTGGCGTGACAGCGTTTCGGAAAGAGCCTCGCGGCGCTGATTCTCCCGAATCGCGATGAATTCCATTTCAGTCGTGACGATTCCCTTCCTCGCGTAGTGCATCTGCGTAACGCAGCGGCCCTGCAGAGCCTGCCTGGGGCGACGTCTCAGGTCGAAGCGCAGGCTTGTAAGGCCGGGGTCGGCTAGACGCTCGCGTCCAAATCTCGAAGTCGGCCCCGGCAGTTCCTGCGTGTCGCCGCGCTCCTCGATCCACGCGGCGCGCGCGGCGGGCAACCCTGCCCGTATGTCAATCCTTGCCAGCGGATCAGTGTAGGGTCCGGAAGTGTCATAGACGGAGATGGGGGGATTTCTTTCCGCGCCGAACGAAGCCGGTGTTTCCGACTGCGTGATCTCGCGCATCGGCACGCGGATGTCAGGACGTGACCCTTGAACGTAGATCTTGCGCGAATTTGGAAGCGGCGTGATCGCCGCCTGATCCACTTGGGCGGTCTCCGCGAGAAACTTGGGATTGGCGTTCATGGCGCTCCTCTCATCGGGTTCCGCCGGGAGCGTAGGATGAGTCTCTCAACGCTTCCCTGCGGCGGCATTATCCGCTTCAGGTTCGAAGGGTTTACTCTCACCCGACCAAGACACTGCCCTCGGTCAGGACCCCTACGTTGCTCGGTAGAAGTTACTCCTCTGAGGCAGGCTTGGCAAGCGTATCAGCCGCGCGCGGGTGCGGAGAAAATGATACGAGTAACGTTGTGTTCGCCTTCACGGCTGTAGCTCGCGTCTTTGGCGAGCGAGCGAATCAACTTCAAGCCTAGCCCTCCCACGGGCTGCTGTGCGACCAGGACCGCGGTATCCGTGGGGCGAAACTCGCCGAAGGGATTGTGCGACGGAGCCGCGTCCTCGTAGTGCAGGGTGAGCCCCGACTCGCCAACAGCGAGCGCCACCCAAACCGGGGATTCGCTTTCACCTCGATACCCGTGGAGGACGGTATTCGTGAATAGTTCCTCGACGATAAGGAGGACCCTCAGGCACCCTTCACGGTCGATTCCGGCCGTGGCGCAGGCGCCTTCAACAAAAGTCCGGATCTCGGTCATGGAGTCCATCTTGGCCGGGAACCGAGCGAGCGGGGCGTTAGCCATGGACAGAGTCAGCCGGGAAAAGGGCCGGTTGAGCTATTATATAAACAAAGCGTCCCAGAGGGCGCCGGCCTCCTCCGGAAGGCAGTGCAAGCTAACAAATGGAGGGTAATATGCTGTCAACTCGCCCAGTCGTAATTCGTCGATTGCTTCTTGCCTGTGCGTGCGTGATTGCCCCGATTTCCGCTTGGGCAAACGACATAGCCCAGTTCAAAGTTGCCAAAGGTGCGGTGCACCTCGAGCGCAGCGGTCAGCGCCTCCCGGCGCGGGTGGGAACACACCTGCAGGCGACCGACACGGTGATCACCGGGGCTGACGGGTCAGCGGGTATCGCCTTCGTCGACAATTCGCTCCTATCGGTCGGGCCGAATAGCGTGCTCGCCATCGAGCGCTACACGTTCAATTCGACGACGCACGAGGGAACCTTTGAATCCTCGCTACGCAAGGGGACCCTTGCAGTAGTATCGGGCAAGATCGCCAAGCAATCTCCCGATGCGATGAAAGTTAGGATACCGTCATCCATCCTCGGGGTACGTGGAACCGAGTTCCTGGTTCGCGCCGGCGACTGAAGCCGGTCGCTTCATGCGTCGAAGTTATTCCGCGCTCGTTGCGGCACTGGTCTTGGGCGGCTGTGCCACCCCCCCTAGTCGAGACCTAGTCGTACTGTTACCTGACAAGGACGGTAAGGTCGGCACGGTCGTCGTCCAAAATCAGAAGGGCAGCGCCGTACTCAACACCGCGTACGCCACGGCCCGGACCGCACCCGACGGCGGCGTAGAACGTGGCTTGGCAAGCCAAAGCGAGATCAAGGACGTATTCGGCGGCGCCATCGCTGCCCAACCGCCGCGCCCGATGTCATTTACCCTTTACTTCGAGAGCGGTAGCGACGAATTTACCGAACAGTCAAAGCAGGAACTCAAGCGCTTGCTCGCCGAGATGGCGCGCCGACAGGCCTCAGACATCATCGTGATAGGCCACACTGACCTGGTGGGTCCGGATCCGTCCAACGACGCGCTTTCTTTGCAGCGCGCGGGCCGTGTGAAATCGATACTGGTGGGAATGGGTGTGCCTGCCGAGCGCATCCTGACTGCCGGCCGCGGCAGACGCGAACCCTTAATACCCACAGCGAACGGCGTTGTCGAGCCGCGCAATCGGCGCGTCGAGATCAGCGTTCGCTGAGCCGGTTCTAGGGCCCGCTCCAGCGCAACGCGAGGAGCGTGAGGTCGTCGGCTGCTTCGGCGCCCGCGACGAATTTCGCCACGTCGGCGCGAACCGAGTTGGCAAACGTTGTGGGAGTGTCGGCGTGGCGCGCGCGCCCGATAGCTTGGCGCAGCCGCTCAGCCCCGTAAAGTTCTCCCTCCGCGTTCATCGCCTCAGTCACACCGTCGGAGACAACGCACAGAATCTCTCGGCGGCTCATCCTATGTTCGGCGGCAAGGTATGAAAATCCGTCGAGCACGCACAGAGGCGGCCCGCCGCCCTCCTCAAGGCGCGTGATCCCACCATCGAGAGTGAGTGAAAATGGGGGCTCGTGCCCTGCGTTACAGTATTCGAGGCGACCGCTACGCGTGTCCAGCACGCCGGCAAAGGCGGTGACGAACAGGGACTCGGGATTCTCTCGCGCGATTTCCGTGCCTGCCTCGCGCAGCAACTCATCCACTTTTTGCCCACGCCGAAGCGCGGCGCTCTTGCATAAGGCCTTGCTCACCGCCATGAAAATGCTGGCGGGCAAGCCTTTCCCGGAAACGTCGCCCACGAGAAAGAAAAGCCGGTCGGCATCGAGCATGAAAAAATCGTAGAGATCCCCTCCCACCTCGCGTGCGGGCTCCATCGATGCGGAGATCTCAAAGCGTCGTTCCGCGGGGAACGCGATTTCGGGCCGCGGGAGGATGCCGATCTGGATACGACGGGCCGCGTCGAGCTCACCGGCGAGACGCGCCGCCGCTTCGCGTTCGCGTTGCAGGCGCTCGCGCAGCGATTCGCGCTGCGCGTTGGATTCAGCGAGCGTCTGAGCGAGCATGGCAGCGAACAAGAACGCAATGGCGGCGCCGGGAACCGAGGCGTCAAACAGAAGGCCCAGTCCGCGATATGCCCCGAATCCGGCTCCGCCCAAGGTCGTCAGCAAGAGCACGAGCAGAACCACCGAAAGTCCCGGGGAAAGCCGACGCACGGTGCAGATGACAATCACGCCAGCGATAAACAGCACCAACCCTTCGATCCAAGGCGCCCAGCGCGGGCGCTTCAGCAGGGCGCCGTCAAAAACGTTCTCAAGCACTTGCGCGTGAATCTCGATGCCGGGCATGCGCTCGCCAAGCGGCGTGGTTTGGTAATCGATCAGACCAAGTCCCGTAACTCCGACGAGCACGAGCTTTTGCTCGATCCGAGCATTGTCGACCTCGCCGCTGAGCACATCGGCGGCGGAGAGGAAGCGACCCGCATCGTGAGGCGTGAAGTGAACCCACAGGCGCCCGTCTGATTGGGTGGGCACGACGAGGTCGCCGATTCCCACGGCCTCGACGCCGGCCGCGCCTCCGTGCACGACAAAGAGGGGCTCGCCGCTCGCCACGCGAAGCGTCTCCAGACTCAAGTGCAGCACCGGCGTTGAACCGACGCGAGCCACCACAGGCACGCGTCGCACAATTCCGCCTTCGGTATCCGCGCTGAGAAGCCCATGCCCCCGGGCAGACGCGTCGATCTCCGGCAGGCTGCGAAGAGTCGAAGCATAGTGACGCAGAGACTCTCGCGCATCGGCCCCCTTCTGAAGAGACGGGGTCAAGGCCGCGGGGAAGTCCAAGCCCGCGTCGAGGCCGGCTATTCCCAACGCGACCGGCGCGGCTTTGATTGAGCCCGCAAGGATCGCATCGTGACGCGGCAGCTTTGCAAGGCGCGCGGCCAACTGCGGATCGTCGGCGGCTACCGTAGCCGCAAGCCATTCTGGGGAGAGACGATCTGCTTCGGGAAAGAGGATGTCCACGCCGATCGCCGCCGGGCCAGCCGCACGCAGCCGATCGATGAGCCGGGCAAGCTGCGTGCGGGGCCAAGGCCACTGCCCGAACCGCTCCAGACTCAGCTCGTCGATTGCCACGATGATCGCCGGCCCCGAGCGTCTTTCACGAGGGGAGAGCGCTTGGTAGCCGTCGAGCCACGCAAGGCGTAGCGCTCCGGTCACCGGCATTTCCTCCCAGAATATCGGAACGAGAAGCAAGGCAAGCAAGATGAGACCCCGCCCAACGCCACGGGCGCCGAGCACGGTCCCGGGACGATTGACGCCAGCGGTCAGCTCCGTGTCTGAGTAGCCGCCTGCGTGCGCAGCATCTCGCGGGCGTTCGCTCGTCAGAGCTCGATCTCCAGGCCGTCGTAGGCCGCCGTGACACGCAGCGGCTCGCCCGTTCGCGAGATCTCTTCGTAACGCAGCGTTTCGCGCCAGATCTCGCCGATACGCTCGTCGTTATTGGCCGGTTCGTGGTGGAAAAGGACCAAGTGCTTCACATTGGCGAGCTGGCACAGCTCGACGCCAACCACGTTGCTCGAGTGGCCCCAGTCTTCCTTCACTGACACGGCCTCGGCCAGAGAGTACATGGCGTCGAAAATCACGAGATCGGCATCGGCAAAGAAAGTTGCGGCTGCTTCGACGACATTGGGGTCGTCGAGCCTGTGCTCTGAATCGGTTGAGTAAACGATAATCCGACCGTCTCTAACAAATCGAAACGCGTAGGAATCTCCGGAATGGCTTTGGAGCTTGGCGGTCACGCTCCATCCGGCGATGTCGTAGATCCGGCCAGGCTGCAGCGTCACAAACTCGATCGAAGCGCCAAGACGATCAAACGGCACTGGAAAACTCGGTGGGTCCTGTTGTCGCCGAAGGGCTTCTTCGATGTTTTCGTGGCAGCCGTAGATCCGAATCCTGTTTCCCGGGACATAGGCCGGCGCAAAAAAAGGAAAGCCCATAATGTGGTCCCAGTGAAGGTGGGACTGGAACACATGGAAGACGTTGGGCCTGGAGGCGCCGTCGCGCGCAAAGACGTGGTTTCCGAAGGCTCGCACGCCGCTCCCGAGATCGCACAACACGTATTCCGAGTCGCCTGCGTCGAGTTGAACGCATGCGGAATTACCCCCGAAAGTGTGCGAAACCGCAAAATCAAGCTCGGTGTCAACCCACGCCCGTGCTTTCTCCTGTGTGTCGAGTCTCTTGCCCGAGGCCGCCACCAATGCGTGGGCGAGCTTGTCCCTGATCGTTGCGGAGTCTAGCGAGACGGGGATCGAACCGCGCGTTCCCCAGAAGGTGACCCACAGGGCCATGGGTCAGGTGCCGTGGGTGGAGTCATAGACCGCCAGACCGGCCGGCGATACTTTGGATAGAGCCTCGCGCACGGACCCAAAACACTGGAACACGAGATTGAACCGGCTAATCTCAAAAATCTCGCGCACGACGGGTTGAAGGGCTGCCACCACGATGATACCTCCCTGCTCACGGCTCTGCCTGGCCGCCAACATCAAGACGCGAAGTCCAACGCTGCTGATGTAGTCGACCTTGGAAAAATCCAAGACCAAGCGATTCCCCCCGGCGCGGCAGCTCGTTACATGCTCGTCAAGAGATGCCTTGAGTCCGTCTGTAGTGCTGTTATCGACGCGCCCGGCGATGTTGAGCACCAGCGCATCGCCATAGCGTTCTTGGGTTAGCTGCATGGAAACGGATCGGGCTCCCGGACGGTTGAACGCGCGAGGCATCACTGGATCAGCCGCGTGCGTTCTGGTCGAGCCTATTGTGATTCATCGCTCGGCGCCCTTCAAGTGCAGCGCTCTCCGAGACGATTTCGCGCCCTGTCATCGCGTAAAATGCGAGCAAGCCGAACTCGAAAGGTGTCTTGGAACGGTGCCGGCTGTGTTTGCGCTGAAGAGCAAATGCGGAAATACCAAGCACTGCATGCCGACGGGACCGGCACGGCCCCAACTACGCTAATCACAGGCCGCAAGGTATTGACAACAAGGGGGTTTCTAACTCCATTGATTTGACCCACAAGCCGGCGAACCTGTGTGCGAAGCATCCCGGTGTGCGACGCAAACAGTGCTAGAATTTGCGCCTTTTCGCCCGAGCTTCTGTCTCACCATGAACATCGAGCAGGCCCGCTTCAACATGGTCGAGCAGCAGATCCGTCCTTGGGAAGTGCTCGATCAGGATGTGCTCGACCTCTTGTACGTCGTGCACCGCGAGGAATTCGTTCCTGAGGTATACCGGCCTCTTGCCTTCTCGGACTTGGAGATCCCTCTTTACGAAAACGCGGCCGAGGGCGAACGCATGATGCAGCCCAAGCTCGAGGCGCGCATTCTGCAGGAACTCGCTGTGAGGAAGAGCGAGCAGGTCCTCGAAGTGGGCACCGGCAGCGGCTATCTCACGGCCCTTCTCGCCGCCCGGGCACGCCATGTGTACTCCTTAGAGATCAATCCCCGACTCAAGGCTTTTGGCGAGGAGAACCTGCGTCGCGCCGGCGTGGAGAACGTCACGACAGAACTCGATGACGCATCGCAAGGATGGCACAAACACGCCCCCTACGACATCATTGTGCTGACTGGCTCGACGCCGATACTGCCACCAGTCCTGCTTACTCAGCTGAGAGCCGGGGGACGACTGTTTGCGGTCGTTGGAGATCCACCAGTCATGGAGGCGCGGCTGACTACCCGCGTCGGCGAAGGCTCATACAATACGACCGACCTGTTCGAGACCTGTCTCGCTCCGCTCAGGAACGCGCCGCATCCGACGCGCTTCGAATTCTAGCGCTGAACTCGTCCGGGCCCCAGCGGCTATGCCACGCCTTTGTTTAGCCTTCACGCTAATCGCTGCACTGTCTGTAACACCCGCGCGTGCAGCCGATCTGTTGCATATCTATCGCGGCGCTCTCGCGAACGACGCGACCTATGCCTCGGCGCGGGCAACGCGCGACGCAGGGCTGGAGAGCCTGCCGCAGGGGCTGGCGCAGATACTGCCTACCGTCAGTGCGACGGCGTTCACGCAGTACAACGTTGTCAACATCGACGTCCGCGGCCCCCAGCCAGACGAGCAGCGACAAGGCAATTCCAACGGCTACACGGTGACGCTCACGCAACCTTTGTTCAATTGGCAGAACTTCCAGGTTTACAAGGAGGCAGGCTTCAAGGCAGTGCAGGCCGAGGCGACGTTCGGGCAGGCCACTCAGGATCTCATCGTGCGCGCCGCGCAGGCTTATTTCGACGTGCTTGCCTCGCAGGACAGCCTCGCCTTCATCCAGGCGCAGAAAGTGGCGATTTCAGAGCAGCTCGCGCAGGCCAAACGCAATTTCGAGGTTGGCACTGCCACCATCACCGACACCCATGAAGCCCAGGCACGCTTCGACCTGGCGACATCGCAGGAAATAGCGTCCCAGAGCGATCTGGAGTTCAAGAAGCGCGCCTTGCAGCAGATCATCGGGAAATACCCCGAGAGGCTCGAACCGCTGAAGCCCAGCATCGAACTGAACCCCCCCAGTCCCGACGCGATGGAAGAATGGGCCAGCGTAGCGACAAGCCAAGGCTACCCGGTGCGCGGCCAGGAAGCGGCGCTGGAAATCGCGGTGCGGGAAATCGAGCGTACCCGGGCCGGGCACCTACCCACTCTGAACCTCGTCGGCAGCTCGGGGTCGACCTTGGCGAGCATCAGCGCAACCGGCATCAGCAACGTTGGGACGGATTCGATCACCCGCATCATCGGTCTGCAGCTTGCGTTGCCCCTGTATTCGGGTGGCAACGTCAGCTCATTGGTCCGGCAGGCGGTGGCGAACCGGGAAAAGGCCCAGCAGGATCTGGAGAGCTCGCGGCGCGTAGCGGCGCTGGCCGCGCGGCAGGCTTACCTCGGTGTCACCAATGGCCGCGCCCAAGTCAGGGCGCTGGAAGCGGCGCTCGTATCGACGCGCAGCGCGCTCGACTCCAACAAGCTGGGTTATGAGGTCGGGGTGCGCATCAACATCGACGTACTGAACGCCCAACAGCAGGTGTTCAGCACCCTGCGCGATCTTTCCAGGGCGCGCTATGACACGATCTTGAACGGCTTGAGACTCAAGGCCGCGGCGGGGACTCTGGGGGAAGCGGACGTCGAGGAAGTCAACCGCTTGCTGGGGCCGAACTGACGCGAGGCGGTCACCCGAGCAGCCGCTTGCAGATCGCTAGAGTCCGTTCTACGGCGCCTCGATGGGCCGCGCAGAACGCGACCCCGGCGCTTCCCATGCTCTCGCGCAGCCCCCGGTCCTGCAGGAGCGCGCGCGCCTGCCGAATCGCCTCTCCAGCATCGTTGACCCTGAGCGCCGCGCCTGCGGCAATTGCGCTTTCGGCAGCCTGCGCGAAGTTGTAGGTATACGGTCCCACAAGCACGGGCACACCCGCTGCGCAAGCCTCGATCAGGTTCTGCCCGCCATAGGCAAGCAGGCTGCCTCCGACAAAGGCAACGTCGGCGGCCCGATAGTAGGCGGCCATCTCGCCCATGCTGTCGCCAAGCACGATGTCGCAGTCGGACTCGAGCGGAGCATTCGCGCTGCGTCGCGTGAACTTCAGTCCCCGGGCCGAAAGGAGTCGCGCTACTGCATCGAAGCGCTGCGGGTGCCGAGGAACGATGACCAGGATTGCATTGCCCAGGGCGTTTTTTTCCAGTGCATCGAGCAAGAGCTCTTCCTCAGCCTCTCTCGTGCTCGCGGCAAGCAGCACCAATCGATCGCCAAACCAGCGTCGAAACTGTGCTGCGAGCACGTCGCTGCCGGCACTCGGCACGGCGTCAAACTTGAGATTGCCGGTAACCTTCACTGCGCGCGCACCGAGCGATAGCAACCGCTCGGCGTCCTTGTCTGTCTGCGCGGCAACCGCGCCCATTCGCCCCAGCGCCGCTCGCACCAGCGGCGCGACGACGGCATAACCGCGCGCCGACCGGGCCGACATCCGGGCGTTGGCAAGAAGCAGCGGCACGCCCGAGCGTTCGCACTCGCGCACGAGATTGAACCAAATCTCGGTTTCCATGAGGATGCCGAGGCGCGGACGGAAATGACGCACGAAGCGCCTCACGGCGGACGGATAGTCGTAAGCGAGCCAGGCCACGCGGGCTGAACCGCCGAGCAACTGTTGCGCGGCTTCGCGGCCGGTTGCGGTCATCTGCGTGAGAAGGAGTTCGCACTCGGGATGGAGGGATTGCAGCGCGCGCAGCAACGGCTCCGCGGCCCGCGTCTCACCCAGCGACACCGCGTGCAGCCAGATCACAGGCTTCTCGGGGCGCCTGCCATAAAAACCGAATCGCTCGCCGAAGTTCTGCCCGTACTTAGGCTCGGCGCGCCCGCGCCACCATAGCCGTACAAGCACCCAGGGAAACGCGACCCAAAGGAGAATTCGGTAACCGATCTCCCACATCAGAGGGCCGCGAATACCGTAAGTGACCGGACGCGGAAAGCGGTTAGAATGTCGCACATAAGCCGCTGATTATACGGGTTTGCCGGCCTCTTCCTTTCGTCCATGCCCCTTTCCGTAACCCTCATCACACGAAACGCGGCAGGGCAGTTGGAGGATTGCCTTGCCAGCGTCGCCTTTGCCGAGGAGATCATTGTCGTGGACTCGGGCTCGACCGACGGAACGATCGACCTCGCCGCCCGCCACGGTGCACGCGTGATCCACAGGGATTGGCTCGGGTTCGGCGCACAAAAACAGTTTGCAGTAGAAGCCGCACACCATGACTGGGTCTTGTGCGTGGATGCCGACGAGCGCGTGAGCTCGGAGCTTCAAGAGCGCATCGTCGCGGAACTCAAGGCGCCGCGCGGATTTGTCTACGCGATGCCGCGCCGGAACCGCTTTATGGGGCGCTGGCTTACGCATGGCGAGGGTTATCCAGACTGGAGCGTGCGTCTGTTTCACCGCGCGCACGCAAACTGGGGCAACGAGCCGGTGCACGAAAAGGTTGTATCCCGATCTCCGGTACTGAAGCTGTCCGGCGACCTCCTGCACGATTCGGCGGAAACCCTCGAAAAGTATCTCGACAAACAGAATCGCTATACCAGCCTTCAGGCCGAGTCGATGCACGCCGCGGGCCGTCGCGCCAACGTGGTGCAACTCGTGATCTCGCCCATTCTGCGGTTCATCAAGTACTACGTGTTGCGGCTCGGCTTTCTCGACGGCGTGCCGGGCCTGGTGCACATTGCGATTGGGTGCATGAACAGCTTCAACAAGTACGCAAAGCTAAAGGCGCTGGAGCGCGCCGCACAATGAGCGCTTTCCCGAGCTGCGGGACCCGACAATGACCGTCCTTGTGACAGGCGGCGCCGGATTCATCGGTTCGAACTTTGTCCTGCAGTGGTTTGCGCAAAGTAGCGAGCCTCTCGTGAACCTCGACAAGCTGACCTATGCAGGGAATCCTGCAAACCTGCAGAGCCTCAAGGACAATCGGGGTTACGTCTTCGTTCACGGCGACATCTGCAACCGGGATCTGATACGCAAGCTTTTCGAACAACACAACCCGCGCGCCATCGTGCACTTCGCTGCCGAAAGCCACGTCGATCGTTCGATCCACGCGCCCTCGGAGTTCGTTCAAACAAACGTCTTCGGCACGTTCGTCTTGCTGGAGGAAGCCCGCTCTTTCTGGGAAAAACTGCCGCCACCGGCGCGCCATGCGTTTCGCTTCCTGCACGTCTCCACCGACGAAGTGTACGGTTCGCTCGGACCGGCCGATCCGCCTTTCAGCGAAACCACACCCTACGCGCCGAACAGCCCATACGCGGCGTCGAAGGCCGCGTCAGACCATTTGGTTCGCGCCTATCACCGCACCTACGGACTGCCCACGTTGATTACCAACTGCAGCAACAACTACGGGCCGTATCAGTTTCCGGAGAAGTTGATCCCCCTCATGATCCTGAATGCGCTGATGGGCAAGCCCCTGCCGGTATACGGCGACGGTAAGAACGTGCGCGACTGGGTGTACGTACAGGACCATTGCACCGCGATTGGCGAAGTGCTCTCGCGCGGGCGCGGGGGCGAAACCTACAACATCGGCGGGAACACCGAAAAGACCAATCTCGAGGTCGTGAACGCCGTTTGTGCGCTCCTCGACGAAGCCCAGCAACACCGCAAGCACATGGCCCTCATTACTTTCGTCCAGGACCGTCCTGGCCACGACCTGCGCTATTCGATGGACTCCGGCAAGATGTCGCGCGAGCTCGGATGGAAGCCGGCTGAAAGCTTCGAATCCGGACTTCGCAAGACGGTCGCCTGGTACCTGGACAATCCGGACTGGGTCGCCCACGTGACGGGCGGCGCGTACCGTCATTGGATCGAGAAGAACTACGCGGGCCGAGGCATTGCATGAAAGGCATCATCCTCGCGGGCGGCGCGGGCACCCGGCTTTACCCGGTCACGAAGTTCGTGTCCAAGCAGCTGCTTCCGGTGTACGACAAGCCGATGATTTACTACCCCCTGAGTACTTTGATGCTCGCCGGAATCCGCGACATCCTGGTGATCTCAACACCCAAGGACACGCCGCGCTTCCAAGAGCTCCTCCGCGACGGCAGAGACTGGGGCATGAATTTCAGCTACGAGACACAGCCCGAGCCCAAGGGAATCGCGCAAGCGTTCGTCATCGGCGAGAAATTCATCGGCGGCGGGTCCTGTGCGCTAATCCTCGGCGACAATATCTTTTACGGCCACGACTTGCAGCCCGCGTTTGCCCAGGCAGCCAAGCAATCCTCCGGCGCAACGGTGTTCGCATACCAAGTGAAAAATCCGGAGCGCTACGGCGTTATCGAGTTGCGACAGGGTCGTCCCGTCAGCATCGAGGAGAAGCCAAAGAATCCCAAGTCGCCTTATGCGGTGACCGGTCTTTATTTTTACGACAACCAGGCAGTGAGCATTGCGAAGTCGCTCAAGCCCTCGGCCCGCGGTGAGCTGGAGATCACCGACCTCAACCGGCGCTACCTTGAAAAGGGCGCGCTTGATGTGATTATCCTCGGGCGCGGTCACGCATGGCTGGATACCGGCACCTACGAGTCGCTGCTCGAGGCGAGCCAGTTCATCGAGACGATCGAACGCCGCCAAGGGCAGAAGATCGGCTGCCCTGAGGAAATCGCTTTCTACAAGGGTTGGATCGATCAAATCAAACTCAAGGCGTTGGCGGCGCCGCTCAGAAATAGTAGTTACGGAGACTATCTGCTGTCGCTGGCGGAGGAACAAGCTGGCCCGCGACACGCATGAAGCTTGTCCCCACCCAACTGCCGGAAGTGCTTCTTCTGGAACCCCGCGTATTCGGAGACTCGCGCGGCTTCCTATTCGAGAGCTGGAACGAACGCGAGTTCGAGCGCGCGGGAATCCAGGGACGCTTCGTGCAGGACAATCACTCGCGCTCGGAAAAGGGCGTGCTGCGCGGGCTCCACTACCAGCTGCGCCAGCCGCAGGGAAAGCTCATACGCGTTGTCGCCGGGGAAGTCTTCGACGTCGCAGTGGACGTCCGTCGCAGTTCCGCGACCTTCGGAAAATGGGAAGGCATACGACTGAGCGCGGAGTCCCATCGCATGCTCTGGATTCCCGTCGGTTTCGCGCACGGCTTCTGCGTGCTGAGCGACTTCGCCGAAGTGCTTTACAAGGCCACGGACTTCTACTCCCCCGAGCATGAGCGCTGCCTCCTGTGGAACGATCCGGAGATCGGCATCGCCTGGCCCCTTGAGGGCGCACCCGCGCTGTCGACTAAGGACGCCGCCGGCGTTCGGCTGCACGATGCCGAAGTGTTTCCGTGAGAATCCTGCTCACCGGAAGGACCGGGCAGATCGGCTGGGAACTCGAACGAAGCCTTTCGCCCCTCGGGCGCATCTTCGCCTTTGACCATGCATCGCTCGACCTGGCGAACCCCGATCAGATCGTCGCGCGGGTGCGCGAGGTGAAACCCGATCTCATCGTCAACGCGGCGGCCTACACCGCGGTGGACCGCGCCGAGTCGGAGCCCCAACTCGCGATACAAGTCAACGGCGCGGCGCCCGGGGTTCTCGCTGAGGAAGCGAAGCGCCTTGGGGCTCTGTTGATCCACTACTCCACCGACTACGTCTTTGACGGCGCAAAGCCCACGCCCTATCTCGAGACCGACCCTCCCAATCCGATCAATGCCTACGGCAGGAGCAAGCTCGAAGGTGAGCGGGCGATCCAGGAGAGCGGCTGCCGGCACCTGATCCTGCGCACAAGCTGGGTCTATGGCCTGAGAGGCAAGAACTTCCTTCTTGCGGTTCTGCGCCTCGCGCGCGAGCACCGCGAGCTGCGGGTCGTGGACGACCAGATCGGAGCACCGACCTGGTGCCGCGACCTCGCGACCGCGACCGCGCACCTGGCTAATGAGGCCGCAGCCGGCAAAGCGGAGGGCTTGTATCACCTCACCGCGGCGGGAGCGACAAGCTGGTGCGGCTTTGCGCGCGAAATCCTCAAAGCGAGCACGATCGATACGCCGGTCAAAGCCATTTCCACCAAGGAATATGGGGCGCCTGCCAAGCGGCCCGCGAACTCGTTGCTGTCGGGCGCGACGATCGCGGCGCGCTGGAAGCTGGTCTTGCCGGAATGGCAGAGCTCTCTGGCGGACTGCTTGCGCGACGCGACCCCGGCTGCAACGCCGCCATGATCCTGACTGCTCCACGGACCGCCGAGGAAACCACCCGGCGGACCGGGGCTGGCGATTCAGTAGAATGACAGTTTGACCAAGCACGCCCTTCGGCTCACAGGGAACCCCCGTTTGAACCTGAACGAACGAGTACGGAATTACTGGGAACGGGAACCTTGCGGGACCGGAGAATCGATTGTCGGCGATCTGAAACCCGGCTCCATGGAGTGGTTCGAGCGTATCGAAGAGCAGCGCTACAGCGTCGAGCCCTTCATCCACCAGGTCGCCCAATTCACGCGACATCGCGGCAAGAAAGTCCTCGAAGTCGGTGTCGGAGCGGGCACTGATCACCTGCAATGGGCGCGCGCAGGGTGCCAGTGTTTCGGCGTCGACCTGACCGAAGCGGGCATCGAGACTACGCGCAAGCGGCTGTCGTGCTACGGCCTGGAGTCCGAGCTGCAGCGCGTCGATGCCGAGCGTCTCCCCTACTCGGACGCGACTTTCGACATCGTCTACTCCTGGGGCGTCATCCACCACTCGGAAAGGCCGGATCAGATTGCAGCCGAGATCCACCGCGTGTTGAAGCCGGGCGGTATGTTCATCGGCATGGTCTACGGCCGCCACTCGCTGCTCGTCCTGAAGCTGTGGGTCCGTCAGGCTTTGCTCAAGGGCCGGCCCTGGCGCAGTCTGGCGGACATTGTCTGGCATAACGTCGAAAGCCTCGGAACCAAGGCCTATACGTCCCGCGAGATCCACGGATTGCTCGCAGAATTCTCCTCGGTAGCGCTGAAGCCGTTCATCACGAGCTACGACGTGGCGAAGTTTCCTTCATGGCTGCGGCACTTGCTTCCCGACGACTGGGGATGGTTCATCACCTTCAAGGCGGTACGCTAGATGTGCGGAGTAGTGGGGGCGTTCGCCTTCGCGAACTCCGGATTCAGCGTCACGGCTCCGTACATCGAGCGCATGCGGGATACGATGGCCCACCGCGGCCCCGACGGTGCCGGGGTCTGGATTTCGCGCGATGCGCGCGTCGGCTTCGGCCATCGCCGGCTCTCGATAATCGACCTGTCCGAGGCCGCTGCGCAACCGATGGCAAATGCGGAGGGCACGCTCCTCGTGAGCTTCAACGGCGAAATCTACAACCACGCGGCAATCCGCAAAGACCTCGAGAGGACCGGCAAGTATCGCTGGAAGACCGATCATTCCGACACCGAAGTCCTCCTGCACGCATTCACGGAATGGGGAATCGAATGCCTCGAGCGCTTTCGCGGCATGTTCGCGTTCGCCTTGTGGGACGATAGGCGCCGTGAACTCTGGCTGGTCCGGGACCGGATCGGCGTCAAGCCCCTCTACTACAGCGTGCACCACGGACGCATCGTTTTCGCCTCCGAGATCAAGGCGCTGCTCGAGGATCCGGGTCAGGCGCGCGCCATGCACCCTGAGGCCTTCTACCACTATCTCTCCTTTCTCACCACGCCCGCTCCGCAGACGCTGTTCGAGGGGATTCGCAAGCTCCCGCCGGGGACGTGGCTGCGGATACGAGACAACGGCTCGATCCAGGAACGCTGCTACTGGGACGTGTGGGACCGCACCGAGCCGCTCGTTTCGGCAAGCGAAGGCGAAATCCAAGAGCGCCTTCTCGCCAGCCTGCGCGAATCGGTAAGCCTTCGCAAGGAGAGCGACGTGCCGGTGGGCGTGTTTCTCTCTGGCGGCATCGACTCAAGCACCAACGCGGCGCTGTTCTCCGAGGGTGAGGCGGAGCCTGTACGAACATTCTCCATCGGCTACGAAGGAGACTACGCGAGCTACCGCAATGAGCTGCCCTACGCCCGCCGTATGGCCGCAGAGGTCGGTGCCGAGCACCATGAACGACTGCTCAACGCCGATCAGCTGATCGACTTCTTGCCTACCATGGTGCATTTGCAGGACGAACCGATCGCCGATCCAGTCTGCTTCCCTGTTTACTGCGTTTCCAAGCTCGCGCGGGAGAGCGGGGTCATCGTCTGCCAGGTCGGCGAAGGCGCTGACGAGCTGTTCTGCGGCTATCCGCTATGGAAGACCACGTTGTCGCTCCAGCGCTGGAGCGACCGGCCGGTGCCGGCGGTGCTGAAGCGGCTCGGGCTTGCGGCCCTGCGGCTTGCGGGACGGGATCGCACCCCCCGCTACGAGTGGCTGCGGCGCAGCGCAGCCGGAGAGCCTGTCTTCTGGAGCGGCGCGGAGGCGTTTACCGAGGCCCACAAGCGACGCCTGATCGCCCCGGATTTCCTGAGAAAAATCGAAGCGCGCTCGTCGTGGGAGGCGCTCGCTCCGGTCCGCAATCGCTTCGACGAAGCCGCCTGGGATCGCTCTGCCCTCAACTGGATGACTTATGCCGATCTGCGCCTTCGTCTGCCTGAACTGCTCCTCATGCGCGTGGACAAGATGAGCATGGGCGTGGGCCTGGAAGCGCGCGTGCCTTTTCTGGATCATAAGTTCGTCGAGCTCGTAATGAGCATCCCGACTCGCGTCAAGACCGGGGATGGCCGACTCAAATACCTCCTCAAGAAGGCGGTGCGGGGTCTCATTCCAGACGAGCTGATCGATCGGCCGAAGCAGGGTTTCGGCGTTCCGATCCATGAATGGTTTCTCGGCCGTCTCGGCGAACGTACCCGGGCGGAACTCGACCGCTTTTGCCGCGAAACCGGGTATTTCAATCGGCGTGAAGTTTTTCGACTCATAGACGCCGGAGCCGGACCGCAAGTCTGGTATCTGCTGAATCTCGCGCTGTGGTGGCGCGCCTATGTGGCCCGCTGAGGATGCCTATGGCTTGGCCAAACGCCTGGCGTTCTGCGCAGAGATCATCGCTTCCGGGCGGCCGACGTTTGTTCTCGATGTGGGCTGCGGGACAGGCGAGAATCTGACTCGGCCGCTCGCCGAACACTTTCCCGAGCTGCGCTTTCTGGGCATCGACGGCGATTCCGAGAGCATCCGCTACGCACGGGCCGGCGCCGCGCTGCCGAATCTGTCCTTCGGCGGATATGCAGACCTTGAGCAGGTCCGCGATGCCGACCTCATCATCGCTTCTGAGGTCATCGAGCATGTCGAATCGCCCGAGCGTTTCCTCGCTGACACAGGTGGACATCTGCGGCCCGACGGACGCATGATCCTCACGACGCCCAACGGATACGGACCCTTCGAGCTCGTCTCGGTGGTGGAGGTGCTGCTTAGGCTCAGCGGGACGTTCGCGCTGCTTCGCAGACTCAAGCGGACCCTCGTGGGGGGCGGCGCTGAAGTCCGCGCGCGAGACACGCTCGCGGCAAGCCCGCATCTCAATTTCTTTTCCTACGGCCAGATCCAGGACGTCTTCGCCGGTGCGGGCTTCGAGGTCGAGCGCTATCAAGCAAGGACCCTGCTCTGCGGTTTCGGGTTCGACACTCTGGTAAGAGGGCTCTCCATGGGGAAATGGAATGCCCGCGTGGCGGACCGGCTTTCGCCTCGGTGCGTGAGCGCCTGGATGTTCGTCCTGAAAAGGACTGCGCCGCGCCCGGTTGCGCCCTATGCGCGCGGGTTTGTCGCGCGATGGCGCCGGCGGCTGAACGAGCTCTGCTGGGGCGACTCTGGAGTGAGGGACGTCGCCTGATGAAGCATTTTTTTCAGGTCCTGTCATTCGATGTCCTCGCCAAACTGGCCCTGGGGGTTGTAACGATCGCGCTCATCCGCTTCATGCCGGTGGAGGAATACGCGCTCCTCACTTTCGCGGCCTCGGCGGCGGGGCTGGCTGCGCAGGTCTTTTCCGCTGGGATCAACCGTATCTACATCGTCGGTTTCGATCGCCATGCCCTCGCCGGCCGGGTCGAGGCGCTGATCACGCTGCAACTCGTCGGCGTCGCGGCGGCGGCTTTCGTGTCAGCGCCCTTCGCCGGCGCATTTAGAGGACTCTACCCTGCGGTCGCGGCTCTGGCCGGCGCGATGGTCATATCGGAATTCTCGAAGACCTTTTATCAGCGGGAGCTGCGGTTCGCGCGTTATTCCGGCACAGAGATGGCGCGGACGGCTGCACAGGCGGTCGCAGTGGGCGCGCTGCTCCTCGCCTATGGGGCCGGGCTCCACGCAGCCGCGGTTCTCTGGGCACAAACCGGGGCTCTCGCGCTGGCATTCTGCGTCGCGCTGCGTCCGGTCCTACGCTGGCGCGGGCTGGCGGATGTTTCCTCGGCGGCCGCGCTCGCGAGGAGCATTGCCGCGGGACCGTACGCGCTTCTGTTCGCGTACTTTTCCATCGTCGCCGTGTTCTCACAGCTGGATGTCGTCATGGTGCGATGGCTCGCTGACGACCAAGTGCTTGCGAGCTACGGCGCAGCGCTGCGCTACTACGCATTGCTCTCGCTCGCGCTTGGAGCAGTGCATGCCGTGCTCCTGCCGGCGATCCAGCAGGCGCGCTCGAGCCAGGAGCTCGACGGGCTCTACGCACGGCATTTTCGGCTCGTACTGGTCTTCGTTCCTGCCGTCATCCTGGCAGGAGCAGCGGCGGGGTGGGTGATGCCCTGGGTGGATCACGGTCGTTATCCGGACTCGGTGGCGGCATTCCGCGTGCTTGCAGTTTCGGCGGTCGTATCTTTCGCGTTCAGCCCGCACGTCAACATGCTCATGAAGCTGGAGCGCTTCCGTTTTCTGGTCGCGCTCGCCGCACTGGCGCTCGGCGTCAATATAGCGATGCTGCTATTGTTGGTTCCCCGGTATGGCGCGATCGGCGCTTCGGTCGCGACGCTGATTGCAGCGGCTTGCATCACGATACCCATCTATTTCGAATCCCGTCGGCTCAGGCTCCAACGAAGATGATCGATCGCGCGCGCTTCGACGCCCTCTATCAGCAATGCGTGACGGAAGTAATCGAACGAATGCCGGACGACTGGTCGGCATTCGCCAAACACAACGTCGGGTGGCGAAAAGGCCGGTTCGACGCCGAGGGGTACCTGCGCATGTCGGCCGAGCGGTATTGGCGCGCCTATCGCATCCTCGCCGCGACCGGGGCGCGCAGCGTGCTCGATGCGGGAGGGTTTCTTGCCGCGTTTCCGCTTTCGCTCGCGCGGCTCGGATTCGAGGTGTCGATCGCGGAGCATTACGAGTACTACGGCACCGCCATACACCCGATTGCCGGACATGCGCGGTCGAACGGCGTGCGGGTGATAGACATGGATTTTACGGTGGCACTTGCAGACCGGGCTGCGATCCTCGAGCGCTTCGACGCGGTAACCTGCATGGCCGTCGCTGAGCATCTGGCGCATTCACCGCGCGTTCTGATGGAGAACATCCGTGCGGCGCTCAGGCCGGGCGGCGCGCTTGCCTTCGAAGTTCCGAACCTCGCCTTCTGGCCGAAGCGTTACGCCTTCTTCATGCGCGGCGAGAGCGTGCTTGCTCCGATCTCCGACGTCTACCAATCGGAAGTGCCTTTCACCGGCCATCATCGCGAGTACACGATCTCTGACGCACGCTATGTCGTCGGTGAGGCGGGCCTGGAGCTGGTGCGAGAGGAAACGTTCAACTACGGTTTTGACACCGGACGAATCTGGAACCGGCTGAAATACGCGCCTGCCTTTCTCCTCAAGGAGTGGGCCGAAGTCATCCTGTTGCATTGCCGAAAGCCCCCCGGCGGGGCGCGCTAGCCGAGGGAGGAGATGCCGTCCTTTCGTTCCAACATCGGGCGCGCGCTGAAGCTGCCGCCGCGTGTCGCAGCCGCCAAGATATGGAGCAGGCTCGTGCGCATTCGCCAGGAGCGGCGCATGCGCCGGCTGGACGATCGTCTCGCGAGCTACCTTCTCGACAGCGCGCCGCAGATGCTTGCGCGCCTGGTAAGCGTTCCGAGCTCCGTGTCCCTCGCTCCGCACGCAAAGATACTCCTCACGCTCGCGCGCCGAGCGCTGGCGCATGAATTCGACCTGCTCGGTTCGGGGCCCGTGGTCGTGCGCCACGGCATGCGGTGTCGCGGCTTGGTAACTCACCGATTCCCTCCCGGTCCAGAAGTGCACGCAGCAAGAGACGGCGCATGGCTCGAACCGATCGTCAATCGGCCCAATCTCGCCGAATCACAACGCACATGGTTGCTTGTCGATGAAGGCTACACGCCGATCGACTGGCAGATCGATTTCAAGTCCGGCTTTCGCTGGTCGGCGCAAACCTGGTACCGGGACATAGAGATCCACGGCAACCCGCGCGGAGCCGACATCAAGCTCCCTTGGGAACTCGCCCGCTGCCAGCACCTCCCGCAGCTCGCGCTCGCATACTCGCTCGCGCAAGAAAGCGACTCGCCGTCGGCCGCGGCATGGGCGCGCGAGTTCCGCAACCAGATCCTCGATTTCGCCGCAACGAATCCGCCTCGCTTCGGCGTGAACTGGGCCTGCACGATGGATGTCGCGATCCGCGCTGCAAACTGGGTCATAGCCTATGATCTCTTTCGTGCCGGCGGAGCGAGCTTCGACCCGGAGTTCGATGCAATGATCGCGCGCAGCATCCGCGAGCACGCGCAGCATATAGCGACAAACCTGGAGTGGAGCGCTGGGCTGCGAAACAATCACTATCTCGCCGATATCTGCGGCCTGCTTTTCGCCGCCGCCTATCTCCAGGCGGACGAGCAAGCAGACGATTGGCTCGCCCTCGCATTACAGGAGCTTCCACGCGAGGTCGGGCATCAGTTCTACGCGGAAGGCTCCAACGTGGAGGCCTCGATAAGCTATCACCGGCTCTCCGGAGAAATGGTGGTGTACTCTGCAGCGTTCGCGCTCGGACTGCCGCAAGAACGACTGGCGGGCCTTCTGCAGGTAAAACGCAGCAAGTTCCCCGCCGCCGCGGTGCTCGATGGACCGCCGGCGATATCGGGGCATGGCGGGATCGCGCTGCCAGATTCGGTGAGAGAGCGCATCGCAAGAATGGCCGAGTTTGCGCGTGACCTGACCGCGCCTAACGGCCTGATCGCACAATTCGGCGACAACGACAGCGGACGATTTTTCAAACTGCCCGGAAACTATCAGTGGCTCGATGCGCGCGCAGCAAGTCAGCGTTATGCGGTTCCGGACCTGTTCGGACTGGAAGCGAACTACCTGGATGAAGAGGTTCTTGATCAACGCCACTTTGTGGCGGCGGCGAACGGACTCCTGGGCCGCGACGATCTGGGCCTTTTCGCCCGCGGCCGCGAGATCGACACAGAGATAGTTGGCCTGCTCTCCGGCGGCCGCCGCCTTGCCGCATCAGTCCGGGACACTGCACGCGGACTTGGGGTCGGAACCGAGGACGGCCTCGGGCGCATTCTCGAGCGCATTCACACACTCCCTGACAAATGCCGCCAGCGCTACGAATTCGAGGGCGGTGGCCTGCAAGGCGGGCTCGATACCTTCGCGTATCCGGCCTTCGGGTTGTATGTTCTGAGATCGAAGCGTCTATATCTCACAATACGCTGCGGGCGCCTTCACCCGCTGGGTTCGGGGGCTCACGCGCACAACGACCAGCTCGCCATTGCCCTCTGGATCGACGGCCGCATGCTCGTCACCGATCTCGGAACCTGGGTGTATACGCCGCTTCCCGACGAGCGCAATCGCTACCGCTCGGCGGCGGCGCATTTCGCGCCCCGCGTCGTCGGCCAGGAACCGTCCAGCCTCGACCAGGGGCTATTCGTATTGGCGGACTCGGCGCGTGCGCGCTGCGTTTATTTCGGCCCTAGGGGGTTTGCTGGAGAGCACAGCGGCTTCGGTACACCGGTGCTGCGTGCGATCACGCTCGAACAGGACCGTGTGGTCGTCGAGGACGGCTCGCTGGGCGAGCAACTTGTGCGCCTTGAGATGACACCGCCGCTTGCGGTCTCCAACAAATACGGATGTCGGCTCGCATGAACTCCAGAGGTCGTGGGCCGGGTAAAGTACTCATCATCAGTTTCCAGTATTGGCCGGCGCTCAATGCGCGCGCGTTTCGCTGGACCGCGCTCGCCGAAGCCTGGGTGCGCGCAGGACGCGAGGTGCATGTCGTCTGCGCGCGAGTGCCCGATCGCCCCGCCCTGGAAACCCGGAACGGTGTGCGGGTTCATCGTGTCGGCAGCGCGTGGGTCGAGCGCCTGCGTGGTGCAGTGATGCCCCGTTCCGGCGGGACGACGGTGAAGCCAAACGCGGTCTGGCGCATTCTCACCGCCGTCGCCCGCAACCTCTGGCACGGGATCTACTGGCCGGACACGAGCTGCACGTGGTATTTCGCCGCGCGAAACAAGGCGCGCAAACTGCTCGCCACGATAGACCCAGACGCGGTTGTGTCGGTCTCCCCGGCCTTTACCGCCGTCGCGGTCGGCCGCTCGCTCGCACACCCTACGCGAGGATTCCGCTGGCTCATCGACCTCGGGGATCCTTTCTCCTTCGCCGAAGAGGCCCCGCCGAACAATTTTCGCCTCTATCGACAATTGAACATCCGCTTCGAGCGGGGCTGCTTTGCCGCCGCCGATTCCGTCTCGGTTACGACAGCCGAAACGCGCGAGCGCTACGCCGCCCTCTTTCCGGAAAGCGCGCAAAAGATTGCCGTCATCCCGCCGCTTGTGGCTTTGCCCGAGACCGTCACCGCTGTTGGGCACAGTGATTCATCGGGCTGTCGGCAGCTCGCCTTTCTCGGCAGGCTGTATCCGACGATCCGGCGACCCGATTTTCTGCTGGCGCTTTTTGCCGCGCTCGGTGAAGCGCCGGAGGGCAAGCGCTACGAGCTCCACTTTTACGGAGAGACCCGGGAATGCGGGGCGAGCTTTGCACCCTACCAATACATGGTTGGGAAAACCTTGTTTCTGCATGGATTGGTGCAGCGCGAGCGCGCGGCCTCGGCCATGCACTCAGCCGACGTGCTCGTTAACATTGGAAACGACACCCGTTATCAACTTCCGAGCAAGATCGTCGAATACGCGATGACCGGCAGACCTATTCTCAATCTCGTGCCGCGTCCTGACGACAGCTCGGCGAAGTTTCTGGCCGACCACCCCGCCCACCTCACTCTTGTTGCACGCGTGGGCGGTCCCGCTCCAGAAGACGTGAACCGGCTGCGGGAATTCCTGGAACGCAATCAGGAGAAGATTTCGAAGGCGGTACTGCACAAATGGCTCGCTCCGTACACTCTGCCGGAGATCTCATCGCGCTATGACGCGCTGCTTTCGAGCGCGCTCGCACCCAGAGATCCGTCGAACCGATGAGCGAAGGGCGAAGAAATGCGAAGGCACCGCACGTTCCGGTAAGTGCGGTCATTCCCTGCTTTCGCTGCATGGGAACGATCCGGCGAGCCGTCGCGTCGGTTGCCCGGCAGTCCGCCCTTCCCGCCGAACTGATCCTGGTCGACGACGCGAGTGAAGACGGCACGCTAGCAATTCTCGAGGATCTGCAGCGTGAGCTTGGAGATCGTTGGGTGAAAATCATCGCATTAAGCAGGAATTCCGGTCCAGCCAGCGCGCGCAATGCGGGATGGGATGTTGCGTCGGGGAAATACATCGCGTTTTTGGATGCCGATGACGCATGGCATCCGCGCAAGACCGAAATTCAGCACGCTTTCATGGAAGCGCACCCCGAGGTGGCGCTTTGCGGGCACGGCCACCGGCGCTTGGGCGACGGCGACAGCCTCGATACGCCGCTGCTCCGCCCCGGGTTTCGCGGCATTTCGCTTGGCGCCCTTCTGCTATCCAATCGTTTCGTCACGCCGTCGGCGATGGTGCGGCGCGATATCCCCTTGCGGTTTCGGCCTGACAAGAGACGCATGGAGGATCACCTCCTGTGGGTCGAGATCGCATCGGAAGGCCGCCAAGTAGCGTGCCTAGACGAAGTACTGGCATTCACCTTCAAGGCGCCCCTTGGCGCGTCCGGCCTGTCGGCGCGCGCCTGGGATATGCGAAAGGCCGAACTCGCCAACTATTGGACGCTGCGCAGGTCGGGGCATCTTGGTATCGCTGCGACGCTTGCACTCTGCGCCTATTCGCTGGCGAAGCACCTGATCAGGTCGGTCCTGCTCGCCGGGCGACGCGGGCAGCGCAGCACCCAATGAGAGACCCTCTCGTACATGGCTCGCCGGCAGATCCCGACCGCGTCTCAATCTCGGTGATCAGCCATGGCCATGCCCAACTGATTGCGAGCTTGCTCAGCGACGTTGCCGCACATGTCCGGACCCCGATCGAAGTAATACTGACCCTGAATCTGCCCGAGAGACTGCCTTTCGAGCCCGCACGCTTCGATTTTCCGCTTCGTATCGTCGAAAACGCCGTCCCCAAGGGATTCGCGGCCAACCAGAATGCGGCCTTTCACCTGAGTCGAGGGGGATTCTTTTGCGTGCTCAACCCCGACATTCGGATTGAGCGAGATCCCTTTCCCGAACTTCTGAAGTGCCTTCGGAATCGTTCCGTCGGCGTTGCGGCACCGCTGATCCGAAACCCGGAAGGCTCCATCGAGGACAGCGCGAGGCGCTTCCCAACGCCTGCTTCGATCCTGCGAAAAGCCTTGCTCCACGGGACCGAGGTTGACTATCAGATCAAAGACGAAACGATTTATCCCGACTGGGTGGCTGGGATGTTCATGGTCTTCCCGCGCGAGGTCTTCGCGGCGCTCGGCGGATTCGACGAGCGCTACTTTCTGTACTACGAGGACGTCAACCTGTGCGCTCGGCTCATGCTCACAAGCAAACGGGTCGCGCTATGTCCGTCTGCGCTCGCGGTCCACGATGCGCGCAGGCAAAGCCTGCGCAGCCTGCGCTACATGCTCTGGCATCTTTCGAGCATGATGCGCTATTTCGTCTTCTGGGCAGGGCATCTGGCCTGGCGGCGGATTGCGGGAGAACGAAGCTAGGCTTGCCGAGGCCGGGCGCGGGCCATCCTACCCCCGCTTGTAGCGGTCCTCGAACCTCACGATATCGTCCTCGCCCAGGTAGCCGCCCGACTGAACCTCGATGAGAAAGAGCGGAGTCTTCCCGGGGTTTTCCAATCGATGCTTGGTGCCAATCGGGATGTACGTAGACTCGTTCTCCGGCAAAAGCTTCACCTCATCGCCCCGCGTCACCCTTGCAGTCCCCGAAACCACGACCCAGTGCTCGGCACGATGATGATGCATCTGCAACGACAGCGCCTGTCCAGGGTTGACCATGATGCGCTTTACCTGAAAGCGCTCGCCCGCGTCGATGCTTTCGTAGTAGCCCCAGGGACGATAGACTCGGCTGTGTGAGATATGCTCGGTGCGAGCTTGCCGATCGAGGCGCTCGACCACTTCCTTGACCTCCTGCGCGCGCGATTTCTCCGCCACGAGGACCGCGTCATCGGTCTCGACGATCACCAAATCGCTTACGCCCAACGCAGCGACCAAGCGGTGTTCGGCTCGAACATAGCACCGGCTCGTATCGCGCAGGTCCACGTCGCCATGTGCGACGTTTTCGTTCGCGTCCTTTTCTGCGACATCCCAGAGCGCCGTCCACGAACCCACGTCGCTCCAGCCGATATCCGCCTGAACCATGGCGCTCGAGGAAGTGCGCTCCATCACGGCATAGTCGATGGAATCCGACGGGCAGGCGGCGAACGCAGCTGAGTCGAGCCGCAGGAAATCCAGGTCGCGCTTGCTCGCCTCCAACGCCGCGGCCGCAGCAATCGCTATCTCGGGGCGAAAGAGCCGCAGCTCCTCGAGATAGCGCCCAGGTTGGAATACGAACATGCCGCTATTCCAGAAAAACTCACCGCTGGAAACATAGCGCTGCGCGGTCTCCAGATCAGGCTTTTCCACGAAGCGTCGCACGCGGAAGCTGCGCTCGCTTTCCGAAATAGGTTCGCCGCGTTCGATGTAACCATAACCCGTGACCGGACCCTGCGGCGTGATTCCGAAAGTGACGAGCGAACCGCCTGCGGCGAGGCGAAGCGCCGCGGCGATCGCCGTGTGAAACGCGGGCACGTTCCTGATCACATGGTCGGATGGCAGCACGAGAAGGCAGGCATCGGGGTCGAGACTCCGGGCGTGGAGCGCGACAACGGCGATCGCCGGCGCGGTGTTGCGACCGACGGGTTCGAGAATCTGGACCTCTGGTCGCGCGCCGATTTCCCTCATCTGCTCGGCGACGAAAAAACGGTGCTCGTCGTTCGAAACGACGATCGGCGAGCGCGCGCCTTCGAAGCCTTGAAGCCGCAACACCGTGTCCTGAATCATGGTGCGCGCGGTCACGAGAGGAAGGAATTGCTTGGGAAGGAGCCGCCGCGACATGGGCCAGAGCCGGCTGCCCGAGCCGCCCGAAAGAATTACCGGGTAGAAGGAGGGGATCACTCTCACCGTCTTGGGTTTGGACGCAGCGCGTATTGTAGGGGCACTCCCGGCCTACGGACAGGGGCTTGCTAGAATCCTCCGTCCCCTGGCCAAGAGAGCGGCGATTTCCCCGAAGCCCGTCATGCGCATTCTCGTCACCGGTGCATCCGGCTTCATAGGTAGGGCCCTGTGCCGCGAGCTGCTCGCGCGCGCGCATACGGTACGAGCCGCCGTACGAGAAGCGGACTCTTCAGCAGCCGCAGGAGCCCAGGAGACCCTGGTCCCCGATATCGCCGCGGAGTTCGATCGAAGGGCGCTTGTCGGTGGCGTCGACGCCATCGTGCACCTTGCTGCAGTCGCCCATCGCGCGGTGAGCGATTCTGAGCTTCACCGCGTCAATGTCGATGCAACGGTCCGGCTTGCCGAAGCGGCGGCCGGGACCGTACGCCGCTTTGTTTTCCTGAGCTCGGTCAAAGTGCACGGAGAGGATTCCGGCAATGGAGCGTACGGCGAAGCCGACCCTCTCCAGCCCGAGGACTCCTACGGCCGCTCGAAGCTCGAAGCCGAGCGCGCGTTGACCGATGTCGCCGGGCGAAGCGGCATGGAACTCGTGCTCGTCCGGCCGCCCCTCGTATACGGGCCGCGGGTCAAGGCCAACTTCCTGCGTCTGCTCGGCTGGATCGACTCCGGGCTGCCTCTGCCCCTCG
>Ga0137435_1000080_pt1 | contig 40654 bp, 49 predicted proteins | sample EasRivERMGT100_2_FD_104904 | JGI IMG/M metagenome (GOLD analysis project Ga0137435, IMG submission 104904) | Soil microbial communities from meander-bound floodplain in the East River, Colorado, USA - East River MetaG ERMGT100_2 | ecosystem: Environmental > Terrestrial > Soil > Floodplain ... | reverse complement strand
GTTCGGGCGACGGGTGACGGGTATCGTTGCACGCGACCCCTGTCGTGTGTTCAGATTCCACCGTAGACCGACCAAGGAGAACCCATGTCCAACGAGATCAAAGCGCCCGAACCCGCCGTCCTGGCCGGGCAAGAGCTGACCAACGCCGAACGAGCGGCCGACACCGCCCGCGCGAACGCCAGTGAGGACGGCAAGGCCACCAAGGACGATCTCGGCGTGGACAAGTCGTTGACGCCGACCCAGGTCGAGATGGCGCAGACCGCCGCGGCCGAGGAGTCGGCACCCGACGATCGGCCCGGTCTCGACACTTCGGGCGCCGAGGCCGAGGAGGAAGCCGTCAAGCGGGCCGAGGACGAGCGCAAGGCCGTCGAGAAGGCGACCAAGGAGACCAACGCCGCAGCCGAGAGGGAAGCGGCGAAGGACGCCAAGCGCTGATGTTCGCGTTCGCGCTGCTGGCGTCGGTCGTCACCGGTCACGACCCGGATCTGTGGTTCCTGATCGCGGTGATCCTGTTCGCCGTCGCGGCGGTAGTCTGCGTGATGGAGAAGGGGTGGCCGCTCGCGCTCATCGCGGCCGGACTCTGCTTCGGGTTCGTCGGTCTGCTCGTCACTTGACGTAAGATCACAACAGTCCCGTTCCCACGAACGGACCCCCAGTGAGAGCGCCCGCCCACCCGTCCGTGGCGGGCGCTCCCGCGTTGCGGCCGAGATGCGACGTACCATGTCCGGCCATCGGGTGCCACCCGCCCGATTGGAGGAGCAGACATGGCTCAGAAGGAAACCAACACCCTGTCGGCGTCGACCGTGCAGACAGTCACCCTCACCGGGGGAGCGACACGGGCCGTCGAGATCGTGCACCACGGCAACGTCACCAACCCGATCTTCGTTCGCACCGATGGCGTGAACCCGGCGATCGACGGCGACGACTGTGACGTGGTGCTCGCCGGTGAACGGGTGCAGTTCGGTGCAGGGCTACGGGGATCGAACCCCGAGATCCGCCTCATCTCGGTCGGTCTGGCGACGTACACGGTGTCGCGGATGCTGTGAAGCGTCCGCACGGCCACTTTCAACCCGAGCTACGACCCAAGCGGCTCCACCGCCCACACCGCGAGCTTGAGTCGAACGCCGAGGGCGACACGGCGCCGCCACCGGTCGGCGGGCAGAACATCACCACCGAGGCCGGCGACCCGATCACCACCGAGGCCGGCGACCCGATCACGACGGAGTGAACCATGCCCATCCCCATCTCAGGACTCACAGATCTACCCGCAGCCGATGTGGCCGACAAGATCCCCGTCAACCGTGGCGCCGGCAACGGGTTTCTGACCGTCGCCGAGATCGTCGCTCTGCACACCGGCACCTCGAACCCGCACCCGGAGTATCTGACACCGGCCGAGGGTGACGCCGCCTACGATGCGCTCGGTGCGGGCACCGCCGCGGTGACAGCGCACACGACGGCGATCAACCATGCCGCTTTCGCGACGACGGCCGCGCTCGACGCACACGTAACCGACACGCTCGACGCACACAACGCGTCGGCGGTCCAGTTCACTCCGGTGGGGGGCGTCGCCGCGATAAACGTTCAGTCGGCGATCGCCGAGCTTGACTCGGAGAAGGCCGCGGCGGCTTCTGCAGTGATGGACGGAGATGCTGCAGGGGGAGTTCTCGCAGGTACATACCCGAACCCGTCCTTCGCGAGTGACCTTGCGACCCAAGTCGAGCTCGACGCACACATCAACGATACAACCGCGGCGCACGCGGCCACCGCGATCTCGAACGCACCGACCGGTTCGATCGCCGCCACCACTGTGCAAGCAGCGATTGACGAGCTGGCCACCGAGAAGGCAGCGGTGAACGCCGCGGCGGGAGGGGTGCTCGCTGGTACCTACCCCAACCCTTCATTCGCAGCGGATATGGCCACGCAGGTGGAGCTTGACGCACACGTGAACGATACGACCGCAGCGCACGCCGCGTCCGCGATCTCGTTCACACCGGGCGGGACAGTCGCCGCGACCGATGTTCAAGCAGCGATCCTCGAGGTTGCATCCGAGGCCGCTGGCGGGGTGACCACACTCGACGGTCTGACCGACGTGGTAATCACCGCCGCGGCGGTCGGCGACGTGCTACGTCACAACGGCACCGACTGGGTCGACGCCTTGGGCACCACGTTCTTTGAGGTTGCCGGTGCGATCACCACCCACGAGGGTCTCTCCGATCCGCACGCCCAGTACGCGACGAACACCGAGCTCGACAACCACCTCAACGACACGTCGGCCGCGCACGCCGCGTCGGCGATCTCCTTCACGCCGACCGGCACCATCGCCGCAACCGACGTACAGGCCGCGCTCGCCGAGGTCGCCGGCGAAGCACAACCGCTCGACTCCGATCTGACCACCATCGCCGGGCTGACGGCGACCACGAACAACTTTCTCGTCGCTAACGCGTCGGCGTGGGCGAGCCGCACACCGACCCAGGCGCTCGCGCATCTCGGTCTCGACGCCGACCTTCCCACGTTCGCTGTGCCCGCGTCTACGACCATCTCGGCGTTCGGCGCGACGTTGGTCGATGATCCGAACGCGGCAGCGGCTCTCGTCACATTGGGTGCTGTGGGTTCGGCGAACATCGTGGACATCGTGACAATCTCCCAAGCCGCCTACGACGCGCTCGGCGCCGGCCGGCCGGCGACCCGGCTCTACCTCATCACGTCGTAAGGAACCACCGCAGCCATATCCTCCCACTTGGAAAGAGGCATCTATGTCCCGCTTGTATCTCGTCACCCCGCAGCCACCGCTCCACATCCTGCCTGGCGCCGCGTTCGCGACGTTCACGGCGTATCAGGACATCTCACCGAAGCCGGACATCAAGATCCCGGCCAACCTGCTCGAGCCGGGTACCGGCATCGAACTGTTGGCGCAGGGCCATTTCTCGAACACGGGCACACCCACCCTGTCTGTCGGGTTCTACTGGGGAGCGGTCGGTGTGCCGTTGGGTCAGTCGGCGCTCATCACCACCACCACGGCGGCGGCGGCGTGGCCGTGGCGGCTCTACTACCGGGGCCGGGTCCGCACCGTTGGCACCGCGGGCACGATCTACGGGCAAGGCGAGTTCACGTTGGGGACGTCGTTGACGGCGATCACGGTGCAGTCAACACCGGTCACCCAGGCGTTGCGAACCTCGGCGATTGACACCTCGATCGAGAAGATCCTCGGTGTCGGCGCCCAGTGGGGTACGTCGTCGGCGTCGAACTCGATCACCACCGAGTTCCTGTCGTGCTGGATCACGAGTTGAGCGTGGCATGGCAACCGCCAACTCGCTCACCGGGCTCGACTGGCTGGTCCGCACTTACGCACCGCCGCTGCTGATCGTCTGCGGACGTGACGCCATCGCCGGGACACTGTCAACGCTCAACCCGATCACGACGACGGCCAGGATCAACGCGGCGCAAGGACGGCTCGACACGTTCGAGGCGGGCATCCGGGCTGAGATCGGACCGGAGTTCGACGCGTTCTGGCAACAGGCCGTCGACTATGTCCCCGCCCACGTCAATGCCGGGATCCCGGTTTCGATCAATGAGATGATGGCTGACCCGGATCAGACGGTAAAGCAGGCGTTGAAAACCTGTCTACGTGCGCTCGAGCTGGTCGCGTGTAAGTGGTTGGCTGACGGCGGCCTTCTGCCGCCGTGACGCTCACCGTCGGGAACGCCACCGCCAACAACACCGAGTCGGCGATCTCGCGCACCGTCGCCGCGGGGTCGACGGTCGTCATGGCACTGTTCGATTGGAACGCCGATGCCGGCGACCAAACCCCGCTAGCTGGTTCCGGCACACCGACCGAACGGTTCGACTTCGGCAACGCCATCAACTACGGCGGGTGGGGGTGCGCCTGGGAGAACACCGGTGGCGACACCTCCAACTATGGGCCGAGCAGCTACACGTCGTTGAAGGTCGCGCAAGCGATCGCGGTGGTGGCATCAGACACCGGCATCACATCGGTCACACAGTACGCGGAGGTGTCAAACTGGTTCGCGTCGGCGGCGGGGTCGATCACCGGTGTGTCGTGGGTGACGGGCGACGCGATCGTCGTCGTGTCGGGTTGCGAAAACATGGTCGGCCCATCGGCGCCGCCGACCCCGTCGCACGGCAGCTTGTCGTTCACATCAGTGGCGTCCATCGGAACGGTTGGCGACGGTACCGAAGCCGGCATCAACATTCGGTACGCAATCGCCGGATCGGACTCAGGCACCCCGCAGACGATCAGCCTCACCGACCCTGGCAGCCAACAGGGCGGCGCGGGACTGTTGGTCATCCACGAAAGCACTGGTGGTGCCGCCGCAGGGCTCACCGTTGATCCGTCGATCCTCGCCAAAATCTTCATCCAGAACGAAATTGCGAATGTGCCGGTGTGGCGGGGAAGCCCGGCCGCTGTCGTTGGCGGCGCCGAGCTTGACGACATGCGCGTCGGTGACGTGATACTGACCAACATCTACGTCGGTGACACGCTCGTGCCCAAGGGCTACGTCGGAGATCTGCAGGTGCACCCCTGATGGTGATGACCCGGCATCCCGGTCACCAGCGCACCCTTCGCCGCAAGAACCGCGTCGCCGATCTCATCGCGTCCGGCATGAACGTCCACGAGGCGATCGCCGACTCCGAGGTTGGCGTCACCTACTCGGCGTATCAGAAGTGGCGTCAACACGACAAGCCGTTCGCGGTGCGGATCGACGGACTGCGCTCAGCGGTGTCCCGGCGCGACGGCTCCGCGTGGAACGGATCCGACGCCGATTTCGCCATGACGTACTTCGGGATGGAGTACGCACCGTTCCACCTCGAGTATCTCGCCGCGGTCAAAGAGATGGAGCTCGGCGACATCCTGCTCGGACTCATGCCACCCGAGCACGGCAAGACCACGATGTTCGAGAACCACGCCAGCCAGAAACTCGGTCTGCTGCCGCAATGGCGGTTCTGTGTCGCCGCTGAGGGCATCACGATTTCACGTCGCATCGTGTCCCGTGTCCGGGCGCGCATGGAGAAGAACAGCCCGTACCTCGCGTACAAGGCTGACTTCGGGCCGTTCCGTCCGCCCGGTGGCGGTGCCGACCAGTCGTCACAGGTGTGGTCGTCCTCGATGTTCAACGTGTGGAAGAAACTCGAGGGCGACGAACGCGACTACAACATGATGGCGATTGGTCGGAAGGCGTCAATCGTGTCGACCCGCACCGACCATCTCCACGTTGACGATGTGCAGTCGCTCAAGACCAAGACCGAGACCCACGACATCATGGAGTGGTTCCGTCAGGACGCGCTCTCACGGCCGGGTGAACGCGGGATCACCACCATCGCCGGCACCCGTGTCCATCACGCCGATTTCTACCGGATGCTGATGGACGATCCCGATCTCGGTCCGTTCATTCGCATCATCCGGTTCCCCGCGTTGCGCACCGATGCGTCGACCGGGGAGCAGCATTGGTTGTGGCCGCAGCGGTACACCGAACGCAACTACGAGCGCATGAAGATCAAGGCCGGTGCCGAGGCGTGGGCTCGCAACTACATGCAGCAGGACGGTGACGCCGAGAGCGAGCGCACGTTCACGATCGACATGGTGGACGGCTGCAAGGCTGCAGACATCTCGCTCACCCACCCGGTGCCCGAGGGCGCCAACGTGATCTGCGGCGTCGATCCGGCGCTCGGTTCGTTCAACGTGACCATCGGATGTGAGGCGACACCGACCGGCAAGCTGATCGTGCGCCGGCTGTACGAGCACACCGGGTTCGTGCGCAACGAACAGATCATGCAGGCGCTCATCAACTGCGTGGTGTCCGTCAACGCCAGCGGTGCACGGGTGACCGATGTCGTGTGGGAAGCCAAGAACTTCCAAGCCGGACTCGCCCGCGACGAACGGCTCGTGGAGGCCGCAGAGCACTACGGGTTCCGCAACCACGAGCACATGACGAACAGCAACAAGTACGACCCGGACATCGGGATCTCGAGCATGGCCGAATCGTTCCGGCGTGGCGACATCATCCTGCCGTGGGCACCCGACGACATGACGAGGGCGCTGATCGGCGAGCTCCGCAAGCAACTGCTCGACTGGAAACCCGGTGAAGGTGTGTCCGGGAACGCGCGCCGGAACCGTGGCACCGGACTCAAGCAAGACATGGTGATGGCGTTGTGGTTCGTCTGGATTCTGTGGCAGTCGCGACGCCGGCGTCCGGCCCGCCAACTCGACGGGACAGGCTGGAAGCGGGAGGCAAGCCCGCTCAGGTCGACTCCATCCGGCATACTTCTACCGACAGGAGTGAGATGGTGAGCTACCGCTCGAGCACCAACGGGGTCTACCGCACGTGGGACGAGATCGTGGAGTTGACCCGGCTCATGCAAGAGCAGCGCGGTATCACGATCGAACGGATGCGTCAGATCCTTTTGCGCTACGAGGGTGATTGGATCATCCCGCTGCCCGAGATGCCGAAGGAACCGAAGATCCCGATGCTCACCCCGGCGCTCGTCGGCGAGCTCGTGGACAACCAAGGGATCCGCGCATCGTCGGTGACTCCGATGATCGGCTGTCCGGCGCTCGACGGCACCAAGCCGACCGGCAAGGGGTCGCTCGACTTCGCCAACAAGCGTCAGGGTGCGCTCGAGGCGGCGTACTGGGAGTCGATGTGGCCGCTCGCGATGCGACGCATGTTCCGCCAGCTCTCGGCGTATTCGACGTTCTCGGTGATCGTGTGCCGCGACGACGACGCGAAGATGCCGCGGATCCGTGTGCGCGATCCGTTGTCGTGCTACCCGGAGTTCCGATCGTTCGAGGAGATGCGCCGACCCGAGTACACGGCGTTCGTGATGACCCACTCCGGGGCGTACCTGCGCAAGCACTTCCCCGACTGCTGCGAAGAGCACGGCGGGCCGGTCCCCGCCGAACGGGCCGGCGCACTGATGTGGGATGTGGTCGAGTGGTACGACTGTGAGCAGACCCGGTTCGGGATCCTCGGCCCGGCGTACGGCACCGAGCAACGCCCATTCACCCGGACCGGCACCCAACAGACCGGGATGGCGTTGTGTGAGGCGATCCCCAACCGGCTCGGCCACAACCCGGTGATCTGCCCGGAGGGTCCGTCACTCGGCCGGATCGCTCAGCGGCTCGCCGCTCTGCTCGGCTCGATCGACTACGCCAGCAAGCTCATGGCGTTGGACGTCGTCGCCCAAGAGAAAGCGACGTTCCCCGACGCCTACGCGATCGGTTTGGAGAACAGCGTGCCGCAGATCGACGGTGGCCGCTGGAAGCCCGGCATTGAGGGCGACATCAACTTGCTGTCCGGTGTCAGCCAGGTCGGTGTACTCCGCACGACACCCGACCCGCGCACCGGCATCATCGGCGACAAGCTCGAACGCAACTTCCGTGCGTCGACCGGTCTCATCGCGGCGTGGGGCGGCGAGAACAGCAACGCGCTGCGCACCGGCCGAGCACAAGAGACGCTCGCGTCCATCGCGATCGACCCGCGCATCCAAGAGATGCACGAGATGGTGCAGGTGTGGTTCCCGCTCGTCAACGAGTCGATCCTCGAGACCTACAAGGTGTACTGGCCGAGCAAGCAGTACAGCCTCTACTCGGGCACCTACGGACGCAAGGCGCTCACCGAGTTCCAGCCGAGCAGGCATGTCGAGACCACGCTGTCGTCGTTCCAGTATCCGGTGCCGGGCGCCGACATCATCCAACTCACGCAGATCCTCGGTTCGATGGCCGGGGCGAACGTGATCTCCGTCGACTCGGAGCGGTCGTTGCATCCGTGGGTGAAAGATCCCGAGGACGAGAAGGCCAAGATCCTCGTGGAGCGGCTCAACAACGCTTTGCTGTCGGCGGTCGAGATCGCGGTGCAGCAACAGGCGATGCCGCTCACCGCCGTCGCCATGATCCTCAAGAGCGTCGAGCGTCAAACTTCACTCGTGGATGCGATCGAAGCGGCCGAGAAGGAACTGCAGCGGCTCCAAGCAACCCAGGCGCCGCCGCCGCAGCCGGGGCAGGTCGGCCCGCCCGAGTCGCAGCCGGGTCTCGCCGGTGGTCCCGGCGCGGCGATGCAGCCGGCACCTCCCGACCCGAACGCGGTGCAGGTGCCCGAGAACGCCCAGCGGCTTCAGCAGTTGATGGCGGCGATGCGCACACCGGGTTCGATCCAGAGGACGGCGTGACATGCCACGCGGACCACGCAAGACCCAGTCGGGTGCACCTGGCCAGCCGTCCGATCCGGTGCCCGCGCAGACCTACGGTGCCGGTGTAGCACAGCAGCACCTCGCACGAGTGATGCCGTCACCCAATTTGCAGGGTGGCGCCCAGCCGAGTGGCGGTGGGGTATCGGGGGGTGCTCCACCGCCACCGGATCCGCAAGCCGAGTTCACCAACGCGTTGCAGGCGGCGCAAGGTATGGCGGGCATGGCGGGCGGTCTCAACGCCGAGACCGCCCGCCCGAACGAACCGGTGACGCACGGGCTGTCGACCGGTCCGGGCGCGGGCCCGGAGATCCTCGGCGGTCCACAGTCACCCGCGGGTGATCTGATGCGCCGGATGTCGCTCGAGACCGGCAACCCGATGTGGGCCGAGCTCGCGGCGCGGACGAGAAGCTGATGACTGACACGACCGATGCGGTCGGCGCCTATCTGAACCGTCAGACCCGCGACACCTTCGACGTCGCGCGTAACGCCCGGCTCGCGCTGAACCTGAACCCGTACCTCGCCAGCGACCCCGGTGCGCTCATGTCGATCGCCCAGTCCGGGCAGGTGCCGTTCCAATTCGCTGACTCTGTCGCCCAACTGGGTGGGATGCAGACCGCGGATCGGCTCGCCAAGACGTTGACCACGATGTCGCCCGGCGCGCAACGTGCCGCGTGGAACAGGTTGCGTCCCGACCAGCAGGGGGCGCTCTCGTCGGTCGGCTACATGGGGCCGGACACCAACACGGGCGGGTTGACCGATTTCTTGGATCCTGTCGTGGGCGCGGTCGGCAACACCCTCGGACCGGTCATGCGCGGCGTGTCGAACCTCGGGCTGCCGGTGTTGTCCGAAACGATGGATGCGATGATCTGGCTTGGCGACCGCGCCAGCCACTTCTACCGCACCGTGCGCGTCATGGACACCGAAGCCCAGTTGCTCGCCGCGGGCGGGTTCGCTGTGGGCGCAGCGCTCGCACCGCTCACCGGTGGCGCATCGTTGGCGACAGTCGGCACCACCCTCGCCACCGCAGGCATCATCGGCGCAGCGGGTGTCGCCGGTGGGACCGCGGCGGCGATCGCCTACTCGCCGTCTGCGTGGTGGTCGGCGTTCAAGTACACCTACGACGGTGAGCGGGCGTTCCTGCCGTCCGCTCAACGCCAAGCCGATCGGCTCCTCGCCGGCGACGGGCGGCTCGCGTCACTCGCGAAGGACATCGCATGGTCCGCTGACATCACCGACGTCTACGATCTCGCCGATCACGTGGCCGGTCAGCGTGGTGCGTTGGAGCGCGGCAACGTGCTGCGGTCGATCGCATCCGCCGCCGAAACGATGGCCGCGCCCGGCACCGCCGAGTATCAGCGGGCCTACCAGTCGCTGCTCGAGCTTTCCGGCACCGCCGAGTTCACCGAAGCGATCAAGACGTTGGTCGAGGGCAAGATCTCGGTGGGCCGTGACGCGGCACGTGTGGTCGGGCTGCAGCCGGGCGACGACTGGTACAACGTCGTGTCCGGGTCGGTGGATGCGCTGTGGACGATCTCGATGGATCCGACGTTGGCGCTCGGCAAGGCGAACCAGATCAGCAAGGCGTGGCGGTACGGGGTCGGGCTCGGCGACAACGCCGGCGCCGAGGTCGCCCGGATCGTCGCCCGGTCACCTCGAGTGCAGCGCGTGTTCGATGTGGTCGCCGAGTCGGTCCGCACCGGCGATTTCCAGATGTTGCAACGCAACGTGCCCGAGGCCCGCGAGTTGTTCACGCCGCTCACCCAGTACGTGCGCGACGAGGGCATCCAACATTTCGACCGCGACGCGCTGCTGACGTGGATGACCGACGTCGACCAGTTGAAGTCGCTGATGGCGGGGCAGATGGCGGTCAAGGGCGAGTCGAGGCTGATCCTGTCGACGCTCTCGCACACCCGGTCCACGTTCAACAAGATGCGGAGCGTCGCATCCGACTTCGTGTTCGCGTTGGACGACGCCAACTTGGACACCGGCGTGTACCGGTGGGCCAAGAAGGCGGGCGTCACGTCCGAGATGCGCGAGGCGACACCGGCCGATCTGTTCGACATGAGCGTCTACCACGAGGCCGGCACCCACGGCCGTGACGGTGTGGCGAATCTCGGCGAAGTCGTCGCGTTCCTGCCCGGTCAACTTCCGATCGGTGCCAAGTCGATGGGTGCGATGGCCGCATCGTTGGCGACCAAGATGCCTCCCGGTCATTCGATCAACGCCAACAGCGCGGTCGAGATCAAGTCGTTTGTCGATCTGATGGGCCGCACCCTCGGCATGTCGTCACGCAACCGGCGAATGTGGACCGACTTCATCTTGACGCAGGACAACAAGGCGATGCGCATGAACGCGATGGCCGGACTCGTGGATGCCAGCTTGCAGGTCGGCGGTCTCCACGCGACGGCTGAGGGGATGGCGTTGCGCAACGAGCTCGTCACCAAGTGGCGTCAGGCGTACGGGTTCGGCGACGAGATCATGGTCGACGGGTTCCAGCGGCGCGTCGGCTGGTCACCGTCGTTGCACGACGCCACCGAGATCGTCGCACCGGACCATCGGGTGCTCCGTCAGATGATGCGCCGCGGGTTCGTGCTCAAGAACGTGATGGGTGTCACCGATTCCAACGCGTACGGGTCGTTCCTGAACGTGTGGAAACCTGCGGTGCTGCTGCGGCTCGGGTTCATCCCTCGTAACGTCGGCGAGGAGTTGGTGTCGCTTCTCGCGCGTGTGTCGGTCCGCGACTTCGGGCAGGGCAAGGCCGCTCTGTATCACGCGTACCGCGATGCCGGGATGGAAGCGGCCCGACTGTCGAAAGATCCGCTGTACGCGTTCACGCCGCTGCAAGCCGAGGCGTTGCGTCACTCGGTGGCACCCGGTTTCCGTCGTGTCGAACGGATGCTCTCCAACACCTACGGGGGCCGACCGGTGGTGAACCTCATCGAACGCTGGTCGTCGTTCGTGGATGAGGCGACCCGCAACGGTCTCACCCATTTCATGCTCCCCAAGCTCGACACGGCTACCGACTCGCGTTGGACGCTCGGCGCCAAAGCGATGCTGCAGAACCTTGCGGCGGGCAACCCGACGTCGTGGCGGCGGATGCTCAACAACGGTGTCGACCCGATGCTGCGCGACGCGGTTGACTCGTTCATCAAGAAGCACGGCACCGCGGTCATGCGTGACGTGTCGGCCTACAACCGGTCGATCTACGTCAGCGAGAAGTTCGGTGAGACCGCGGTGATGAAACCCGTGATCGACCCGGTGACCGGCGAGGCGACCGAGAAGCCGTTTGTGCTCGTCGGCCAAGGCGTGTCCGGTGTGTCGGGTGAGCGGCGGATGGTGTCGAGGATGGATCCGGCGTACAACTCGGCCAAGCACGCCGAACAAGCCGAGGTGTTCGATGACCCGGTGTACGCCGCAGCGCTCGGCGACGCGGTGTCCCGCTACCGAGATCCCGGACTCGAGCTCGACTACGACCGGGCCACCACGTTCGTGAACGACGCGGTGGCGATCATCGGCGACGAAACGGTGCCGACGAACATGCGCCGGTTGACTCGGGAGCTTCTGGCGACGAACAACGACATCCGCTGGAACGGTCTGCGTGAGGAGATCGCCCGCACCGACGACGCGCTCGCCGAGGCGCTCATCACGTTGCAGCGCGCGAAGGGCGATCTGACGCTCGGCGATCTGCCCGAGATCTACGCGCGACGTGCGGCGATCCGTGACGCACGCGCCGCCGACAGGGCGCTCGCCAACAATTTGCCGATCCCCAAGCCGGTCACGGTGTTGTCGCCCGAGGAGAGCGCGGCGATGGTCGGCGTCGCCCAGCTCGACGCGGCGCATGGTCGGTGGCTCGAGGCGCTCGGACCGGGCGAGGCCCGTTGGGTGTGGGGGTCGGTCGGTCAGCAGATGATTCACGGCGAGCGGCCGCTGATCGACTCGTGGGACGAGTTGGAGAACGTTGTCGAGGAGGGTGTCAAGCGACGCCTGTACGACCCGATCCATTCCGATGTGGTCCGCGGTTCGGTGCGTGCCCATTCGGTCGACAACGTTCCGATGGCGACCCCGGTGTCCGATGGTCATTCCCGTCTGTTCGCACCGGTGGTCGACCCCGCCGCCTACGCCGACATCCGCTACGCGTACGCGGGGATGCCGGTCGATGACGCGGTCGACGCGCTGACGGTGCAATGGAACGCCACGGCACGCACCCTGCACTACGGGTCCGGCATCGGCGCCGAGTCGGTCCCCGAGCCTGTCATCCGGGCCGTGTTCCGACGCTTGCTGTCCACGACCGACACCCAGTTCGCCAACGCCGTCGCAGCCGGCGCCAACCATGCGCTCCCCGCGGCGATCTTCGGAGTCAACGACCCACGCGTAGCTCGAGCGGTCGGCGAGTTCTTCGACGTCGCGGCCAACCGCACCCCGCAGCGCATCATCGCCCAACTCGACGTGTCGTCCGACATTGCGACGATCCGCGCCGGATACAACATCGACGGCACCGTGCCGCTCACTTGGGAGGATCACGGCGGGCAGCGGGTGTGGGGGATCGACGGGCCGATGATCGGCGACCGCGCGACGATCGTGCCGGCGTCGACACCGCTCAACGCCACCGCGACCGGGGTCCAGCCGGGCCACACCTATGAGGAAGCGATCGACTCGTACGCGGCGAAGATCCGCACCGAGGCGCTCGCCCGGCTACGACGCTCGTCGCCGACGACGGCAACCGCCCGCAAGGACGCACAGATCTACCGGCGTGGCTCGGGCGGCGCCTACGAGCGCGTCGGCGCCGGTGAGCGTGTCGCCAACCGTGAACAGATCTACGACGCGGACGGACGTGTGGTCGAGTGGGGCACCGCCCGCCACTACGAGCACCAAGACCCGACGTTCGCACCCGAGCTCACGTGGGAGTCGGTCGGTCCGATGGTCGAGGATCTCGCCGACGAGACCGCGAACCACACCTTGCACATCGTGAAGCGCACCACCGGCAACCGGCGCGGTGAGGGCGAGATGGTGCGTGCGTACCGGGCGACACCGGACCACATCGGCGAGATCCGGTTCGGCGGTCTGCCCGACGCGGTGACGACAGAACGGTACGAGGAGCTTCACCTGTCGGCGTGGCAACGCTTCGTCAACGGCTCATTCGACAAGGTGTTCTCGCCGATCCTCGAATCGGTCGTCCGTCAGCCGATGGCGTTGCACTACTACACCAACGCCTACCGTCAGAACCTCACTGTCGCCCAAGCGATGCTTGTCGACCGGGCGCAGATGTCGGCGATGGAAGCCGCGCACGACACCGTCATCGACAACCTGCTCACCCACGTCAACGACGGCGACTCCATGCGCATGGCGCAGGCCGCTGCCCGATCGAACGGTGACCGGATCCCGACCACACCGTTCGAGTCCCGCGTGTACCTGTCCGGCCAAGCGAACGCTGCGGACCCGAACGATCTCGGCATCCTTCATTCGATGATTCTCGCCGGCGCCACCGACGCGCGTGACGCTGCGGCGCTGACACGTATCGCGAATCGGTCGCTCGAGCCGACCGTGCGGTGGGGCACCCTCGCCGATGACCGCACCGGGCGTCGCCTCGTCGGGCGCATGGAGGAGCTCGCCGGGATCCGCTACGACGAGAACACGGCGATCGGTGCGATCACGGGCGGTCTCACCGCCGCTGAGCGGGCCGTGTTCGCCCAGCACGGCACCGAGGCCGCACCCCGCCTGCTTGAGTCGGTAGCGGCCAACCTGGGGTGGGCACGTGAGACCGCGGGACAGTTGGCGGTGACCCGTGCCGTCGACAACATGATGCCGTTCCTTGACTCTCACGAGTTGCGTTCCCAGTTCGCCGAATGGGGTCGGGGTCTGATGCCGTTCTGGTATGCGGAGGAGAACTTTCTCAAGCGCATCACCCGCACGATCACTCTCGCACCGGAGTCGATCCGCAAGCTGCAACTCACCTATCTCGGGATGCAGTCGGCGGGCGCGATCCGCACCGACGAGAACGGTCAGGACTATTTCGTGTATCCGGCGTCGGGTGTGTTGTCGGACGTGCTCGAGGGGATCTCACGCACACCGGGCATCGCACAGATCTTCCAGGCGCGCACCGACATGCTGCTGCCCGGCTACTCGGCCGACATCGGCAAACCGGCGTTCTCGCCGCTGGTGACGATCCCGTTGCACGCGGTGTCGTTCGTGTTCCCCGAGGTGCAACCGATCGAGCGGGCGTTCGTCGGACCGCAAGGCGTGAACCGTTCAGTCGTGCAACAAATCTTCCCGAAGTCGGTATCCAATCTGCTCGACATCATCGACTCGGGCGACGAGAGCCGGGCGTACGCGTCGGCGATGATGACGTCGTTGCAGATGATGGCGGCGAACGGTCAGATCCCCGACAACCCGACACCGGACGAGACCGACGAGATGTGGCGCACCGCACGCAACCACGCCCGCATCACGCTGATCTCACAAGCGTTGATCGGGTTCGTGGTGCCCGGTTCCCCGCAGGCCGTAGCGACCGGTGAGCCGGGATGGCAGGCCGCAGATCTGACCGGCATCGGCATCACCGACCCGCAGGCGCTACTCAACGACGAGTACCGCCAACTCGTGTCGAACCTCGGGCTCGACGCCGGCACCGTCGAATACCTCAAGGCGCATCCGATGGATGACCCGACAACGTTCGTCAACCCGCTCGCGTTCGTGGAGGGCCGCACCGAAACGATCTCGGGTGCACCGATCTCGCCGTCCAAGGAAACGTTCGCCCACTACGTCGACAACCAAGACTGGTACTCCCAGTACGACATGGCCGGACCGTGGCTGCTGCCCGAACCATCGAACCACGATTTCAACTCGGAGGCGTTCACCGGTCAACTCATCAACGATCTGCGCAGGTATCGCACACCCGACGAGTTCATGCGGGCGATGAAGTTCAAGGAAGGCGCGATCGGCTACTTCGCTGCGCAGGACTCGTACCAGGAGCGCCGCGACGGGATGCCGTCCGGTCGGGCACGTCAAGCTCTGGACGAGGTGTGGGGATTGTGGTCGGCGCAGTACCGGGCGCTGCACCCGGTGTTCGCCGACGAGCTCGAGTCGTCCGACAAGCGCACCCGACGCGATCACATCGTGGACGAACTCCGCACCGCGATCGCCGACCCTGCTTTGCCTCAGTCGCCGCACTCCGATGCGGTCAAGGAGATGGTCACCGCGTTCAACAGCTACGACGCGTACCGCCGTGTGTTGTCGGAGGACCGATCCGCGGTCGGGGTGCGCCGTGTTGACGCTCTCAAGCAGGCGTGGTCCGGTTGGGCCACAATGTTCATCATGGAGCATCCGTCGACCGAGGCGCTGTGGCGTTCGGTCCTGCAACCCAAGTCGGAGCTGTAATGGGCGCACCCATCGGACCACCTGCCCCGACGACGACCACGCCGTCGACACCTGTCGTGCCACCCGCCGCGCCGACGACGCCATTGGACATCACGGTGCCGATCAAGTTCGGTGACCAGATCCTCGCCGCGTCACCGCTGCTCGAGCCGATCTCCCGCGACGAATTCGCCCGCATCATTGAGGGCAGGCTCGATGAGCCACGCAACGACTCGTTCTTTGGCAAGTGGGTGATGGGCGGCGTTGTCAAGAAGGGCGGCACCGACGTCGGCCCGGTCGCCAACAAGATCGCCGAGATGATCCCGGCCGAGCTACTCCGCAAGGAGAACGCCGACGAGATGTGGCTGATGCCGTTCGTCGGTCTGCTCGCGCGTGGCGCCGGTCGGCCGATGAAGGTGAACGGTGTCGAGGTCGCACCCGAGGTGACGACGATGGCGTCGGAGATCTTCACCGCGAAACGTGACGCCCAACTTGAGGATCTGCTCGATGAGTCGACGTTCAAGTACGGGCAACTCGCCGAGCAGGGGATCAACCCGCCCGGCCCTCAGGACATCGCGGCGGGGATCTACGCCACCCTGCTCAGCCAGCAAGACATCGAGATTGTGCTTTCGCCGACCGTGGATGAGGCGACGTCGGCGGTCGTGCAGGCATCCAACACGGCGGGCGCCACCGACGACAAGGGCAACCCGGCTGACCCGGCGCCGACAAAGGATCCGGTGTCGGCCACGCAGGACTCGTGGGACCAGTTGGCGTCGGCGATCTCGGTCGCGGACGATCAGACCACCGTCACCCGTCAGATGCCACCGGTACTCACGCAGGCCGATCTACAAACGATGGTCGGCTCGGGGCTGATGGATTTCGAGGGTCTCGTCAGCGCCCAGTCGCCGCAGTTCACGAACGATTCGCAGACTGGTGCGCTGATCCGTATTCGCCCTGACGCTGCGGCGGGCACCGGTGCGGTGATCGACCCGCGGTCCACGGTGCGGCCGGCCGAACCCGGCCCCGTCACGCAGCGGGTGTACTCGGCGTTGTCGGCGGTTGGTGCGCTCGAGGCGATGAAACCGAACGAAATCGTCAACGTGCAAGACAAGCTCGCTCGTGCGGGGTACATCGCCGATGACAGTGCGATCATTCGTGGTGTCGCCGACGAGCCGACACGTGCGGCGTGGCGCAGCCTCTACATGGACGCGGTGCGTGACGGCCGCGCGGCGTTGGACATCTTGTCGGATCGTGTGCGCACGAGCATCTCGCGTGACACAGCGCAGACATACGGCGACGACTGGGGCCAGAAGAACCTCGGGCGGAACTTGACGAGCGGTGAGGCGTACGCGTTCTCCAAGTACATGAACGATCCGACGCGGCCAGCGCCGACCGGCAACCTCAACGTCGGAGATCAGGTGCACAGCTACTTCACGCAGCAGTTCGAGTCGGAACGCACCGCCCGCGTCGCACGTACGCAAGGGCAGTCGTTGCGTGGCTGGACGCAGGCGTGGGCACGTGACCACAACGTGAAGATCCCCGACGTGGCCGAGGCGACCACCTACACGCCGAAGGGCGGCACCAATGGCTAAGGACGACGGTCGCTCCTACGGGCCGGCAGGGCCACCACCCAAGAAGCCACGCACCGGCTCGGCCGACACGATGGGTCGGGCGCCGACGCTCCCGAACCGGCCGACGAACCCGAACATCGAACGCGGGATCATGCCGGGTGGCACCGTCCGTCGCGGCGTGGATGTCGTCAACAAGGCGGCGCCGGCGCAGGTGTGGTGGATGACGAACCAGCGCGGTTTCGACGCGACCGACAAGTGGCTCGCGACCGATCCCGGACACGGACTTGAATATCAGAACCTTCTCTACCAGGCGAGCAAGCAGGGGTGGGATGAGGAGCGGCTGTACGCCGAGGCCGAGTCGCGCGGGATGTTCGAGTGGATGGCGAACCGGATGGCCGACTCGCCCGGCTTCACCGACTCGAGCGGTGGCGGGGGCGGCGGCGGTGGTGGTGGTGGTGGTGGCGGCGGTGGTGGTGGTGCGCCGACACCGGAGCAGATCGCTACCGCTGCCGCGGCGATCCGCAACATCGCCGGGCAACTGGGCATCCCGTTGTCCGATGTGCAACTCACCGACATGGCCACCAAGGTCACGACGGAGAACTGGTCCCAGGATCAGGTGTACGACACCCTCGTGTCGGCGCTCGACTGGTCGAAGCTGCAGCCGGGCCAACTCCTCGCCGGCCGGGATCAGGTCCGTGTGATCGCCTCCCAGTACCTCATGCCGATCTCCGATGACACCGCCGCGGAGTACAGCGCCAAGATCGCGTCGTCCGAGCTGGACGAGGCGGGGATCCGGTCTCTGTTCACCGCTCAGGCGATGCAGCAGTACGGGTGGATGGGCGACGCCATCGCTGCGGGGATGACGCCACGCGACTTTCTGCTGCCCGCACGTGACAGGATCGCACAAGTGCTCGAGCTCAACCCGTCCGACGTGGATCTGATGGATCCCAGTGTGATGAAGATGGTTTCGTTGGCTGACCCGGAGACCAAGGCGACACGCGCGGCGACGTTGACGGAGGTCGAGTATGCGGCTCGGGCCGATGGCCGGTTCCGTAACACCAAGTCGGCGCAGGATCTCACCGCGTCGATGGGTGTCGCGCTCGACAAGGCGTTCGGGGGGCGTGGCTGATGGCCGGCCCCGAGCAACTCGCGTTCCAGCAGTACCTCGCCGACACCGGCAAGTCGTATGCGGGCGCCGCACAGATTTTCGATGATGTCGCCAAGAACCGCAGTCCTCAGGAGTTCGGGCAATGGTTCGGTAGCCAGCCGCAGCAGGTCCAGGACTATGTGCGGTGGTTGGGCACGATGCCAGAGTCCGGTCCGGGTGGCCGCGCCGACATCCTCGGCTCCACCCGCTACGACCTTCGCGTCGGGTTCGGTGACGGCACCTACGCCGACACGACATCGGCGGTGTCACCATCGACGCCACCGCCCGAAACGCCAGGGGCCACCGCGCCAGCGCCACCACCGGGGCCGACCCCCGAGAACCTTGCCGCGTTCGCCCGGCTGCAGAAGTTCTTGACCGACCGCCAGTTGGGATCTCTGTTCACCGTCGACGCGTCGGGCAACCCTGGCGGCTGGCTGTGGGAGAAACTCATTGCGGGAGTCGACACCACCGACGAGCTACTCATCGCGATCGAGGAGACACCGGCGTTCCAGAATCGGTACGGCATCATCACCCGGATGCGGGCGCAGGCGGTCGCCGGCAACGCGGTGGATGTGCCATCGGTCGATCAGGTGCTCGAGTACGAGTCGCGTGCTGCGGACGCGATGCGCCGGTCGGGTCTCCCCGCGTTCATGTACGACCACTACTCCAAACTTGACGCGCTGATGGAGAAACGGATCTCGGTCCCGGAGCTACAGAACCGGATCGACACCGTGTGGACCGCGGTGCACGCCAACGGTTCGGTCGCACGCGAGTTCGGCAACTTCTTCGGTGCCCGTGGCGACGCCGCGCTCGCCGCGTTCCTGCTCGACCCCGACAACACCGAGCTCGAGCTCACCAAGATGGTGCGCACCGCGTACGCGGCGGGCACCACATCCGACTACGGGTTCAACATCACCCAGTCGCAAGCGAACCGTGTTGCTGAGGGAGCGTTCGCTGAGGCTGGCATCGCGCAGTCGGCGGCGAACATCGCCGGGATGGCGGGCGTGTTCAACGAGAACTTCAGTGAGCAGCAGGGGCCGGATCTGACCGCGTCGACCACCGGGTTCGAGTCGGAGTTCTTCGGCAACGCGGCGGCGCGCGCTCAGATCGAACAACGGTTGATCCGCCGTAGTTCGATCGACCGGAGTAGCTTTGGTGGCGCGGCGGTCACGAACCGAGGAGTCACCGGACTCTCGAGCGCAACCACGAGGTGAACATGAGCACCAAGGGAACACGGTCTACACCGGTCACTGGGGGCCGCGGCGCCGGCACCAAGCGCGTCGTCGGCTCTCCCGGCACGATCCGTCGTGCGGGCACGGGCGGCAACACGCAGCGCCCACCCCACAAGATCGTCTGAGACTTCCAGAGGGCGCCTAGTAGCGCCACGGAAAGGCCACCCATCCGTATGTGGCGGCCCGTAGCAGCACCCCCGGTCCACCAGCCGGGGGTGCTGCCGCGTGGGGGATGCTTGCAATCGGCGCACGCGCGACGCCATACTGCGCGTACCGAGCGAGCTCCTACCGGGCCTCGGGATCCGGCACCCAACCTGCACGTGCCGTGTAGCGCCCAAGCCAGGGTCGGGCACAACCCACGAGGAGAACCCCCATGTCCATGACCGACAACGGCGCACCCGCGGGCACCGAGACCACCGACACCGGTGGTGAAGGTGGCCAGGGCACACAGACCGACGATCTCGCCGGACTGCGTGAAGCGGCCAAGCGTGGCAAGGAGGCGACAGATCGGGCCGAAGCAGCCGAGCGCGAGCTCGCGTTTCTCCGGGCGGGTTTGACGCCTGAGAAGTTGGCCACGCCGATCGGCAAGATGTTCGCCGAGTCGTACAAGGGCGAGTTGACAGCCGAAGCGATCAAGGCGGCGGCGGTCGAGGTCACGTTGCTCGAGGCGGAAGGCACGAACGAGCCGACCGAGGCTGAGCAGCAGGAAGCGGATTTGAGAGCCAAGCTCTCGGGCAACGCCGGCACGCCGGCTGGTGCACCGGGGACCGGCACCCATCCCCGCGATCTGGCGTTCGCTGAGTATCAGGCGAACGTGGCCAAGGGTCTGCCGGTCGAGATCGCGCAGCAGCATTACGTTGCGTCGCTCATCCACCAAGGTGGCGAGGGCGACGGTCGGGTGTGGTTCGATCAGAACGACTGGGATCGCGAGGCGGCTCCCTACGGGAACGGGCCGCGTTGACGATCCATCCCACTCCGTGTCATTGCGGAGCGTTCGCTTGCGAGGTCCGTCTGAACGGCGGTCTGCAGGTGAAGCGGGGCCGGACATCGGACAGGCCTTACAACGAGGCGTCGCTGAGAACACCGGAAGCTCCTACGTGGGAGAAACAGGTGATGGGTGAACGGCTCCCTGACGGGTCGTTTCTTCCTCACCTAAACGAGAACGGCAACGCGATCCGCATCAAAGAGTGGACCGAGAACCGGGCTCGTTACGAGAGTGCCCTGCGGCGTGCGAGAACGCCGTCGCAACCCACGAACTAAGGAGAGCGCCACATGGCGAAGGAACAGATCGGCACCTACCAGTGGTCGAGCTACAACCAGTTGGTCGAGCACAAGCTCGACATGGACGAGTTGATCTATGTCCTCTCGCCCATCGACCTTCCGTTGCTCACCGGCGTCGGATCGAACGGTGCCGCGGTGCTGCCGCGGCTGCCCGTCACGGACCGCACGTTCTGGTGGATGGACGAGGATGTCCCGCTGCCGCGTGGCTCGACGGGCGCATCCATCGCTGACGGCACCGTCGTCACGATCACCGTCGCCGCGGGCGAAGCAGTCAAGTTCCCGGTCGGGTCGACACTCCGAATCGAGAACGAGCTCGTCAAGGTGACGGCGATCAACACAGCGACGTCGGTGCTGACCGTGACCCGTGCCGCGAACGGCACGACCGGTGTCGCCCACACCGTCGTCGGCACCGAGATCATCGGCGTCGGCACCTCGCTCGTGGAGGGCGCCGTGGGTGAGGCGGCGTTCCGTGGACGCGACAAGGCGTTCAACTACACCCAGGTGTTCTCCCGCAAGTTCGGCGTGACCGGCACCGAGCTCGTCATCCCGAAGTACGGGGTGCCGTCCGAGCTGGCCCGTCAGACCGTCAACGTCGGCCAGCACCTCAACACCGAAGTCGAGCAGGCCGCGTTGTACGGCATCCGCTACAACGACGACACGACTCAGGTCCGGTCGACGGGGGGTCTGGCGTCGTTCATCGTCACGAACGTCGACACCGACGACACGTGGTTGACGGTCGATCTCATCCAGGTGCGCCAGCAGAACGCCTACAACGCCGGCGGGATGTTCGACATCCTGATGGCGCAGCCGGGCCACTTCCAGGCGCTCAACAACATCTCGGGTGAGCAGCGCATCCAGACCGTGACCATTGACGATCCTCGTCGTGGCCGCATGTCCGCTCAGGTCGTGCTCACCGAGTTCGGTGCGCTCACCCTCGTGCGCAACCGGTGGGTCCGCAAGACCGACGCGTTCGCGTTCAACCGTGCCAACTTCATCCTGCGCACCATGCGCCCGATGACGCTCACCGGTCTCGCCAAGACCGATGACCGCGAGAACTACCTGATGCTCGGCGAGTACGGGTTCGAGGTCAAGGGCGAGAGCCACATGGCCAAGTGGACCGGACTCTCCCTCGTGGCGGCGTTGCCAGCATCCGGCCTCGTCTGATCCATTTCACCAACAACCCCGGCAGGCTCAGGGAGGGGTCTCTCGCCTGCCGGGGTTCCGGTGTAGAAAGGAGACAGCGTGGCCCGATCGCAAGTTGGAGAGACCGTCCAGCGGATCCGACGCCAACTGGCGTCGAGCTTCCGTTACGAGGTCTCAACACTCACCGATGCGCTTACCGCCGTCGCGACCGACATCTCGGTCACCATGTCCATCTTCCCCATGTCCGTCATAGAGGGCGCCGTCCTGTCCGTGGGCGGCGAGGACATGCGCGTGCTCACCGTCGACCGGCCCAACAAGACGTGCACCGTCATCCGGGCGTGGCTCGACTCGACACTCGAGGTTCACGCCGTCAACGACGAGGTGGCGATCAACCCGCGCTTCTCGTCGTTCACGATCTTTGACGCCATCCGCGACGAGATCGAATCGTGGGGGCCGGATCTGTTCCGGGTCATCGGGGAGACCGTAGCGGTCGCGGCGACGACTGCCGCGTTCGAGCTCGACTCCACGTTCGCCGGTGCGTACTTCATCATCGAAGCTCGGCGCAACATCACCGAGGACGAGACCGTGGTGTGGCCGCAGGTCGCGGCACGGGTGCAGTTCGCGCCGTCCGGTGCGTGGTCGGTGGCGCCCGGCTCCGGGTTCTACATGCGGATCATCGAACCGTCGTGGTCGGCGTCGTCGGTGTTCGTGATGGCGGCGGTCCCGTTCGACACCACGACGATGACAGCCACGTCGGATCTGATTGCCGACATCAAGCTCGAGCGCTCCATGCTCGAGCTTGTCGATCTCGGTGTGAAGATGCGGCTGATGTACGACGCGGAGAACAACACGTCGTCCAGGGCGGCGCAGGATGACCCGCGGCGTAACGAGGAGACACCCGCGGGGGCGGCGATCGGTGTCGCACGTTCGATCCGCCAGCTCTACACCCGGCGTCGCACCGAGGAGGGCTTGAAGCTCCGGGGTCGCTATCCGATTCGGGTGAGCTGATGCTCGGCCCCACGATCCTTCTCTACGGGCCGAGCAGCACGCTCTACTCGGGCGCCTCGAGCGCTGAGCCGTGGATCCCGCGGACCGTCAACATCGACGGCGACACGTACGCGGTGACGCTCGCCGGGTACGAACGCTCGAGCCAAGAGTCGCTTGCCGAGACAGCGATCAACGCCGCGGAACCGTCCGACAAGTTGTTCAACACGCAGGGCGCGTGGTGGCGTTACCGATTCCGGTGGGATCACGGGCAGGGTCAGAAGTCGTCGGATCTCGGTGACACCGCCGACACGTTCCGCTACGAGGAGTCGCTCGGTCTGAACGTGTGGGAACCACACGAGCTTCGTCTGCTCACCAAGGTCAATCTGGCGTTCGATTCGACATCGGCCGCAACGGACGAGATGCACCTCAACGCGGTCAACGGTGAGATGTGTTTCTCGTACGGCAACAAGCTCGTTGTCGGATCCGGTGTGTCGTGGACGAACGTGCCGGGGATCACCGGCATCATCCGTGACACCGCGACGGACGGGGTGTCGTTGTTCTTGGCGACCGACAACAACTTGTACCGCTACTCGTTCGGCGTGCTCTCGACCATCCACGCGGTCACGACGTCGGCGGTCGGGTTCGTCGCCGGTCGGCTCCTCACCGCACGCGACAACGCGATCGGTGAGGTGTCGGCGGCGGGTGTGTGGACATCGTTCTACACCCACTATTCGGGCAATTTCAGTTGGACATCCATCTTCCAGATCGGGTCGCGTATCTACATCGGCGGCAACGCAGGGACACGCTGCGAGGTGTTTCTGCTCACCACCACGTCGACCGGTCAGCTTGCGGTTGGCCCCGAGGCCGTGACGCTGCCGGTCGGTGAGTTCCTGTTCCACGTTGAGACCTACGCGGGGTCGGCGGCGCTGCTGTGCACCTCGAGCGGGGTCCGGTTGGCGCTCATCGGCGGCGACGGTGCGCTCGACTACGGCCCGGTCATCTCCGATCCTGGCGCGGTGCGCATGGCGGTCGCTGAGGGGCGGTTCGCATATTTCCCGTGGTCGTCGCCGTTCTTCTCGGAGAACGGTGTCGGCCGGCTGGCGCTCGACACGTTCGTGGGTGAGGGGCAGACCCCCGCGTACGCGCGTGACGTGATGGCGGTGCCACCGGTGTTCGCCAACGTGCTCGCGGTGGGCCGACTGAACTTCGTCACCTACTACGCGCTCGACGCTGGCGCCCTGTACTACGCGCCGGACTCGGGCACGTACCGCACGTACGGCTACATGGATTCGGGCAAGGTGTTTTTCGGCACCGTCGAGGACAAGATCCACGGCGAGCTCGAAGTGAAGTCGCGACCGCTCGACACCGCCACCTCGGTGGTGGCGAAGGTGCTGGATCAGGACTGGGATGAGATGGCGTCGGTGTCGATCGCCACGCCGAGCAGTCAGCAGGCCGCGGTCGATCTGTCCGGCGCCCTGGTCGCCAACGGCGGGATCGCGGCGTACTCGAGGGTCACGACCGAGCTGTTCTCCACCGCGGGTGTTCTGTCGCCGACTGTCACCCAGTGGCGGATGCGTGCGTTCCCGGTGGTGCCCGGCGTGGAGCAATGGGTCGTGTCGATCCTGCTCACCTCCAAGGTGGTCGTGAACGACGGCATGGGGCAGCAGATGTCGATAGACACCCGTGACGCAGCGGAGCGGCTCATCGCCCGCTGGCGGTCCAAGCGGTTCATCGCGTACCGGGAGGGCGACCGCCTGTTCTACGTCCGGGTCGACAACTACAAGTTCACCGCGACGGACTGGCGGGACACCGGCGACTTCTTTGAGGGCGTTCTCACACTCAGGTTGGTGCGGGTGTGAACAACTGGGAGCTCGAGCAATGGGTGCGTCGTTACGTCGCGGAGCACTCGGTCATCTACATCGCCAACAAGACCACGCTTGACGCGATGCCTCTCGGACCCGAGGGACGCGCCATCGGCACGATCGCCGTCGTCGGCACCGCGGCCGGTGTCGGTGTCGACATGCCGCGGCGCTACATCTGGACCGGCGCCGCGTGGCAGTTCATGGACTGGTGGGCACCGGCCGGTCGGCCCGGCTGTCTGCTGACAATGAGCGGCGTCGCGTGCGCGAACACCGCGACCGTCAACATCGCATGGAATGCCGAGTTCAGTGACCCTGACGGCTGGCACGCGGGCACGAGCAACAACATCATCGTCCCGGCCGGGTTCGCTGGTGCATACGCCGTGTCGTTTCAATGCCTGTGGGCGGCATCAGCCTCCAACAACGGCGCAATCTTGGCCGGTCTCAACGGTGGTGGCTTATGGTCGGCGACAGCGATTTCCGCATTCGCAGTCGGCTCGCTGTGTTTCACAGTAAATCTTGCGGTCGGAGATGTGCTCGACTTCCGGGTGAATCAGAGCACCGGCGTGTCGGTCAACATCATCTCCGCTTCCGTGTCGCTTGGATGGCTTGGGCCATGATTGTGTGTAGGAGGATCTGATGGCGAACGAATACGTGCTCAAATCGTGGCTCGGTGGGGCGGTCCCCACCACGATCAACACCGACATCACGAACGGGTCCACCTCGGTCGACTGCGGATCACTGTCGACCTTCCCGACGACGGCCACCGCACCATTCGTCGCTGTGCTCGGGCTGAACACACCGCAGGAGGAGAAGGTGCTGTGCACCCGATCCGGCAACACCCTCACGATGCAACGCGCCTACGACAACACCGCAGGCGTCGCCCACCTCGCCGGCACGTCGCTTCATCACTGTGTCGACGCGTACACCATCGAACAGGTGAACCGCATGGTGAACCTCGTGACCACCCGCGGCGACCTTGTCGCGCGTGGCGCGTCGGACTGGGTGCGGGTGCCGGTCGGCTCGAGCGGGCAGGCGGTGTTCTTCAATGGGACCGACACCGTGTTCGGTGCGCTCCCCGCAGCCGGACACGCGACCCGTTCGATCACCGCGGCGAAGATCGCCGGCGCCAAGTTCCGGCGTGCCGCGGTGCAGTCGATCCCCACCTCGGCGAACACGTTGATTTCGTGGGACACCGAGGACTGGGACGATCTCGCGATCTCGGGTGCGATCCCCGGCACGTCACTCACACTCGGTGAGACAGGCCACTACCTCATCACCGCCGAGGTCGACTACGCGACGTCGGGGGGTGCAGGGATCGTCCAGACCTTGATGTTGAACACCCTTTCGATGCCATCCAACGTCACGCTCGACACGACGAACGGCGGTTTCACGTACGTCCACAGCTACCAAGGGTGGCTTCGCCTCGGGCAAGTGTTGAGCTTCCAGGTGTTCCAGAACAGCGGCGGAGCGGTCAATGCGACAGCAACGTTGTCGATCAAGAAGATCGGTGACTGATGACGGCCACGCTCGCGGGTGATGTCGACTACGTGTGCGTGATCGACGTCTCCCAGCACCAAGGCGTCATCGACTTCGCGGCGATGCGGGCGGCGGGTGTCGACAAGATCATCTTGCGCACCAACCATTCGCTGATCGTGGACGCCCGCTGCCGCACCTACTACCGCGACGCACTCACGTCAGGGTTCCGGCTCGAGGACATCGGGTTCTACACCTTCTGCAACCCGAAGCGGGCGTCCGCGCGTGACGCGGCGCAAGCGTTCGTGGACACCGTGGAGTGGATCGGCGCACCCGAGGATGCGCTGCTCATGTTGGACGTCGAGTCGTACCGTGAGGAATCACCGGACGTCGGCACGATCTGGCCCGCCGCACAGTACGCGCCGTGGCTGGCCGAGCACCTCTCCCACGTGCAGATGCTCGCACCTCGAGCACGGGTCATCGGCTACTCCAATGCGAGCTTCTGGAATGCGTGGGTCGGTGACCGCAAGCTCGCCGCACGCATGGAGTGGATCGTGCCGCGCTACCCGGTGTACTCAGCGGCCGGATACGCGCTCCACCCCGTGCCGACGCCCGCGTCGTGGGCGCCCTGGGCGTTCGCACGTGGCCCGACCGGGCCGATCCCGCCTGCAGGTGTGAAGTGGGACGGCTGGCAGTTCTCGGCGGGCTACAACGGGCAGGGGCACCGGTACGGTGTGGCGTCCGGCGACTTGGATCTGAACATCGTTACCGTGGAGGCGTGGCGCCGGTGGACTAGCTCTCCGGTGACGCCACCGGCGCCACAACCGGGTGTCGACATCGACGCCACCGAGGAGGAGACCGTGAGGATCAAGGTGCAGCCAGAGAATGTGTGGTTCGAGCGGATCGGTATGGATCTCCACACCGTCTCGTCGGGCAACCTGTTCTTGAAGATGCCGGGAGCGAAGGTTGATGAGTCCGACATCGCCGTGCTCAGCGCGACCGAGATGGCGTGGGAGATCTCGGCCACCCGGTACACCTACGGCGAGCTCACGCCGGCGCAGGCCGAGCGGATGGGTGCCGACTTCGTGACGTTGTGGAACACCAACCACGACCCCGGTCCCATCGTCGCCGTCCCCGGACCGACACCGGCACCGGTGCCGCGGTCCGGTAGATGGACGACTGACTGATGGCCAAGAGGGGGAACGCCAACGGGTCACCCGGCCCGGCCGCTGACGCGCGGGGCCGATCGGGGTACGACCCGACCGACAACGTCATCGCGCTCAACGAGGCATCGAACAAACGGGCCGACGATCTGCGCGATCTCACACTCGTGCTCATCAACGCCCGACTCGACCACCTCAAAGAGACCGGTGAGATGCGGGCACGCCACACCCGCGAGATGCGCAAGGCGGAAGCGGGACGCGTCGACGCGATCCGCGCCGTCGATGTCGGTGCCGCTGAACAGCTCCGACGTGACACGGCTCAGCAGGCCGCGACGCTCGCGCAGCAGGTCGCCACGTCGGCCGAGACACTCCGCACCCAGGTGGCGGCGACCGCGCTCGCGGCGCGCAGCGAGTTGAACGCCGCGCTCGCGCCGATGCAGAAAGACATCTCCGAGGTGCGTCAGGCGATGTTCGAGGCGCAAGGCCAGAAAACGCAGGTGGTCGAGCAACGCAGCGCCGCCGAGGATTGGAAACCGGTGCTCGACAAGATCGATTCGCTGATGCTCACCCAGTCGCTCAACCAGGGTGGCAGGGCGCAGGTGGTGGAGCAGCGCGCGGCGACCGCATCGACGGTCGGCATCATCGGTCTCGCCTTGGCGCTCGGTCTCGCCGCGGTCGGCTACTTCGCTACCCGCGAACCGGCCGCACCGGTCGTCATCGAAGTCCCAGCCGTACAGGAGGCACCATGAACGACGAACCATCCAGAATCATCGCCGCGATCACCGCCGCGATCACCGCCACGATCGGTGTGCTCACCATCGTCAGCGTGATATCCCCCGAGGTCGGCGGTGCGATCACCGTTGCCGCTGGCGCGTGGGTGCTTGTCGCCGGCGAGCTGGTGCGGGCGCGGGTCACCCCGAACGACAGGGTGATGGCGGTGTTCCCCCCGCCGACCCCCGACCAGTGACCGGGTTTGAGCTAGCTCTGCTCTTGGTCGGGTGCGGGATGATCGGGTTCGTCGTGTTCGTGCTCGTCGTCTAGCCACTCGCCGTAGAGCTCCCGCCGTTCGATCTGCACGTGTCGGGTGGCCATGTGCTCGCGGTACCACTCGGTGATCGCTGCCTGTTCGGCCTCGGTCATCGGTCGACCGGGCAGGTCGTCAATGATGATCGGCGTTCCGACTTCCATGCCTTTCGGCAGTCGACGCAGCCCGACAGCGTGTGCTTCACGCCGGCGCACGATCCACCGGTAGGTGGCGCGGCCGATGACGAGCGCGGCGATGAAGATCCACGCACCGCCACCGACCAGCCACCACACCATCAGGGTCGCCCGAACCCTTGACTCGGCTCGGCGCCCTCGTCGTGGAGCTTGTGGTCATTCTCGATCGCCTCGGGCAACACCTCGGTCGCGAGGTAGGCGATCGCTTGCGTTACCGCGTGAGCGTGCCCGTGCTCGATCGCCGAGAACGTCTGCAGCCGCGACGGGAACGACCCCGACGTTTGGATGCGCAGCACACCCATCAGAGCTCGTCCGTGTCCTTGTCGCCGATCGGCAACCGCTGGACACCCTCGGCTTGCTCGAGTGCGATCTTCTGCTTCTCGAGGAGGTCGCGGATCTCCTTGGTGTCAGCGAACGTCGCCGCCTCAGCCTTGTAGATCTGGACACGCTCGAGCGCACCGCCGAGGTTCTTGGGGTCGATCGGGTCGTGGCGGATCTTGGAGCACACCACCTCGAGCACAACGAACGCGCGTCCGTTGATCTTGTGGATGACGGGTGCGACGCCCATCGATTTGGATAGTCCGTCGCCGGTGTTGGTGATGATGATGGATACGGATGCGACTTCGCGTCCGTCGTGTTCAGGGATTCGGGTCTTAGCCATTGGGTCTCTCCTTGTTGGGTGTTGGATGGATTCTTCGCCCGCCTCCTCGGCGGTTGAGGATCTGCAAGATCGTCGTCGGCGTCACGTTGTACTCGCGCGCCAGTGCTGCTTGCTCGCCCCACGTCCCGGTGTACCGGGCGCGGATCGCGGCGTGGTCTGCGAGCGTCAGCTTGCGCGCCGGGTGGGCATCGCTCTTAGTCGGGAACTGGCCGCGCCCGCGGCCTTTGTTCATCATGTCCCGAATGTTGTCCGCCTGCGTGCCCACGAACAGATGGTCGTATCGGAAGCACAGCGGTTGATCGCAACGGTGGAGCACTTTCGTTTCTGGCGGGATGGGTCCGTGCACTTGCTGCCACACCCACCGGTGCATGAGCATCACCGGCGTTCGCCTGATCCCGTAGTGCTCACCGTTGGTCGCCCCTTGCCACAATCGGCACGGAGTATCGAGCGGGGTCGGTGCGGGGTGGAAGCGGTTAGATCGACGGACAACTAAGCGATGTCTCACGTGCCCTCCTTGGTCATGTCGACAAACCGTTTCAGCACCCACCGGTTGCCCACCTTCTCCCACCCGTGAACGTGAATCATCCAGCCCGCGGCTCGCACCATGTCCACGTTCTCGTGCTCTCTGATCTTCTTGCAGCGGGCCGACACACCCGAGTAGGCGGTGCATTGCACGAGCAGGGTGGCGCCAGGTCGGAGGGCGAGGATGTCGCCGAACCCGAACAGGTCGACGCGGTGTCCGGGCGGCGGGACGTTCACCCACTTCTCGACAACTTCGACCAGCGGCCAGCCGTCCGTGTCGCGCAGCAGGCGCAACGAGTTCTTGGTCGGCGAGATCCCCGTCATGGGGATTCCTTTCGTGCCGCGATGATTGCGTCGAGTCGGGCCATGATCTCGCCGGCGTACATCCCCGACAGCGCTGCCGTGAGGATCGCGGCCTCAGCGACGGTGAGTTCACCGGTCGGCTTGGTCAGCATCTCGTCGGTCACCTTGTCGGCCACGGCGCGCTGGATGCGGCGGCGACGCTCTAGTTCGGCAAAGTCGATAGTCACTTGACGGTCTCCCATGCGACGAGACCATCGGCACGGAACCCGACCGGCTTGGTCCGACCCTGCGCGATCTGCTCCAACATCCCGCCGAGCTTCACCGGGTCGTGGGTGCGCTGATACACGGCGATCAGGAAACGCTCGGGGTCGAGTCCGTGCGCCACGGCGACGGCACGGATCTGCTCATCAAGCGACGGGATCTCGTCGTCCACCACCTCGGCGTCGATGATGGTGTCGTCGTCAGCGAACACGTCCGGCACGCTCGGAGGTGCGATCGGCCGCTCGGGGGGAAGCTCACCGTACGGCTCGAACGGATCCGGCGCAGCCAACGCCGGCGTCGGCGCCACGTTGGAGAGCAGCTCGCCGGCGGTGGCTTGCGGTGACAGGTGTGGCACCACGAAATGTGTCTTGGTCACCTTGCCCTTCACGTTGGTGATCTTGGTGCGCTTGTCGATCGACAGCCACGCCGGCATCACCCGACCGGACTGGCCGAGTTGCTCGAGGAGGGCGAACATGCCGGGCACTTCCTGTCCGGCGTTCCAGCCCGAGGTCTCCAGTCGCCACGCTCCACGGAAGGGGAGTTGCGGGAGGAGCACGGTGATCCTCGTCTTGAGGTCGCATGCGCGTTGCTTCTGCGCGACACACAGACAGTCTTGGGTGATCGGCCCGTCCTCGCCACCGGTCGACAACTCGACCGTGTAGCCGTCGCACCGTCTGACGATCCCGCCACCGGACCACTGCTCGTAGTGCTGCGACAGTCCACCGGGTACGACGAGCACCTCGATGCGGTTGGCGTGCGACTCAAGTTGCCACTGATCGTTCGGGGAGGCTTTCGAGTCGTGCCATTCGGTGACGGTGCCACCGTAGAGCTCGGAGAGGGTGTCGAGCAGATCCTTGTCGACGGAGGTGAAGCGGAACGTTTCGATGGAGCGGCGCCCTTGCTTCACGGTCGAGTCTTTGACTCCGAGCCGGATCCGGCCGGCTTCTACGAGTCGACGGTTGAGGTCGTTGATCGGCACGATGGTGTTGCGGTTCATGTCACGCGTCCTCTTGGTAGGTGAGCTCGCGCCGGTTGAGATTCTCGTAGTGCTCGGACGGCACGTAGCCCCATTGCTCGGCCAGCGTCGGAAGGTAGAACCCCCAGCCGCGGACGCGACGGCCGACGAACATCAGCGTCCACGTCGGTGTGCGATGCAGTCGGTGAATGGTGTGGCACTCGTCCAGTCGCATCCCTTGGATCGACCCGCGCTTGCGCACGTTCACGACGCCCGGTGTGCAGGTCGTCGGCCACCGCTCACTGAGGTCAGCGAACATCGTCGCCACTCGGGTCTCGGTGCGGTACTCGTCGTACCCGCCGCGCAGCACGAGCGACACGAATCGCCACGGGTGGTCGTGGAGATCCAGTCCGGGGTTGGGTGCGTCCATCCGGTGCAGGTACACACCGAACCACGGGGTCTGCACGATGCGCAGCCGATCGAGGTACGCGATGCCATCGGCCCGGCGCAGGATCATCTTGCGCCAGAACGCCCAACGTCGGGTCGAGCCGTAGTTGAGGGTGCGGATCTTCATGCTTGCTCCTCGGGGGATTGGAACCTCGTGCACGCGGGCCACGAGACTCGGATGTCGGACGCCTCGCTGTGCGACATGCCGAGCGTGTGGTGCTCGCACTTGTGCCACGTCTTGCCGTGGTAACCGAGCGCCTGATGGTGTACGCATCCGGCGCACGTGCCGAGCTCGGGTTTGGTCGCGCACCTCGTCGCCGGGTGGATGCCCTTATCGAGCAGAGCACGGTTGCGCAGCGTCAGCCGGGCGCCGTAGCTCAGCCCCTCACTGTCGACCGCCACCTTGGCGTGGGCTTGGTCGATGCACGCACGACACCCGATTGTGGGAAACCCTTGGCAATCGGGGTCGTGCGTGCTCATCACGTCACGTCTTGGGGCGGGCCAAGCGCAGCATGACGAGACCGATCAGCCCGGCCACGATCGACACGACCACGATCTGCGGCGTGCTCGAGCCACCGGTCACCGGGAGGTTGGTCGGCGGGGTCGGGTTCGGAGGCACCGTCGTTGCCACCGGAAGGGTGGAAACGGGCGACGTGGTAGGGGCAGGCTGTGTCGTAGAGGGCGCGACGGACGATGACGTCGGAACGGCGGTTGTCGTCGTAGAAACGATCTGAGGGGCTGTCGTGGTGGTCGCCGGGACCGTGGTCGTCGTGTTCGGGGTGGTATCCACAGGCTCAGTCGTCGGCGGCGTAGTCGTTGACGTGGTACTCGTCGTCGTAGACGTCGTGGTCGGGGGCACATATCCACACCCCTCGGGCCGGTACATGACCACATCCCAGTCGGTGAACCCTGCCGCGGTCGGCACCGCACTGTTCGCCTCAGCCGGGGCGTACGTCGACGCGCCCACCGCGAGATCCACGTCGGCGCCCACGTCGTAGTCAAGGTGGACCGGGAGTTCGCCGGTGTTGACGATCTTCCACTTCCCGTGCTTGCAGAACCATCCCAACGCAGGCGACGGCGGCTGATGCCATTCGTCGTCGTTGGTCAGCGCGGCGACGATCGGCTCGGGCGCTGGCGGGGTCACGCAGGATCCTTGGTAGTAGCCGTGCTCGCATGTGGCGGGGTCGTCCTGCCAGGTGCCGTCGAGGTAGATCGGGTTCACGCACAGCGGACCACCGACCGACTCGACCAGCGCGTACCCCTCGGAGCACGGACCCTCAGCGGCGGCGGCGGCGGTTGCGCCGGCACCTCCCAGGGTGACGAGGGCGAGAGCCGTGAGGATCGCCCGCTTGAGTGTGTTCATTGCTGCCTGCTTTCTGTGTTGGAGATCGGTGCCGGGGTGGGACCGGACTCGAACCGGCGAACCTGCCACTCACCACCCCGGCGTGGGTACCCGTGGCGCTCTTGGAGATCAGTCATGCCAGCCGCGCTCAAGCTCGTAGCGGTCACGATCGGCGGCGACGAGATCCTCGTGCGCCGTGGCGCGGGCGATGAGGAGAGCCACGTCCTCGGCGTGCTGCCTGATGCGCTCGACACGTGCACGCTCCGGGTCGTAGACGTCGCAGTCGTGCAGCATCGCGAGATCCACGCGACCATGCTCGCGGTCCTCGAGCTCGGGGTCCGTGGTCACGGGTGCGATTCGGTCGGTGTCGGTCATTGAGTGCTCCTCTTGCTTCGGCTAGTGCCCACACGACCAGCACCGCGAACACGATCCAATAGATCAGGTTCGCGGCGCCGGCCGAGGGTCGGTCAGCGGCGGCGAGCACCGGGGTCGGGGGCGTCGTCGTCGGTCGGCGGCGCAGCGGGCGCCTCGGTGTTGGTGTCGTCGTCGGTGTCCTTCACGAACTTGTCGGGATCCTTCACCGGCTTGAGCGTGGTCATCGACTGCTGCACCGTGCGGAACGGCTCAGCGTTCGTGGCGATGAGCACGCCGAGCTGGACGGCGGCGTCACGATCCGACGATGCCTCCACCTCGTACACGTCCATCACCTTGCGGATCACGGGGATCTGATACTTGGCCACTGGGGTCTCTCCTTGGTTGGTGTTGCGGTTAGATGCAGAGCGAGCAGATACGGCGGGCGAGGTCGTAGCCCCACCCAACCATCTCGACCGGTTCGGCGTGGTGGGTGGCGGTCGCGTGCAGGATGCGCCCATCGGCGGTGATGTGCTTGTCGCCCACCGGCTGATCGGCGCCCGCCTCAACGAGCTCGTACTCGACCACGGTGTCCCAGTCGGGAAGCTCACACACGAGCACCGTCTTGCCTTGCCGCAGGTACTCGACCGCCGCGCCAGCGATGAACGTGGTCGATCGCATCGGCGCGATGACGGTTCCCTCGCCGGCGACACGCAGCTTGTACTTCGGACCGAGCTCAGGCACGAGCGACCGCCCTCCGATACTCGGACTGCCCGCCGTGCTTGGCGTAGACCCGCTGGACTGCGAGCGCCTTGCACTCGCGGCACTGGCGTCCGCCTCTCGACGTGACGTAGGTGTTCTCGTCGGTGTACTCGTGGCCGCGCGGGCAACGGGTGCGCTGTTGCTGTCGGGTGCGACCCTTGCTGGCCATGTCTCGCATGTTGTCGGCGTGCGTACCGAGGAACAGATGGTCGAACGTGGTGCACATCGGGGTGTCGCACGTGTGGAGCGCCCACTCGCCGGCGACCAGCGGGCGACCGAGCTTCGCCTCAAGCGCGAGTCGGTGCACCCCGATCTGACGGGACTCGTAGGTGATCGCGCCGTAGCCGTTGCCGTTCGCGGCGCGGTCCCACAGTCGACAGCCACCGGCGTCGACTGGTAGCTTGTCGAGGTACGCGACGAACCCGTCAAGCGTCCCGTCGTAGATGCGAGGTCCACCCATCACGCGGCTCCCTTCCCCGGTCCGTCGAGTACACACCGGGAACAGTAACTGCAATAGCTGCATCTCCACGTCCTCTTGGTGTCGATCACCCGACCTTGGTCGTCCAACGTGACGGTGTTGCCTTTCATCGGATCGGCCACGATCGTGCCGGCGCCATGCTCCGGTTCGATCAACGCACGCGGCACCTCGGACGGAGGGTTCTCCTCCAAGAACTTGAGCAGACCGTTGACACGCTCCGCTTCGATGCCAACGAGCCGGTCGATCACCTTCGGACCGAAATGCCACTCACCGGTGAAGCGTGCAAGATCCGTGTTCGATGACGCCACCTTCGACGCGATGTCCGGCGACAGGTTCTCGAGGGAGAGGTAGCCGATCACGAGCACGTCGGCCTCGAGCTCGGCGGCGGCGAGCGCACCCTGCACGATGTGTCCGAAGTCCGGTCCCTGCGGCGGCGACTTGAAGTTGGATGCGGCCATCTTGAACTTGAACCCGTTGACCGATTTGTACTCGGCGACCAGGCGCAAAGGTTCACCGCTCAACCCGACGTCCGCGGGGGGCACGAACGCCGGGTCGAAGCAGTCAGCGCGACCCGAGCCGGGGATCCCGACGATCGGGCGCAGATCGAACGGCTTGTCGCGTTCGGCGGACGGGTGGAGCTTCTCGATCGCGTCGTCCAGTCCGTCGTGGATCAGGGTGCCGAGAGCGAAACGCCACTGGTCCGCGATCGTCGGCTTGTCGGACTGCTCGGCGCCGGCGAGGGCGTAGGCGAGCGCACGATCACACCGCTTGTCGGCCCACGATGCACGGTACGGTCCGGCCTCGGGGATGGCGTGCTCGGCCATCGCGTCGTCGTAGGTCTCGTGCCATGCCTCGGCCAGCCGGTGCACCAGCCACGGTGACTCGACAGGGGCGCGCGTCGGGCGGTCGGTGCGTGCACGTGGCAGGTCGCCCACCTCGGGGTTCAACTTCTCGGGCATCGGACGTCATCCTCTCGCTCAGACTCACGGCCTCGCGGCCTTGCCTGAATCAAGTGTAGACACGTTTGGTTCACCCGCGCCAGCATCATTTCAGCCACGCCCACGAACGACGGACGGCGATGGCTTGGACGTTGGACGGCGACACGCCGTAGCGCGCTGCGATCTGCTCGCACGTGAATGACGCTCGCAGTCGGCGGATCTCGCGCACGTCGCTCTCGGTCAACTTGTGGAAGGGGTGACGTTCGCCGCGGTTGTGCGTATCTTCGATCACTCGGTCGTTGGCGTTGTCCGAACTGCTGCCCCAGTAGAGGTGCCGGTAGTTCATGCAGGCTCTCGGGCAACCCATCTCGGGGGCATGGCAGGCGATCGGTTTGTCGGTCGGTCCCGCGGTGCGCCGCAGTAGGGCCACGCGGTGCGCCAAGTGTTGACGCCCGCCCAATCGCACGCGCCCGTAGCCGTGACCGTTGGTGCCGTGCGGCCAGAGCACGTGATCGTCAGTCTCCATCGCGGCGAGCCTGTCGAACTCAGCAGCGCCCGTTGTACCGTGACGCATATCGAACCTCCAACGTTCGGTCAGTCCCCCGGTCGTTCGCTCGACGCGGGGGACATCTGTTGAATCAAGTGTACCAATCGGGTCTATCATCAGCCGCATGATCGAAACCAAAGCCGGAATGTTGGACGAGATTGACGCCATCCGCGCCGAGCACCACGCGTGCACCGCCCGCTTCTTGGCCTCCCGCATCGGCATTGCTCAGACATCGGTGTTCCGCATGTTGCAAGGTCTCAAGGATGAGGGTCTCGTCACGTGGACTGACATGCCCGGCTCGTTGCGTGCGACCAGGCCGACGAGCAACGGAGATCTGCCGGCGCCGGTGCCCGGTGTCGTCCCGCTGGTGACGCGCTCTCCGTTGCCGCCACCGCCACCGCCCCAGCAGACACCCCCCTCGCGCGTTTCGGTCCCGAAGAAAACCCCCGGAAAAAAGTCGGGGGCGGCACGCAAGCGGCCGTCACGCGCCGAGGCCCGGGCACGCAAGGCTGCACGCGAAGCGGCGGCGCTAGCTGAACAGTGACGGTTGCCGACGATCAACCGGCACCGCCTCGGGCATCGCCTCGGGGAGCAGCTGGTACGCCAGCAGCCCACCTTTCGTGAACCCGACGTGCTCGAACCCTGCCATCAGGTAGCAGTAGCCCGGATGCTGTTTCGGGCGCACCTTGGACGCATCCACGAACGTCACCATGCCGAGACCGGGCCGCGTGTCGTAGTGCGCACGGGTGTGAGCGACGGCCTCGAGGATCAGCTCGGACGACAGCCGATCCGACTCGTTGCGAAAGAGACTGTTGACCCACGCGCCCGCCCACTCGTGCTGCACGTACTCAGCGATCGGCCACGACGTGATCCACAACGCGTCGTCGTCGTGGCGGAACACCACACACGAGCCGGGCGGCACGAACTGGGCAGCGCCGATCTTCTGCCGGTTGTAGTGCCGGTCAGCGATCGCCGCGCCTCGAGGGTCGGCGCGCCACGACTCCTGCCACCACGTCATACCGCTCGGAGCTTGCGGTACTGCCGGCGCAGCGCCGCGCTCGCACCACGACACGGATCACACGGATCCTCGCCTTGCTCGAGGTGCAGCCGGTAGCCCTGCTCGGTGCCACAGATGTTGCGGCGCACCTCCCGATGCGAGCACACCGCGCAGCGTGCACCCGGCCGGCCGTCGACCACCACCATCGGATGCCCGCACGGACAATCGAACCCTGCGTAGATCATCGTGCACCACCGAACAAGGTTGGGCGGTGAGTACCGAGCCAGAACTTCACACCAGCACCTCGAGAATCGCCTTGGCCAAGAGAACTGGACAAGCGTTTCCGATCTGCTCGAACTGCTTGGTCTTGTTGCCCGCCACCGGGTAGTCGGGTCGGAAGGATTGCAGGATGAGGGCGTCGCGGATCGTGATGCGGATGGCTTCGTCGGATCGGCCGACCATCTCGTCGTTGTTGCGGCCGTCGTTGGCTGGGCGGTCGTGCTCCCACCCGTCACGCTTGCCGGTGCGCACCACCTCCTCGTCGGTCTCCCATTGCCAGCCAGCGGCGTCGTGACCGAACGCGACGGTGGGTGCAGGCTCGGCGTCGACCTTGTGGCGTCGCCGGTTCGGTTGGCTGTCGGTCACGCCGGGGTTCAGCCACCATTGGCCACCCGTGGTCGCGGTCACGGTGCGCGCCGGTTCGGTCGCCGCGTCAAACTCTTGGCAGGTGCCGTCCGGTTCCCACGCGAGACCGGTCGACACGATCCACCGCCCCTCCTCGCGCTCACCGTAGAGCCGAGCTCGAGCACCCGAACCGCCCGAGCCGGTCGGGTCCGGCCCGCCCGCCGAATGCGTGAGCGTCATGCCCGGCCGGCCGGGCATCCCCCACCCGAGCGCCGCGGCCATCGTCACCCACCGCTCAAGCTGCCCGAACAGTGACGGCACCGGATCCTTGGCGTGAGTGTGCGTCGGTGGGTGCACTGGTCGGGTGCGTGACGCCATCAGGATCGCACGCTTGCGGATCTGCGGCGTGGCTACGTCAACGCAGAGGCCACAGCCGGCCGAGCGGGATGCCGTCCCGGTGGCTGAGCCGGTGATGAGCGTTGCAGCAATACACCTCGAGATTCGATGGGCGATTGTCTTGTGTGTCCTCGTTGATGTGGTGCACGACTTCTCGTCGGGTGAGAGGTCGGCCAAGCAGGCGCTCAGCCACGACGCGATGCTCTCGGCGGTATCCGGTGTTAGTCCGAACCCGGACATAGCCTCGGTCATCGACGCGTCGGCCACCGCGCCACGCGGGATTGTCAGCACCGCGGCGACCCGTGACGCTACGAGGGCTAGCTGTCGCTCGTCGGCCATTGCACCGACGACACACGCCTGTCGTATTTCCTTGGCCCAATCCGCCACCACAGTCACGGCACGACGCAGTAGTTGAGCGCCGGTCGACGTCGTAGCAAGCCCCTCGGCACACACCAGTGCGGTTCCGCACCGAGAGACGCGTTCGGCACACTCGGCACTGTCGGTCGGCCAGTGCGTAGCGTGGAGCGGGCACGGTTCAACTATACCGTAGTTCGCCGCGTTGAGGATCCCGGTCCACACCGAGTACCCCTCGTTGCGCAGCACGTGGGCGTACGCACCCCACAGCGGGAGCACGGCGGGCACCTGCTCGAGCGCCACCCATTCGGGCTGCAGCGCCTCCCACCATCGGCCCATCTCGAGTGAGAGCCAGATGCGGGGGTCGGGGTCGGGTCGTGCTGCCCAGTCGCGGCGGTGGATGGCGGCGATCAGCGCCGGGAGGTGCTCGCGTCCTTCTTGGTTGCCCGCAGTCGAGAACGCCGGGCACGGCGGCGAGCCGATCACACCCGAGATCCCGGCCCACGTCATCGGGTCGAGTCGGGACACATCGTTCTGGCAGTAGGCGTGTCCGGCGTTGCGGCGTGTCTCGCACGCCGCGGCGTCGGTCTCGACACCGATCTCGGTCAGCCCGAGCAGCCGCATCGCCTCGGCCCACCCGCCCGGCCCGCCGAACAGATCAACCGCGGCGTACGTCACGCAGCACCTTTCGCCTCGTGCTCGGCCGGCCAGATGTCGGCCACATGCCACCCGTTGCGCGTACACATGCGGTCGGCCACCCACCAGTCGAGCCCGTTGTGGCGCCACGTGAACACCGCACCACGCGAACGCACACCGGTGAGCTCGCCCACTCGGCGGTCGGTGAGTAGTCGTTCTTCGCCGGTGGACTGGGCGATCACGCGGGGGTCAGGTCCGAACCGTGCGAGCAGGAACCGCTCGAGGGGTGCGAACGGGAGTCGGTCGCCGGTGTCAGTCGCGCCCATCGGGTGCTCCGGTCTCGTCGGCGTCGAAGGGGTGCGGATGCTCGGGGAAGATCGCGGGGTCGGCGACACGCTCGAGGTCGGCGGCGCGGTCGTCGGGGCTGCCTGTTCGACCGTTGTCGTCGGGTCGGTCGACGTCGACGGTGACGTAGCCGATGTGGTCGTCGTCGTGGACGAGATCGTGGTAGTGGGGGATCCGGTAGTTGTCGTGGATGCGGATGTCGTGGTGGTGGTAGCCGGGGGTGTCGTGGTGGTGGTGGATGGCGGTACCTCGCTTGTCGTTGTCGGCTGTGTCGTGGTTGGCGCAACCGTGGTGGTCGTGGTCGGATGGTGGTACTGGTCGCCCGCTGAGGCGGCGTTGTGACCGATCGTGATGAAGCCGAGCGCGAGCACGGCGAGAACGGCGAAACGTGTCATGCCGCCACCTCGACCTGGGCGTGGAGCTGGACCGCGATCGTTGTCCATGCTTCGGCGATCTGTTGCGCCTCATCGGCTGTGATATACGAACACGCGTCGAATCGTTCACCGAGACGGACCTGTCGCCGTCCATCATCCAAAGCTCTAGAACCAGTGACGGTCAGGTGGGCGAGGTCGTCTGCGAAGAGTGAGACTGTGACGTTCATTGGTGGTTGCCCGCTTTCATTGCTGCTGTGTTGGGATTGATGCCTGCCGCCCGATCCCAGGCGTCGAGGTAGTAGCGAAGCTCCGCGACCTGATGGTCGTGGTCTGATTCGATCCGCCATGCCGTCTCGTCGTTGCGTGCCGCCGCGCAACACGCGCCGACAACGAACAGCACGACCGGGGCGAGGACCACAGCGGCGATCACGTAGCGGATCACGGCGTCACCGCCAGCGCGTTGCGGCACCAGCCGCACTCGGTGTGCTCGTCTTCGAGCCCGGCCGAACGGACCCGGGACAGATGCCAGCGGTCATGTAGCCGGCGCAACGTCTCAGCCTGGTCGCGGGTCGCCTTGGCGAGCCCGTGCAAACCGTCGACGGCGAACAGCTCGGCGCGAACGTCGAGCATCCCGGCCGCGAACGTGAGCGCCTCGTACTCGTCGGCAGCCAGCTCGAACGCCGGGATCGTGACAAGGCTGATGTCGCAGTCGACGGCGGTCACCGCGTCACC